>Ga0187772_10001626_pt1 | contig 10779 bp, 12 predicted proteins | sample 0116_SJ02_MP15_2_FD_133137 | JGI IMG/M metagenome (GOLD analysis project Ga0187772, IMG submission 133137) | Tropical peat soil microbial communities from peatlands in Department of Meta, Colombia - 0116_SJ02_MP15_20_MG | ecosystem: Environmental > Terrestrial > Soil > Wetlands > Peat | place... | reverse complement strand
TCCCGTCGAGGTTCCGCCCGTCCGGGTCTCTTCGCCCTCCTGGTCGGGCCCTGATCGTCGGCAGTTCGTTCGGCATCCCTGCCGAATTGACGCCCTTGTGATGATCGACAACGGCGCATATCGCCTGCAGGGCAGGATCACCGACATCTCGCTCGGCGGATGCTATGTGGAAATGATGTCTCCGCTGCCCGTGGATACGATGGTGGACTTGTCCTTCAAGCTCGGCGATACGCCGCTCTATTTGTCCGGTAGGGTCCGTTCGAGCCAGCCGAACATGGGCATGGGGCTATCGTTCACGGGAATGAAGCCGGCTGACTTCGAGAAGCTCCGCCGCCTCGCTCCGCCTACGTCGGCTGAGCCCGTGCCGGCGAGAGCGTCTGCTCCGGTGCCCGCTCCCGTTCAGCACGCGTCGCGTCCGTCGCCTCTCCCAAGTCCCGCGCGCCAGTATTCGGCGCCGGGATACGATGCCGTGGACCTTCCGGCCACGGCGGAAGCGTTTCAGGCCGTCGTCCGCGTTCTTCTCCACAGAGGCCTGCTCACGCGCGCCGAACTCATGGAAGAGCTCGAGAAGCTGAAGGCCTTGAAAACTGCGAAGACGTAGGTCTCTTTCAGTCGAGCCCTTTTGCGTGAAGGAACTCGCGGGCCACGTCGCTTGCGTCCCGCCCCTCTCCCGCCACGGCGTAATTCATCTTTTGCATTTCTGCATCGGAGATTTTTCCGGCCAGTTCCGCGATCGCCGCGCGAGCTTCCGGATGGCGCGCGAGTGTATCGTCGCGCACGATGGGAACGGCTTCGTACGGCGGAAAGTAGTGTTTGTCGTCCTCCAGGATCACCATGTCACGCGCGGCGAGCAGACCGTCCGTCGAGTTCCCGGCGACGACATCCATCTGCTTGTCCAGTAGCGCGCGATAGAGCAGGCCCAGATCGAGGATTCGCGGCTGTGCCGCAAATTGCAGGCCGTACGCGCGCGCGAGGCCTGCGTAGCCGTCCGGGCGCTCCATGAACTCGTACCCAAATCCGGCGCGCCATTGCGGTGCGTATTTCGCTGCTTCCGACAGCGTTTTTAGGTTCAGCCGCCGCGCGTCCTCGCCGCGAATGACGATCGCAAACGTGTTGTCGAATCCAAGCGAAGGCATCACGTCGAGTCCGAACCGCCTTTTGTACTCCGCCTGTACGCGCGCAAAAACCGCGGAAGGATCGCTTTCGATGGGATCGTGCAGGATCGCCGTGAGCGCCGTGCCGGTGTATTCCACATAGGCGTCGATGCGTCCCGCGAGCAGCGCCTGATGGCAGATGTAACTTCCCGCGAGATAAAAGCGCCGCTCGACGCGCAGGTGCGTGTGCGCCTCGAGATGCTGCGCCAGAATGTCGCCGAGCAACGCCTGCTCCGGAAAATTCTTCGAGCCGATGACAATCGTGTCGGCGCTGCGAATGGCGCATCCTGCGAGGGAAGAGGCAAGTAGGGCGAGCGCGCCAAGGATTCTCCAGTGTCGCGCTTCCATGGAGGCGTTACCGCGCGGGGCGCAGCCTCCGTTCGAGGATGCTCAGCAGGAAATCCGCTCCCAGCGCGAGAATCGCTGCCGGAATCGCTCCGGCGAGAATCAGCGAGTTGTTCACCATGGCAAGGCCGCGAAAGATGTATTCGCCGAGTCCGCCCGCGCCCACGGCTGCTGCGATCGTTGCGATTCCGATGGTGAGCACGGTCGCGACGCGAATGCCCGCGAGGACGGTGGAAAGCGAGAGCGGCAACTCAACCTGGAAAAGGATCTGGCGTTCGGTCATCCCCATCCCGCGAGCAGCCTCGCGAACCGCGGGATCAACGCCTGCGATTCCCGCCGCGGTATTGCGAATGATGGGAAGCAGGGCATAGAGCGCAAGAGCCGCAACGGCCAAACGCCCCGCGCGGTCCCCGAGCCACGGAACGGTCAGCAGAAAGCCAAGCAGGGCGAGGCTCGGGATCGTCTCTGCAACGTTGGCGCTGCCGACGATGGGCTTTGAAAGCCACGGCCGCCGCGCCACCAGGATTCCGAGCGGCACCCCCACGGCTACCGCGATCAGCATCGCCACGGCGACGAGTTCCACGTGCTCCAGCGTCGCGCCCAGAATTTCGCCGGGATGATGCAGAAAATAGTCCATGACGTTCATTGGCCCCTCTCGAATTCTTCCAGTGCGTGCAGTTGGGCTGTATAGGCAGAGGCAATCGGCTGACTGGAATGCAGGAATTCCCTCGGCGAATAGATTCCCTTGAGCCTTCCGGATTCCGTCAATGCGATGCGAGAGCCGAGCAGAAGCGCTTCGCTCGTATCATGCGTAACGAGGACGATTGTTTTCTTCAGGCGCTGCTGGAGCGCCGAAAATTCCCGGCGCACGTCCGCCCGCGTGAGAGGATCGAGCGCGCCGAACGGCTCGTCCATCAGCAGGATCGGCGGATCGGCGGCGAGCGCACGCGCCAGGCCGACTCTCTGCCGCTGTCCTCCCGAAAGCTCGTGCGGATATCGCTGAGAAAAATTTCCGGAATCGAGACCGACCAGCAAAAGCAACTCCTCGATGCGCGGCCGGATGCGTTCTTCGGGCCAGCGCTCCAGGCGCGGAATCAGCGAGACATTCTGCACAACCGTGTAGTGTGGAAAGAGTCCCGCCTCCTGGATCACGTAGCCGATATGGCGCCGCAGTTCGATGGAATTCCACGCTGTAGTCGCACGGCCCTCGACGAGGATCTCTCCTGAAGTCGGTTCGAGTAAGCGGTTGATCAGCTTCAGAGCCGTCGTTTTTCCCGCGCCGCTGCGGCCCAGCAGCACGAGCGTTTCCCCGCGCGCGATGGTCATGCTCACCGAGTCAAGCAACGTCGCGCCGTCCGGAAGCTGGTAGCTCGCGTTTCGAAATTCGATGATGGGATGAGCGGCCGGTTCGGCAGTCATGGTCTGAGTCTGCTTTCAAGAAATCGCCGGATATCTTGCAGAACGCCCGCCAGCATAGCTTCGGTGAGCTTTCCCGTGAAGGTGTTTTGCTGGCTTGGATGGTAGGAGACGAAAAGGCGCGGCAGGCCTGCGCCGAGGACGTAGCTCGCGCCGTGCTGGAAAGGAAATGCAGCGCCGCTCGGAATCTTTCCGCGCTCCTTCAGCAAGCCGAGGTAGGCGCGCATCGCGATCCCACCGAGAGCAAGGATGGCGGGCGGGTTGAGCAGCGCCAGCTCTTTCTCGAGGAATGGCCGGCAATGCGCTGCTTCAGACGGCAGCGGCTTGTTTGCCGGAGGAGCGCAGCGCAGCGTCGCCGAAATATAGGCGTTCTTGAGCGCGAGGCCATCGCCGCGATGAGTTGAAGCCGGCTGGTTCGCGAACCCAGCGCGATGCAGTGCGGCATAGAGGAAATCGCCCGAGCGGTCGCCGGTAAACATCCGCCCCGTGCGATTCGCGCCGTGCGCGGCCGGCGCAAGCCCCAGAATCAGCAACTCGGCTCGGGGATCGCCGAACCCGAGAACCGGTTTGCCCCAGTAGTCCCACTCGCGGAATGCTGCGCGCTTCTCACGCGCCACCTTCTCGCGATAGCGCACCAATCGCGGGCATTTCCGGCACCGCACGATTTCGCGGTTCAGTTTCTCGAGCGCGCCCACGACAGAGCCTTTGGAAGCGCCCGAAATCCCCTCGATTTCAGTTCCGGGTAGAATGGGCTCCCATCCTTTGTTTTCAGTGAGTTACATCGATTTCTACTCGAAATGGTGTTCCGGGTAGGTTCTGGAGGCTAGAGGCTAGAGGTTGGAGGCTAGAAAACTCCAACTGAGCTGAATCGCCGACTCTGCCCACACCACGGCCTGCCCTTGCGAGGGCCTCAAACTTCGCGCCGACCGTGGTCTCGCGGACCATGCGTCCATGGTTGTAGACGGGGGGCGGCGTGTCAAGGCCGGGTGTGTGTAAACTCTGCCCGTCGCGATTGGTGCAGGCGCAGGCCATCAGGTAAACTGATGGCATCGCCCGCCACAATCTGGAATGCAAGAGGCGGGCCGGCGTGTCTTCGATGGGAACCAGTTCACGCGAAAAGACCATTCTCGACAAGATCGTCGAGGCACGGCGCGAATCCATCGCGCACCGGAAGCGTGTGCTCCCGGACGTGGCCTTGAAGATGGCCGTCGAGAAGGTTGACCCGCCAAGGGATTTCGCGGGCGCGCTTTCGCGGGACGGCTGCAACATCATCGCCGAGCTGAAGAAGGCGTCTCCTTCACGCGGCGTGATGCGCGCGGACTACGCGCCTGTGGCCCTGGCGGAAAGTCTCGAGCGCGCAGGAGCGGCGGCGCTCTCGGTGCTTACCGAGGAGGAGTTCTTTCTTGGCTCGCTCGCCGATCTGAAGGCGGCCCGAAAGGCGGTTCAGATTCCCGTGCTGCGGAAGGATTTCATCGTGGACGCGTGGCAGGTGTGGGAGACGCGCGCAGCGGGAGCGGACACTTTTCTCCTGATCGCGGCGATCCTGAGCGATGAAACGCTCGGCGAGCTGCTCGAACTGGGACGGTCGGTGCACATGGAGCCGCTCGTTGAGGTGCATACTCCGGGAGAGCTCGAACGCGTGGTTGCGGCTGGGGCGAAGATCATCGGCGTGAACAATCGCGATCTGCGGGATTTCAAGGTGCGCATGGAAACGTCGCTCGAATTGATCGAGGCGATTCCCGATGGATGCATCGCCGTGAGCGAATCGGGCCTGCGAACGCGCGAGGACCTTTCGCGGCTTCGCGAAGCCGGGTTCGACGCGTTCCTGATCGGCGAGCACTTGATGAAGGAGGCCGATCCGGCAGCGCCTTTGCGGGAATTGATTGGCAAGGGCGGCGCAGGGCGTGCAGGCGTTTGAGATTTGCCTGACTACTTGCTGCGGATGAACCAGCGCATTGGGCGCGCCTGCCTGCCGGCAGGCAGGCTGCGCGCGACAGTTTTTTCGGCGGGGCTAAAGCCCCGCCCTTCCACCGAGAGGCCCGACGTTCGGCGATGAGCAGAGTTAGAGTAAAGATTTGCGGGATCACGAACTGGGCGGACGCGAAGCGCGCTGTCCAGGGAGGCGCTGATCTGCTGGGCTTCAATTTCTATGAGCGCAGCCCTCGCTATGTGCGGCCGGCGGTCGCGAGAGGGATCGTGCGGCGATTGCCAAAGCGCGTTGCCGCTGTCGGAGTGTTCGTAAACGAAAGCGAGCCGAAGATGCTCGAAATTGCGCGCACGGTGGGCCTCGATTGCCTGCAGCTTCACGGGGATGAGCCGCCCAAAATGGTCGCGAGACTCGCCCAGTCCGTGGATGTCATCAAGGCGGTGCGCGTGGGACAATCGTTCCGCCCCGGGCAGATAGGCAAGTTCAAGAAGGCGAGCGCAGTCTTACTCGATGGCTTCGACAAGCATTTGCGCGGGGGAACGGGCAAGACATTTGACTGGGAGATCGCGCGCAGGGCCGCACGGCGCGGGCGCGTCTTTCTTGCGGGCGGGTTGACGCCGGAGAATGTCGGGCAGGCTATCCGCGTCGCGAAGCCCTACGCTGTGGATGTATGCAGCGGCGTGGAGTCAAGGCCGGGAAAGAAAGATGCTCAGCGGATGAGGGTTCTCTTCCGTGTGGTGAGGGAGAGCAACACACGCAAACACATGCTGCAAGAAAGCCAGCGCAAGGGTGCGCGCCTGCCTGCCGGCAGGCAGGCTCCGCGCGATCGGTTTTTCGGCACGGCTGAAGCCGTGCCCCACAAAGACTTGGCGGACTATTGACGAGGTAATCGAAGGAATGAGTTCCATCGCACAAGCAGTTCCGGATACGCGCGGACGCTATGGCGCCTACGGCGGGCGCTACGTTCCCGAGACGCTGATGGCGCCGCTCGAAGAATTGGAGCGCGCGTATGCCGAGGCGCAGGCGGACCCCAGGTTTCATGCGCAGCTCGATGACTTGCTGCGAAATTTCGCCGGCCGGCCGACGCCGCTGCAATTCGCTTCGCGATTGACGGAACATCTCGGGGGCCCGCGCATTTACTTGAAGCGCGAGGACCTGCTGCACACGGGCGCGCACAAGATCAACAACTGCCTAGGGCAGGGCTTGCTTGCCGTGCGCATGGGCAAGAACCGCGTGATTGCGGAAACGGGCGCAGGGCAGCATGGCGTCGCGACTGCGGCGGTCGCCGCGCGGCTCGGGCTTTCCTGCACCGTGTACATGGGCACCGAGGACATGGAGCGGCAGCGGCTGAACGTGAACCGCATGCGGTTGCTCGGCTCGGAAGTAATCGGCGTGGACGCCGGGAGCAGGACACTGAAGGACGCGATCAACGAAGCGATGCGCGACTGGGTGACGAACGTACGGACTTCGCACTATCTGCTTGGCTCGGTGCTCGGGGCGCATCCCTATCCGCAGATCGTGCGCGACTTTCACAAGGTGATCGGCGAAGAGGCGCGCGAGCAAATCCTGCGCGCGGAACAACGGCTGCCGGATCATCTCTACGCCTGCGTAGGCGGCGGATCGAACGCCATCGGGCTGTTCAATGCGTTTCTCGATGATGCGAGCGTAAAGATGGTCGGAGTGGAAGCCGGCGGACGCGGCAAGACTCTCGGCGAGCACGCCGCGCGTCTCGCCGCTGCGCGCGGATTCACGGGCGCTCGTCCGGGCGTGCTGCAGGGAACGTACACGTACGTCCTGCAAACGGCGGACGGGCAGATTGCCACGACGCACTCCGTTTCAGCGGGACTGGACTATCCGGCGGTCGGGCCCGAACACGCCTGGCTTGCCGAGAAGGGCCGAGCGGAATACACAGCGGTCACGGATGAGGATGCGATCGCAGCGGCAAAGACGCTTGCACGGATCGAAGGGATCATTCCGGCGCTGGAGTCCGCACATGCCATCGCGGAACTGATCGCGCGCGCGCCAAAGATGAAGAAGGACGAGATCGTCATCCTGAATGTTTCCGGCCGCGGCGACAAAGACATGGAAACTCTCTCGCGCTATGTCTGACGCCGCCATCCCCAGAGCCGTCGCGCGGACGAGCCGAATCGAGCGCCGTTTTCGCACGCTCGCGGATGCAGGCGAACTCGGGTTGGTTGCGTACATCACGGCAGGCGACCCGTCGTTGGACGCGACCGAGAAAATCGTCCTCGCGGCGGCGAAGGCGGGCGCGGATGTAATCGAACTGGGCGTGCCGTTCAGCGATCCGGTCGCGGACGGCCCGACAATTCAGCGCGCAAGCGAGCGCGCGCTGCGAAGCGGAACGACGCTCGCGGGCGTTCTGGATCTGGTGCGGCAGCTTCGCGCGCAGACCGATGTGCCCTCTGTCATCTTCAGCTACTTCAATCCAATCCTGCAGATGGGCCTTGAGAAATTCGGCGACAGGGCTGCTGCGGCGGGCGCCGATGGCGTGCTTGCGACGGATTTGACTCCGGAAGAGGCGGGCGACTACCGCGCAGCAATGCGCGCGCGAGCGCTCGACACGATTTTTCTCGCGGCTCCGACTTCAACAGATGAACGGCTCGCGCGGATCGCAGAGGCATCGAGCGGGTTCCTGTACCTGATTTCGCGTATGGGCGTGACCGGCGCGCGGGAGGCGCTTCCCGAGGATTTGCCGATGCTTGCGCGGCGCGTGCGGAAATTTACGAAGCTTCCGCTCGCAGTGGGATTCGGAATCTCGCAGCCCGCGCATGTGTCGGTACTCGGCGGAATCGCCGACGCGGCCGTAGTCGGCTCGGCGATCGTGGCCGAAATCGAGAAGGCTGCGGGCGCAGACGATGCCGCGAGCCGCGTGGCGGCTCTGATCGGCACGCTAAAGAGGGCCGCGCGCGAGGGAATCAGCCGGCGCGGCAAAGAATAAAGCGGCGCACGATCGCGCGCGATGCAATAGAATGTTTGGACTGGATTTCCGGGGGAGGCGATGGAACCGCATTCGATTGTTGTGCTGAGCCTGCACAGCCCGAAGGAACGAATCTGGGGCGAATTGCTCACCATGTCGCACGCCGGAGTGACGCTGCGCGGCATCGACCTGAGCGCGTTCGACGATTTCGTGAGCCAGGTGCTCCATCCCGAGGGCGACCGCATCGGGCTGCCGACGCTTTTTTTTCCGATGGTGCGCATCGAGCGGATCGCTCTCGATGAGGCACGCGGATCGATTCCATCGCTGGCCGAGACGTTCGAGAGAAAAGTGGGTCGTTCGCTGGCGGACTATCTCGAGCAGTTCGCCTGAGCGGTTCGCGAAGCAAAGATCCTGCAAAGCACGAATTGGGCCATGAAGAGCCGGATACTGACCGTTCCCAACCAGCTCACGCTCCTGCGGCTCGCATTCCTGCCGTTCTTCATCATCGCGATCGAGTACGAGCGCTACGACTGGGCGCTGGGAATTCTGGTCTTAGGCGGAGTGACCGACAGCCTTGACGGCTGGCTCGCACGCAGCCTGAACCAGCGAACGCCGCTGGGCGCGTATCTCGATCCCATCGCGGACAAGCTGATGCTGTCGTCGTCGTACTTCGTGCTGGCGCTGAAAGGGAAGATGGCGTGGTGGCTCGCGATTCTGGTTCTGAGCCGCGACGTGCTGATCCTGGTCGCGAGCGCTGTCATTCTGTTGACGGCGGGATACCGGTCGTTCCCTCCGAGCATCTGGGGCAAGGCGACTACGTTCTTCGAAATCCTGCTGGTTTTGCTGGCGCTGCTGGTCGCTGCATGGGGAAACGGCGCCCTGGACGTCGCGCGGCAGGTGTGCGTTTACATCGTCGCAGCGTTTGTGGTCATTTCAGGAGTGCACTACGCCATTGTTGTATCCCACAGGCTCCACGCAGAGGCGCCGGGCGAGAGCGCGCCCAAGGCATAGGTCGGCGAGTTCGGCGATTCCTCAGCTCCCGCGAGACATCTCGAAAACCACCATCGCAAAGCTCGCAACGACGGCGAGCGCAGCGGCCCATCCGAGCAGATATGCGCGCTTGCGCTCCTCCGGCGAAGAGGGCTGGCGATCCGCCATCAGCTTGCCGAGGGCGAAGCCGGTGACGAGTCCGCCGACGTGCGCGAAATTGTCGATTCCTCGAAACACAAGACCCCAAATGGCGATATAGATCAGCCAGCTCACGATCTGGCTGCGGAGCATTTCGCGGCCAGCTCCTTGGCGCCCCGTTGAGAGCGCGAGCAGCACGCCAATCAGACCGAGAAGGGCCCCCGAGCCGCCAACGCTGACGTGGCCGGTCGCGCTGCTCAGCAGGTACCCGCCGACGCCCGTTGCGACATAGACGAAAAGATATCGGGCCGATCCATAGAGTTCCTCGATCGCCGGCCCCACGTCCATGAGCACCCACATATTGAAGAGGATGTGGAGGATGCTTCCGTGAAGGAATACGGCGGTGACGAATCGCCAAGGCTCGCGAAGGTTGATCGGCAAGGGAGCAGAAGCTCCTAAGATGGCGAGAACGCGGCCGTCAATCCCTCCCAGGCCCATGAGGCCGCCAGACTGAAACCCTTCGATGCGAATGGTCCACAGCAAGCTCACGACGTAGAGCAGGCAACTGAGAGTGAGGATCCCGTAGGTCGCGGGAGATCTTGCGGGCAAGAGGCGTTCGAGGGAACGGCTGGCGGCGGCGAGCGAAAACCTCACGTTCGCACCGCACTGGTGGCAGCGCGTGGCCGTCGAGCCGACCAGCGTGCCGCACGATGGGCACAGTCTCGGCCGGGGCTCCGAACGGCCGCCGAAGAATCCGCTCATACTATCACTGCCTGGAGTTCATCTTTCATGTAGAAAGAATTGCAGGTGCGTTCCTATAATACAGAACTTGAGTCCAATCGAGTGAACCGGGAAATTGCGTGAAGCCTTCCAGCCCGGCGGCGATCGTCCATCAGGGGTCAATTTGGATTTTGAGGCGTAGCCGGGCGAGAGCGCCGCTGCGGCTGGCTTTGGTATCAACTGTCGCGCTGATCGCGGCCGCAGGTTGCGGGCACCGAACATACACCACGCGGCCTCCGGTGCAGGCGCCTCCCGTGCAGCCCTCACCGCCCTCGGGCCCGCCTCCGCCGATCGAGAGGCAGCCGGTTGCGCCCGGCGCCTACATCGAAACGGGTGTGGCTTCGTGGTACGGGATTCCTTTCGACGGACATCGCACGTCGAACGGCGAAATCTACGACATGCACACGTTCACGGCAGCGCATCGGACGCTGCCCTTCGGCTCGATCGTGCGCGTGACGAATCTCGCGAACGGCCGGCAGACGCAGGTGCGGATCAACGACCGCGGGCCGTTTGTGGCGAACCGCATCATTGATCTTTCGCTCGCGGCAGCGCAGGCCATCGAGATGGTCGGGACGGGGACTGCGACGGTGCGTCTCGAGGTGCTCGGCGGGCCCAATCCTCACGTCGGCTTCTTCGGCGTGCAGGTGGGCGCGTTCCAGCAGCAAAGCAACGCGGAGCGGCTGCGCGCCGATCTCGCGGCGCGCTATTCTCCGGTCATCATCGTACTCTATGACTCGCCGAACGGCCTGTTCTACCGCGTGCGCGTCGGGCGCGTGCCGAGCGAAGACGCCGCTCGCCAGCTCGCCGATCAATTACGCGCGAACGAGCAGTTAACTACTTTCGTTGTTCGCCTGGATGAACAGTGAAGAAAGCTTCGCATCACAGGATGCTGAGGCCCTTGGTGAGCGGTCACCGCCTATTCGAAAGGCTGGCGCTTGCGGCAAGCTTGCTCGGCGGGCTTGCGGGCGCGCAGCGCCTCGCCGCGCAGGCCCAACCGACCGCGCCAACAGCCTCAGCCGTCACGATTGTGCTGCCGCCGAAAGTCGTGGCGGGAAAGCCTGCTACGCTCGCGGTGCTCGGTGCGGATGGGC
>Ga0187772_10001625_pt1 | contig 10780 bp, 15 predicted proteins | sample 0116_SJ02_MP15_2_FD_133137 | JGI IMG/M metagenome (GOLD analysis project Ga0187772, IMG submission 133137) | Tropical peat soil microbial communities from peatlands in Department of Meta, Colombia - 0116_SJ02_MP15_20_MG | ecosystem: Environmental > Terrestrial > Soil > Wetlands > Peat | place... | reverse complement strand
TCGATCGCGACCGACTCGCTCGCGACCGCGGCGCCCCCGTCGACGGTCCCGAGGACGAGGGGCCGGATCCCGTACGGGTCGCGGAACGCGTAGACGCGCGAGCCGACCAGGAAGACGACCGCGTAGCCGCCGACGAGCTCGGCGGCGGCGTGACGGATCGCGGTGTCGAGCTCGCGGGTCCGGCCGTACTCGAGCGCGATCAGCTGGGCCATCGTCTCGGTGTCCGCGTTGCCGAGGAGCTCGACCCCCTGGGCCTTGAGGCGACGGCGGACCCGCTCGAAGTTGACGATGTCGCCGTTGTGGGCGATCGCCCCGTCCTGGTCCCGGATCTTCACCACGATCGGCTGGGCGTTCTCGAGGTCGCTCGAGCCGGTCGTCGAGTACCGGACGTGCCCGATCCCGACCGGTCCGCGGAGCGTGTCGAGGAGCTCCTGGCCGAAGATCTCGTGGACGAGGCCCATCCCTTTTCGATGGTAGAGGGTCCCGTGGCTGGAGGTCGCGATGCCGGCGGACTCCTGGCCGCGGTGCTGCAGGGCCCGCAGGCCCCGGAAGAGGTGCGGGGCCGCTCCCTTGCCCTGCAGCGACACCCCGACGACGCCGCAGTGCTCCCGTGCCGGCATCGCTTGACGGGCGCCTAGGCCGGCCTCACGCCGGAGGGAGCGGGGGCCGGGACTTAACGGGTGCGGGGCCGGAGGTCGGATCCGTCACCCGAAGAGCGCCGAGAGCCCCTCGGCCGCCTCTTCCTCGGTGACGCCCTTCTCCTCTTTCTTCTCCTCTTCCTTCTTCTCCGCCTTCCCTTCCTTCTTCTCGGCCGGTGCGGCCGCGGCGGACGGGGCGGCGAACGTCTCGGCCTTCGCGATCAGCTCGGCGAGGTTGACCCCCTCGAGCGAGGCGAGCAGGGCCTTCAGGCGCGCCGGGTCGGGCGTGACCCCGGCGGCCGAGAGGACCCCGCCGAGGCCCTTCTCGTCGATCGGCTTCTGGGCAGCGTTCAGCAACAAGGCACCGTACACGTACTCCATCGTCGTTCCTCCTCTGGTTATCGAAGCACCGCTCCCTCAGCCCGAGACGGCGCGGCCGAGAGCGGCCGCCTCCTTCATCGCCTGCACGAACAGCGGCTCGATCGTTTCCTTCGTCGGGTAGCCGGCGGCGACCGCGACGCCCAGCGCCCGGCGGTGGGCGCGCTGCACGAGGAGCGGGAGCGTCTCGGGGGTGAGGTGGCCGAGCTCGACCGCGACGCCGAGGGCCCGCCACGCCGCCTGGGCGACGCGCCGCCGCTCGGCCGCCAGGTCGACGGCCAGGACCTCCGGGAGGTAGAACGTCTCCCCGTCGACGAGGCCACGGACGGCGAGGCCGACCTCGAGGGGACGGATGTCCATCCGTGTCAGGAGGCCCGCGACCTCGCGGGAGATCGTCTCTCCCGCGTGGACGATCGTGACGTCCTTCTTCAGGACGACCTTCCCCTTCTCGATCGCCGCCGGGAAGCCGGCGTGCTGGAGCTCGCCGACGATCGGCCCCGGCTTGAAGCTCGTGTTCCCCGCGGGCACGACGATGTCCTGGGGGGCGACCTCGCCGCCCCGGGCGGGGGTGGGCGAGCGGGTGCGAGCGAACTCGTCGAAGATCGCGAACGGGTTGCCCTCCGCGGTCAACAGCGCCGTCTGGTCCTCGACCCGCTCGAGGAGGGGGGCGAGCGCCGGGCGCTGCTTCGCCGCGGCGGAGAGGGCGTGCCGCAGGGCGCTGTTCGTCGCGACGACGATCGGGTGGCCCCGCTGGCGCAGCTCGCGGCGCATCGACTGCAGGGCCGCGGCGGGCACGCCGCGCACCCCGACGAGCGCCGTCACGGGCTTGGCGAGGACGTCCTCCGCGAGGCGGTTGACGCGCGTGACCTTCTCGGGTCGTACGTCTCCGCGGCCGGGCATCGCAGCTCCTCCTACCAGAGCCGGACCGCCGGCCCCATCGTGGTCTTGACGTAGACCGACTCGATGTTCGACCGGCCCCGCTCGAGCTTTCCCGTGATCCGGGCGAGGACGGCGTCGACGTTCTTCGCGATCTCCTCCGCCTTCATCGACCGGTTCCCGACCGCGGCGTGGAACGTCCGGTTCCCCTTGGAGCGGATCCGGACCGACCGCTGGAGCGCGCGGATGAGGTTCGTCGGGTCGGAGCCCGGCGGGACCGGCCGGGGCATCTTCCCCCGAGGACCGAGGACGACCCCGAGCCGTTTCCCGATCGTCGGCATCAGCGGGGCCTCCGCCAGGAAGAAGTCGATCCCCTCGACCGTCTTCTTGGCGCCCTTCGCGAACTCGTCGAGCTCCTGGCCAGAGATCACGACGTCCGCGGTCCCGCGGACCTTCTGGAGGAGCTCAGGGGAGCCGATGACGGCGACCTTCGCGGGCCGCCCGCGACCGTTCGGGAGCGGGACCTCCTCCTCGATACGGTTCTTGGGGACGGAGAGGTCGAGGTCCTTGAGGTTGATCGCGACCTCCACGGTCTCGGTGAACTTGCGGGCCGGGGCCTTCTCCAGCGCCTCGGCGACGACCTCCGTGGAAGCACGATCGGGCATGTGGTCCTCGAGATGGGAGCGTTCCGCGCCGAAAAAGCTTCCCTATTTGAGCGCTCCGTTTCCGTTCGCCGGGGGCCGCGCGCGACCCCGGGCCCGGCCCCGCCAGTACGGACCCCTCGGTCCCAGCCCGGGCGGACGGCCCGGCGGCCTGCGATGATTATATATGCCCCTGCCCTCGGAGGCGGCCGATGCACTATCCTAAGGTCGTCTCGACGTACTGCCCGAAGTGCAAGTCGCACACCGAGCACGAGGTCGAGAAGGGGAAGAAGCGTCCGGCCTCGGAGCTGAGCTGGGGCCAGCGCCGGTTCCGCCGGGCGACCCGCGGCTACGGAGGGTTCCCTCGGCCGAAGCCCGAAGGGCGCGCGAAGGCGGTCCGACGGGTCTATCTCAAGTTCCGCTGCAAGAAGTGCCAGTACACCGTCCAGCCCGCGAGCTGGAGGGCGAGCTCGCTCGAGCTCGTCGAGAAGCACTAGGGGATCGGCAGGATGCGCGCACCGTCTCCGTTCTGGGTCGTGAAGTGTCCGGACTGCTCGACCGAGCAGACGGTCTTCAGCCGGCCCTCAACGACGGTGAGCTGCTCGGTCTGCGGGGCGACGGTCGCCACGCCGACCGGGGGACAGGCGAAGCTGCGAGGCGAGCTCGTCCGCACGCTCGGGAGTTAGCGGATAGGGACCGGTCGGTCGGATGCCGCTGCGCCCCGAATACCCGGAGGAAGGCGAGCTCGTCGTCGGTACGGTGACGTCGATCCGTAACTTCGGCGCGTTCGTCACCCTGGACGAGTACGGCAACCGCGAGGCGTTCATCCACCTCTCGGAGGTCGCCGCCGGCTGGGTCAAGTACATCCGGGACCACGTCCGTGAGGGCCAGAAGATCGTCGCGCGGGTCCTCCGGGTCGACCTGCAGAAGAGCCAGGTCGACCTCTCGCTGAAGCGGATCAACGACCACCAGCGGCGCGAGAAGGTCCAGGCGTGGAAGAACGAGCAACGGGCGCTCCGCCTCGCCGCCTCCGTCGCGACCGCCCTCGGGAAGTCGACGGACGACGCCGTCGCGAGCTTCGGTCCGACGCTCGTCGAGCGGTACGGCTCGCTGTTCGGCGCCTTCGAGGTCGCCTCCGCCGACCCGAAGCGGTTCCAGAAGGAGAACGAGAAGTCCCCGTGGGTCGCCGCGTTCCTCAAGGTCTCGCGCGAGAGCATCGTGCCGCCCCGGGTCACCGTCCTCGGGACCCTGGAGATCCAGGACCTCCAGGCGGACGGGGTCGACCACGTTCGCTCGGCGCTCCTCGCCGCCGAGCAGGTCGACCCGGAGGCCGTCGAGGTCCAGTACGTCGGCGCGCCGCGCTACCGGCTGCGCGTGCAGGCGGGCCAGTACAAGCAGGCCGAGGAGACGCTCAAGAAGGCGACCGACGCGGCGCTCCGCTCGATCAAGGCCGACGGCGGGGAGGGGAGCTTCCTCCGGGCATGAGCGAGTCCGTGCTGCGGGTCTGCCGGGCGTGCGCGCGCTACTCCCTGCACGACCGTTGCGCGTCGTGCGGTCAGCCGACGCGGACGCCGCACCCGGCGCGCTTCGACGCGACCGACCGGTACGGCGCCTACCGCCGGCGGCTCCTCGCCGCGGTGCGGGCCGAAGGAGGGCCCTGACGGCGATGGCGGCGGCGATCCACCGGATCAAGGTCGTCAACGACGTGAGCGACCTCGTCCCGATCCTGCGGGCCGTCGGGACCCCGCTCCGGCTGAAGGTCGTTCAGCGGCTGGGGGAGGAGTGGCTGACGCTCGAGGACATCGAGCGCGAGTTCGGCGAGGAGGGGAAGAAGGCGCTCGCGTTCGTCGAGAAGCTGCGTCTGATCGACACCCGCTGGGTCGCCCGCGAGGGGCGCAAGCAGCCGGACAAGAGCTACCACTTCTACTACTCGACGATCAACATCAACACGACGAGCCCGCTCGCCGAGATGAGCGAGGTCCTGGCCATCGCGACGATGCCGCCCAAGGAGTACGAAAAGCTCGAACAGCGGATCTACTCGGCGGTCGGGGAGGAGGGACGGTTCTTCTCGGACGTCGCCGAGGAGCTGAAGATGAGCCCGACCCGCCTGAAGGCGCTCGTCAAGCGGTCCGAGAAGCTGGAGTACCGTGGGCACCGGATCGAGCGGTTCCGCGGCGAGAGCTAGCCGGACGGCGCGCCCGCGCGTCGAGGTCCTCAGGGTCGGCCACCGGCCGGGACGGGACCCTCGCCTGTCGACCCACGTCGCGCTCGTCGCGCGGGCGTTCGGCGCCGAGCGGATGTACCTCCATCCCCCGGACGAGCAGGTCGTCCGCAGCCTCGAAGGGGTGCGGGAGCGCTGGGGCGGCTCGTTCGAGGTCGTCCCCGCGACGAACTGGGCGTCGGTCGTGCGCGACGCGCCCGGTCCCGTCGTGCACCTGACGATGTACGGCCAGCCGCTCGAGCGGCTCCTGCCCCGCCTCCGTCGCGCGAAGGCGCTCCTCCTGGTCGTCGGCGGCGCGAAGGTCCCTCCGAAGCTCTACGCGACCGCGACGTTCAACGTCGCCGTCGGGAGCCAGCCGCACAGCGAGGTCGCGGCCGTCGCGGTCGTCCTCCGCGAGCTGCTCGGGGTCCCCGGTGCGCGGTCGTTCCGAGGGGCGCGGCTCCGGATCGTGCCGCAGGCCCGGGGGAAGTCCGTCCGGACGGCCCCCGGGGGGCCCGGATGAACGGGGACGGAACGATCCCGTCCCGGGGCTTCCCGACCTCGGCGCGCGCCCCAGGGAAGTGCGTCCTGTTCGGCGAGCACGCGGTCGTCCACGGGGCCCCCGAGCTCGTGCTCGCGATCGACCTGTACACCCAGGCGATCGTCGCGCCGTCGAGCGAGAGCCGGCTCAACGGGGACCGGGGGGCGCTCGAGACCAACCGCTACCTGAGGGAGACCGTCGCCGCGCTCGGCCCGTCCCCGGGGACGTTCGACGTGCGCACGGTGAGCCGGATCCCCCGATCCGCGGGGCTCGGGTCGTCGGCCGCGTTCGTCGGAGCCGTGAGCGCCGCGCTCGCCGCCGGCGCGGGAGGGATCGATCGCGGAGCGCTCGCGCAGCGTTGTTTCTCGGTCGAGCGCGCGGCGCAGGGGGTCGGGAGCCCCGGGGACACGTCGACCAGCGTCGCTGGCGGTTACGTGACGCTCAACGCCGGCTCCGTCGGAGGGGAGCCGCTCTGGACCGTGCGGGCCGGCGAGGCCGCCTGGGAGGTCCGGCGGACGGAGGACCCGGGGTGGGCCTGGATCGTCGCCTACAGCGGGATCCCCCGCTCGACCGCGGACGCCGTCCGCGCGGTCGCGGCCCGGCTCGAGCGACCCGACGGGCCCGCGCTCCTCGAGGAGTTCGCGAACGTCGCGCGCGCGGGGATCTCGGCGGTGACGCGGGGCGACCGAACGGAGGTCGGACAGCTGATGCGCCGGAACCAGGAGCTCCTGAGGGACGTCGGGGTCTCCCACCCCCGCCTCGAGGCGCTGATCGAAGCGGCCCAGCCCGCGGCGGAGGGTGCGAAGCTCACGGGCGCCGGGTGCGGCGGGTCGATCGTCGCCCTCCCGCTCCCCGGGCGCGAGGTCGAGCTCGTGCGGCGGCTCGCTCGGGCGGGCGCGGTGCCGTACCCGGTCCGGTCGTCGCCCGGGGTCTCCCTGGTCGAAGCCGCTCCCGCGCCTCGGTCGTGACGCCGGTCTAGCGCCGCGAGACGAACCGGAGGATCGCCCCCGGCTCGACCGGGTGGTCGGCGGCGAGCGCCCGGTGGGTGCGTCCGTCGATCGCGCGGACGAACTTCTCCCCGAGGTCGGTGTGGACCCGATAGGCGACCGCCCGCACCGGGGTCCCCGACGGAACGAGGAAGGCGTCCGGAAGGACCCGGCCGCGGGAGTCGGTCCAATGCTGCTCGTCCTCGACCGGGAACACCACGACCCGCTGGAGGCGGGAGAAGACCATCGTCTCGAGCGCCTGCTGGACGCCGGTCGAGCCCCAGGTGCCGAGGAGCCGGTGGATCCCCTCGAGCGCGGCCGACTGGGGTGGCGTGAGCGCCGCGCCGTCCGCCGTCCGGAACTGGGCGTCCCCGGGGCGGTAGGCGACGAGGCCGGCGCGCGCCGCGCGGCGCAGCGTCAGCTCGGCGTCCGCGGACGTCGCGACGACCGGAAGGCCGGCGAGCTTCTCGGCGAGCGCGGTAGCGTCCTCGGGGTGGGCCCGGTCGCACTTGTTCGCGGCGATGAGGCGGGGCTTCGCGGCCCGGAGCAGCTCGCGGGCCAGCCGGGCGAGGTCGGCGTCCGCCCACCGCGTCGGGTGGCTGAGGTCGACCGCGCTCGAGCGGAGCGCCGCGGCGATCGCCGCCGTGGGGATGGAGAGCCCGGTGAGCCGTCCTGCGAGGAGCTCCTCGACCTTGCGGCTCTCGAGCTCCGAACCCCGGGCGTCCCGTTCGAACCCCCGGCCGAGGATCTCGGCGACCCAGGCGATCAGCTCCTCCTCGAGCCAGGAGACCTCGACGGACGGGTCGGCCGTGCGCGGCGGGACCGGGCGTCCTTCCTCGTCGGTCGCACCGCTCAGGTCGACGATCTGGACGAACCCGTCCGCCGCCCTCAGGTCGTCCAGGAACTTGTGCCCGAGACCCTTCCCGGCGTGAGCGCCGGGAACGAGGCCGGGGACATCGACCAGAGCGACCGGGACCCAGCGGGTCCCGTCCACGCACTTCGCGTTCCCGGGGGTGCACGCCGTCCCCTTCTCGGAATGGGGGCATGGCACCCGAACGGCCCCGACCCCGCGGTTCGGCTCGATCGTCGTGAACGGGTAGGGGGCCATCGGGACGTCGAGCAGCGTGAGCGCGTTGAAGAACGTCGATTTCCCGACGTTCGGTTTGCCCACGACCCCGATCTCCATAGGACGTCCGGCTCGCCCCTAGACGTCGTACCGGGGCGCCTGCTCCGACACCCCGAGCACGTGGTTGGTCGCCAGCGCGAGAGCGAAGAGCAGGTCGGAGAGGCGGTTCGCCCACGCGAGGAGCACCGGGTCGACCGGCTCGACGCGGTCGAGCGCGACGAGGTCGCGCTCGGCACGACGGGAGATCGTCCGGGCAACGTGGAGGACCGACGCCGGCAGCGACCCGCCGGGCAGCACGAAGCCCTTGGTCGGAGGGTGACGGGCGTCGAACGCATCGATCTCCTTCTCGAGCCGCTCGACGTGCCGCGGCAGAACGGACGGTCCTGCCCGAGCCGTCCCCGGGGCGCGCGCGAGCTCGGCCTGGACGATGAACAGCTCGTCCTCGAGGCGCCGGACGGTCTCCCGGACGTCCGGACAGCTCTCCGGGAGCGAGGCGGCGACGAAGCCTAGCCAGGAGCCCAGCTCGTCGTAGGCTCCGTAGGCGCGGATCCTGGCCGAGTCCTTCCCTACGCGCGCGCCACCGGCGAGACCGGTCTCTCCATGGTCGCCCGTACGGGTATAGAGACGCGGGATGCTCTCGCCTCCGGCCGCCCGGGGAGCTCGTCCAACGGAGAGCTCAGTCCATGGACGGGGCAGAATGAGATGTGCAGCACCTCATTATGCTTGGCGTCCTGACGGCACAGTCGGCAGATGAACCCGCTCCGCTCGCTCCACTTGATCTCCATCGCGTCCATGGTGCAACCGTCCCCCGACCCGGGAGCTAGCGCCTGAGGAGCTCCCGACCCTCCCGATCCACACGCCGGCGTCGGTCCCCGCGCTCGCGGAGCTCTCGGGCGTGGCGTCGAAGCTCGGCGAACCCGTCGCGGTGCGTCGCCACCAGTTCCCGCAGCCCCGCCTCGAGCGCTTGCTCGAGGGCGCTCTCGAGGCTCGAGAAGTAGCCGTACTCGACGAGCTCCTCGAGCTCTCGCAGGCGGGTCGCGGGCAACTCCACGACGGAGGGCCGGGGGGCCCGGGAGTCGAGGAGGAGCGCGCGGACCGCCTCGGAGCGGTTCGCGAGGCGACGTTCGGTCCGGAACTGCTCGAGCAGGGCCTCCTCCTCGAGGCTGAGGCGCACCCCGAGGAACCGGCCCGCCGGCGCGTCGTGCGAATCTGGCACTTCGTATAACGAGAATTAAACGACTATTTAAATGTAGTCAGCTTTTATTTTACGTCAGGGGGCAGGGAGTCTCCAAACCCGTGAGCCAGTGGTTCGGAACCCGCGGGCGGCATCGTCGCTGATTGCCAGGTCTACGCCGTTGACGTCTCTCAGCCCTTGGCAGCTCCTTCGACCGAGCTGAGACTGCCGGCCCGGCGTCGGCCCGTTTCGTCTCGCTGGTCGCGATACTTCTCGAGGTGCCGCCGTCCTGTAAGGGTGTCTATCGCACCTTCGTGACGGAAGGCGCCCTCATGCCCCAGCCGGAGCGCGTGGTCGGTTTCGTCGGCTTCGCGCACCCTTCGTGCGTGGGCTCCCGGCTCCGTGGGTCGGAGCTCCGGCTGAGACGGTCCGTCCTCGATCGACCATCCGCCGAGCTCCGCGAAACCAAGTCGACATCTCGACGAAGCCCACGCTCGCTCGCGGGGGGACGATCGGGCGTAGCGGCCGCGGCCGATCTGGCCACCGAAAACCGGGGACCACGGGCGGTCCCCGGCCCGGCGCCCGTCGACCCTACGGGAGGTTGAACAGGTACGCCTCCCCCGCCCCAGCCGACCCCGGGGCATTCTCGTAGGGCGCACCGACCAGAGCGGTGCCTCCGGAGACGGCCACGGCGGCGCCGAAGAACCCCGACGCGGTCGGCTGAGCGCTCACCAGGATGGCGCGAAGCGCGCCGTTCCCTGAGGAGAAGTCGTAGGCGTTACCCGCCTGGAGGACCGAGCCCGAGGTCTCTTCGGGGGCGCCGACCAAGAGACGAGCGCCGGAAAGGGCCACCACCTCGCCGAAGCAACCGTTGGCCGGCGAGCCCGGGCTGGTTACAGTGTACCGAAGCTGCGTCGTCTTCAGGTTGAAGACGTAGACTTCCCCGGTGCAGGTCGGGTAGGCGAGGTAGCCGGACGAAGCGCCGACCGCGAGGGTCGACCCCTGCACGGCCAACGCAAAGCCGAACGAATCGCAGGCGGCCGGGTGCGGGCTGTCCAGCGTCGTGACCGAGACCTTCGCGAGATTGAAGAGGTACACCGCGCCAGCCGCGGTGGTGGGCCACGTGCCCGGCGTGTAGGGTCCGCAGGGGTTCTCGCTGAACGCCCCCACGACCACCCACTTGCCGAGCGCCGCCGTTGCCGCGCCGAACCAGCCGTACGTCTGTGCATTCGGGCTCGTCAGCGTCGCGAAGAGCTTCCCAGTCGAGGCCTGATAGACGTAAGCGTGACCTGCGTTCGTGATGTTCCCTCCGGCGGTCTCGCCCGGCGCCCCGACGACGATTCGGTTGCCGTCGGTCGCGAGGGCGTAGCCGAAGAACCCCGAGCTGATCGGGTTCGGGCTCGTGAGCGTGTAGAGCAGAACGCCGGTCGACGCCTGGTATACGTAGACCGCGCCGGCCCATCCGTACCCGCCGTACCCCGCCTGGTCGTCGGCAACCACGAGAAGCTGCCCCCCGAGCGCGAGCGAGTTCCCGAAGATCGTCCCCGACTGGCCCGCCGGCGTCGGGATGGTGTAGAGGAGCATGCCGCTTTGGTAGACGTAGACGACGCCGCCGGAGGCGCCGTAGGCCGCGCTAAGCGCCTCGAGACGGCCGCTCGACGCGACTACGCCACCGAACCCACCGTTCGCGATGGGGCTCGACGGCGAGAGTGTTGATCTTGGAGAACAGGTCCGCGGGCTCCCCCCGGAGCAACTGTGGTGCGAGCTCGCCGGAGCCAAGTTGATCACAGACCCCGAGGACCGCCCCGGTTCCGCGCTCGGCAATACCCGATGCCCCCCGCCCTGAGCGAGAGACCCTCCCACCATCACTGCCGCGACCACCGCGCTGACGAAGATGCCCCAGGCCAACGCACGACGCATGTTTCCGACCCCCCCGCCGTCCGTAACGATGTGGCGTCTTGCCCGCGAGGTCAACTGCGGTTGACCAACCGATCGAACGCCGGTTGACAGTCTCCTGAGAGGGGCTTCACCGCCGCTGACGTTGCCCCCGAGTTGAAGGGTTTGGAGACTCCGAGCCCCCGGGTGTAAAATAAAGGGGGGCAGGGCGTCTCCAAACCCTCGAACCTCGATGCCCTCACGACAACGGCCCCGGCGGCGTCGTTCCCGAGGCCAAACGTCCGGGCCGCTGCCAAGGCGCGTACCCCCGGACCGCCATCCCCG
>Ga0187772_10001623_pt1 | contig 10787 bp, 14 predicted proteins | sample 0116_SJ02_MP15_2_FD_133137 | JGI IMG/M metagenome (GOLD analysis project Ga0187772, IMG submission 133137) | Tropical peat soil microbial communities from peatlands in Department of Meta, Colombia - 0116_SJ02_MP15_20_MG | ecosystem: Environmental > Terrestrial > Soil > Wetlands > Peat | place... | reverse complement strand
CAGAGACTCGCCCTCGGCAAGGGCAGGAAATCGAGCTCAGCGCGCGTCGCGCTGGACCTGTCTGCGAAGTTCATCCGTCTAGCCTGCGGGGGGGCTCGCGTTGACGACGAAATTATTTCGGCAGCGTCAACGGTAGGGGCGATTATAGCGACCACTGATGCGGAAATGGCGCGCACGGCCAAGGCTGCACACCTTAGGGTCATCTCCCTGCGGAAAGGGAGGGTCGGGGTGCAGTGACCAGATGCACCTAATCAGTCGTCGGATAAGTGATAAAAACGGATGCACTTCCGTTCTAGGGAGGGCGTAGAATCTGAGCCTCAGGTTGCAGGCTAGCGGGGAGGCCGACAGGATCTCCGGATTCATTCGCGGTATCGTTAACGGAGCCAGGGCCGGGGGCGTGGTACTCGGGCTGAGCGGTGGAATCGACAGCGCAGTAGTGGGAGCGCTCTGCGTCAAAGCGCTGGGGAAGGAAAGTGTACTGGTCCTTCTGATGCCCTCGGACCACACCCCCCGCCGTGACCTGGAGGACGCGCGCCTGCTATCAGGCACGTGGGGTGTCAGGAAGGAGGAGGTGCCCATCTCCAGGATTGTCGAAGAGATCACCGGTTCGACCGAGGCCGAGGGCACCAGAATGGCGAAGGCTAACGTCCAGGCAAGGGTGAGGATGGCGCTCCTGTACTATCGCGCCAACTCCCTCGGCTATCTTGTAGCGGGAACCGGAGACAGGAGCGAAGAGCTTCTCGGCTACTTCACCAAGTGGGGGGATGGCGGGGTTGATTTCCTCCCTATAGCACACCTTTACAAGACTCAGGTCAGGACTCTCGGGGAGTTCCTTGGGCTCCCGGAGGGGGTTGTAAAGAAGCCCGCATCGCCTCAGCTCTGGCCAGGGCAGAAGGCGACAGACGAGATACCTGCGGACTATGACAGACTCGACTTGGCGCTGCACTACTTGTACGACCTGAAAGTGAAGCCTGCACAGGCGGCCGTCAGGGCCCGGGTGCCCCTCGGAGTTGTGAAAAGGGTGATTGAGATGCATGCTAAGACCGAACATAAGAGGAACCTCCCACCTTCCCTTACCTGAGCTGGGAGATTTCGTCTCATGCTCGCTAAAGATTAAAATCGCTGACTCGAAGGGGTGGCTTCGTTCCTGATTAGTTCATGTTTCAGCTAGTGAACCTCGAAGACGTCGTTCGCGTTCCCCCAGACCGGTTCGGCTCCCCTCTTGAGAAGGTGGCCATGGACCTCCTGAAACTGAAGTACGAGAGCACCATCAACCCTGACCACGGGTATCTTGTTCTAGTTACTAAGGTGGATGTGGACAAGATAGGCAAGATCATTGCGGGAGACGGCGCAACCTACCATCGGGTCAACTTCGAGGTCCTCTCGTTCTACCCCCTGAAGCAGGAGATAGTGGAAGGAGAGATTGTCGAGGTTACAGACTTCGGTGCTTTCGTGAGGATCGGCCCGGCCGACGCGTTGCTGCACCTCAGCCAGATAATGGACGACTATCTGACCAGTGACGTGAAATCCGGGATAATCACTGCCTCCCAGAGCAAGAGGACGCTGAGGGTCGGGAGCAAGGTGAGGGTGAGGATCACTGCCGTAAGCCTCGGCCACGGCATATCCATGGGCAAGATAGGCGTCACCTGCAGGCAGCCATTCCTCGGGGCATTGGAATGGATCGACGACGAAGTAAACAAAGCCGTGAAGGCCCGCAAGGCGGAAGAAAGGTCGGAGAAGTAGGGCCATGAAGGAGCTAGCATGCAGGAAGTGCAGGACCCTAACCACCGAGAAGGCGTGCCCCAACGACGGGTCTACCGAACTCAGCAACGAGTGGTCGGGCCTGATCGTCATAATCGACCCGGAGAAGTCTCAGGTTGCCAAGACCCTGAGCATCACGAAACCGGGAAGGTACGCTCTAAAGGTAAGCTAGACCCTTGCGAAGGACGTACAGGCTCCCGGAGGACCTCAGGACCAGCCTAGCGTCCCCTCTAGGGACGGTCTACTCTGCTGAGGAAGCGAAGGGCCCGGATTTCGAGAGGCTGGTCAGGAGCGCGGCGATGACCATTACCGTTGGCGACAGGGTGACTGATACTTTGGGCGCCATGGGAAGGACCCCCGATGTTCAGGTGGTGGATGGGGTCGAGAGGAGAGTCGTGAGAGCCGTCCCGACCGTTCCATATGCCAGGCTAATCAAGGTCAAGAACCCTGCGGGGATGCTTACGGAGGACGCGATCGCAGGGATGAAGAGTGCCTTCCTCGGAAAGAAACCGGCGAGGGTCCAAGTCGAAGGGGAGGAGGACCTCATGGCAATTCTCGCCATCGCCATGGCCCCCGTATCTGCCACGGTCTTCTACGGGCTACCGGGGATAGGTGTGGTGGTTGTAAAGGCTGACGCAATGGCGAAATCTCGGAACAGGGCAATCCTCTCCCAAATGGGAATCAAGGGAATCCATTGAGCCTCAAGTTAATATCCCCGACAGATTCGGGTGCCCCAGCTTGCCTGTAGAGAAGAAATCGGAGTCAAAGGTCCTCGACAGGTCCTACGTCGAGGTCTCCATGGAGGGGATTGCAGGGAAGATTTCGCGGAAGGAGGCCATCGAGATGGTGGCTTCGGAGCTCGGAGTCCCAGCGGAGAACGTTGGGCTTGTCAGGATAGACGGCCAGTCGGGGACGAGGAAGGTCCTCGGTAGGTTCTATGTCTACGGATCCGCGGTGTCGAAAAAGAAGGTCCATCCGAGGTATCTTCAGGAGAGGCTGCTCACGAAGGAGGAAAGGGAGAAGTTGAAACAGGAAAGGAAGAAGGCCGGGACTCCGGCCGCAGCTGCGCCCGCACCAGAGGCTAAGTAGGCATGTCCAAGGCACCCTCCACGCCGGCCCCGCCAGCGCCTGCCCCCGCGGAGGCGCCGGTAGAGGAGAAGAAACCAGAGAAGAAGGAAAAGCCAAAGGCGCCCAAGAGGAGAATCCAGGTCTACAAGCTATACAAAATCGACGGGGATTCGGTCTCCAGATTGAGGAAGGAGTGTCCAAGGTGCGGAAAGGGGTATTTCATGGCTCAGCATGGCAACAGGCTAACCTGCGGTCACTGCGGATATACAGTATATTCCAAAACCTAGTCCAACCCCACAGAATCGCTAGGCCGTTCCCATGAAAGCGAAGGGTATCAGTTCACGCTGCCTAGAGAGCGATGCCTTCTAGACGCTATCAGTGCATGAGTTCCTATGGCTAGGAGAATGATGGGAGCACCATAGAACGATAAGAGGGCAAGCACAAACGGCGGATAAAAAATCAACTCACTTACGGAAACCAATGAAAGAAACCCAAACACCAGAAGCAAAAGTCCGCCCAGTGCGACGTAGGATACTGCCAACTTCCTACCCAGCCTAATCATTGATTTGACTACCACGCACAGGCTAATAACCTATCATAGGGCGGGTGAATTCGTCCAAACCCCACCAGAATCGCTAGGCCGTTCTCACGAGTAGGCGTATAGCCAACCCGGCTATAGCCTCCATCGTGAAACGTAGAACCGTGGCAATAGCAGGAATCGCCGTCGTAGCCTTGGCTGCTTTCTTCATCTTTGCTCCCGTAGTCTATTCGCCTACCTCCGTCTATGGTTCGATTCTTCTCAAACCCCTTCCTACATATCCGAACTGGGAGTCTCTGAGTTGTTGGGCGTTTGGATTTGGCATGTATTACGGACAGGAAGTCCGTTGGGTGCCCGCTATCAATGGTGTCGGGGGGTATAGTGGGACGGCCACTGGTGCTGAGACGGCACAGTATAGTAATGCCACCCAGTTTGGATGTCCGCCTGCCTCGGCATCTATCCAACCTGACTAGCCCTAGCCTGTCCAGTCCCACCAAAATTGCTAGTCCGTTCTCATGAGTAGGACTATACGCCCCATGAGGCTACCATCTGGGGCATGAGACGTAGAACAGCGGTGATGGTGGCTTTAGCAGTAGGTGCCATTCTTACAGCCCAGTTTTTCTTGCTGCCTGTAGACTTACCATCCAACAACTACATCTGCCACGGTGGACTTGCTTGTGTCCACACCATATCTCTGTCCTGCGTCCTGTTCGGATTCGGAGCTTACACCAACTACGGTCGCTACTTCCTCATTGACCGTTGTCCCACTTAAGGCCGTGCGGTTCTAAACCCACGGATATGACGAATCCCACCGAACCCGGGTCAGGGAGGGGGGCGCAATGGTCGTTGTGCGTTCTGGAGAGAGTCGGTATCTCAGGCTACTGGGGTGTCTTCGGAATGCTCGTTCCGACCCGATACGTCTCCCCCCTTTTCGGAGGTCACGTAGTAGTAGGCGCCGCCGGTCGCGGCTACACGGTTGAGCACCACGGGATAACTGCGGATACACCACATATACGAAACCTCAGGCGTAAGTCGAAAGTTTATCCCGCAACATCTTCGCCATCCCCGGCGTAAGGAACGGGCTGAAGGGGCCGAAGTACCTCTGACCACGGGCCTTCGCAATCCTCGACCTGTCTCCAGACTTCGCATAGGATTCTAGGAAGGCATCGGCCACCCTTTTCATGGCATCTTCCCGGATGGAGAGCTTTGCAGTATAGTAGAGGAATTCCGCTATGTCCCACGACTGGTCCCCGCCTGGGTAAGCCTGCTCGAGGTCGGTTAGGTAAAGCCCGTCGCTAGCGACGACCACGTTGCTGGGCTTCGAGTCTCCCAGGGCGACACCTGCGGTGTGGAGTCTGGCGATAGCCTCGCCATAGGCGGACACGCTGTCCAGTCCTCCCGCCGCGCCCTTCAGGAAGGAGTTGATCACGCTGGCCAGGGTGGGGCCGCTGACAAACTCCTTGACCAAGATTCGTTCTGCGGGGGCAACGGCCAGGACCCGAGGAACCAGAATGCCCATCGAATTCAGCCGCAAAGTCATCCCATACTCCCGGTCCAGGCGGGAGTTGGCAGAAGCGCTGAACTTCTTAGCCGTCGATGCCCATATGCCAAGGAGCGCCCATTTCAGAGCCCTTACATCTGCGTAGTTCTTCACGACCACGGACTTCGCGTGCGTGCCGTCGGTAAATGTAAGGACCCTGGTCGTAGAGTAGGGCTCCCCAATGTCCTTCTCCTTCGTAGAATAGGTCCCGAAGCCGAGGATCCTCGCAAGATCTTTGACAAGAAGAGAGGAGTCAGGGATGACCTTCCCCTGTTCCAGCATGAGAAGCGACCGGGGCTCCTCCAGCGGCGCTAGCGGGGGAGGGTTCTCCCTCATCCTTCGCAGTTTGGACAGCGCCTCCCTACTGAACACAGATGGGCCGACCCTGCCAGCGTAGCCGTGGACAGCGTACTGGGTGACCCCCCTTGCCGTCTGCGAGAACATCGACTCGAAGCGCGAAAAGGCATCAGCCTTCAGTTTCTCCGGGACTATCCTCACCCCCTCAGGGCTCGCCGTCAGGAAACCCCTGGGCTCGAGCGACTTTGCCGCCTCGACGAACCCCTCCACGGAAACTGCCTTGTTTTCCTCGCCTTTCGGGCACGTGTATGTGTGAACGTAACTGTAGAGTGCGGGAGGATAAATCGCCGCACGCTTGTGCAATTTGTCGAAAAGGAAGTAGGAATAGGGCACGAGCAGGTGGGTGGCGAACTCACCGTAATCGGAGGAAAGCTCGATGAGAGCCTCCGTGAGAACACGTCTCTTGTAAGCCAGCTCTATGGACCTGAAGAGGTCGCCGTTGATGATCGGCTCGTAGACGTTCAACAGTCGGCCAACGACGAACTCCCCCAGGTAGGAGGAGGTCGCGTCCTGGGTCAGCATGTGTTCGTCGACTATGAGCGCTGAAACTTCGGTCGGGGAGTCGACGTACTTGTACCTCACCCCTGCACTGAACCTCCTCGATACGACGATCAGGTCGTAGTCGGAGTCTGGGCGGGCGTATCCCGCAACCTTTGAGCCGTAGGCAGCAAGAGCCGTTATCTTGGAAGGCTCTACAATAGACGACGCGATTTCCCTGACGCTGTCGCGTTCGCCATCGGTTAGCCTCAACTCGGTGCCTTCTGCATCTCCTGCAGCTTCGCCAGCACAGCCGGGTCAAACCGGCTGGCGGCGATTACGGCCATTGGCACCCTGAGCGTGTTCTCCTCTGGACTGACCCAGTGGATGGGGAGGTTCTTTGCGATCCATTGGTCTCCCGCCTTCTTGCTCAATGCGGAGTCCACGAGGTCGTCCTTGAACTTCCTGCTGATCAGAGAGACAAGGGACCTTTCCGAGAAGAGCAGCTTCGGAGGGACCGTGTGCTCCGCGTCCTTGAAGGATGATTCGAACAGGGTGGTGACAACCTCATCGCTGATGATGTTCTTGGTGCTAAGCTTCCTGACCAGGTCGACGTAGTGGGTGAACTCGTGGGCCGCGACCGCTTCGATGGTCCCCTTTGTCCCATATGCGACGAGCAGCGCTGAGAACTGCACAAGGATTACGACGTTCCCGGTGACGGTCGTCGGGATGACGCGGGCGAACATCACGCCCATCTGGCCGTACTCTGCCCCCGTCTTCGAGCATGGGAGAGTCGGTTCGACGTAATATGGGGGATACCTTAGGCCGCTTGCCTTCTCGACCCTCTGGACAGCTCCATGCACAAGGTTCATTCTCTTCCTTACCCTGGTGGCCATGGCCCGGGGAATTTTCTCCTGTGCCACCGCCTGGTCGAGGAGGACTAACGGGTCCACGGATTTCGCGGCAGTCGTTGGGTGTTAATGAGTCTTAGCAGTTCTACTCGACAAGGCGGAAGGTCACAGGAGGGTTCCTCCTTGAAACCTCCATGAAGATCTCTGTCTGAATTACCCCGGGAATCTTCCCGATTACATCGTAAACCGCCCTGTGGAGCTCGTCTAGGGATTGCCCTTTCAGGTTCACTATGATGTCGAAGCGGCCGGTCACCTCTCGGATAAGTCGCACCCCCTCAACGTTTTCCACTTCCTTGAGGACTGACTCCCTCTGCTTGGGGTCAATATTGAGGCCCGCGATGGCCCCAGCGCGCATCCCGAGTGCATCCTCGTTGACCTGAACCGTGAACTTTTCGATCACCCCCCGTTTCTGCAGGCGCTTTATCCTGCTGTACATGACGGAAAGGTTCACGCCAAGCTGTTTGCTCAGCTTCGGCACGGACACGGAAGCGTCAGAATAGAGCGAGGAGAGAATCTTCATGTCCAAATCGTCTAGTCTCGCCAAAGCCCCGGTCGGGCCCTTCTTCGCTCCGCGAGATATTTCTACTTTTCAGCCAGATAGTTCAGGATGATTTGTAGTAAAGTCTGAAGCTATTCGGATAATTTAGCCGCTCTTGACTGGTTCCTCGACCCGTTTGGCGTTTACTTGGTATGTCTCTTCCGTAATTGTTCCCCCCCTGACTAGCTTCCTTTTCTTGGCCCCTTCTTCCTTGGTCCTGAAACCCACCCCTTCGGTGAGGAGCACATAGTTCTTCCCGCCGCCGAGCGTATCGCCTCTCATGGGGAATCCTGCCTTGTCGCTCCCCCCGGTGATCTTTATCTTTCCGTTGAGCCCAATTGCCGAGCCATCTATTACTTCTCCAATCTTCCGCCCTATCAGAGGCTGGGCCAGGGCATCCTTTACTTCCGATGCTTCCGACTTCCCGGTCTTGGGATCGGAGAGTATCAGCTTGAAGGAAACCATTCGGGAGGCTCCGAATCCGGCGGGTAAATAAGCTTGGAGATGGCTGACGAGCCTTCTCGAGACCCGGTCTCGAGCCCGTGACCTAAGAAGCGAGACGGGCTTCTGCGATCCCAACCTTCGAATCGAATCGCTGATTTTCTTTCACAACGGCTAGAAGCCATACATCGGGTCGGCAGGGGATTTGATGGCGATTATCTCCTGAAGCACCTCTCGCTCGTTGGGGGTCAAAGAGCCCAGGAGCTTTGTCCTCAGGGCCTTCGCCTCGTGGCTCTTCGGCATCGTGAAGATGACGTCGTTCTCCTTGATTTGCCTGCCAAGGGTAGGTCCGTCCACCGATATGGCGACCTTGTCTCCATCCTTTGCATCGTTCAGAGCCTTCCCCTGGTCCTGGATCTGCTGGACGGTCCCGAGCTCCAAGCCCTGCGCAGACATCAACTTCACCTTTGGCTTGAGCGTTCCGGCCGATATCTCGACGCCGAAGACAGCGGGGTCATTCCGTCTGAAGAACGTCCCAGGTATCACCCTGAGCTTGCAGGGTCGGGTGAGGCTGGACAGGGCTGCTTTCTCATCCGCTTCTCTCGACGCGACCGCCCAGTTCACGTAATTGTCGATCACTTCGTAGATGATGGCGGACACGAAGATCGGGTTGGTCCCGACGTAGTCCTTTGCTTCAGGCAGCACCTTGGCATCGAAACCGAGGACCGCGCCCAAGTATGGGTCATGTTCTCCCACGACCTGTGCGTCGATTATGTCGTTCTTGGAGATGTCCCCGATGTCAGCCTGCCTGACGGGAATCCCGCGCTCTTCTAGCATCCTTAGCAGCGCCTCGAGTCCGCCGATGCTCCCTGCCTTCACTATGACCCCCATGTTGTCCGTCTTCACGACGATGTTCGAAAGCTCCTTCTCCATCTCAACCTTCAGCACCTGGAACTCCCTGTCTGTCTTGAACGAGGCAACGGAGGTCCCTGGTACGACACCGGCCAGGTCGGCGGACACCAGCTTCACTCCTGCCGCCGCGTATACCGAGTCGACGGGGGTGAACCTGTCCCGCGGGTCCCGCATCTCGTCCAACGGCTTCGGCATGAAGAGGGCCTTGACTTTCGACTTTATCGCGCCGTCCTTGCGCACGAGCCCGATCGAATCCCCCACGTTCAATGACCCTTCGGTCAGAATCACGTTCGCCGTCTCGCCGATGCCCACCTCCTCCTGCATCTCGAGAATGATGCCGCGCCCGGCTCCAGCCTCCCCAGCCAGAAGCCTTCCCTTCAGGAACTGCTGGGCCAGGCCAATCAGCATGGCGAGCATCTCTGGCATCCCTACGTGGGCTCTCGCCGAGACTGGAACGATGGAGACCTGTTTCCTGAAGTCCTTTACGCGGTAGTACGCATCTGACTGGAACCCAAGTCGGGACAATCCCCCTACGACGTTGTAGAGTCTCTCCTCGAGCTCGTCGTTCCACGTCGCAGGCTGCTCCTTCATCACCTGTAGGAGAGGGCCGCGACTCCCTTTCCGCCAGCCGTTGATCATGTCAACCTTGTTGAGTGCCACCAGGAACGGGACCCTGCGCTGCTTCAGTATGTCGATACTCTCGAGTGTCTGGTTCTCGAGCCCTTTCAGGACATCAACGACAAGGATCGCAATGTCGGCGGCGGAACCCCCCCGAAGCCTGAGGTTCGAGAAGACTGCGTGCCCTGGGGTGTCTATCATGAGGAGCCCGGGTACCTGAAGTTCCCCCCCTGCCCTGTCGAGGAGAGGCCCACAGATTTCCTTCAGAGTGTCCATGGGGAAGAAGCTGGCACCTATCTCCTGAGTGATCCCTCCCACTTCACGGGCCTGAACCCCCGTTCCCCTGAGGGCGTCGGCCAGACTTGTCTTACCGCTATCTACGTGTCCCAGTATGACGACGACAGGCTGCCTCATCCCGCCCTTCTGTTCCGACATGTGCCATCGTGCTCCTTATGACGCCCTCACCCTCTCGTCTTACCGAAGAAGACGTCGCTCTCCTTAGCAAAGCTCTCGGCCGAATCGGAAGCATGAATCGTGTTGTCGGTGTAGCCTAGGCTGAGGTCCCCCCGGATCGTGCCGGCGAGCGCCTCCCAGCTCTTGGTTGCTCCGACCATTCTCCTCACTGTTGCTACGGCGTCCCTCCCTGAGAGGACCACCCCCACGACTGGCCCGGACGTGATGAACGTGACCAGCTCCCCGAAGAAAGGCTTGTCCCTGTGGACGGAATAGAACTCCTCTGCCAATGCCTTCGTCATTGTCTGCATCTGAAGCTTCTTGATCACAAAGCCCTTTCTCTCGAACCGCCCAAGAATCTCCCCGACCAGCCCCCGTCTCACTCCGTCCGGTTTGATCACGATCAGCGTCTCTTCTGATGTAGAACTCATCTCTTCTTCGCGCCCCGCGCCCACTTCAGCTTCCTCGGGTCACGCCCCAGCTTCAGCTCGTTGATCCTGCACTTTGAGGAACAGTATGATCGTGTTGAGCCGTCGTTCCTTACAAAAAGAATGCCGGAGCCGAGTCTGACTTCCTTACCGCAGAAAGCGCATCTCTTTGGAACGTACATCTCAGGCTACCGCACCCCTTTCTTTCGGTCCCTTTGGTACTCGGAATATAAAGGGCTCGGAGTTCCTACGGGGAAGAAGCGGCCTGACCATTCATGACCACGTCGGATGCCGCCACTACTTTAGGCGTCTAGCTTCGCGCTCTGTTTCTCGCAGGACAAGGACATCCCCCATTCTGATGGGGCCCTTGACGTTCCTTGTCAGGATACGCCCCTTCTCCTTGCCGTCGAGTATCTTTACCCTCACCTGAGTTATCTCCCCCGCGACCCCCGTGCGTGCCACGATCTGGACTACTTCTGCAGGCGTAAGTGTCTCGGCTTCTCTCTTGCTGCTCATTGCGCCTTCTTCAGCCTCGACAGCTCTTGGGTCACCTGTTCCAAGATCTGGTTGCCTTCCCCAGCGTCGAGGACTGCTGCAGACGCCGTCGAAACATCAATCCCGATGGCAGGGCCTATCTGGTCCTTCGACGGCACGAAGACATAGGGTATCTTACGCTCGTCGCATAGAATCGGCAGGTGCGCGACCACCTCCGGCGGGGTAACGTCTTCGGCGATGACGACGAGCT
>Ga0187772_10001622_pt1 | contig 10791 bp, 11 predicted proteins | sample 0116_SJ02_MP15_2_FD_133137 | JGI IMG/M metagenome (GOLD analysis project Ga0187772, IMG submission 133137) | Tropical peat soil microbial communities from peatlands in Department of Meta, Colombia - 0116_SJ02_MP15_20_MG | ecosystem: Environmental > Terrestrial > Soil > Wetlands > Peat | place... | reverse complement strand
CCTGTCGGAAGTGGTACGACTCCAGAATACTCAACTGAAATTCCAATCCAGCGCCCTTTACGCTGACCCTGAATTCATCGCAAGGAAAGTGGAGCGAATGAGCGAGAAGAGGCTCGTTGAAGTATTACTTTACAGCTGGCACCCCCTTGCCGAGCTCGAACAGTTAACTGAGGAAACCGTCACCGACGCACTGGACTACTGGGACAATCTGCTTCCAATTGCCGAGAGGTGGAAAAAGAGACAGTTCATCGAAGGAAAACCACCCTCCTCAACCGACACCGAGACGCTCAAAGGACTCGGAATACAAGGAGAAGAATTCAATAAGCAAATCTCCCAATTATACGAAGAACTCCGAAACTCATGCGGCACATCGAAGTCTACGAACTACTGGACTTTTGTTCAGAGATCAAAATATCAAGAGACCGTGCGTAGGGCGTACTTCGTTAGCTTTCTGATTACCTATGGCTTCGCCAAACTGCAGACAGACGAAGGCAACCTATCACTCACACCAGTCGACCAACCTACTGGGAAAGCAGCGTCGAACAGTGTTTCCTTCCCAATCCCCATACCCAGGAGCCTTGAGCATGGAGAATAAAGAAGCAGCACAAACTCAAACTTTCTACTCTGATAAACTGAAGAGAGCAATGCATCTGCTCCTATTTCGCAGAGGCAAAATGCCTGGCGCTAAGGAATGGGAACTTAAGGAGAAGGTTGGTAAGAATTTCGAGCAAGTGCTCGAACAACTCAACCAGCTTCTTTCCGAACTCGACCTTGAAATAAGAAAAATCAAAGAACGTACTCCCGCGTACGCAACGGAAGACGGGATGCCCGCTGACGAGAGTAGATATTACATTACGCTAAAGGGAACGCTTGGCCTGAAAGAAGCGAAGATGATTGGCTGGCGGATTGACAACCTTGCCGCGCTAGCCGCTACCGTGGCACTGCTTATGTCAAAGCAGGGAAAAGCCCCGCGAGAGGACCTGGAGAAATTGCTCGCCAACAAGTTCGGTAGATGGAAGTCAGTAACTCTAGTCGACATATTCCTAAGGACCGGCTACCTTGAAGAAGATGATGCAGGCGTCATATCTCTAGGATGGAGGACCCAATCTGAAATTGACCTGAAAGCACTGATGACACGGATGGCCGAAGTCAAGCTCTAGGCTCTTCTGAATCTGCCACTTGCTTAAGGAACGAGTTCGGATATCGCTTTCTGGAGATGAAGGTTTTGGCCCTCCCTGATTTCACATGTTTGGCAAGTTCGAAGAGTTGCTCCCGTTGAGCATAGTGATCATGGACTTTGCTTCTTCCGAGCACGGTTAATACCTCACCCAAGAAGAAAGTGGGCAGTCGATGCTTGTTACACATCGGACAGGTACAATTCAGCTTCGTGCCATATTCCTTGTCCCATTCCTTACGCTTGAACACTCCCCAATTAGCGGAATCGAACATGTTGATCTTGTCTTTTGTCAAAGGTACCGGAGGCGGGGGTACAACCCACCTATTGTAGCTGTCAATACCAAAGGTTGGCAGCATCATTCCCTCTGAGCACCTCAGCAAGCTTCTAGCGAACCTAATCTTTGGTGGAACCTGAAACACGTGCACCCAGAGTTCAGGATCCTTCTCCTTTACTGCTTCCAAGGATCGTAACGCATGATAGTAGAACCCGCCTTTCATGTCGAACCCAAGTAGCTTCGGCTTCCGTTTCATTACAGCTTTCAACGTCTTATCAAAATCATCAAGCGATGGAGTCAAAACCGGCATCAATGGCTTGTCGATACCTCGATTGTCAAGCCATCTCTCAGCAAATCTGAGGTGGGAAATGAAGTCAGGTGTTGAGAGCCCGGGACTCTGCTGCACGGTGATGATGTCGATATCTGCAAAGTATTGAAGGTCAAGTATGGTCCTGAGATCGTTTGTTTCAGTGATTGCCGCGTCGCCTTTCAGGATAAGAAACAGAGTACTCAGGGCATCTTCATGTGTAGATGTCTCACGAGCCAAGCGGCGAGCGAAGTCCTTCAGACGATCCTCCTCTTTCAGGATTCGCTTCAACGTCTCAGGATAAATCAGCTTGCCCGCAACCACGATTTCAGTGGGAAAATCCTGCTTCAGCCCCACCAGTCGAGTCGCGTTGAGTTCAGTAGTAGTTGCAAACTTGTTTGGAAGCGGCACTTTCGCATTAGCATAGGAAAGATAACCCGCTGCGACGCCCGCAGTATCGTCGAACTCGATACCCTTCTTCAACAACTCAGGCATTATGAAGCCCCCACCATGGTCTTATGCACGCGCTAAATTAACGTGCAAGATCCAACTATACGTTTTCCTCTGTTGTTGAAATATCTACAGAATACTTATGGCACAACTACGTTTGGTTTCGGCGTCCAGCTGTCCTTCTAATTTTTTGGATAAATCCCAGTCACTCTCCCAACAAGAAATGTCTGTCTTTCAAACTCAACAACTCTTAATTAGCCGCCCTCTAATGGCTACGCAGATTCTCAGGTCGAGGCGTCGAACATGGGTGAAGAGGTCGAATTACCGCCACAACTTCAGGAACAGTTGGTTAGGCTCCAGCAACTTCAGCAGACTCTGCAATCGGTTGCGACTCAGCGGCAGCAGGTAGAACTTGAACTGAGTGAAACCGATAAGGCGCTTGCTGAACTTGAGAAGTCAACCGACGAGACTCAAGTTTACAAAACCGTTGGAAGCATACTCGTCAAGTCGAACAGGCAAACATTGTTGACTGAACTCAAGGAAAGGAAAGAGCTGATGACTACACGAGTTACGGTTTTGGGAAAACAGGAAGACCGGACAAGAGAACGATTAAAGGAGATCCAAGAGAAGTTACAGGAGAGGTTAAAGGGACCGAAACAACCCTCTCAATAAGCTTTCCCTCCTCACCAGATCTCGACGCAGTAGGGGAGACCCAATGAAAATTGAGTTAAAACGGAAACCCACCGCGGAAGAGATTGAAGACATCTGCATGGTTGCAGAAGAGGCAGCAAAACAAGTCCTTTTTTCAAAGTTTTCAGTGAAACGAGTAAGCGACCTGGACGTAACTGTGGAAGCCATTGGAGACAAACCACTACTCCTCGCTGTTGAGGTCGGAGTAGAACTCCTAATCGGCGACGAAGATCTACAACCTTTGGTTGACAAAGCAACAGATGCCGCTTTCCTAGCAGCAGAAGCAAAAGTGAATGAGTTGAGGCTTTGCGAAAATTCTCAAACGTAGTCAAGTTGCTTCGTCAAGCCGATTCGGTTCTTATCTTAGGACATCAGAATTCCGACCCTGACGCCCTCTGCTCCGCCTACGCTTTCTCAGTTCTGGCTCGAAAAATCAATCATAAGATACGAACATCCTTCTGCTCTCCAGGTGGAGTCAGCAAACTTTCTAATCAAATACTTTCCACAGCTGTCCCATTAATAATCAACGAAAAACCCAACCTTAATGATTTCAGCCTAATGGTAACCGTTGACACAAACACCCTACAACAATTAGGCGAACTGCGCGAAGCGGTTCAACGGTCCTCAAAACCCATCGTCATGATCGATCACCACGCTCCCCATGCGGAAAATGCGAATGCAGTGGCAACGATCATATGCGAGGAAAATGCGACTTCGACCTGCGAAATCATTCTTGCGATGTTCACCAGAATGCACATCAAGCCAGATAGGCGTGTATCACAAGCACTTCTTATCGGAATTCTAGTTGAAACCGGCCATCTGGCGATTGGTACCAAAAAGACGTATGCAGCTGCCTGTAACCTAATTAGGAATGGAGCTGACCCAGAAGGAGCCGTCGCGTTGACCAGGCAAATGATGGAAGAATCAGAACGCATCGCCCGAGTCAAGACGGCACAGAGGCTTAGATTAGAGAGGATTAACCGTTGGCTCATCGCCACATCGTATGTCGGCTCCTACCACGCGTCAGCCGCAAGAGGACTAATCGCTTTGGGAGCACACTTAGCGATAGTAGCCGGGAAACGGAACGACGAGTTAACAGTGAGTTTTCGCTGCACTCGAGAATTCGTTCAGGAGTCAGGAGTACACCTTGGCACTGACTTAGCAAGCGAAATCGGACGACAAATGGGCGGAATGGGCGGAGGACATGCAACAGCAGCAGGCGCAAATGTCAAAGGAGAACCAAATGAGGCGCTGAAACGCTCAATCAGAATCCTACACGCGATTCTAGATCACAAATCCAATTCACTGGACAAGACTAACTCCCCTGGTTCAGCTCAAACACAGGTCGTCAGATGACCGATCCAAAAGGTGCCACTCAAACGACACCAGCAATATCGGCACGCAACTTATCCTTCACATACGCCGGAGCCAGCACACCCTCGATGGAGAAGATCTCACTCTCAATTGAGAAGGGCGAATTCGTAATACTCACGGGACCAAGCGGATGCGGCAAGACAACTTTCTGCAGATGCTTGAACGGGCTGATTCCGAACTTCTACTCTGGAGAACTCCAAGGAGAGCTCTTCGTAGATGAATTAAACGTGTCTGAGAAGACAACCGCTGAACTCTCGAAACACGTCGGGTTCGTGTTCCAGAACCCTGAGAATCAACTGTTCTCCCTCACAGTCGAGCGTGACGTAGCATTCGGCCTGGAAAATCTGGGAATCCCTAGGGAAGAAGCATTGGCGCGAGTTAGGTGGGCGATGGAATCAACCGGAATTGAAGACTTGCGCGAAAAGGCTCCATATGAACTCTCAGGCGGTCAACAACAACGCGCAGCCATCGCTGGAGTTCTCGCAATGAAACCTAACATAATTGTTCTCGATGAACCGACATCTTTCCTCGACCCACGATCCGCCGAAGATATCGTGGGAGTAATAGCTGCGTTGAATCGGGAATACAAATTGACCACAATTCTAGTCGAGCACAGGTTAGACATAGTATCCCGTTACGCAAATCGTGTCATCGTAATGGACAATGGAAAACTTGTCCTCGACGGATCCCCATCCAAAGTATATGATGACCAGGCACGTCTAATTGGCGTTGGCTTACCAAAAATCACCACGCTATTCCACATGTTAAGACGTGACGGTATCCCCCTTGAAACTAATCCGATAACGGTCGAACAAGCGTCAGAAGAGCTCAGAAAGGTCCTTCAACAATGATTTCAGTCCATAATGTGAGTTTCCGATATCCCGGTGCATCATATGACGTTCTTACCAACGTGAATCTCCAAATCCAAAACGGCGAATTCGTCGCGATCATGGGCGAAAATGGAGCAGGTAAGACAACCCTAGTCAAGATGTTCAACGGATTACTCAAGCCACGAGTTGGAAGCGTGCGTGTAGATGATGTGGACGCGCGAGAAAAGTCAGTGGCTCAGCTCTCCCGAGACGTAGGACTAATCTTCCAGAACCCTGACCACCAATTGTTCGCAGAAACGGTTGCCGAAGAAATTAGCTTCTCATTACGTAACTTCGGATTCGATGAGCAAGTCATCAAGCGAAGAGTCAACAACATATCGACCGCGCTGGACCTTCAGAGGTACATTGATTCTTCTCCATTCGTCTTGAGCGGTGGTGAGCGAAAACGCGTCGCGCTGGCGGCAGTTCTAGCATGGGACCCGAAGCATATAATTATGGACGAGCCGACCATTGGACAAGATTACCTCCAGAAGGATCGACTGAGAAATTTCATCGTACAATTAATCTCACAGGGCAAGACAATCGTAATCGTTACGCACGACGTTGAGTTTGTGGCTGAATGCAAGCCCCGCATAGCTCTCCTTTCAAAAGGTACAGTAATTGCTGACGATACGGCATCGAATATTCTAACAAATGATGAAATGCTTGCGAAGGCCTCGCTTGTCAGACCTCAAATCGCTGAATTAATGCATCAACTACCAGTGTTAGGAAAGAATCCGGGAATCATAGACGCCTACGCAGCCCGAGAGTTTCTCATGCCTAGACTTCGAAAAGCAGACCAAACTCGCGAACGAAGGTGAAATCAACGTCCCTCCGTTTCGTCGAAGGATTCAAATTTACGAAAATTGACAGCCCTATTCATAGGATGGACCCACGAGCAAAGTTTGTTCTAACCATCGGGCTCTTCACAACCGCTCTCATGTTCACGAACATCTTCGTGCTGGCTGCGATCTTCCTTTTTCAAATTCCACTCATCCTAATTTCGAAGACTATTCGCAGGTGGCTTAGATCCATGAAAGGAGGATTGCTCCTCGGAATCTTCATCTTTATTATGAATTCCATTTTCGGAACACCTATGGCTCTCTCGATCGCTTTTACACTGCGCTTTTTCGCAATCATGTCGTCGTTTTCTTTCTTCTTCATGACAACTTCAGCCGATGATCTAGGGCTCGCGTTGGATCAGATTCACGTTCCTTACTCCATCTCATTCACGTTCACCACTGCTGTAAGACTGGTTCCTACCATGGCCGTCGACGCTCAAACCGTCGTAGATGCTCAACGATCAAGAGGTCTTGAACTCGATAAAGGTAATTTGGTGAAAAGAGTGAGAAATTACATTCCCATCCTAATCCCACTAATTATCTCCGCTATACGAAGAAGCGTGGAACTTGCAGAAGCCTTGGAATCACGGGCTTTTGGTGCCACAGAACACCGTACTGCAATAGTTACGCTAAAGCTGCATTTCGCAGATTACATCGCAATTATTGGCACGATACTGGGCATAGCCCTTGCCATTTATGTGTACTTCCGAGTTCCTCTACCAACTGTGGTTATCCCAATCCAGCTGCCGAAACTCTTCGGATAGGAGCGGCTAGCGCCAAGAGTTTAGGTAACGCTGCTGCCCATCGCTTAGCGAATCGATAGTCATCTGGTGCGCCTCAAGCCATAGTGACGCAACTTCACGATCGAGTTCCAGCGGCATCCTGTACACTCTTCGTTCTAGTCTTCCCTTGTTTTTTACCAGGTACTCGACAGCTAGAGCTTGATTGGCGAAGGTCATATCCATGACCTCGGCTGCGTGTCCATCAGCCGCTGCCAAATTCACTAATCGTCCCTCAGCAAGAAGGTATAGACGCCTGCCGTTGCTTAACTTGAATTCTTCAACGTTTTGACGTACCATTTTGGTGGAGATTGCTAATCTTCGAATAGACTTTACGTCTATTTCCACATCGTAGTGTCCTGAATTTGCCAAGATTGCTCCGTCCTTCATCTTCTCGAAATGCTCTGGAAGTATGATGTCTTTGCAGCCTGTGGCCGTTACGAATATGTCACCAACCTCAGAAGCCTCGTTCACGCTCATGATTCGGTATCCTTCCATGGCTGCCTCAACAGCCCTAACTGGATCTACCTCGGTGACGACGATGTTCGCGCCGAGTCCACTTGCTCTTAGTGCGATTCCGCGCCCAACCCAGCCGAAGCCGCAGACTACAACCGTCTTGCCTGCGATCAGCATGTTTGTGGCTCGCATGATACCTTCGAGAGCAGATTGTCCAGTTCCATGCTGACTGTCAAATAGGTACTTTGTGAATGCGTCATTCACGGCCATGACAGGATATGCGAGTATTCCTTCATTCTCCATAGCCTTGTATCGGTGAACGCCAGTCGTCGTTTCTTCACACGCACCAATAATCTTGCGCTTTAGGTCGGTCATTGTCGTGTGTACAGTAACTGACAGTTCGCCCCCGTCGTCGATTAAGATATCAGGATTGTGAGCGAGAACGCTTGATAGGTTTTTTTTATGCTCGGGTTCAGTGACTCCCCTCCAAGCATAGACGTTTGGTCCCGATAAGGCTAGAGCGGCGGCAACATCATCCTGCGTCGATAGAGGGTTGCTGCCTGTTATTGCGATTTTTGCGCCTCCAGCTTGAAGGGTTTGACCTAGGACAGCTGTTTTCATTTCCAAATGCATACACATGCCAATAGTCAAGTCTCTGAAGGGCTGTTCCTTTTCGAACCGTGACCTAATCTCTCCGAGCACGGGCATGTGAATTCTCGCCCATTCGATCTTCAGTTGTCCTTGTTGCGCTAGTGACGGGTCTTTGACTCGACTCATCCTCAGATCCCTGTGCATTCGATTACTGTATGTGGATTAAACAATTATGATCATTGACTGGGGAAATCGCTTGACTTTTAACCTCACTCGGAGATGCATCATACGATCGACTTGCCTTCCTTACTGGTCAGGAATTGTGAGTGGATCGTAACCCAGAACGCACGCCGAGAGGTCATGCATAAGGGTTCGATTCTTGTTGAAGACGGCGTCATCAGACAAGTGGGGAACGTAAGCGGCTCCGCTGACAAAGAGGTTGATGGCTCTGGAAAGATTGCTCTTCCCGGCCTCATCAACGCGCACACACATCTCTCGATGACTCTCTTTCGCGGATACGCTGACGACATGTTACTCCAAGATTGGCTAGCGAAGAAGATCTGGCCACTTGAAGCGAAGCTTAGCAACGAAGACTGCTACTCCGGCGCCCTTCTAGGAGCGGTAGAAATGATCAGATCAGGAACCACAAGCTTTGTTGACATGTACTTTCACATGGAGGATGTAGCTAGGGCCGTCGCAAAATCTGGTCTACGCGGCTTCTTATCCTATGGGATCATCGACCTCTTTGACACTGCGAAATCGAGCAGAGAGCGAGCCAACGTACAGAAGTTCTACGAGTACGTTAGAGATCTTGGAAATCCAAGAGTTAGATTCGTCATCGGGCCACACGCACCATACACGTGCTCAGCTGAAATGCTTCAATGGTCGAAGGGATTTGCGGAGAAGAACAACACGATGATCCACATTCACGTGGCTGAAACCCGCCGCGAACAAGCTGACTCTCAGAAGCAGCACGGGATGCGCGTTGTGGAGTATCTGGACAAAATCGGCGCCCTCTCTAAGAACATGCTCGCGGCTCATTGTGTATGGCTAACCAAGTCGGAAGTGAAATTGTTAGCGAAATCCGAAGTTAAGGTAGCTCATTGTCCGGTTTCGAACATGAAACTCGCCAGCGGCGGCGTGGCTCCCCTGCCGGAGATGTTCGACGCAGGAATCCCCGTGGCATTAGGGACAGACGGAGCAGCTAGCAATAATAGCCTAGACATGTTCGAGACCATGAAAATCTGCGCGTTAATTCACAAGGCTCATCGATGGGACCCCACCGTGCTGCCGGCTCAAAAAACACTTGACCTAGCAACTATAGAAGGCGCAAGAGCGCTCGGCGTGGATCAAGAAATAGGAAGTATCGAATCGGGCAAAAGAGGTGACGTTATCCTACTCGATGCTAACGCTCCCAACTTGAGGCCACTTCACGGCGTTGAAACAGTCGTCTCGGACCTCGTTTATTCAGCCTCTTCAGGCAACCTGGACACGACTATCGTCGATGGGCAAGTGTTGATGGAGAACAGAATTGTCACGTCGCTAGACTCAGCGGAAGTATGCGCTAAAGCTCAAGAACGCGCAACTAGATTGGTGAGCTAACGGATCCTCGTACAAGACTCAATTGTTCAAGTTTCAGGTAACCTGACTCGTTCTTCCAGTGAGGAGTCGACCGGTCCACTTGAATCCTGCCATGAAACATCGGAGCGTTTAGAACAAACGTTTCAGCCTCACCACCCTCGAATGCTACGCTGAAGCCAAACTTCTTGCTTAGTCTCACCAGTTCCTCAAAGTTCGTTGTGTCTAGTCTCCGCCCTAACCACTCATTCGTGAGGCCCAGAGCATTACACGCTGTGATGATGATTTCGAATCCTGATTCTATCTGCTCTTCTACGAGCTGCTGCTGATTCTTATGCCACAGCGGGGCAAAGCTTCTCAAACCGAGCTCTTCACACACATTGTCTAATCGTGTTCGCTGATATTCGCTTGCAACAGCTCCAGACACTATTCCGTGTATTCCAAGTTGCTTGCTCAGAGTCCGGAGACCATCCGAAAGATCATTCAACTCTTTCTCCTTCGCTCCTTCTGTTCTGATTATAGTTAACGGAATGTGCATGGCTTCAGCCTGCAACTTGGTCCATTCAGTAGCTGGATAATGAAACATCCACGATTCACTTGAGTCAGGGAGAACGGTGACAAGCTCTGCTACGTCCCAACCCTGCATTTGGGCCCACCAGAGAGCAAAAGCGCTATCCTTGCCACCGCTGAATAGTGCCGCTACTTTCATTTGCCATCCTCGAAGTCAGCTCTTGCCTTGAACCTAAACTGATTCTCATAAAGAGTACTCAGCCTGCTCTGAGTATCAGCATCCTCTGGACGTTTGTCATCTCGAAAACGAGTAATACGAGCAAAGCGCAGAGCAAACTTGGACTGGTAATTTGGACTCCGTTGAATCTCATTGAACGCCACTTCAACAACAATTGACGGTTTAACGTAAACCGTGTACTCAGTTGCCCGCGTCTCCAACGCCGACAGCTTCGCAGTGATCATTGAAAATTCATCGTCAGTGAGACCTTTGAAGGTCTTCCCTACCACCAAGTACTCGCCCGTTTGGTCGTCTCGCACCGCAAGATGGTAATTGCTCAACCAACCCTTCCTCCTTCCAGAACCCCAGTCTGCAGCCACTATTACGACATCAAGCGTCTCGACCGGTTTAATCTTGAACCATTTCTTCCCACGCACGCCAGGCGTGTAACTACTCTTCAAATCCTTAGCCATTATTCCCTCATGTCCAGCAAGAATTGCTTGTTTCATCAACTCCTTCGCATCCTCCGCACTAGAACTGACAGTTCTATTAGCCAACAAATCTAATCCGACCAGGCTCTGGAGGATCTCCCAACGCTTCTCGTTGGGTGCATCTATCAGCATCTTGCCGTTTAGATATATGATGTCGAAGAGGTAGAGTCTGAGTGGAATCCGCGT
>Ga0187772_10001621_pt1 | contig 10793 bp, 5 predicted proteins | sample 0116_SJ02_MP15_2_FD_133137 | JGI IMG/M metagenome (GOLD analysis project Ga0187772, IMG submission 133137) | Tropical peat soil microbial communities from peatlands in Department of Meta, Colombia - 0116_SJ02_MP15_20_MG | ecosystem: Environmental > Terrestrial > Soil > Wetlands > Peat | place... | reverse complement strand
ACCATTGCCGGTGGTCGTCCACCAGCGAGAGGGTAGCCATGGGTGTTTGGCAAACGTGCGCGGCCAGGGTGACCAAGTCGTCAAACGATTGCTCCGGCTCGCTATCCAGGATGGCATAGCGGTCGAGTGCCGCTAACCGTGCTGCTTCAGTGCTGGGAGAGGCTACAGCCATAACAGACCTCCGGACTCCGACGAACGGAAGAGGAAGACTATTTGGGCGGAAATGATACTCCAGACCGGCTTGAAGGAACAGAAGAGTGTGAGGGGCATGGGGGGCAGCCAGGGGTTCGTTCCCGCTCAGGAAATGGGCGCGTTTGAGCAATAGGCTCTATGGAAATCGCCCGGCGGCGGATGACCCACTCCGCCACTCCAAGGTTTAGCATCCAGCTCCAAAACGCGCATGTCACGGCGATTATTGGATCACGCGTCAGAATTAACAGAGGAAAGGCAGCCAGGCGCACAGTGGCCGCAGCAAAAGTCAGCGAATAGTTGCGTATCATCCACTCTCGGTGCGCGTCGAAACGCCGTTGCCTAGCGCGGACAAAGGCCAGAGTTCCCGACAACAACCATGAGATGGCGAGGGCCGTAAACCCAATCCTGACAGGAAAGAACTGGTCCGGGGAAAACCTCGAGCTTGCTCTGTAGCCGAGGAAGGCAGGACTAAGCCCCAGAGGAGAAAGATCGAACGTGGTGAGCTCGGCCAAGCCATCCGCGGCGAACAAAGGAGTGTCCGGAGAAAGAGCCAAGGATGCACAGCCAGCAAGAGACACAGCACTCAAATATAAGTAGCCGATGGCGCGGTGTATTCGCGGCTGAGCATTGCGCAGCCTGTCGTTAAATTGAAAAAGACCAACGGAAATGGCTGTGATACCACCAGCGATATGGACCGCTATCCAGGTGGGATGCCGCGCCAGAGCGAGTATTTCGTTCCGTAGAAGCAATTTCGGAGGAGGAGCAAGGAAGTAGCGCGCCGAACTTAGAGCAGTCACAAGGGCCAGGAACCACATCGCTGTTAGCCCGGCAAGACGGAGTTGACGCATAACTCCAGCAATTATGCGGCGGCGGAGAATTGTCGTCATCAGACAGTATTACTCTGCGCCTTAGTAGCCACGGGGAAACTGGCCTGCTGACGGTAGCAGGTAGTAGCCGACAGTTTACATCTTCCTATTGACAGTCTATAGGTAGAGGCCTATGATTCCTATCGATTCTCGATAGGAGTGGCCTTGAATTCAGAACCCACGACCCTTTTGCAAGGCACGTTGGACTTACTGATTTTGAAATCGCTGGTTTCCGGCGAACTACACGGCTTGGGAATCTCCCGCCGAATCCAGCTGATCACCTCCGGCACATTTCTTGTTAAACCCGGCTCGCTCTTCCCTGCCCTACACCGGATAGAAGAAGAAGGTTGGATCTCGTCGTTTTGGGGAGACTCCGAAAATAACCGTCGCGCGAAGTACTACCGCCTGACAAAAGCGGGACGGAAACAACTGGAAGAAGAGACCAAGCGGTGGGGCCGGATTTCCTGGGCCATTGCACAAGCTCTCGAAGCGTCGTGAAGAGGTATTGCCATGCCCCACTTTGTAAGACTAAACAGCTTCCTGCGGAACGTCTTCTCTTCGAAGCGCGTGGATGCAGACCTGGACCACGAAGTTCGTTCACACCTCGAAATGCTTACCGAGGAAAACATACGTGCAGGAATGACGCCGGAGGAGGCGCAACGCGCCGCACGTATCGAACTCGGTGGCATCGAGCAGGTCAAGGAGCAGGTACGCGAAGAGCGTATCGGCAACTGGCTGCAATCCGTCTCCGCCGATTGCCGTTTTGCCCTGCGACAGCTTCGCAAGTCGCGCGCGTTTACCACAGTAGGTATTCTTACCCTGGCATTGGGAATCGGCGCGAATGCCGTCATCTTCAGTTTGGTGAGCACCTTTCTGCTGCGGCCTTTACCGATCCTTCATCCTGAACAGATTTACGCGATTCACCAGGGGAAGCAGAACGATCCTTCTTACTCGCAATCGCTTTCCTATCCAAATTACAGAGATCTGCGCGACCGTAACCAGGTGCTGTCGGGCATGGCCGTCTTTCGTTTCGATCCCATGAGCCTGAGCCACTACGGCAACAACGAACGCGTCTGGGGCTATCTGGTGTCCGCGAACTATTTTGATGTACTCGGAGTGCAGCCTTTTCTCGGACGTACATTTCTCCCGGAGGAAGAAGGAGCCCACAACGCCCACCCGGTTGTCGTCATGAGCTATGCATGTTGGCGTCGCCGCTTTGGAAGCGATCCGGCTGTGGTGGGCAAGCCTGTCTTCATTAATGGCCACACCTTCACGGCCGTGGGCGTGGCTCCGCCGGAATTTGCCGGGACGGAGAGCGTGTTCACGCCGGAATTCTGGGTCCCCAGCATGATGCAGGAATGGATCGAATCCTGGAGCGGCTTGGAAGGGCGGGGCAATGGTTCATGGTTCGGACTTGGCCGTCTGAAGTCGGGTGTAAGTCCGCAGCAGGCCACGGCTCAACTGGACAGCATTGCTGAACAACTGGGCCGCGAATATCCAAATATCAACAAAGGCATGACGCTTCGGCTCACTCCCCCTGGACTGGTCGATCCGAATTTGCGCAGTGCGGTTATCGCTTTCACGGGCGCTCTGATGCTGACGGTGGCTTTGTTGCTTGCGATTGCGTGCACGAACCTCGCCAGTCTGCTCCTTGCTCGCGCCGCGCAACGGCGCAAGGAGATGGCCGTGCGTATGGCGATTGGCGCCACGCGAATCCGGCTCATGCGGCAACTGTTAACAGAGAGCTTGCTGCTTTCGGTTGTCGGAGCGGGATTGGGTTTGCTGCTCGGAGCGTTCCTGATGCAGCTGGCGCAGGCATCGATTCCTTCTACCGACTTTGCTCTTACTTTGGATTTGCGCATGGATTGGCGGGTCGTTGGGTTCGTTACGGCACTGGCTCTTTTGACCGGGATCGGATTTGGGCTGGTGCCCGCTTTCTATGCGGGGCGTTCGGACCTGGTCACGGCGCTGCAAGACGACCTGGTTGGAAGCCGCCGCAAGATGCGGCTGCGCAGCGTGTTGGTAACCATGCAGGTGGCACTCTCTTCCGTGCTGCTGATTGTCGCTGGATTAACGGTGCGGAGTTTGCGGCACACAGAAGATCTCGGCCCGGGTTTTGATCCGGACCACGCGTTAACCTTGTCCGTGGACTTGGGTCTTCAGGGATATAACGAGCAAAAAGGGCAGGCTTTCTACCGGCAATTGGCGGGGCGCGTTCAGGCCTTGCCGGGAATAGAAGCAGCCGGCTGGATACGCAGCCTGCCACTGGGACTGGACGACAGCAGCACCGGGGTTTACCCCCATGGACAACCAGCTCCGCGCGGAGAGGAGATGCCCTCCGCATATTATGAAAGCACGAGCCCCGGTTATTTTGCCGCGATGGGAATTCCACTGCTGGCCGGGCGGGATTTTGCGGAAAGCGACACTGCCAAATCTCCGCGAGTGGCCATTGTGAATGAGACGCTCGCGCAGCGGTTTTGGCCGAGCCAGAATGCCGTCGGAAAGCGATTGCACTCCGGCAATACGGGCAATGACACGCTCGAGGTTGTGGGTGTCGCCAAAAATGGCAAGTACCAAAGCCTGGGCGAAATTCCCACGATGGCCATTTACTATCCGATTCCGCAGCTTTATCCCACAAGCGCCGCTCTGGTCGTCCGCACAAATGTGGATGCAGCGACTGCGCTCTCGAGCATACGAGATGAAGTGGGCAAACTCGATCCCAATCTCCCCGTCTACGAAGCGAAAACTTTGGGCGAACACATGAATCTGCCGCTATTCCCCTTGCATGCAGGCGCCGTTGCTGTCGGGAGCTTCGGGTTACTGGCCATGATTCTGGCCGCCGTGGGCATCTACGGCGTGATGGCCTACTCCGTGGCGCAGCGGACACAAGAGATTGGAATCCGCATGGCCTTGGGCGCACGCTCGCTGGATGTGTGGTTGATGGTGCTGCGACAGGGAGTCTTCCTTGTGGCAGTGGGGATGGTGTGCGGATTGTTGTCCGCCTTCGCTCTGTCGAAGGTTGTGGCGAGCCTGCTCTATGGCGTCAGCGCAACGGATCCGTTGTCTTTTGTTCTTTGTTCGCTGCTGCTGGCGGCCGTGGCGTTGATCGCATGCTTTTTCCCTGCGCGGCGAGCCACAAAAGTTGACCCAGTTGTTGCGATCAAGTGTCTGTGACCGGCTTTAAAGCCACCCGGCAGGCTTCGGAAGGGTCGTCGATTGGAGTTTCCCGTGCCGCTCTTTGTAAAATTGCAGAGTTTCCTGCGGAACATATTCACACCCCATGCTGTGAACGCCGACCTGGACCGTGAAGTTCGGTCACACCTCGAAATGCTTGCCGAGGAGAACATGCGTGCAGGAATGACCCGAGAGGAAGCGCAAAGAGCGGCGCGTATCGAACTCGGAGGCATCGAGCAGCTTAAAGAGCAGGTACGTGAAGAACGCAACGGCAATTGGCTGCGGTGCTTTCTCGCCGATTGCCGCTTCGCCTTTCGCCAGCTCCGCAAGACTCCCGGTTTCACTGCTGTCGCGATTCTCACTCTGGCCTTTGGCATCGGCGCAAACGCCGCTCTATTGACGGTGCTGGAAAACGTACTACTTCGTCCGCTTCCCTATGCACATGCAGACCGCCTCATTTACATCGCGCCAAAGACCGATAAGCCGGAATTCGCCAATACGTCATGGCTGAACTATCGCGACATCCGCGATCAGGCGCGTTCCCTCGAAGCCGCGGGACTCTACAGTACCGACGTCAGCGTGATCGAGAGCAAGGATGGGGCGCAAACCGTGGCTGCGCTGCGCGTGACGCCCAGTATCTTCGCGATGCTGGGCATGCCACCCTTGCTGGGCCGCACGTTTACGGAAGCGGAAGGACAACCGGGCGGAGCGCTGGTAATGCTGCTGCCGGAAAAACTTTGGCGGGAAAGTTTCAATGCCGATCCTAATATCGTAGGGCGAGGCCTGAAAATCGGCGGCACCTCGCGCACTGTCATTGGCGTGATGCCGCGATCCATGCGCTTCCCTGAAGAGTTAGGTCCGGAGGTGGACGGGTCGGTTTGGCTGCCCCTGCAGCCCACGCCGGAAATGCTGAAGTTGCGAGGCGATAGTTTCTTCAGCATCGTGGCGCAAATGCGTCCCGGCGTCGACGTGAAACAAGTGCAGGCGGAGCTGGGCGCGATCACTGACCACATTCGCCACGACGATCCCGGCATAACCAATCCCGACTTCGGCTTTCGCGCCACTCCCTACCTGCAGTTGCTAACCGCCCCCGTTCGCCCCGTGTTTTTCGCGCTGTTGGGCGCCCTTGGACTTGTGCTTCTTATTGCCTGCGCCAACGTGGCCAATTTGCTGATCGCGCGCTGCCTCGGCCGCCAGCAGGAGTTTGCCGTGCGCGCGGCAATAGGCGCAAGCCGCTCACGGCTGATCCGCCAGCTCCTGGCGGAAGGCGCGGTGCTCAGCCTGCTGGGTTCCGGAGTTGGACTGATGCTATCGAATCTTGCTCTGGCTGGTCTGCGCAAATTGCCGGAGGGGACGATTCCTCGTGGGGAGTCCATTACCATCCACTGGACCGTAATCCTGACGCTGGCGGGAATCGCCGCACTCACAACGCTGTTCTCGTCACTCGTGCCTGCGCTCCTGGTTGTGCGGTCCGACCTGCAAGCCGGTCTGCAGGCTTCTTCGCGAAGCATCGGCACTCGTTCTGCACGCGGTCGCATGAGTGGATGGCTCGTAGCGGGAGAAGTCGCGCTTTCCACTCTCTTGCTTGTGGGCACCGGTCTTCTGTTCCACACGCTTTGGAATTTGCAGCATGCCTCGCTCGGTTTCGGCGTCACTCGCGTAACCACGTTTACGGCGACACCGGAAGACACCGCCGGCTTCGCTTCCATGGCCGTCACTGAAGAAACGTCAAACGCGCCTGCTTCTGTAGCTACTTTGGTTTATGCGCCGTTGCTCGAACGTATGCGTCATTTGCCAGGCTTGGAAAGCGCCGCAGTCGTTTCTACGCCTCCTCTTTCCGGAATGGACATGCATTCAAGCTTCAGTATTGTTGGGCGGCCCGAAGATCCCGGGCGCACTCCGAATGCAAGAGTGACCGCCGTAAGCGGCGACTATGCACGTACTCTAAGCACGCCCGTCCTGCGGGGACGGATGGTGGACGAGGATGACTCCGCCACCGCGCCCTACGTTGCGGTAATCAATGAATCGCTGGCCCAAAAATATTTCGACGGCAAGGACCCGCTACAACAGCAAATCAACTTGGGTGGCAAAGAGACCGGAATGGAAAGGTCGTACACGATCGTCGGCGTGCTTACTGATCAGGTCGATTCACACGTTGGCGGCGCATCCGATCCGATGATTTTTCTTCCATATCAGCAAGTGCCTACCACTTCGCTCTTCTACCAGGCGCTCGTCAGCACCATGGTCAACTTCGTGGTGAAGACGCATGGCGATATCGCGGTTGCGCCCGCAATGCGCACCGTGTTCCACGAGACAGCGCCGAACCTGGCGCTCGATAGCTTCCAGACTATGCAGGAAGTCGTGGACAAGAACATCTTCAACCAGCGGCTGGGCTTGTACCTGACGGGAACCTTCGCCGGGCTTGCTGTGCTGATGGTGATGGCCGGACTTTACGGCGTGCTGGCGCAACTTGTGAGCTACCGGCGTCACGAAATAGGGATTCGCATGGCACTCGGTGCCACACGGCAAAGCGTAGCGGGCATGGTGATGCGTCAAGGCGCAGTCCTCATCGGACTGGGACTACTTGCAGGAGTTTTACTTGCCCTGGCACTGGGGCAGTTGCTGAGCAGCTTCCTATATCAGGTACGTCCAACCGATCTGTTCACGTATGTGGGAGTTGTTGTCAGTTTGCTGGCGGTGGGCTTGGTGGCTTCGCTCGTGCCGGTACAAAGAGCCGCGTCCATCGAGCCCATGCAAGCACTGCGCGAGGATTGAGCCGCAGTAATTTGCGCGAAACCTCGCGGTAGGGAGGTCCGTATGTCGCTCTCCAGGAAAATCCGCTTCCTCTTTCAAAATCTGTTTTCTACACGTCGTACAGACACGGAGCTGGACCAGGAAGTTCGCTCACACCTCGAAATGCTTGCCGAGGAAAACATGCGTGCAGGAATGACGCGAGAGGAAGCGCAGCGCGCGGCGCGTATCGAACTTGGCGGTATCGAGCAAGTCAAAGAGCAAGTGCGCCAGGAACGAATCGGCAATTGGCAGCAGTCGGTCATCGCCGACTGCCGGTTTGCTCTTCGCCAACTCCGCAAATCACCTGCCTTCACGCTTGCCGCCGTGCTAACTCTCGCCCTCGGCATCGGAGCCACAACCGCGATTTTTTCTGTGGTCAACTCGGCACTGCTTCGCCCGCTCTCGTATCGCGATTCCCAGAGGCTTTACCTGGTGCGCGAAATCGTTCCACAATTGGCGAAGTTCTATCCGACGCTGAACGCAAACGTCTTCAATTTCCGCACGTGGCAAAAGCAGCTGCAGGCAATCGAAGACGTGGCCATTTCCGAAGCCACTACCGTCAACCTGAGCGGCCGGGGCGAGCCGGAGGTTCTTCGCGGCGTGCGAGCATCAGCGAATCTGTTTTCCGTGCTTGGTGCACAGCCTGCGCTCGGCAGGTCGTTTCGCCCAGAGGAGGACGAAGCCGGACGCGGCCGCGTGGTCATCCTCACCGATGCATTCTGGCGCGAGCGCTTCCAGGCCGATCCCGCAGTCCTCGGAACGACAGTTACTTTCGACGGCGTTCCACACGAAATCGTTGGCATTCTCCCTGCTTCGTTTCACTTTCCTCCCCTTCTTGGCGGAACGGAAGGGTACGGGCGCCTGGCCTTTTTCAAACCGCTAAATGGCCTCGAACCGTATGAACAGGTCGCCATCGGCGAATTTGATTTCGACGCTGTGGCGCGCCTCAAGCCCGGCGTAACTCCAGAGAAAGCCCTCGCTGAACTCAATGTTATTCAGGCGCAAATTGCCAAGGAGGCCAACGAGGGACTTGATCTCAAGGGCCTGCTCCTGCCGCTTGAAGATGAGGTCGTCGGGCCGGCCCGCCGCGGACTGATTTTTCTTCTTGCTGCCGTGGTGGCCGTTCTCCTGATCGTGTGCGCGAATCTCGCCGGATTGCTTCTGGCGCGTGTTCCGGGCCGCATGCGAGAGGCGGCGATTCGGGCTTCCCTCGGGGCCACGCAAGGGCGCCTGGTTCGGCAGTTGCTTACGGAGACTCTCCTGCTCAGCATTGCCGGTGGCACACTGGGCATATGGATCGCAAGTTTCGCCGTGAAGTGGCTCGTGCGTCTGGCGCCGCCCGGCATTCCGCGTTTGGACGAAGTCCACATGGACGCACGCGTGCTGCTTTTTGCCCTCTTGGTTTCCATCGTTACGGGGGCGATTTTCGGTGTTGTCCCGGCATTGCGCATTGCTCGCACTCAGCCCGTGGACGCCCTCAAGTCTGGTGCCACGGCCACGACGGAAAGCGGACGCACGCGGCGCCTTCGCCAAGGCTTGGTAGGCTTCGAGGTTGGGCTCACCACGCTGCTCCTGATTCTCGGCGGCTTGTTGATGGCCAGCCTCGAACAGCTCCTCCATGTTCATGCCGGCTTCGCGGTAGACAACGTGCTTGTTGCCCGCTTGGCTCTGCCTCCGCAAAGCTATACCCAGCCAACGGAACGGAAGAATTTTTACGATCGAGTCCTGGCGGGGGTTCGATCGTTTCCCGGCGTCAAGGCCGCAGGTTGGATCACCATGCCACCACTCGCCGGCGAGGGCAGCGTTACGGGGATAACGATCCCAGACGAGGCAAAAACGCAAGCTGAGATCCCCCAGGCCAACTACCGGCCGGTCAGCCCGGACTACTTTTCGGCGATGGGCATCCCGCTAATGCAGGGCAGGATTTTCGGGCCCGAGGACCGTGGTCGAAGTATCGTCGTGGTTTCGCAGAGTGTCGCGTATCGCTTCTGGCCTGGGAAAAATCCCATCGGACAAATCTGCATCACACAGTGGGGCCCGGATACCCCTGCGGAAGTTGTCGGCGTGGTGGGCGACGTACGCACGGTGCAACTCGATCAGCCGCCGCTGATGATGGTGTACGTGCCAGAGTGGTTCAACACGTACTCCCTTCCCGGTTTCGCTGCCATTGTTTTGCGCACGGAGAGCGACCCTGCCAAGTATGTTAACGCGGTGCGTGAACTGGTTCATGGCATCGACGCGGACGTCCCCTTCACCACGCTTCAGCCGATGTCGCAAATCGTTTCGGACTCGCTGGACGCGCGTCGTTTCCCCATGCTGTTGGCAATGCTTTTTGCATTGTCTTCGTTGTTGCTGGCTTCGTTGGGAATTTTTGGCGTTGTCGGCTACTCCGTCGAACAGCGACGCCACGAACTCGGAATTCGGATTGCGCTTGGTGCCAATCTGCAGGATCTCCTAGGCATGGTGATGCGTCAGGGCATGGCGCCGGTTTTGCTCGGGCTTGGTGCAGGAGTCATCGCCGCGCTCTTCGCGGGCCAGCTAATCCGCAACCTGCTCTTTGGCGTCAGCGCGAACGATCCGCTCACGCTGGTCGTGGTTGCGCTTGTAGTGGCCGTCGTGGCGCTTGCAGCTTGCTATGTTCCGGCACGGCGGGCAACGCGCGTCGATCCCATGACTGCCCTGCGCTACGAGTAGGAGGGGTTACTGATGCCGGTCTTTGTGAAGATCCAGAGGTTTCTTCGGAACCTCTTCTCTTCTAGCCGTGTTGAGGCAGACTTGGACGAAGAGCTCCAGTCTCATCTCGAAATGCTCGTCGAGGAAAATATCCGCGCGGGCATGAAACCCGAAGAAGCGCAGCGCGCCGCACGTATCGAACTTGGCGGCATCGAGCAAGTCAAAGAGCAAGTGCGCGAAGAACGCACCGGCAGCTGGCTCCAGTCGGTACTCGCAGATTGCCGCTTTGCACTGCGCCAACTCGGCAAATCCCCTGCCTTCACCGTTGTCGCCGTGCTTACCCTAGCTCTTGGCATGGGTGCCACCACGGCCATCTTCAGCGCGGCCAACCCGATTCTGTTCGAGTCGCTTCCCTACCCGCACGCCAATCGCCTTATGGCTATTTGGGAAATTCGTAACGACGGCTCGCGCAACGCGGCAACGTTTGCCATGTACCATGGCTTGCTTTCACAGCAACACGCGTTTGAGTCGCTTGCGCTCGTCAGGCCGTGGCAGCCGACCATTACTGGAGCGGATCAGCCCGAGCGCGTGGAGGGCCAGCGCGTCACCGCAAGCTACTTCCACGTGCTGGGCGTCGCGCCACTTCTCGGGAGAGACTTCGATCCATCCGAAGATCGGCAGAACGGACCAAATGTTGTGATTTTGAGTGACGCGTTCTGGCGCCGCCGCTTTGCAGCCGATCCTTCCATTGTTGGCCGCCAGGTCACGCTGGAAGAGCCAGAGAGTTTCGCGGAGTCGAACCTCTACACTGTTGTCGGAGTTATGCCGGGGAGTTTTGAAAATGTCCTGTCGCCCGCTGCGCAACTTTGGGTGCCGCTGCAGTATGGCATTTCTCAGGGTCGCGCCTGGGGCCACCACTTGCGTATGGTGGGGCGTATCAATTCCAGTGCCATTCCGGCTCAAGCGGCTCAAGAGTTTGGAGTTCTCGGCGACAACATCCTCACAGGGCTGCATCCCGATTCTTATGGGCGCGACGTTCGCTTCCGCATCAGTCCGCTCCAGGAGGATCTCACGCGTGGTGTCCGGCCTGCGCTT
>Ga0187772_10001620_pt1 | contig 10793 bp, 10 predicted proteins | sample 0116_SJ02_MP15_2_FD_133137 | JGI IMG/M metagenome (GOLD analysis project Ga0187772, IMG submission 133137) | Tropical peat soil microbial communities from peatlands in Department of Meta, Colombia - 0116_SJ02_MP15_20_MG | ecosystem: Environmental > Terrestrial > Soil > Wetlands > Peat | place... | reverse complement strand
GGCGGCTTTGGCGGCTTTGGCGGCTTTGGCGGCTTTGGCGGCTTTGGCGGCTTTGGCGGCTTTGGCGGTTGTGGTGGCTGGGGCGGCTGTGGTGGCTGGGGCGGCTATGGCGGCTGTGGCTTCGGCTGGGGCGGCTGCGGAGGACCATTCTTCGTCCATAAGACTATCATACAAACAATCCACCAGGTGAATAATTGTACCGGCAATGGCGAGGATCGAAAGGTATGGTATAGCGGCGAGGACCACAACCAGAACCAAAATAGGGTAGTGTGTCTGAATACAGCAGTTAACACTGCCAGACACAGCTTCGGCGGCTTCGGCGGCTTTGGCTGAAAAACTGTCTAGTGATTCAAGAGAATTACTACAACTTTCCTTCTTTTTTTAGTTAACTTGAAGGATATTTCCGGTCACGTGATCGCCAACGATTTTCTATCTATTTAACTTGTTGTGCGTGGACGTTTATGAAATGGACTAGATCAGTTAAAGGATAATACCTCCTTTTATGCATTAACCTTACTTGTAGGAGGACCGCCCATATTTTCATTGAATAGGGCTGCAGTTGCGTTTTGACCCAGCTTACCAGCTATGGATGTGAGGCCCAGTTATGACGTCGATATTAGCGACAATAACCTGATAGTACAGAGCGTGTTCGCCAGGCCTCGGTTGAAATTTGGTAACACCTGTGGCAGCTGTCTTTACAGGTGGTATACTTCCTGATGAGTCAGGCACGTATTGCTTTTGAAAGCCATTTGTTACACAGATCAGTAGTGTCCATGTCACAAATTCTATAATGCTAGTCTGATCCATAAAAGTGAAGAAACCCCTTTTTCCAGTCAGAATGTACTCCGATCACAATGTAGGGATTAAATCGATAGTTGTCAGTAGTACAATTAAATAACTAACGTTGATATCACAAACAGATTACAGATTAGATTTCCTGAAACTTTTAGAAGTCATGATCTAGATTAATGGTCTAAAATGTATATCTACTTATCGAACTATAAAAGTGTACGGATGAAAATATTATCAAATTCAATGAACATACATAGAACGCTGTGCATCATCGGGGCCGTCTCAGCTATGGCAGTTTTCTTGACAAGCACAGTTGTGACACCCACATTCGCCATAAAAAATTTCTTCAATTGCATGACTGACAGAGCTAACGAACATGGGAAGCTGACTCTAGACGAAGTGCATACGTGTTTACACAAGGAATATGGCGTATATCGCAATATTCCATATGACGTTTTCACCGGTGGGGGCGGTGCCTCCTGAAGCATCAATTACTTTATTGCAACTATATAAAAATGCGTGGCGCGGTTTTTATAAACCGTTCTCTAGCCATGATATTATTAACTTCCCCAGAGACGGATTTAACGAGGAATCTGAAAACATATCGGTACCATGACTATTGCTATCCTGGTAGACCATTAAGTGATTGCCGCAATTTATCATATTGCAGAGTGTTTGAGGGTCGTTGCCTGCAATCGGATCTCTTCCGGCTGTAGCTATGTAAATTGGATTAGGATATTGTCTAATAGAATCTGAGGTCGTCACACCCATGTAATCCAGCCCTGGTGATAGAAGCACAACTGCCTTTATTGAAGGATCTGATGCTGCATACTTCAGTCCTATATTTGCTCCAATACTTGCACCTACTATGGCAATATTGTTAGGAAGGATGTTTTTTTGTGTCACAAGAAAATGCTTTGCAGCTTTTACGTCCAAGACCATTCTGTTAAAATCGGTAGGGGTAAACGATTGAAATGATATGGACTTTCCATCCTGATTAATACTGTCACCATGACCTCTCAGATCTATTGATAACACAGAGAAACCATTACTTCTGTTACTTAAGGTGGACGCAAAAGCATTCCAATCATTTCTATTTCGACCGAGCATATGTAACAGAATAACTGCGTTCGGACTTGTCTGTTGCGATGAGGAAGGAGAGTAATATGTTCCGACAATCAAGACTCCATCGTCTGTAAGAAACGAAACTTTTTGTCCAGCGGTTTTTCCGCCGTTGTTTGCCTGCAATTGTGCGTGACCGATACCGCTTAAACACACGGTCGTACTGCTGCTTGCCGTTAATACCATAAAGATGAGTATCACTAAGACTCTTTGAATCATACCTTCTATCCATTCTGATCTCATATAAGGACTGCTTCCTCAATTGTCGCATAACCATGCGTGAGGAGTTGTCTTACTGTATTTTCATTAGGATCTTGCTCTCCCGGTCTATATGTCGCTCACCACCAGGTCGACAGAACTTTTCGATGGTTCCTGTAAATGCTGCTTTAGCTCACCCCTGTCGTATCCTATGTGTTTCGTCAAGTGCATAAATGATCTGCCTGTAGATTTTCTGTCTCTCTACCAAACTCAATCAAACACCTTCTTGAACTCATAGCAGAGGTTCATGCTCCGGGAATGCACCACGTAGTAACGGTTCTACACAAATTGTAACGTCGTAGTCAACAATTTGTCTTTATATAGGCACCATCCGCTCGTAAGCATGCCATAACTCCGTGGACAAGTAACAGTCCGAATAAAACAAGCGGGGAAATGTTTTTTAAACAATGAACGAGAGTGGAAACATGGTTACATTCACAGACTGGAGGAATATGTCAATGAAAGGAGAGGTATGTGCAATAATGGAATGTCGTAATGTTCCAAAGCACAAGTGTCAGGAATGTTTTTTCAATTATTGTTATGAACATGGTAAAGACCATGGACACCCGTTAAATTAACCAGACAAATAGCACAAATGTCAATCTAACTCTCCAGGAATCTCAAAACAGTAGAACCAAGATGAATGGAGTTTTACCCTTGTTCATAACTGTGAAGGATCTCCAAATCCTGTTTTAAGAAGGAGTGTAACTTTGACGTATCTTGCAACAGAACGTGAAATGTGGATGGAGAAATTGAAAATCTAAATTCAATCAATAGCAGACGAAAGTCTCTCCACGGTGGAACGACCGTGTAGGAGCGGTCTCTCCACCTTCTTATTTATTTCAACTTAATTTCCATATAAACGGGTCTAAACAGCTAACCCAAAATATATGTCATTGCATTTGAACCCCATTCTTATAGACAATGACGTTGCCACATTTAGGAACATCATACAGGGGAATTAGGTTGCTTCTAACCTCATTTATTTCATGTCAGCGTTGTACCTGATGAACCCACAGTAACAGCAAGGAAAATGAAGACTAGTTCATGTTAGAAAGTCTGCTATAGTACTAGGATCTATTGCATTCAGTTCGACATATCTGCGCCTAGTAGGTACCATTCGACAATGCTCCAGCGATTGTCTAGGCAAGCTCTAAACTCAGACTATCCTTATCGTATAAGTATGACCAGATAGCAGCAGGAGTTGCTACAAACCAGAAGATACCATCACAGCATCGTTCTGATAGAGCCAGATGCGTCGTTCTCTTCATACTATCGTATCTTCTCGTGCACAGAGTGTTATAGTTCTCTCTCCCTCTTTAACATGGAGTCAAAACAGGTTGCGGAAAAATAAGCGCGGTCTCTCCGTCCAACGCTCTACAACACCGACGTTCTTGTCACTAGCTCAGTAATGGGTGATATACTACTTGATAGAATGTATTCTACAAATGCATGTACTTTGATGCTACTGCAATCGGGATATGAACTGTCATCTTATCTGTTGTTTTATCATAAATGCCATAAATCGATCCCAAGTTGACTTCATTATAATTCAGATTTAGTACCCCATTAGTAACGGTTACATTTCTTGCTAGCATCAACGGTATGTCAACCCTAGTCTTAATTGCGTCTATTCGAGAAGGGTTGACATGAATAATTATATTATGAGCTGTCACGTCAAAACCCAGGATATTATATTTCAGGTCCTTGATGTGATATGTTGATGGTTGATATTTATCAACTATAGTTTGCTTTAGAGTGCTGTTTGGAAAAATTTGGTCTCCTTCTAGACCGATAGTATATCCCGGTGCGTTGAAAGCCTTCCTAAGGTTTCCAAAAATCTGGGATAAAGCATCTTCTAAAGGATTGCCACCTCGCGCATATACATTAAACAAATTAAGCCCATAGGTGGGAATCAATAGTGTGGTAATTAGCATTAGTGCTAATGGACTAAATATTGAAATTACCATTTTTTCTCGCAAAATATGAGATAAGCCCACTCGAATGTAAGCTTTTGCAACGTTTATGTACGCCATTTGTAAGAACTCCTTCTTTCTTATCGATATAGATATCACTACTGATCAATCGTGGATTGCTAGGATCATTAACTTATCGGGAATTCGACGTGGCTGAAAGCATGTTTAATCGTGGAAGAATGTGTTTGAGTATTTCGGATGTATCACGGCGACTTTCAACTCCATTTCCTTCTATCTGTCCTAGGACACTTACTCTTTCCTGTACGTCGTGTGGTTCTAAGTATGCACTTGCAGCATTTACATCTTGTATGATTCTGTAAAAATCTAGAATATAAACATCTGCATGTGGAACAGTATCTTTCTCCCATGTCATGATACGTACTGATACCTCTTACTCCACCTGATGAAGCGCTTTCGCTAGTTTTCCCGTCAAAAATTAGAATGCATAGGCCTTTACAACTCATTACCATTAGATCCTGTCAGCTTGCCAACTACATATTGTTGCGGATTGTTTGAGCATGACACAACTCCGATCAAGAATGCATTTATATAAAGTTCTCTTATCAGAATCTGAATCTTTGTATGAAAGTATGCGAAAAACCTTAACACATGTGAAAGTCTCTACCACAAATAAGGGATTCGTTTCACATTTACAATTGTTTATGTCTTGCGGGACGGTTGGCACTGCACTTTAGAAGATCGCTGCTCACATTGTTGCTATGATCTCAATATTCTTTGCTAAGAGATTAAAGCTAATAAAGATGTATGAATATAATACGTAAATGGTAATGGTACCTATTTGCCTTGGATTTGGGTACCGAGGTACGTAATCAGCAAAAATGTTAGAGACTCAGTTGCACCTTATCAATGGTGCTGTGATTCTTCTTGCCGCTGCAGTGCCTATCTATTTTACCTTGAACTTATGAGGGAATCTGAGAAAATTAACAGCAATTCTCTCCGTTTTCATATTAACACATGCGGCATATTGTTGGTTAGATTTTTTTGGGTTCGATTTATTTTCAGATGGAGTTTTTGAACCTCTCTCTGCTGCGGTCTTGGTATTCTTTGGAGTGTCCAATATATAGAATGGCCAACGACAGGAAAGTCAGCATAAAAAATATGGTTGTGATATGGAATCCAGCTACTTTCATTCTCGTTATGAGTAGCATTACAGTAATCTTGCTCTTGGCAATCTTGTGCGCATTTGTATTATTAGCTGCTCGATCCGAGGACATTAGAGGCTTTCAGTTCCAAATCTCCATATTTATTATGATTTGGGTTGCTGGACAGGTAGTTGATACCCTTCAAGAAAGCGGGATCATCGTGCTTTCACCCTCCAAGAATATATTGGATTAGAAATGCATGTTGTTTCGTTGGTCTTCTGTATTATGTTGTGGGTTAGATTCTATTATTCACAAAAAAGCGTGAGAACAATAATAGAAGATACACCATTAAGATAATCCAACAAAATATACTATCTCCAAACCATTCAATCGGTGAAACGCTGTGAGCAACATTCAAAAGTGTTTGGAATTGCGTGAATCTGTTAGTCTAAAGCCATAACCGTGGTTTTTTGTCGCTCGTTATTGCTTCATTGCAACGTCGGTTCCTTTATCTTGACATTTTTTATAAATTCCTTGAGCTGAACAAGAGTCTGCTCAAAGTATGGAATGACGTCCAAAGAAGCATCGGGCGAGAGTAATGACCCATTCAAAGAATAATTTCTCAAGTGCTTTACCTTCCAATACCAATTGCCTTCGTAATTTGCTCTAGCTAATTCGGTCGCCAATTCTACTCTCTGACTCTCAGCAGACAGCACGCTAAGTACTTTTTCTATTTCGATTTTATCCCTTGGAATGCCAGATAATTCAAGCTTATCAACTATCCTATATAGTAGACAATCAAATGTTCCGATCATTTGTGAAAGCAAAGAATCTATTTCCAGCTCAGCACTTATTCGCGCATCCTTTGATAAGAGATCGCCGTATTTCGATTTAATATTTTTTATATTCCTCAAATGTTGTTCACAGGCATAAAGTTTGAAGATTGTTCTATCTGACTGCAGAAAAGGCAGATCAGGGGCGGTCATCATTAATCCCTAAGTACTTCTCCTACTTATCATTTTCCTGTGTCTCATTCGCAAGTATCGTAACACCTGATAGAGAAGACCTACTGCCATTAATTCAACTATTATTATAAAGCCATTATTTTAAACGATAAAGAGCAAGAATGACATCAGAAATTTAACCTATGAGGTCGGTATTGTCATAACCCGGAAGCGAAGCAGGAGCACACATGTGCATATTTCCTAACGTCGAATGGAGCCACCATTTATAAGGTATATCGATGCTTTTTACACGGTGTGACACCGTGCTATGTGCACCTAACCTACAACTACATACAGACAGGCTCTACTCTCTGTGTATGTGTAGGCGCATACGGTATACGGCATACATATACACTTTGTCTGATATATCTCTGACGATCCTAACCTATAATCACACACACGGACAGATACCGCCCCCTGTGTATGTGACATGCGTATGGTATCTGAGAGTCTCTTTAACGGACATATATGAAGCTACAGCCTGAGTGCTTGGGTAGAATCGACACCCACGGTAGGCACAGACTGTAGCCCGATGGTACACATGCAGTAGAAGCCATTGATTCTATACATGCAGTTAGACGCTGGACAAGACATTCTTGCCTTTGTATGTTTATACGCTACCGCACATCTTACTGCACAGCATACTATAAAGCCCTCACGATTACAACTGATTGCGTCCGGCCGAATGTAAAGAGTCTCAAGAGTCGTGTCACTTGACTAATCACTAATTACCGAACTAACTGTCTAGGCCTATACTCCTGGCATATCTGTCTGATAGCCTGGAAGAGATATAACAATCATCTAGAAGACGTCTAATCGCGTTAGGCATAGTTTGACGTTATCATTTTCTGCTCCTCTAACCAAAGGAACCTTATCATAGAGACCCTTCATGCCACGGTTTTTGTGGTTCTGCACTCGGTCTGTGCAGAGAGTCACAATTTCTATACTATTTTTGTCAATCTATAAATAATATAGGTAAGAGAGGTCCACATGAAAGATGGATGCTTTCTCTGTGAACGTGAGGGATATCACAGAATCACAATACTCGGACGCGAGACCTTTTTATGCAGCAGACACTATGGTAAATATAACGATCCACGCAGGATATTGGTTGAAAACAGCGTCATAGGTTGGTCGGCGGCATAATACCCGCTTAGGCCATATATGATATGATGGTGGACAGTCAAATACCACTGACCGGACTTCTTTGACACACCCTGTTTGTCCGATGATATCCTTGCCGGACGAGTATGAAAGGCTACATACCAGTAGTCGCATAATATAGCTGTCCGCCCCGTTGTATACCATTGGATCCGGATGACATAGGACACGGTCAATCGTCTCATGATTCCAACGGTGACAAAAATAGCGGTTTTAAATCGTAAACCGCAACAACGAAATAGAATTTCAACCCTTCAGCACATGAATGAATAGACAAAATTCTACTCTAGTGGGGACTGTGTACCGTGTTATAAACATCTTTGTCTTAATGCCTCTAGCATGACCAGCCGCACTTGTCTGACTTTACACTGAGAATGATCCACAAAAGCTTTATGCTGCTCATATGTTATCTTTGACTGGTGGCTGCTGACTCTGACTAGGATATTGCTCTGGCGGGATCTATAGCTAAGGCTTTATCGAGATATCTTGTAGCTTCCTCATAATTTCCTAAGCCATTATAACCAGTTACCGGTGAGTATGGAGGGCTCCTGTGGTGTGGGCCAAGAGGTAGAGCAGTTTCTTGATTAGCTACAAACATTTAATGACATGTTTGTCAAGGCATACAACGATCCTAGGGAACATGGTGGAATAAATGGACTAGCACCATCAGAAATGTTCCTACAAACATTCAATAGATCGCATGACAGAAATAGTGATTTGCGAGTTACATGCGAAGTATGGTTATACATACCATATTCCCTTGATAAGAAACATCTTCGAGCAGACCGATACTAACAAGACCAATATTTCTATTTCTAATGCTGAACTCGGACGTATCGCCCTAAAGTCTCATAGGTGCTGTGCATACGATTTACAGAAGGCCAGAGACCGGCATAGGGATACTACTAACACTGTGGGTCAAAGACCCTTGCGAATTCCTCCCAACGGTGTGAACGCTCAACAGCGTTCAACTTTTTTCAACAGGCAGGGTTTACTTGCCGATTACGGATTCCAGGTCGTGAACTTTAAGCCACGACCGCCTATTTCTCCAAACAATCAGTTCACGGACCTAGTCGACTTTGGGTTCTTTGTCGACGATTATACTATGAAAGAATACAAACTTTCTAGCAATGGTTGCAACAATCCGTCCCGACTTACTGGAGCTGCAACGACTGTATTCATCCTCCTCTTCGACGACGGCTTCTTTTTTCATCTAGCGTTCGTTGAAGATTCTCCCAACGACGAGGAGTTCTACTAATATTAAACGAAGAATTCTGCGTTTATACATTCGTCAGAATATACTACCGTAGTATAACGTCCCTATATCCATGTATTATCGTAGCGGATAATTCAATCACCCAAGTATTTCTCAAAAATTTGACATGTTCTTTCTAGACCAAGATCTATAACATAGTTGCCAATTTTCGGTCCTCGGTCGGCGTTAATTAGTATTCTGTAGAGTAACTTGAAGAATTCTTTAGGCTCTAATCCATTATTTCTGGCTATCTCAAAAACTTTCGATTGTAAATTCTTTGGGCTTTCTGGATCTTCTTCGCTACCGATGAACGACCTAGTCGCGTCTAAAATTTCAGCCATAGCTTTTCTTTGACTTTGATCCATTTCGATTTCGACTGGTTCTGTGGCTAACGTTAACATGTCGTCTGCCCATTTTGATGCAAGAACAATTCGTTGTAGCAGGTTTTCAGTTTTTTCTTTTACGATTCCGTACTTCAATAGCCTATTAAATACCCTTAATGTCCTGTCATCATCCTTGGAAAATAGGGACGCCTGCTGAACTAGCAATTTGTAAGGTACGTGTGGTTGTGGCTGTTCTGGTGGGTTCAGGTGGTTCGTATATTCGTAGATACCTTTGACCTTCACCAATTTAGCTGCATTAGACTCTCTCAGCTTACCGAAGTACAAGTCTTCATATAAATCGTATTCGTCCATCAACAATGGTATATCATCGATACCGACATGTCGAGTGCCGGTTATCCGTTTAAACAATAATAATAATATAGATTCTGGTGTTCCATATGTCAGCCAGATCTGAGGGGTTAGTACGTTACCTGATGATTTGCTAATTTTCTTGCCTCCTTTGTCTAGAAACAATTCGTACCTCACGTGCAAGGGATGAACGAATCCAAGAACTTCATTAGCCACCCAATCATTTATTCGCACAGAATCCATAATATCTTTTCCGTATGCCTCAAATCTCACGTCCATGGCATGCCATCTTGCAGCAAATTCGACTTTCCACGCCAGTTTTCCTTCACCTTTGCAAATATTTGCTTCTCCTTTGAATCCACACCCTTTGATCTCTTGGTTGCCAATTCTGCTGCCGGAACAAGTATAAACTACCTTCATCTCATCTGGAAGATATTGCTCCGCGTTTGCAACGTACAATCTCCCACAAGTCTTACAAATAGGAAAATATGGGATGTTTTCGATATATTTTTGTTGGCCAACCAACTCCGATATTTTTTTGCCTAACCGTCCACTGTTTCTTAAGATTGTATCGATTTGATCGACAAGCAATCCCTTGTTATATGCCTCTGTGCCACTTTGAAACCGATATTTTATATGAAGCCTGTCAAGAGCATCTAATAGCAGACCGCTCATATGCGCACCATAAGATGAATGACAGCTACCTATCGGATCAGGTACCCTTGATACAGGTTTAGCAAGGTGTTCATTGAGCCAAACCGGGAGACCATGAGGTACTCTTCTAAGGCCATCCAGGTCATCTGAATATGCTAATAATTCAGCTTTATAGCCAAAGTTTCGAAGAGCTAGCGCGATTCCGTAAGCCCTAACAGCGTCACCCAGACTTCCTATATGAGGGAAGCCAGATGCTCCTAACCCGCTTTCCACCACGATCATTTCCAGGTTCCTGCCCAATCGTTTTTCGCGTCGTAATAAACTGTCTGCTACTTTATCTATCCATGTTCCTTTTCCGATGATCTGCTCTTTTTGTGTAGTCATATCATTTATAGCACCTTTGACATATACGGACCATCGATTTGGTACCCTAGCCTCTTGTAGTATTCTCTAGTTCCTACCGCACTTATCACAGATAATTTTAGTACTTCAAATTCCTCACGTGCGATCCTCTCCGCTTCTTGCATCAACTGAGTCCCATATCCCCTATGTTGAAAGGATCGATCTTCTATTCTGCTACCTACATTTAACATTGGTCCGTACACATGGAGTTCCCTCACGATAGCACACATATTTGTCCCTTGTTTTAGCTCTTTTCTATGAGGGTTGACTGTCTTACGTAATCGCAAAAAGCCCAAAATCTTAGAATGGCTGGGGGTCTCTAAAGACAAAAATACCTCTTCCCCGTGAGCTGCTGAGTAATCTGTTCTATTCAG
>Ga0187772_10001619_pt1 | contig 10802 bp, 9 predicted proteins | sample 0116_SJ02_MP15_2_FD_133137 | JGI IMG/M metagenome (GOLD analysis project Ga0187772, IMG submission 133137) | Tropical peat soil microbial communities from peatlands in Department of Meta, Colombia - 0116_SJ02_MP15_20_MG | ecosystem: Environmental > Terrestrial > Soil > Wetlands > Peat | place... | reverse complement strand
GCCTGGGAGCCCGGCCTCTACGAGGACCTTGAAGATCTCGTAGTTCGAGAAGATCACGGAGCGCGCGGGCTTCCAGAGCGCGACGTTCCCGACCATCGCCGGCGCGGTGGGCAGGTTCCCGGCGATCGAGTAGAAGTTGAACGGCGGGATCGCGAGCACGAACCCCTCGAGGGGGCGCCAGTCGAACCGGTTCGTCTCGCCTGGGTACTGGTTCGGTTGCATCTCGTAGATCTGCCGCGTGAAGTACGCATTGAAGTTCCAGAAGTCGACCAGCTCCGCCAGATCGATCTCGGCCTCGTACGGGTTCTTGGAGTGGTTCAGCATGATCGCCGCGATGTTCCGCGTCCGGCGCGGGCCGGCGAGGAGCGTCGCGGCCTTCTGGAAGACCGCGACGCGGTGGTACCAGTCCATGCCCGCCCAGACGTCGTGCGCCGAGAGCGCGCTCTCGACCGCCTTGGCCAGCTCGGGCTCTCCGGCGATATGGGCCCGTGCCAGGACCACCCCGTGGTCGTGGGGGGAACGCACCTCCTGGATTTGGCCGGTGCGCACCTCCTTGCCTCCGATGATGAGGGGGATCTCCAAGGTCTCCTTCCGGACGGCTGCGAGCTCGCTCTCGAGCTTCGTGCGGTCGGCCGTCCCCGCCGCGTACGATCGGATCGTGTTCACGTCGTTGATGGGGCGCTCGATGTTCCAGATCATAACGGCCCGTACTCCACCGGATTCTCATTAATGGTTGCGGGACGGGTCCTCCGGGCTAGCACGCCCCTCGGCCCCGGCGCCCCGGCCGCCTCCGTCGAATCCGCTTGATATGGAGTTAATGACGCCCACGTCCGTTGTTCCATGAAGGAATGACGGAACCCGCGCAAGATCGCCTCGTCCGGCACCCGATCCTCGCGATCCCGACGGATCCACCGATGGTCGATGTCACGTTCAACGGCCGGGCGCTCCGCGCGCGAGCGTCCGAGATGATCTCTTCGGCCCTTTTCGCGAACGGGATCCACGTCTTTGGCCACCACGCACGGGACGGGGCTCCCCAGGGGATCTTCTGTGCGAACGGCCAGTGCGCGCAGTGCCTCGTGATGGCGGACGGAGTGCCGGTGAAGTCGTGTATCACGCCGGTACGCCCCGGCATGGCGATCCATTCGCTCGAGGGCCTCCCCGAGCTCGCCCCCGACGACGCTCCCCTGCGCCTGCGGCGCGAGGTCGCCGAAGTGAAGACGGAGGTGCTCATCGTCGGTGGTGGGCCGGCGGGGCTGATGGCCGCCGCCGAACTCGCGCGCCACGGGACGAAGTGCATCCTCTGTGATGACAAGCAGCAGCTCGGCGGCAAGCTGAGCCTCCAGACGCACAACTTCTTCGGCTCCTCGAAGGACTGTTTCGCGGGCACGCGGGGGATGGACATCGGCACGCGGCTCGAAGGCGAGGTCCGAGCCGAGAAGAACGTCGATATCTGGACCGATTCTCCGGTTGTCGGGGTGTTCACGGAGGGCTACGTCGGAGTGGTAAGGCAGGGACGCTTCACGCTCGTGAAGCCGAACTGCATGCTCGTCGCGGCGGGCGCGCGCGAGAAGGCGCTCGCGTTCCCGGGGGCGGACCTCCCCGGCGTCTACGGGGGCGGGGCGTTCCAGACGCTCGTGAACCGGGACCTGATCAAGCCGGCGAAACGGCTGTTCATCATCGGCGGCGGGAACGTCGGGCTCATCGTGGCCTATCAGGCGCTCCAAGCCGGGATCGACGTGGTCGGCCTCGTCGAAGTGTTGCCCCAGTGCGGCGGTTACCAGGTGCACCGGGACAAGATCCTCCGTCTCGGCGTCCCGGTCCTCACCTCGCACACCGTGCTCCGGGCCGAAGGCCGGGACCACGTCGAGCGGGTCGTCGTCGCCCGCGTCGACGAGCGGTTCCAGCCGATCCCCGGGACCGAGCTCGAGTTCGCGGTCGACACGCTGCTCGTCGCGGTCGGGCTCGCGCCCGTCAACGAGCTGTTCGAGGAGGGACGGCGCCTCGGCCTGAAGGTCTACTCCGCGGGCGATGCCCACGAGATCGCGGAGGCGTCCGCGGCGATGTTCTCCGGGAAGATCGTCGCCCGGCGGATCCTCGCGGACCTCGGGCGACCGGTCGAGATCCCCCCCGAGTGGGCCTCGATGCTCGAGATGCTGAGCTCCCACCCCGGGCCGGTGATCGGACCCTATCCGATCCCCCGCGAAGCGAAGGTCTACCCGGTGATCCGCTGCGGGCAGGAGATCCCCTGCAATCCGTGCACCGAGGTGTGCATCGAGGAGAGCATCTCGATCCCGGAGGGGAACATCCTCGGTCGGCCGATGTTCGCCGGCGCGTGCGTCGGCTGCCTGCAGTGCGTCGCGATCTGCCCGGGGCTCGCGATCAGCATGGTCGACCGGCGGTACGACCCTTCGGGGGTGAACGCGAAGGTCACCGTGCCCTGGGAGATGCCCGAGGGCCTCCTCAAGACCGGCGATCGGGTCCCCACGACCGGCGCCGAAGGCGAGCCGGTCGGTACCGGCAAGGTCCTTCGCGTCCTCTCCGGGAAAGCGCTCAACCGGCGACGTCTCGTCGTCCTCGAGGTCCCGGCGGGCGAGGCGGACCGGGTGGCCGGGATCCGGATGCGGGGGCCGGAGCCGCTCGTGCATCCGTCGGCGGTCGCCCCGGTCGACCCCGCCGAGCTCACGATCTGCCGGTGCGAGCGGATCACGCAGGAGATGATCGCCGAGTACCTCGCCGAGACCGGCACGAGGGACTTCAACGCCGTGAAGGCGGCGCTCCGGTGCGGCATGGGGCCCTGCGGCGGCAAGACCTGTCTCGAGCTCACGGCCCGCATCTTCAAGCAGCTCGGCGTCGATCCACGGACGGTCGCTCCGCCCACCCGTCGACCGTTCACGCAGGAGGTCCCGATGACGGCGTTCCTCGTGGAGGAGGGCGGTGGCGGCGGAGTATGACGCCGTCGTCATCGGAGCGGGGTCGGTAGGGAACCCGACCGCCTACTTCCTGGCCCGCGAAGGGCTCCGGGTCCTCGTGCTCGACGAGCTGGCCTCCTCCGGGCAGGGACAGAACAAGGCGGCGATCGGAGGGGTCCGCGCGACGCACTCCGACCCGGCCAAGATCACCCTCTGCCGGGACAGCCTCGATATCTTCTCGCGCTGGCAGGAGGAGACCGGCACGGACATCGGATGGAAGAAGGGCGGGTACTGTTTTCCCGCGTGGGATGAGAAGGTCGAGGCCACGGTCCGGGGGCTCCTGCCCGTCCAGAAGCGGTACCGGCTCAACATCGACTGGCACGACGCGGCCGAGATCCAGCGGATCGTCCCGGGGATCAACCCCCAGAACCTGCGGGGCGGCACCTACTCCCCCGACGACGGCCAGGTCAGCCCGCTCCTCGCGGCCGAATCGTTCACCCGGGAGGCGGTGCGCCTGGGGGCAGTGTATCGCTACCGCGAGCCGGTGCGGTCCCTCCTCCGGGAAGGGAACGCCGTGGTCGGGGTCGAGACCGACCGGGAGAAGTACCGTGCGGCGACGGTGGTCAACGCGGCGGGCGTCCACGCGAGCCGGATCTCCCAGCTCGCCGGGCTCGATCTCCCGATCCTCCCCGACAGCCACGAGGGAGGGATCTCGGCGCCGATCCGCCCGTTCCTCGACCCGCTGGTCGTGGACATTCGCCCCGGACCCGAGGGGCGGACGCTCAACTTCTACTTCGGCCAGAACTCGGAGGGGCAGATCATCTTCTGTTACACGCCGAAGCCGGTCATTTCCGGAGAGAGCCGGGACCCGACGTACGAGTTCATGCCCGTCGTCGCCGCGCGGATGGTCGAGGTGCTCCCCCGTCTCAAGAACCTCACGATCCGGCGCGTCTGGCGGGGGCTCTACCCGATGACCCCGGACGGCAGTCCGATCCTGGGCCGTGCGCCGGGGGTCGACGGCTTCGTGCTCGGGGTGGGGATGTGCGGGCAGGGATTCATGCTCGGCCCGGGGGTGGGCCGGAGCCTCGCGTCGCTCGTGGCCCACGGAAAACCGGCGATCGATCCGGAAATCTTCGGCATGCTGAGCCCGGCGCGGGACCTCCACGCGGGCAAGAAAGAGGCCCTGAAGTGAGTCGGTGATCCCCGATGGGGGATCGCGCAACGCTGGTTCAGCTCCGGCGGTCGGGCGCTCCCACCACCCGGGTCCCGAACACGGCCAGCTCGCGCCCCCGCCAGCCGGGGCGCTCGAAGCGGGGGAGGAAACCGAGCTCGATCAGCGTACGGCGCATCTCGACCGTCCGCGAGAACTCGGAGAACGCCAACACTCCGCCCGGCGCGAGGACCCGCTGGATCTCGGCGAGGGCCTTCGGACGCTCGCGGTAGTCGAAGTGGTGCGCCTCGACGTGATGGAGCATCGCGATCGCGAAGACGCAGTCGAAGGTGCCGGCCTCGAAGGGGATCTGCATCGCGTCGACGCGACGGAGCTCGATCGAAGGGGGCAGCGGGCCGAACCGCCGGCCGAGGTACGATCGAGCGGCCTCGATCTGTTCAGGATCGAAGTCCGAGACGACGAGCTTCGAGGGGCGGAACCGGTCTACCAGCAGGGCCGACAACCCTCCGCGCCCGGCGCCGAGCTCGAGGATCCGCGGGGCCGCGGGAAGCTCGAGGTGCGGCCCCAGGATCCGGAGGACTTTGGCGGAACGGCGCGCATTGCTGCGGTTCACGAACCATCGGGACCACCGGTTCATCTCGGCCATGGCCCGTTGCGCGGCGCTCGGGCAGACGGGGCTCGGACTTGACGTTGTGGCCGACCGTGCCGCCCGGCTCCCGGCGTCGCCCGCGGACCGACGGGATCGCCTTCCGATCGAACGCGCGTGGGCGGGGAAACCCGTCGTGCGCGCGGACGAACTCAACGAAGCTCGGGGAGGAGCTCGGCGAGACCCTCCCGGAACGAAGGGTACCGGGGTACCCACCCGAGGGCCTCGAGCTTCTTCGCGCTCGCGGCGCGGTTCGCGACCAGGTGGTACGCCACGTCCGGACCGTTCTCGAGCACCGCTTCCTCGAAGGTGACGCTCTCGGGGAGCGGCCGCTGGCGGCAGCTCGCGACGAACGCGATGAACTCCCGCCAGGGGGTCGGGTGCCCGTCGACCACGTTGTAGACCTCGCCGGGCCGCCCGCGGGCGACCAGCAGCGCGAAGGCGGCCCCCGTGTCGACCCGGGAGACGAACGACCAGTGGTTCGTCGCATCCCCCACGAGCCGGTAGCTGCCCATCCCGATGGCGTCCCAGGTGCTCCGGAACCACGCCCCGTCCCCGTAGACCATCCCCGGCCGCGCCACGACCACCTCGAGGCCCCCGACGGAGTTCGCCGCAAGCCCGGCCCGTTCTGCCTCGAAGTTGTTGCGCGACTCGCCCCGGGGGTCGAGGGGGGAGTCCTCGGAGATCACGCCCGGATCGCTCCGGTAGACCCAGTAGCCCGAGCCGATCACGATACGACGGACCCCGCGGGAGCGGGCCGCGCGGATCAGGTTGCGGGTCCCTTCGACCCGTACCTCGTACGCCCGATCGGCGGCCGCCTCCGCCCCCGGATGGGTCGCCGCCAAGTGGACGATCCCGTCGCACCCGATGCTCGCTCGCTCGAGCGTCGCCGGCTCGAGAACATCCCCGATCGCGACGGCCCCGCCGGCCGCAGTGACGAGCGGCCCTTGGGCCGCGGAGCGCACGAGCCCGATCACCTCGGCACCCTGATCGGTGAGCGCGCGGACCGCGGCGAGGCCGAGGAACCCGGCCGCTCCGGCGACGAGGACCTTCACGTTCCGCTCCCGTCGGGGGACCCCATGGGGGCGGTCACACGTCCACCCGGACCGGGACCCGGCCCGATCGAATGGCCCCGCGCAGGGCGGCGAAGTCCCGTTCCGTCTGGTCGGCATACGCCTCCGCGAACCGCGCGACCGCCTCGTCGAAGACGTCCTTCTCGCCCAGGTACCCGCTGATCGCCGCTGCGTCACCGGTGCGGGCGTGGGCCCGCGCGAGCGCCGCGCCGCACAGCTGCCCCTTGCCGACCAGCGAGCGCGGCGTGAGGTCGGCGACATCGGGAGAGAGCTTCATGTCGCGGAGCTGGCGGACGTAGAAGTCCTGGGAGCGGAGGCGGCTCCAACCCAGCACCACGTCGCTGGCCTCCTGGATGAGGCGCTGGCCGACCACGACCCGTTCGGCGTGATTGGGGAACGGGCTGGGACCCACGTACCGCTCCAGGACCGACGGGAGCGCCTGCTTGATCTGGAGCACGAGCGGGTCCTCGACATCGGGGTCGCCCATCAGCAGCATGATCGAGCACGCCGTGCCGACGCTGCCCACCCCGACCACTTTCTGGGCAACGTCGATCACCGAGTACCGCTCCAGCAACGCACGGCGCTCGTCCGGCAGCGACCGAAGGTAGCGCTCAAACAAACGGGTCGACTCCTCCACGGCCCGCTCGCGGCGGTAGTGGACGATGAGCGGAGGGTTGTTGACGATCCGATACCCCCGGCCGACCGCGCGCGCCAGTTTCGGGAACGCCTGGAGCCCGGTACGACGCCGGGCCCTTCGCATGGCCAGCCCGATCTCCCGGCGTTCGAGTCGGTTGACGTGTTTCGAGATGCTTCGTTGGTCGAGGTGCTCGTACCAGACGTCGAGGAACCGCATCGTGGCGTACCGCGTCATCGATTCCCGGTAGGTTCGAAGGGTCCGGCGGACGGCCCGGTGGTTTTGGGCTCGGGAGCACCCGTTCTCCCGCCCCGCGAGGACAATGCTCGTCGCGAGCCGCTTGAGGTCCCACTCCCACGGCCCGGCGAGGGTCTCATCGAAGTCGTTGATGTCGAACACCTCGTTCCGCTCCGGGGTCGCGAAGATCCCGAAGTTGCTGAGGTGGGCGTCGCCGCACAGCTGGACCCGGAACCCCGTGACCGGGGTCGTCGCGAGGTCGCTGGCCATGATCGCCGCGGCCCCCCGCAGAAAGGCGAACGGGGAGAGCGACATGCGGCCGTAGCGGATGGGGAGAAGCCGCGGATCCCGCGGCCGATCCGACTCCGCGAGGAGCTCGAGGGGGGCCGGTCGGTCCCGCTCCGGGACCCACACGGCGTGACCGGATCGGGGGACCTTCCGACGGATCGCCTTGCCGACCGCGGACCTCGTCGCTCGTGCGGTTCGGATCAACGGGATCCTCGGAGGATCGGCCGCCCGGCGCGGGGGTCGATCTCGACGAAGAAAGGGGCTACGGGAGAAAAGGGCTCTGCCGCGCCCGGGGCGGCCGTCGTTTCGGAGATTCCGACCTCCACCGACGGCGCCCCGGCATTGCGTGGGGGTTCGATGGGGTTTATCCGCCGAGGCGTGTTCCGCTCGAGAGGCAGCGGACGGGAGCAGGCCCCTTCGGGGTCGGTGCCCCCACGCGAGGGAGCGGGCGGATGACGGAGCGGGGCACGTACATCGTCATCGAAGGGATCGACGGAACGGGCAAGACGGAGCTCGCGGCCCGGCTCGTGCCCCCCTTGTTGGCCCGCGGTCACTCGCTCTCGAGCTTCCGCGAGCCGACCGACAAATTCCTCCGCGGGGAGTTCTCGCGCCTCAGCAAGATCGACTCGTTCGCTGCCGCGCTCTGTTACACGGTCGACCGCGCGATGCTCCGGCCGGGGATCGAGCGAGCGCTCGAGATGGGGGATATCGTGCTCCAGGACCGCTCGTTCTACTCGACCCTCGCGTACCAGTACCCTGGATTAACCCCGGAGTCGTGGCGCGAGATCGAGCGCATCATCCGGGACCTGGCGATCGAGCCGGACCTGGTCCTGTACCTCGACGCTCCGGTCGACGTGGCGATCAAGCGGATCGAGGCGAGCGGCACCCGAGATGCGTTCGAGGACGAGCCGTTCCTCGAACGGGTCCGCCGGAAGTTCGAGCAGATGTTCCAACCGCCGAGATGGGTCCGGATCAATGCGACCGGGGGCCCGGATCGGACCCTCGAGCAGGCGATGAACGCCCTCCTGGCCATCGGACTCTAGCCCCATCGGCCCCGATCGACGTTGCGCGCGGGGAACGCGGTTCTTCTCGCGCGATACCTTCATCCACCGGTCCCGCGGAACTCTGGTCCGGTATCTCCATGGAGGAGTCGTTTCACGCCGATCTTCCGGACGGTAGGCGTCCGAAGGATACGCGATGGTGGGACGTCGTTCACCACGTCGCGGTGCCCGCCACCGGCGGGGCGGCCCTGGTGCTGGGGTCCGCCCTCGCGACGGGAGTTCGTGTCCCGGTCGGCGCGTACGTCCCGGCCGTCCTGCTCGCCACGGGGGCCGCGACCTTGGGGGCGACGGTCGCACGTCACTTCCTTCGTTCCCGGAAAGAGCTGGTGCCGTCCGCGTCGCGCGAGCCCCCCACCGCGGACCCGAAGGCCGACGCGGGGCGGTCGCCGTGCGCCCACTGCGCCGGAACGGGGTAACTCGCTCCGTCCTCGGACGCGGAGGTCCGACCGGTCGGCCACCGGCACTGGGGTCACGCTGTGCTCTCGGCCTCCACCTCGCCCGGGGACCGGATCTGGAGTGGGTGGCTCCGGACGGACGCGAGCCACCTTCCGGTCGCGGTGGTGGGACCCGTCCCCGAAACAGCGTATGTTCCGCCCCGGTTCGGGGAGCCGCTCCCGTTCCCGGAGCGGGAGCCGGCCCTTGTTCTCACCACGTCGTTCCCAAGGGCGACCGACGTCGAGCTGCCGCCGCACCCGGGTCTCGCCCCTTACGCGCTCGAAGAGCTCGATCGCCTCTTTCCCCCCGATCTGTCCGATGATCCCACAGACGAACCCGAGGATCCGGCCGAGTTCGCGGAGCCGGCGGAGGTCGCGTTCGAGGCTGCCTTCGGAAACCCGCCCTCGGTCGGGTCCCCTCGGTACGAGGTCCACTTGGAGGCGATCAACCCCACGCCCCCCCACCTCCGCCCTCGCCCTGCCCCTCCAAGCGGGTTTTCCACTTCCGTTCGGCCCGTCCCGTGGCGGCCCTCGGCATCGGTCGGAGTGTCCGTGTGTGCTTCGTGTGCGAGGAAGCTTGCCGAACGGCGCAGCTGGGGTCCGTGCCCCGCGTGCCTGCGGCCCGTCTGCAGCTTCTGCCTCCTGGATTCCCTGTGGAAGTATGGCCGGGGGTATTGTGCGCCCTGTCTCGAGTCCAGCATCGAGGAAGAGGAAGGCCCTCTGGGCGTGTCGGGACCCCGGGCCGACGCGCAGCCGGGCCACTCTTCTTAACGCACGACCCTTTCCGGAGGTCCGTGAAGACCCGAACGATCCGGCAGACCGCGACCTTTCCGGCGAAACCACTGGAGGTCTACGAGGCGTTGATGACCTCTCGGGGTCACGCGGCGTTCACCGGGGCTCCGGCCCGGATCAGCTCGAAGGTCGGGGGCACGTTCTGGGCCTGGGGCGGGTACATTCACGGTCGCAACCTCGAGCTCGTCCCGGGAAAGCGGATCGTCCAATCCTGGCGACCCACGGAGGAGTCGTGGCCGGAGGACTACTTCTCGACCGTCAAGTTCGAGCTCGAGGCCACGGCCGGCGGGACCCGTCTCAAGTTCACGCATTCAGGGGTGCTGGCGGAGCACGCGGGCCACCTGGCCGACGGCTGGAAGTCGAGCTACTGGACGCCCCTCCGAGCGTACTTCGCGAAGGGAGACCGCTGATTCGGGCGCCCCCCCGTTCGAGCGCTGCGGCGGCGCCGCGCTCCGGGCCCGTTCGTCACGTGGCGTCCCGGCGCCGGATCCGAGCGCGCCCGTCCGCCGGCACCGGACGGCAACCGCAGTGGGCCGCATGGGCCACGTGCCATCGCACGCGCTCGGCTTCCGACGGGCGCTCGGGCATCGGGTGGCTGCGGTGCCAGCGAGCGTTGATCACGGGAGCCTCCGGGGAGACGATGGGATCGATCCTGAGGAGAAGAGTGCCGCGGTGCGGAAGGGGCGCGTCGGGATTCCGAGCCACGAATCGCCTTGTAGTGAATCTCTCCTGACATCAGGCCTATCTGCCGACCATCGGCTCCTCCGGGCAGGGAGACTCGAAACGGAGGGGCCATGAGAGCGATCGTTGTGTTTGACAGTCAGTACGGCAACACCCGGCTGGTCGGAGAGGAGATCGCGCGCGGCATCTCCGAGGTGGACAACTCCGACGTTCTGGCGGTCGATGTCGACCACGTTCCGCTCGACCGGGTCCAGGCGTGCGATGTGCTCGTGATCGGCTCCCCGAACCACATCGGCCGGGCGACCCGCGCCACGAAGAGGTTCGTGCGCGCGATCGGCGGGGCGAACCTCCCGCGCAAGAAGATCGCGGTGTTCGACACCTGCTTCGCGGGTCAGGAAGGGGTGGTCGTTCGTGAGATCGAGGCGGCCCTCCGAAAGGAGCTCCCTGGTTTCGTCGCGGCGGCGCCCGGGCTCTCGGTGATCGTCGAGCGCATGAAGGGGCCGATCCGAATCGGAGAGCTCCCGAAGGCCCGCGAGTTCGGCCGGCGGCTCCCCACGGTGTCCGCCCCGACAGTGCGGACTCCCGCGCGCTGATCGGTCCGCGCGCTCGGCCCCCGGGGGCGGCGGCCCGTCCGGGCGTTTCACTCCCGGGCGGTCGCCGTCCAGTCCTTCGGGGGTCGGTACGGGTCCGTCCAGTTGACCGGACCGGAGTCGAAGCGATGGACCAGACGGCCCAGGACGAGGTCCCACGCCCGATCGAAGTAGGCGTAGACATTGTCCCACTTCTCGCCCGTGCCCCAGCCGAGGTGGTCCAGCGTCACTCGGGTCCGGTCGGCGCCGGCGGGGTGGAACTGGACCACGACCCAGGTATGGAAGT
>Ga0187772_10001618_pt1 | contig 10802 bp, 5 predicted proteins | sample 0116_SJ02_MP15_2_FD_133137 | JGI IMG/M metagenome (GOLD analysis project Ga0187772, IMG submission 133137) | Tropical peat soil microbial communities from peatlands in Department of Meta, Colombia - 0116_SJ02_MP15_20_MG | ecosystem: Environmental > Terrestrial > Soil > Wetlands > Peat | place... | reverse complement strand
CCAGACAACCCCCTCGTCTCATGGGGAATTTGGCTTCCCGCTTGCATTTGCCATGACCAGGCTTGAGCTACTTGCGGGTCTTTGTCTGGGATTCCAATCGAGTGTGTTCATCGCCGTCGACGGTTTCGGGCTCGGAGAAGAGAAGTTCATCGAAAGGTGCCTGATTCTTTCGACTCCCCGGCACCGGACCTGCCGATCCAGATCGTTCTAACGCAACCAGAAAACAAAGATTCAAACGAAACGGCAAGAGCAGCGGGGGAGGAATATCTGTGAAAGCAGCTAATGGTGTGCAGAGCCGTACCGCCCGGAGGATCATCCCCGCAACCGGCATTGTCGTCTGTCTGGCCGTTCTCTTGATCAGTACTGCCAGCTTGGTCCGCAGGTCGGGTAGCTCCGGACTAAAGGGCCAGGCGCAGAACGCCGGCACGACGCAGCTTCGCGTTCGTAATGCTGACCGCCCGTTAAGCTTTGAGCCCAACCTTGGTCAGGCCGACAGGTCCGTGAAGTTTCTCTCTCGCGGCGGCGAGCAGTCAGTGTTTCTAAGGCCGGACGGAGCCTTGCTGATGCTCCGGAGAAATGCTACCAGCCTGGTACCGCGCAAGCCGAAAATCGCAGATGAACAACTGCATCGTGGCGTCGAGACCGCGCCATTCGGGCGAGATTTCTTGCGTAGGAATGAGCCCGAGCAAACTGGCGATAATTCCGTGCTTGCCATGCACGTGGTCGGCGCAAATCCCCGGACAAAGATCGCGGGACTCGCCGAACTTCCTGGCAAGAGCAACTACTTCGTAGGCAGCGATCCGAAGAATTGGCGCACCAATGTCCCGAATTATGCCAAGGTGCAATACGAAAACATTTATCACGGCATAAATCTGGTCTATTACGGGAACCAGAGACGCCTTGAGTATGACTTTGCCGTCGGTCCCGGGGCTGATCCCGCGCAAATTCGTCTAGGTTTTAACGCAAACTCGCAGGGGCAATCGAACTCGCTCCGGTTGATTCTCGAGCCGAATGGGGATCTCGCGATTGATGTCGACGGACGAGAAATTCAATTCCAGAAGCCGGTGGTTTACCAGCTAGGAGAACAGGGAGCGCAAATTCCGATTGAAGCGAAGTATGTGGCCAGAGGCAATAACGAGATCGGATTTGAAATAGGAAAATACGACCCGAACAAGCTCCTGATAATCGATCCGACTTTGCTTTACTCCACTTATTTTGGTGGGAATCAGCATGACCAGGGTTTTGGCGTCAAGCTGGATGCATCGGGCAACATCCTTTTGACCGGAGCAACCGCTTCGACGAACTTTCCACTCAAGAATGCATTCCAGACCGCAGCGGGCGGCAATCTTGATGTTTTCGTCAGCAAATTCGATCCCACGGGTACAACGCTGATTTACTCCACCTACCTCGCTGGTAGTGGTGATGACCTCGGCGAAGGCATCGCTTTGGACCCCTCCGGCGATGCCTATGTAACGGGGTGGACTGCTTCGCCAAACTTTCCCACGAAGAATGCCCTTCAGCCGGCTCTGGCTGGGGCGGGCGCCACCAATGATTTCCTGGCGGAGTTTGACCCGAACGGGGGGCTTATCTTCTCCACGTACTTCGGCGGTACGGGTACCGATCACTGCTACTCCGTCGCAGTAGATGCTTCCGGCGTTTATGTGGCAGGAGACACCAGTTCAACCGACTACCCAACCAAGGTTCCTTTCCAGGCGACCAAACTTGGAACCCAGACAGATGCTTTTCTAACCAAATTCACTACTGATGGAAGCTCGGTTATTTATTCGACCTATCTTGGCGGTGCAGGTCCGGATACGCAGGCCTACACTATCGCTATCGATTCTTCCCAGAGCGCCTACGTGGCCGGCCAAACCTCATCGACATCTTTCCCGATCAAGAATGCTTTTCAAACCACGAACGCCGGCAATGGGGCAGAAGTTTTCGTTACGAAATTTAGTCCTGACGGCCAATCTCTCGTCTATTCCACCTTTCTCGGCGGCACAGGTTTTCAGTCCGCCGGCGATGTTTTCGTGGATTCTTCAGGGGATGCTTACATCTCAGGCGGCACGACGTCGAGCGACTTTCCTATCACGCCAAACGCGTGGCAGCCGAAATTCGTCGGCGTCTCCGGCGACTTTGACGCATACGTGACCGAGTTCGCTCCTAGCGGAAGCGCCCTCATTTTCTCTACCTACATTGGTGGTAGCAATAATGACTTTGCCGATGGGGTCCACGTAGATTCCCAGGGCAACGTTCACATCGCGGGATACACAGAATCGACGGATTTTCCCACCACCCCGGATGCTTTCCAGCCGACAAACGGCGGTACCTGGAACGGCTTTGTAGCCGAGTTCAACTCTACGGGAAGCATTCTGCTTTTTTCCAGCTATATCGGCGGATCAGGGGTCGATGTCGCGGACACAATCACCCTCGATTCCTCGGGTAATGCGTGGATAAGCGGGACGGAAGACTCGACCAATTTTCCGGTGACGAGCAATGCTTTTCAGTCCACCTATGGGGGCGGCAACGACGATGCCTATCTCGCGAACATCGCAGCTGTTCCGACGTCGGCGCTCACAGTGACGTTGGCTGGGTCAGGCTCTGGAACAGTGACCAGCAGTCCGCCTGGAATGAACTGTGGGACCGTCTGTTCGGAAACATTCGCCAGCGGTGCGACTGTCACTCTGACGGCCACCCCAGCGTCGGGGTCAGAATTCATCGGCTGGACGAGCGGTCCTTGTTCCGGCACCGGCACGTGCACAGTGACGATGAATAGCGCCGAATCGGTGACCGCAACCTTCGATCCGCCGAGCCTCCCGCTCACCGTGACATTGACGGGAAGCGGCAGCGGTACAGTGAGCAGCGCTCCGAGTGGCATCACCTGTGGTGCAACTTGTTCCGCATCATTTACCACGGGTTCCCAAGTCACGCTGACCGCCGCTCCCGCCGCTGGATCCGAGTTCACTGGCTGGAGCGGCGCCTGCACTGGCATGAGCACTTGTGCGGTGACCATGAGTGCCGCCCAGCAGGCAACAGCCACGTTTGCTCCGATTGGATTCACCTTAACGGCAAACCCTACCACTCTCAATTTGCAACCCGGAGCTCAGGGGACCAGCACCATCACCGTTAGCCTGAAGACTGCCGGAATCGGAAGTGCGGTGCAGCTCACCTGTGCGGTTTCCGGTTCAACGTCGACTTGCGGCTTGAGCCCCACTTCTGTGACACCCGCGGCGAGTTCTGCAACGTCCAAACTGACGATCACAGCGCCCACAATGGCTGCCCTGCGAGCCCCTCGTCCGCATCCTCACACCGGCTTCGGGGCATACGCGTTGTGGCTGCCCATGGCAGCTTTCGGGATCGTCTTGATCGGCGGTTTGGGGAAACGCCGCGGACGGATTGCCATCTGCTACGGCGTTCTATTCCTCTTGTTGGCGTTTCAATTCGCATGCAGCAGCAACTCGAACAGCACGACTTCAACAAACTACACAGTTACCATTACCGGCGCTTCGGGTTCGGTTCAGCAAACGACACAGGTGAGCGTTTCCGTACCATAGTGAGTTGAACAGAGTCCATCATCGCCATTCGCAAGGGTTTGCCACGGATTATTGAAGTGCGGCTTGTCCTTGGGAAGGACCTACCGGGGCCGAAACTCCGCCCAAAGCCGAATACCGAAAGCAGATCAGCAGATGGTCGTTGACCATGCCGACCGCCTGCATATAGGCGTAGCAAATCGTGGATCCCACAAAGTTGAAACCGCGATGCTTGAGATCCTTGCTCATCGCGTCGGAATCGGCAGTTCGCGCCGGAATGTTGCGACGAGATTTGCGCGCGTTGATTCGCGGCTGACCGCCGACAAACTGCCAGACGTAGCGGTCGAAGCTACCGAACTCCTCTTGCACGCGGAGAAAAGCCTGGGCGTTGGCAATCGTCGAGGCGATTTTGAGCCGGTTGCGAATGATTCCCGGATTACCAAGTAATTGCCGGATCTTGCGGCGATCGTACTTTGCGATGCGTTCGGGATGGAACCTGTCAAATGCCTGGCGATAATTCTCGCGTTTCTCGAGAATCGTGTTCCAACTGAGTCCGGCCTGAGCGCCCTCGAGAACGAGGAATTCAAAAAGCGTCCGGTCGTCATGCACCGGCACACCCCATTCCTTGTCGTGATATCGAATGGAAAGTTCGTTGTTGGCCCACGGGCAACGTACAAGCTGCAGCGGGTCCTTTGCACGCGCACTCACAGGGTTCCTCGGAGAGTGCTTCCGATTCTACTCGAGAGACTTCGGAGCCGATTTGTTGACTGGCGATTTCTTGTCGAGCAAAGAGACCAGTTGCTGGGCGCAGGCAGGAATGCCGACCTTACCTTGGCGAATAATTTCCTTCGCGGTCAGCTTGCGACCGTAGAGTTTCTCGTTCGCGCTGCCGTCGGAGCGTAAGGTCGAACCTTCCAACGAAACTCCGGCAAAAAGACCCTTGTTGCGCGAATAAGAGAGAATCTCGGCGCTCATCACGATATCCGTCGCGCCTTCGGCAGTCCGCCCTTTGGGCCCGGCCGCGGCGGATGCATCCGCACCCAGTTTGACCTTGCTGTACAGCAGCGACTCGGCGCCCTTGGGATTCATTACCAGCAAAACGAAATCCGTGGCCTGTCCGCCGAGCTGAAAGCCAATGCTGACGCCTTCCAGAGCGTACAGGGCGGGAGCGCCCCATTTGCCCTTGTAATGCTCGCCGCTGCGGCAGACCATCACCCCCCGGCCGTAGCTGCCACCGATGCCGAAGGCGCCTTTTTTCACCGACGGCAGGATGATCACGCACTCGGCCTTGTCAAGCAGATCCTGCGGAATGTCATCAGGGATGTCGAGAATTTCTTTGAGCACGACGCCGGCATCCTTGACGCGCTCCTGTTCGTGCTCATCACCCTCGGCGGCAAACGCCATAACGCTCGACATGATTACGATCGCAAGACAGGCTACGAGTTTCCTCATCAACTCTCCTCCGAAAACATTGTAAGAAAAACAGGCCGGGTCAGAGGCAAACAAAGTTGAAACACGTATCCGAATGGCCAATAAGTGGTTGGCCCTTGGGTCTGGGACGGCTGGGCAACTAGTAGAATCTGCATGTTTTGTACCACGCCCTTCTGTGTGCTCCTTTTGTAACTTGGCACGTGGGCGGTCACACCCCTAAAGTCAATCACATAGCGGGATCCGGCGTGGACCGGATTTCGGCCTCTCGCGTGCATCTAATAGTTTGGAAGTGTGTGCTTGCAGTGGTTAGAGTGAAAAAATTGGATTCTTTCGGCATGAAGTACACGAAAGCCAATTCGGCGTTGCTGACGGGCCTGCTGGCGTTTGCCGTGCTGATCGCGCCAGCGTGGGCCCAGTCGGCGTACATTTCGGGTGCGCCCAGCCTGAGCGCCTACAACTCGGCCACCGACAGCCCTGACGACCCCCAGGGTGCGATGATTACCATTCGTTCCCGGGTAAACGAGGTTAACGTGCTTTTCATCGCGACGGATAAGCACGGAAAGTTTGTCCGCGACCTCAATCAGAGCGATTTCAGCATTCTGGACGACCACAAACCCCCACAAGCGATTCTGAACTTCCACCGAGAGACAGATCTGCCCTTGCATCTCGGGCTGCTCATCGACGTAAGTGGCTCGGTCGACAGCCGGTTCGATTTTGAGCAGGATGCGGCCACGAGTTTTCTGCAGCACACGCTGCGCGCTGGTTTCGACAAAGCATTTATCGTGGGCTTCAACAATCGCAGCCAGCTGGCGCAGGACTTCACTGACAACGTCCAGCTGCTTTCAACCGGTGTGCACCGTCTTCACGATGGCGGCGGGACGGCGTTATACGATGCCATCTACCGCGCCTGCAAAGACAAATTCCTGAAGGATCGCTCGGATCACCCGGTGCGTAAGGCGATCATCGTGGTCAGCGACGGCGAGGATAACCAGAGCGAATATTCCAGAGCGCAGGCCATCGAAATGGCACAGCGGGCCGACGTCATCATCTACTCCATCTCGACCGACGACAGCGGCCTAGTAATGCGCGGCGACCAGGTGCTGGAGCAACTGGCGGAGGCGACGGGCGGACGCGCCTTCTTTCCCTTCAAGATGAAGGACATCACACACTCCTATGCCGCCATCGAGGATGAATTGCGCAGCCAGTACGTTGTTTCGTACAAACCGGCTGATTTCGATGCGGATGGACGCTATCGCTCGATTGAGATTTCTTCTCTCAAGAAGGATCTGCAGGTCCGTGCGCGCAAGGGATACTTCGCGCCCCAGCAGTAATACACCCCAGACTCACTGAAATCAGGAACTGGCCCGCATCTCGCTGGAGGTTCCTCCCGCGGCCGGCACATAGCACTTCAGGGTGTAATCCATCACCATGCGATCGGCGTTAAAGCGCCAGCCCAGTGTGCGGATCGTGCGCTTCATGCGTTTGATCCAGCCACGAGGCAAGCCGTCGCGGTCGCGCTCGTAATAGAGAGGGATGACTCCTTCGCGCAACGCTTGCATGAGGTCTTCTCCGTCGCGCGAATCATGGACGCTCAGGCTGGAGTGGGTTCGGCCGGTGCCGATGGCGAAACCATTCATGCCGTCATATGCCTCGGCCCACCAGCCATCCAGAATGGAGAGATTCAGGCCGCCATTCAGGACGACTTTCTGGCCACTTGTACCCGAAGCTTCCAGCGGCCGGCGGGGATTGTTGAGCCAGACATCGACGCCCTGCACGAAATGGCGCCCTACGTTGATGTCGTAGTCTTCTACAAACACAAACTTGTCGCGGAACTTGGGATCACGCATCAATTCGGCAATCTGCTGCAAAATGCGCTTGCCCGGCTCATCGAGCGGATGCGCCTTGCCGGCAAAGACAAACTGGACCGGACGATTGGGGTCGTTCACCATCGATGCCAGTTTCTCGATATCGCTGAGAATCAGGTTGGCCCGCTTATAGGTCGCGAAGCGGCGCGCGAAGCCGATGGTGAGAGCGTCCGGGCTCAGCACACGTTCCAGGCGCAGCAACTCTTCGGGAGATTCTTCGCGGCGCTCCGCCTGTAGAACGGCTCGGCGGCGCACAAATTCAATGAGCTGGGACTTCAGATTCAGGTGCGTTTCCCAAAGCTCTCCATCGTCGACGCTTTCAATTCCCTCCCAGATTCTCGCTTCGCTGCTGTGCTGGTACCAGCCGGGTCCAAGATGCCGGTCGTAGAGGCGAAACATCTGCGGCGCCAGCCATGTCGGGACATGCACGCCGTTGGTGACGTGTCCGATGGGGATGTCGTCTTCCGCTTTTCCGCGGTAGAGCCCCGTCCACATCGCGCGCGATACTTCCGCATGCAGCGCGGAAACTGCATTCGCGCGGCGTGACAGTCGCAACGCCAGAACCGTCATACAGAACAGTTCGTCCGCGTTCGTCGGGTTCTCCCGCCCAAGCCCCATCAGGCTTTCCTGCGAGAGGCCGAGAGCTTCGCGGAGCGGGCCGATATGCTCTTCGACCACGGCGCTCCCGAAACGATCGTGCCCCGCGGGAACCGGAGTGTGCGTCGTAAACACGACCTCGCGCGACACGCGCGGCACGGCAGCGTCAAATGCGATGCCTTCCTCCTCCATCCTCATGCGGATCGCTTCCAGCACCGCGAAGGCGCTGTGGCCTTCATTCAGGTGAAGCACGCCCGGAGAAATGCCCAGAGCCTTCAGGGCGCGCAATCCGCCAACTCCCAACAGAAGTTCCTGGCGGATGCGGATGCGCAGATCACCTCCGTACAAGCGGGAACTCAGTTCGCGATCTTCTGGAGCATTGCCTTCGACGTCAGAATCGAGGAGAAGCAAGTCGCGCCGCCCCACCTGCACATGCCATACTTTGGCGAAAAGCCGACCACTTCGCGTTTCGATCTCGACGACGATCGGCCTTCCATCTTTGCCGATCGCCACTTCCATAGGAAGCTGGTTCACGTCGGTCTCGAGGTACTCTTCTCGCTGCCATCCGTTGCGGTCAAGCCTCTGCCGGAAGTAGCCCTGGCCGTAAAACAAGCCGATTCCTACCAGGGGAATATCGAGATCGGAAGCGCTCTTGATGTGATCGCCGGCCAGCACTCCCAAGCCACCGGAATAAATCGGAAGTGATTCGTGCAGTCCGAATTCCGCGGAAAAATATGCCACTGGATGCGGACGCAAGACCCCGGCGTAGCGCGTCCCCCAGGTACGATCTTCTTCTGAATATTCGAGCAACCGCCGGTAGGCATAGTTCACGCGGCTGTGCAGCATGATTTCTGCCGCGCGCGCCTCCAGCTTCCCCAGAGGCAACTCCCCGAGCAGCGAAATCGGATTGTGGTTCAGATCATTCCAGCTGGCCGGATCGAGGTCGAGAAACAAGCTGGAGGAATTATGATCCCAGCTCCACCACAGATTTCGTGCCAGAGCCCACAAGCGTTCCTGTAAAGGAGCGATAAAGCGATCCAGAGTGCGCGCTTCGCTTACCACCGGTGCTACCTGCGTTGCTGCCTTGGACAACATGCGAATCTCGTCCTCGGCAAAGACACGCGCCTCGATGGTTTGGACAACCAGAACTCCCTGCAGCACCCCCCGGTCGATCAGCGGAACTCCCAGGAACGACTGATACGCCTCCTCGCCAGCCTCTTTGAAGTACTTAAAACGGGGATGATTCTTGACCTGGCTCACTGCAACGGGACGCAACTGTTCCGCCACTAATCCGGTAAGGCCTTCATTCACGGCCATCCGCAGAACGCCAATGCATTCGCGCCGCAGGCCGACTGTAGCGGCCAGCACGAGGTTGGCGCGGTCCGGCTCGAGAAGGTAGGCTGAACAAACGTCGGTGCGGAAGCGCTGCGCAATCAACGCCACGACGTTCATCAGGGTTTCGGCCGGCTGGCCGCCGTCTGCGGCCAGATTCGCGATCTCATCCAGCGTAAGGACGTTGGCGGCTTCGCTAATCCGCAAACTACGTTCCGGCTGTTCTGCGACCTTGTCCGATTCCAATCTGTTGCAAACCTCCGTTCGGCTGTCGATGTGAAGAGTGTAACAGGCTGCGTTTCTTGTTCCCCAGCCAGAACGTGCCACAAATCTGCCCTCGATCAGAGCAGAATGCTGTTGGATAAAATATTTTACGATACCTAACTGGAACGCCGATGCGACCTTCGACACGCGGAATCAGGCGCGGCAAGTTACGGCAGATGGGCTAAGACCAGCGATTGCACCTCGTCCGCGGGAAGGAGTAAAATCCTCACAATTCCAGCCTCACCAATCGGAGACGCGCGTCCAGCCTACGAATTGGTGGATCCGAGCAATCAGTTTCCTCGGGCTGAGCCCGCCCGGAATTGGACCGCGAGTTTTGCGAAACGAAGTGTGAGGATCTTGGGCTTGGCAAGGACATCTTGCAGGAGTCGAGGATCGCCGTCGACTGGCGACGAACGAAAGAGCCGACTTGCCTTCGGCCCGCGATTGTCAAACACTGGCACGTCGAGAAATGGGGTGATGCGATGAAAGGGTTCGCAATGCCGGCGATGCGTTTGAGTGCGGGATTTTTGACATTGCTCACCTTGGCCTGGTTGCTTAGTAGCGCTGCTGCGGCGCCCCGCCATGCTCAAGGACTGCCAACGGACTGGACGCACCGGCACCTCATTTTCTCAAAACCTCGAACCGACGCCGATTTGAACCGGGTGGCGCAAGACGAGCGCTTCTGGCAACAGTGGGAGCGCAGGAATTTCATCATCCAGAATCCCCAGTTCAAACGCGGCGATTGGTCGATCAATCTGGGAGCCGGGGGAACGCCAAGCATCGAAAGCTATCCCGCCAAATACAATCTGCAAGTAACCGGCGCCAACTGCGGCGATTACGTTGTTTACAGCACCGGCCTGACGGGTTCCGGGACTCAGGCCAACATTGCAAGCTTCACCAACATTTACTCCGGGTGTGGCGGCACCGTTCCTCAGGTCGACTGGGCTTATAACACCGGCGGCATCGTGCTGACCTCTCCGGTTCTGTCGGAAGACGGTACACAGGTCGCGTTTGTCGAGAGCAGCGGCGGAGCGGGAATTCTGGTTCTATTGAAGTGGAAGTCTGCCACGGGAAGCATCGGCGCGCCGCTTACGCCGACTAACGTTCCTGCGTCGACGTATTCCATTTGCACGGCACCCTGCATGACGCAAATCGGCCTGAAAACCAGCGGCGGCGTCGCTACTGACGACCAAACGTCGTCGGTTTTTTACGTGTACCACTCCGATATTGCTTTTGTAGGCGGAGCGAACGGGTGGCTCCACAAGATCGCGCCCGTATTTACCGGCACGCCCGCTGAAATCACAACCGGCGGGTTTCCGGTGCAAGTCACTGCTGCCAGTACGAAGGCTCTCTCCAGCCCGGTTTACGATGTAGCCGCCACCACGGTTTTCGTTGCCGACTACGGAGGCTACGTTTACCGTGTGAGCTCCACCGGCGTAGTTGTGAAGTCGGGCCAGTTGGACGTCGGCACGGGATTCATCTCTCCGCCGGTCGTCGATCCTGTCGCCGGGCAGTTTTACATCTTTTCATCGGAGGATGGCAGTAAGAATTGTGCTGGCGGGCCATGCTCGGGGGTTTTCCGGTTTACCACGACTTTCGGAGCCACCACTAAAGGCACAGAGCGACGGACGGGCACATCCAGCGCAACCCCGCACGCGATGTACTCCGGAGCCCTCGACAATGCCTACTACAGTTCTGGAAGCGGCAGTCTATACGTCTGCGGAAACACAGGCGGAGCCGCCACTATGTACAAATTACTGGTAACTGCTACTACTATCGGCAT
>Ga0187772_10001617_pt1 | contig 10803 bp, 9 predicted proteins | sample 0116_SJ02_MP15_2_FD_133137 | JGI IMG/M metagenome (GOLD analysis project Ga0187772, IMG submission 133137) | Tropical peat soil microbial communities from peatlands in Department of Meta, Colombia - 0116_SJ02_MP15_20_MG | ecosystem: Environmental > Terrestrial > Soil > Wetlands > Peat | place... | reverse complement strand
TTTTAGTCAAATACCAATGTTAGTATGCCAAAGGTAAAACACTTAATTTTGCAAAGGCTTTTTTGAAATATCTAACCAAAACTCATTTATCAAGATAATCACTTTTGGCTGGCAACAAACTATCGCTGATTCGCTACTTAAAGGGGGCACTGTCTACGTGCACGCTTGTAGTATAAGTAAGCCGTGCTGGGTTGCTCATGTAAGTCTCTCAATAATGTCCTTTATTGACACGGCGTTAGCAAAGAAGTCTCTCCAAGCATCCTCCTCTGGATAGTTCCTGATGGTGTATGATGTTGGGTTGATATTAGGCAGCTCGTCCCAAACAAACGGGCTCGCTATCGGAAGTCTTGCTTCCGATCGCGCAGCATATGGCGCTACAGACGTCTGCATCGCTGATAATCTGTTAATATCGATGAAAATTCTGCCTTTTCTTTTTTCTTTAATAAGCTCAGTCGTCACAGTTGCATCATGTTGTGCGATGGTTTGAGCTATTTTCGATGCGAAGTCTCGAACGCCGCTGTTGTCAAGTTCTCGGATAATGGGCACAGCAACATGATAACCTCTACCCCCCGTTGTCATTATGTACGATTTAAACCCCAAAGCTTCAAGAAAGCCTTTCAATTTACGTGCCACCGACTTAAGCGACGGTAAGTCAGGTTGAGAGGGATCTAAATCAAAGAGCATTTTGTCGGGAATTTCCGGTTTGTCAGCTTGTGTTACCATGATATGTGGAACGATGACTTGATTGCCGAGATAAACGATGCCTGCTTCATCCTTGACGATCGTATAACAGGTCGTGTTGCTGTTATTCTTGAGACATTTGCTTCCAAGCCACTCAGGAAAATAGTCAGGGATGTTTTTTTGGAAAAATTTCTCGCCTTGTACTCCATCAGGAAATCTGAGCATGGATACCAGTCGATCCTTCACATGGGGCAGCATTAACGGTGCTATTTTTCTATAGTACTCCACGAGCTCTGCTTTCGATATTCCCATATCAAGCTCTTTCTGGGGGTGCGTTATTTTGATTCTGTGCCCACCGATGGTAATCTCGTTGCTCAAGTGATGGTCCTCCTTTTTCTTAACGATAATCCAACCGGTGTCAAGTCGTGTGAATGCGAAGGCCCGCTCCAACTTGTCTCCTTTCAGATAGATTATGAAATGTCCCTTTTCCAGAGCCTCGGCAAGAGGCTGCACTTTTCCGTTTTTGTGGTGATATTGACAAATTTTCCCTTATCCCATATTTCGATTGTCCCTGCGCCGTATTCACCTTCGGGTATCTCGCCGGCAAATGTGGCATGGGCAACCGGATGATCCTCGGTTCTGATTGCGAGCTTTTATCTTCCTGGTCATCTGAAAGCCATTTAGGTACCGCCCAGCTCTTGAGGACGCCATCATGCTCAAAGCGAAAATTAAAATGTATCCACCTGGCTTTATGCTTCTGGATAACGTAAATGGATTGTTCGCTTTGCACGTGGTAAGGTTTAAGCTCAGCCTCAGGCTCACCAGTCTTTGTAAAGTCTCTCTTCTTATACTCGTCAAGCACCTTTCTGCACCTGGTCTGCAGTACACTCTGCGGGAAATTTATCCTCCCTAATCCGTAAAAAAACGGGTGCTCTCAATCTATGATCTCTTGTATATTCGAGGTATTTGACTTCGCACACCTTATTTGGGACAACTGGTCGGACATTCTTGGGAAGGACTACTCCGTTGCTAGAGCAGGTAAGCTCCTTTTCCAGTTCATCAAGCAATGATTCGTGAAAGCCTGTACCTACTTGACCAACGTATGTGAGCGTCCCTTTGTCGTAGAGTCCAAGCGCCAATGACCCTATTTTCCTTATCTTCGTTATATATCCGACGATAACGCAGTCGACCGTTTTCTCTCGTTTGACCTTGAGCCAGTCGTGCGAACGTCCTGTGACATAAGGGCTGTACTTTCTCTTTGCTATGACCCCTTCCAGATCTGCTGACGTCACCACTTTCCACAGTTCCTCTCCATTGTGGGTGCTTGGCATTATCTGTAAGTTTCGTCCTTCTTCGATTATATCTGCAAGCATTTGCTTTCTCTTTAATAAAGGCAGCCTTTTCAGGTCTTTGTCTTCCAGTTCGAGAATGTCAAACGCGATGTACGTAGCTAACCGATCGTGGCGCTTTCGTCTTTGCATCAGAGAGAATGATGGGTTTCCTTTTTCATCATAGATAACAATCTCGCCGTCAAGTATGCAATCGGCCTTAATGAGATCGCTGAACGAGAGTTCTGGGAACTCAAGGGTAATATCTCTGTTATTTCGTGATATGAACCGTAGCCGTTCTGCCTTTTTTTGGCAGAGCGCCCTGTAACCGTCCAACTTAGGCTCGAAAATGTACTCCTCAGATTTCAGAATCTCTTGTGTGCCAGTAGCTGCGAGCATCATTTTAAGCTTGCCTTTAATGCTTCAATCAGGTTCTCTTCCGTGGTCCTGACGTATTCCTTCTTTTGGACCGCGATTGTTTCTCCTCTCACCTTTTTCCTGACGAGTTCCTGGAGCTCCTCCTCAAAGGTATCGTGAAACCTTGTGATATCAAACTCACTGACCTCAATCTGGCTTAATAGCTGTTTGGCGAGGTCCATCTCGACTCGAGAGAGTTTCGGTTTCTCATCTAGGCCGCTGATCTGTAGTATGTCCCGTATCTCATAGGCGTAATTCAGTGTTGTCAGAAGCATACCCTGCCTGTAAGCTTCGATCGCACAAACATGTTCCTTTTCCTTCATAACGAACTTGCCGATTGCAGACTTGGCAGTTTGGTGGAGAACTTCCCTGAACAGGAAATACGTCTTCTCCTTTGGTTTTTCTGGACCCACGAAATAATGCGAATTGAAATAAATCGGGTCGATCTCATGAGAATGAATAAATTCCTCAATTTCTATCAAGTCGCTTTTTTCAGGCCGGATGGACTGAAGTTCTTCTTCACTGATAACAACGTATTCGTCCGGCGAGACTTCAATCCCTCTTACTATCTCGTCCTGAGGCACCTCTTGCGTGCACGCATCGCACCATTTCTTGTATCGTATCGGTGAATGCTTGTCCTTGTGCAAGAGCCGCATTTTGATTGACTTCTGTTCTATTGCTGCATACAGTTTTACAGGAATGTTCACGAGTCCAAAAGCTATCGATCCGGTCCATAGAGCTTTCATTTAAGTCACCGATTGTGCTAGATAAGTGGACTTACTTATCATCTTTTTTTTGGTTTCACTTTGTTACCTTGTTACGTGTGTTTGTAAAGAAGCTAAAAGAACTCATTTTTCAAAAAAGAGCTATAAGAGGCTAAATCATAATTAAACACATGTGCTTGGCCGAATTGGACTGATGACCTCCCACATTTGCTGAACAGTACCGTAACATTATCCAATGGAATGAATCAAATCGAACTTATATTGTGACACACGGAGTATCGGGAGTTCAATGGAAGTATTACAAACATCCACTGCCCAAATATGTGCAGGATGTCTAGATGAAGTACCGGAAGGACGTGCACTTCGTACAATAACGCCTGCGGCTCATCATTAAACGTCCAGCCTAGTAACGACCTCGTTGAACTAACGCTGGCTTATCTATGCTTTAAACCTTTTTCCGCTTTTTGCAAAATTTTGCTTCAGCCCTCCGCTCCCGAGTCCCGTGCTAAAAGATAAGGACTATATGCAGTCACATTTAAAGCTGTATACGCATTTGGATTATTCTCCTTAACCAATCCACCACTTGTGCCTGAGGGCGTTGTCGGTGCCTTGTGTAAAGACGTCGAGCCGATAAGGACCCACGAAGACTCTCCTGGGCCGGAGGCCAATACTTCGCCGAGTGGCTCCCAGTTGTACTAATAAGTCGGGGTGTTTGATGGCTTTAGCACTGCGCTTGTCGGAATTGTAGCCGCATCCTTCTTTGTCGCCGTCAGGCTAACAATTTCAATCCCTGACAATAGGAATACTGACGGGAACAGTCGAGAGGAGTTTTCGTTTCATATCAATTTCTGTCACCTCCTTGTAACATATTAGCGATGTTGATGGAGAATATGGGTCAGACTCATTACCGTCGATTTTCAACAAAAGTAAAGCAAGTTATGTTCGCATAAAGATTTCGGGCGTCATCTATGTCGTATCAGGAGATTACATGGTGTATTTGGGTAAATAATATGTCAAAAATAAAAAAATGCTCTAAAATGGAATTTTATAAAACACTCAACTGAGATGTTTTTTTAACAACGCTAAGGCTGTAAACCTTTTTTAACGCTGCTCGCGGATTCAACTTTTTATAAGTGGATAAAACGGCAAAAAATCCCGCTTTCAAGAATTGCAGACCGCTTTGTGTTAAGAGATTCAAGGAACTTTACCGAACAGCATGGCGATGTTATACAGTAGGAGCAATCAAAAGGTGCATACATTCTCGCGCGCGGAGTGTCAGGGCTTGAGTGGGCGCACTATCGCCACTCTTTGACTGAGCACGTTTATGACGTTTATATGAAGTACTGGAACGATATCTGCTTTGTTCGGTAACATGTACGTTTATCTCTTAGAAATCCGGAGGGCCTTCTTTTAACAGCTCAGCTATTCGTTGTGTTGCGGGTATTGCCCGTTCCCACGCCGTCTCGAAGATGGAAGATAGATACTCAGTATAGGTTGCGTCATCACTCCAAAACGCCGTAGCGGGGCCGTCAAACAAGAGCACATCGGGGTCGATACTAATCGAACTAATGCTTTCACTGTTGTCTCCGACGAGAAAAATCATTCCTTCATACTGACCGTAGTGGCGCACTTCTTCACCCATATCCAAACGCTCACGCACCGCATCAATATAGCTGTACGATATATCAGTGATGCCTCTGACAAATCCGCCCTTCTGTATGAACATTTTTTCCTGCTTATTCAAACCGTATGTGGAGGCATAGAACAACATAACACAAGGAACGAGCCACAGGACTTCTTTCTCCGCCGATTCTATAATATTTGAACAAATCGCTAGAATATCCTTTACATTCTTCACGACTTTTTGAATAGTCATTCTCACATGATAGAAGTCGGTGGAGTTTATAAAGCTGCGTGACAACAAGCCTGTGCAACAAAGCTTTCATCTGGTTTTTTTATTGCGAGAAATTTATCAGCTGGTTGTTAAATATCAGCTTATCATCCACGCCAACCGCATTGTTATCAGCACAAGCTAAATGGCATAGTACGACTATCTATTAGATATGCGGAGGTCTTTCCTGTGATAACTCCTCTACCCGCTGTGCCGCTGGCACTGACTGTTCCCACAACATTTCGAACGTGGAAACGAGATAATCAGCATGCGTGAGATCATCAGTCCAGAGACCTTTGATGGGTTCATCAAGCGAGATACTCCTGACATCCGGATTAATCGCAGTTATGGAAGTCTTTCTATCAAACACTGCAAAAAAAACCCCTCGCCCGCCGTAGTGGCGTATGTCCTCACCGATACCCAAGCGTTGTTGTATCAGTTCAATCATTTGGTATGAGATATTTGTTATACCCCTTACCTTCCCGCCACGGTTTATAAACATTTCAGCCGCTTTGTTCACTCCATATAAGGAAGCAACGACTATCGCAGGCTCATGACAAAACACTAAAAGTTCACTTTCCATTGAATCCATTACAGATGTGATTGTAGCTACGAGCTCTCTAATGTTCTTGATTATTTTATATGTCGAAAATTCATCGGAGAGTCGAAAACGCTGTTCCCGTGCCAGATCCTGAATCTCTTGCTTCCTAATCTCTAACTCACGGAGCTCACTTTCGTGCTTTTTCAGGGCAGCATCGAGGGCAATATCAAGCTCCACTGCTGCATAGACAAGCGGCGAGTGGAGTGAGGAGTTCACCATGTGCTTATCGATGAGGGCGGTGAGCGTGCGGTGGACGTGTTCTCTGTAAGTCTTGAGCGATTTTGCGAGCAGGGACGCTGGCTTTGGCCCGTACTTGAGCAAGTGGTGGTAGAGCTGCGCCTCTTTCTCGCTGAGGCCGAATGTAATGAGTCGAGCGGTGAATTCGCTATCGTCAGCCATAATGATTTATCACTGTGTACGTATTCTAAGTAGGAGATATCAAAAACGGCATATTTTTTGTGCTATTTTTAACCAGTTAGTTACGCGGTATTAGGGGGCAGTCCATCTACCAGTTCTTGGGAATTTCAACCCAAGAAAACATACTTGTGACTAACTCATGAGAATGTTGCTATATAACATAAATGTTGCTCTATGATGATGTTTGACCCGTAAATCTATTACTCAACCTTCTAAGATTTTAAAAATAATGAGCTATCAGAAGATAGATATCCTAAAGGCACGACTCTGGCTAGGGGCGATTCTGACGTCCGACCTCCGCTGTGTGGGCTCTCCGCCTAAGGTTTTAACCAGGTCTTTTTCACAATCTGAGACATGTAATGGCGTTTTTTCAAATCAAGTGTCACCAACATGCCACTCAACCCTCGAATTTTCAATTAACAATACAAGAAATCTTCTTTTTCAAAAAAAATCCAATTTTAACTCCTAATCAACCAAAGAAAGCTCTAGAAAAGGCCGAGGGGGGGATTTAAACCCAAGTCGTGGCATTCACAGGGCGCTTTTTTGACAAATGCGCCTCGATGTGTCCTTCTTTAGGTAATTGTAGTCCTAGTAGCTGTTCGATGATGCACAGTGGACTGTCGGAGGGCTACTTGTCTAATTGTATTCCTAACACCGATTTTTATCGCAACAATAACCTCTCACTTCTCTACTTAGAGTTCACATGGAATGAGTTGGAAACGTACACTGCGTGGCGAAAACTAGGGTTGAGTAAAGCGACAATACCCCAGATTAATAAAGCTTCGGCAATTTTTTGGAATTCAACTCAGGCGGAAATTAGTAAATTTACAGTGGAGGCTTTAAGGAGATTGTTCATAACTAAATATCAGTGCGAATACGCTACGGGTAAATTACTTATTTTTACAAAAGCGTTTCTCAAATATTTAACCAAAATCCGTTTAGACACTCGCTATCAAGGGTTTGAGATATTTCTACATAAGCCCGAGGCATTAAAAAAGAACGAAAAAATGTAACTGTGCGACTTGTCACGAAGAAAGATACAAATAATCTACTTGTACACATCTCAAAAGCGTCATAAAAAGGGCTTATAAATCACCGATACAGCACATTTTGCACTGTCAATAAAAAGCCTTCCCAGCCGCTATAAAAAAGGACGTAATTTTAATACCTCGGGGTCTGAATGATATTTTATGAAACCGCTTCATATCGATATTCCAGTAAAACTCGAAGAAGTTAAGATCGCCTTCAGTATTGCTGACTTAGCTTTCGAAGGAGACCTGCCTGCATCCATTTTCCACCTCCAGCTCATTGCGACGGATATAGCTGACTGGAACGCCAAGGCCCAAGTCATTGCGGTATTTCACACAAATGCTGGCCATCCCCTGTTGAACGATAAGGCCTACAATGCCGAACGAAATATTAAGACCGGCAATCCGTACAAGAGTCTTATCACCGACCTGATGAGTCGAGGCGTGCACATTGAGATGTGTGGCGCGACGGCTGCAGCCCACAGGTGGGGTAATGCGGACTTCATGCCCGGAGTCAAGGTCAACACAGATGCGATGGCGAGAATGGCACAGCTCGCACAGGAAGGATTTGTGGAAATCACTGAATGGAACTAACGATCCACCGGCATAGACCGTCAAATGAGAAATTAGAGTTTGATAACACGACGCGCGACGGCACAGCCATGCCATTCACCTTGTCCGTGAAGACGCGGACACCCGGTGCGTTCAACTTTTATTCGGGCACAGCAAGTGATTTCGTATTAAGAGACCTTCGTAATTTGCAGAACAATTTGGAGACATTATCCAATGGAATCAATCAAATCGTCTTTATATTTTTAAACACGGTGTATCGAGCGTTGAATGGTCTCATTATAAACATCCATTACCCGAATACGTCTATGAAGTTTACATGAAATACTGGAACGGTGTCTCTTTGTTCGATAACATGTACGTCTGTCTCTTAAATGTCCGGCGGCCCCTCTTTCAACAACTCCTCTATCCGTTCTGCTGCGGGAATTGCCTGCTCCCACAGTAGATTGAAAATTGACGTAAGGTACTCGACATAAGTAGGGTCTACGCTCCAAAACGCCATAACAGGGTCATCAGTCGAGAGATTCTCGACATCGATGCTAATCGTACTGATGACCTTCCTTCCGTCCACGCCACCATAAATACCCCCCGGTAATTTTCAAAGTGGCGCACATTTTAACCAATGTCCGAGAGTCACGAACTGTATCGATGCAGGCGTATGAAAAGTTGGAGATGCCCCGCACGCTTACTCCGTTCTGTGTGAGGTCTGGGATTTCTCTATTATGCCAAATTAAGAGGCATAACCCAACGTGGGGCGAGGGGCAAGCAATATTACTCCGTTCTCAGGAGATTCTACAATCTCTGAACCTATAACAATGGCATCCTTAATGCTCCTGATAGTTGTTCCATTGGTTGTTATTACTTGAGAGTAGTCGACCGAGTTTATAAGCTTGAGTGACAACAGTTTATACAACAACGCTTGATTTGGTATCGTTGCATTGCGAGAAATTTACCTGCTGGTTTTAACTCCGCTTCTGCATTATCATAAACTAGCTGAATGGAATACTGCAACCATCAGTCATGCCAGTGGAGACTCTACCATTAACAGCTCTTCTATCTGCCGTGCTGCAGGAATCGCTTGTTCCCACAGCATCTCAAATGTGTACACAAGACGTGCGGCATGAGCATCGTCATCGGTCCATACTACGCTCACCGGTTCATCAAGTGAGATGCGGTTGATATCAACATTAACCCCAGTCGTGCTAAATTTTTCGTCAAACACTGAAAACGTTACCCCGCGATATCCAGTTAATTGACGCACATCATAACCAACATCCAAGTGCTGTTGCACTGACTCAAGATGTTTGTATGAGAAATCAGTTATAATTCTTATCTCCCCTCCCCGGTCTATAAAAGTTTTTGAGTCCTCTATTGTATATAAGGAGGCAACAACAAAGAATACTGCGGGGCAAACTACTACCCATTCCCTAACCGTTGTAGCTAAGGCAGACTTAACCAGGGCTATAAGTTCCTTGAGACTCTTGATTATTTTAAACGTTGGGAACTCATCGGATGGCTGAAACCGCTGTTGCTTTGAAATCTCCTCAAGCTCTTGTCCTCTTCTTTCCATCTCACGGAGCTCAGTCTCGAGCTTTTTAATCGAAGAATCGAGAGCGATTTTAAGTTCTACTGCGGCGTAGACCGTCGGCGATTCAAATGATGGATTAACCATGCCCTTATCAATCAGGCTTATGAGTGTTCGATGGACGTCTTCACGATATGTTTTGAGCGATTTTGCGAGCAGGGACGTAGATTTTGGCCCGTACTTGAGCAGGTGGAGATAGAGCTGTGACTCTTTTTCACTGAGGCCGAAGCTACTAAGTCGTGAGAGGAACTCGCTGTCGTTAGTCATGACGATTCCTCATTTAAAAAAAGGGTGATAAGTAGTAGATATAGATTATGGGCAAATAATTGCTCTGAAACATCAATTTTGCCAAAAATAAGCTATGAGCTGTTTTTTTGATCGTTTACGTATCAAATTAATCGGTGATTAGTCGTGTTTAACAGTCTCAAATTTGTCCAGCAACACTTACGGCTCACTCATTAGCGTTTGAAGACCCTCGTCTAACAGCTTTTATATCTCTGTGCATATCCTCACACGCAGTGCTCAGGGTATTAAATGAGCGCACTATCGGCATGCGCTGCCTGAATATGTCTATGATGTGTATGATGTGTATATGGAATATTGAAAGGATGTCCAACTTCTCCCCCAACAAAAAGAGGGTGTGACAAGAGCATTATACATAGATGTAAAATCGATATCTTTACAGTCAGGTCATCATTAGTTAATTGCACCCCTACACTTTAATAATTCACATATTTATGTAACAGACAAAAAGACAAAAACAGCATTGAAGAGAACGAGGTGAGCTAAATGGTGCAACTATTCGCTTGAGACATCGAAGCACGGACATTTTATATAGTGTATTCACTCTGGCTTCTAAGCGAATTAGTTGGTGCGGGCGTTATCCCACGCTTACGCCGTCGCGGGACTCAAATAAAGAGAAAGGACAACAGCTCCTACTGGTTGATCATGATAACCATATTTGTGTCCGTTTACATCGCTTTTGCCTTTGCTTCGTCTGGAATTGCCAAGTTGCCAAGCTGGGTCTTTTATCCTGGCATAGTCTTGATGGTCTTAGGGATTTTGTTACGACAATGGTCCATTGTTTTACTAGGACGTTTCTTCTCATCGATAGTAGCAATTCAAGAGGGTCAGAAGGTAGTAGACAGCGGTCCTTATCGACTTGTGCGCCATCCAGCATATGCCGCAGTGTTTCTGATTTTGATGGGACAAGGATTGGCATTGCAGTCTTGGGGAGGCTATTCTTTTGCTTGTGCCGACATTTGGTCTAGCTTACTGCTACCGGATTTACGTGGAGGAGAAAGTCATGATTTCTGAACTCGGCGATGATTACATCAAGTACTCAAAAAGGACGAAACGGCCTATTCCTTACATTCTATACTCTTTATTGTAGATTTAGTCAAATAACGAGAACCATTGTTCGGAGTCAAGTGTCAACTAATATGTGCCACCCTCACGTCACATAAATTCGAATTAAAATCGCACAAAGTTTTAACCACAAAGTTTTAACTTTTAAGATGAGTCTCTCATTAGGAAATTTCAATCTTTAAAAAAAGAAGT
>Ga0187772_10001616_pt1 | contig 10803 bp, 11 predicted proteins | sample 0116_SJ02_MP15_2_FD_133137 | JGI IMG/M metagenome (GOLD analysis project Ga0187772, IMG submission 133137) | Tropical peat soil microbial communities from peatlands in Department of Meta, Colombia - 0116_SJ02_MP15_20_MG | ecosystem: Environmental > Terrestrial > Soil > Wetlands > Peat | place... | reverse complement strand
TTCAGACCAAGTCCAGCTAGCACCCCCCCGGATTCTGGAAACAGCCGCGACGCTGAACGTCTTGCTCTTTCTGCGCCAGCCGTTAATCTGGCGGCGTGAGCACGTCCTCCCACGCTGGGACACCAGGCACGACCTCGACCGGGAGTGATGCGCCGCAACGACCCGTGTTTGTCACGACCCGCTGGTCCGTGGTGCTGACGGCCGGTCACAGCGATACCGTGCACGCCCGTGCGGCCCTGGAAAAACTTTGCCGGGCCTACTGGTATCCGCTTTATGCCTACGTGCGACGGCGCGGGCAGTCGCCGGATGATGCCAAGGACCTGACGCAGGAATTTTTTGCACGCCTGCTGGAGCGCAACTGGATCGAGCGTGCCGACCAGCAGAAGGGACGGTTCCGCTCCTTCCTGCTGTCAGCCATGAACCATTTTCTGGCTGACGAATGGGACAAGGCGCGGGCGCAGAAACGCGGCGGCGGCATGACGGCTGTGCCGCTGCAATTCGACACGGCGGAAACCCGCTACGGCCATGAACCGGCGGAAAATGTCACGCCGGAACACAGCTATGAACGGCGCTGGGCCTTGACGCTGCTGGACGAGGTCCTCCAACGGCTTCGTTCAGAATATGAGCAGGAGGGCCGGACGGAACTTTTCGCCACGCTGCACCCGTGCCTCGTGGGCGACCGCACTGCCCAGCCCTATGCCGAACTGGCTGTGAAGCTCGGTGTCAGCGAAGGCACGGTGAAGTCCGTCGTCCACCGCCTGCGCCAGCGCTACCGCGAGTTGCTGCGCGACGAAATTGCCCAGACGGTGGCCGCACCCGGCGAAGTGGATGAAGAGTTGCGGCACCTGTTCACCGTCCTGGGAAGTTTAGAACGTTTTTGTCGCAACCTTTTACTGCCGTTTCCTAAGTAAGAGGTTGAAAGGCAAATATTATGGAAACGATTAAGGTCTGCCCGAATTGCCGGAAACCGCTGCCGCCCGGCGTGCCGCTCGGACTGTGTCCGGAATGCCTTATCAAGGCCGGCTTCCCCACCGGGACTGAACCGGGCGCGGCTGGTGAGGCCGCAGGTGCGCGGTTTGTGCCGCCGCCGGTCGGGGAAATTGCCCGGCTATTTCCACAACTAGAAATCCTCCGCCTCATCGGCAAGGGCGGCATGGGAGCGGTTTACAAGGCGCGGCAACCGGCGCTGGACCGCTTTGTCGCGCTTAAAGTGTTGCCGCCGGCGGTGGCCAGCGATCCCGGCTTTGCCGAGCGGTTCAACCGCGAGGCGCGCGCCCTAGCGCGTCTGAATCATCCGAACATCGTGGCCGTGCATGACTTCGGCAAGGCCGGCCCGCTGCATTACCTGCTGATGGAATTTGTGGACGGGACCAACCTGCGCGAGATCGAACACGCCGGGGCGTTGTCGCCGGACAAGGCGCTGGCCATCGTTCCGCAAATCTGCGAGGCACTCCAATTTGCCCATAACGAAGGCATCGTCCATCGCGATATCAAGCCGGAAAACCTTCTGCTGGATAAAAAAGGCCGGTTGAAAATCACTGACTTCGGCATCGCCAAGATGGTGGGAATCGGGCCGGGCCAACAAATGCTCACTGGCGCGAAGGACGTGGTCGGCACGCCCCATTACATGGCCCCGGAGCAGGTGGAGAAACCACAAGCAGTGGACCATCGCGCGGACATTTATTCACTGGGCGTGGTGTTCTACGAAATGCTCACCGGCGAACTGCCGCTGGGCAAATTCCAGCCGCCGTCCAAGAAGGTGCAGGTGGACGTGAGGCTGGATGAAGTGGTGTTGCACACGTTGGAGAAGGAGCCGGAGCGTCGCTACCAGCAGGTTAGCCAGGTGAAGACGGACGTGGAAACGATTACCGGAACGCCGTCGCCAGCGGGCGGGCTGGCCGCCAAGCCACCGATGTTTCCCCCAACGGCGAGTCGGGCGACCAGCGATAAGGCCATTCTCCCGGCGCTTTTACTGGCGTTTCCGTTTGGCGTCTTCGGCGCTCACCGGTTTTACGTCGGAAAAGTTTGGACCGCATTCCTGCAACTGGGCATTTGGTGCGGATGCGTCCTCCTGATCATTGCCTGCGCCACCACAGGCGGAGATTTCCAACCCACCTTAGGAATCCTGCTGGGGTCCCTGGCATTCGGATGTATCATCTGGGCCGTCATTGACTGGATTTTGATCCTCTGCAAGGCGTTCACCGATGGCCAAGGAAGGAGAATGACTCATTGGCTTCATCCGCATAACGGTGATTTAAAAGCTGCGCCCAGCCCGATGGCCGGTCCGCCGCCGTCTCCGCCGCCGGGTGGAGCCGCCGCCGCGGCTCTGACTACCCCTACTCCACCACCGCCAGCACATGAAAAAACGCCAGTCATTGGCAACGGCATTATCGTGGCGCCCGCCGTCGGGCTTATGATTGGCGCACTCTGGAAGTTGCTTTCCGCCTTGGTCGCCTTGTTTGTTCTCTCCGGCCATGACCGCTGGCTGGGACCGATGCTCGGCAATCTGGGAATCGGCTCCTTTTTCGGCATAGCCAGTGTCAGCCTTGTGTTCTTCAAGGTAATTCCGGCGTTGTTGATTCTGTTCGGTGCGTTCCAAATGCTGCAACTCCGGAGTTACGCCTGGGCCATGGCTGCCGCCATTCTTTCCATCGTGGCCTGCAGCCTGGTCGGTTTGCCCCTGGGCATCTGGGCACTGATCGTTCTGGCGCGCCAGGACGTGCGTGAAACGTTTGCCCGGGCAACCGTTTCCCCACTGCCCCGGACCGCCCAATGGTCGTGGATCCTGGCCTCCGTGGGCGTAGTAGCTATGATCGTCACCGGCTTGATCTTTGCCGTCGTGCTCGTGCGGGGGCTGGTTGGAGGAAAACCCGATGCACCGGTGCGCGGAGAAAAAATTAATGGTTCATCCTTCACAGAAACGGCAATTCCAGAGCCGACCGCGCCTGCACTGGCGGCGGCAGCGCCTGCGAATGCCGCGTCTGCGCCAGTGCCCCCGCCGGTTCGCATCAAGGCCGGTTTATTCAGGTCTTGGACGGACTCCGACGGCAATGTCTGGCTGCCCGACCAGGGCTTCGCCGATGGCAATACCACGGAACGGCCCGAAGACCTTGCGATCGCCAACACCAAGGACCAGGAGCTCTACCGCAGTGAACGATATGGCATGAGCGCTTTTTCGTATCCCGTTCCCAACGGCAAATACCTGGTCAAACTGCACTTCGCCGAAACTTTTGAACCCATGACCGGGCCAGGCAAGCGGGTCTTTACGTTCATTGTCGCCGGCCACGATTTTAAGGATTTCGATGTCTGGGCCAAGGCGGGCGGCGCTCAACGCGCCTGCGTTGAAGCCGTCAATGTGGAAGTCACCGACGGCAAATTGAGCATCTACTTCATTCCCAACAAGGAAAATCCCGAAATCAACGGGATTGAAATTCTGCCGGCGACATCGACAACCAACGACAACAATCCAGGCGCGACGATGAATATTTTGTCGCAAAATGGCCGGGTCTTAATCGAAACCACAAATGGCACGTTATCCGCTGACAAAGTCGAGTTCCAAACCAGCCGGAGCGGGAAAGTGTCTGTGACCGCTCAAAAAATCAACTACACACCACCGGTCCAACCGGTTCCGCCCGTTGCCGCTGCAACGCCAGCGACGCCAAAGACTGCTGGTCCGCCGGCCAAACCGCACGTACACCCGGAAAAGACAGTCGGCAATCTTTCAACGACCGATCCGTTTCAGGAGGACTTCAACCAGACGCTCCCGCTCTCTGCCCATGGCCGGCTCCGCCTCGATAATGTCAATGGTCGGGTTCAAATCATTGGTGCAGACAGGAGCGATGTCGTCGTCAAGGCGCTCAAACATGGCAAGACTCAGGAGAGCGTTAAAGCCACTAAAATCAATGTCGCTGCGTCGCCGGATGAAATTGCCATCCACACCGAGCAGCCGCCCGGCGAGACCGGCTTTTCGGCGATTTGGTCCTGGCTCAAGAATGGCGGAAATAACGATACGACCGTGGATTATGCCATCCAAGTGCCGCGACATACCCGCCTGGCCAATATTTCCAGCGTCAACGGCCGGGTCGTGATTGACGACGTCAGCGGCGACATTGCGGCGTCCTGCGTCAACGGCGAAATGCAGGTCCGTGACGTGGCTGGCAGCCTGAAATTGTCTGCCGTCAATGGCCGGATTGCCGCCGAACTGGTTTCGCTTGGCCGTGGCCAATCGGTTTCGCTCAACGGGGTCAACGGCCGAATCGAGGTGATTCTGCCCGCCGACGCCGATGCGGATGTTTCAGTCGACACCGTCAACGGCCACATCACCAGCGAGTTTCCTTCCCTGATCGTGAAGAAGGATTTCCCGATCGGCCAGCACCTCAAAAGCACGCTGGGCAAGGGCGGCGCGAACGTCAAAGCCTATTCTGTCAATGGAAGCATCAGCATTCAACAGGGCAGGCCTGCCGCTTCCCCATCGGCCTCTGCCGATCTAAACTCCACCGCGGAAGAGGTTACGACGGCTACGGTCCAAGCGCGGTTGTCATCGGTTGACGATGGCGACGATTCCCGGCGCTGGAATGAGGCGGCGGCTTTCTTTTCAGGGGACAGTTACCGAAGCGAGTTTTGAGACTTCCAGGGAGAATTTCCGCAATCCCCTCGCTGGTCCCGTGTCGCGCAAATTGAAATCGGAGCAGTTTATGACGGAATTGCCCGGCGCGCCGAAGGGATAATATTTCGCGATGCAATTCGAGATTTCATTCGCCGACTAAAAACCAACGATTGAAACCGACAAGTTCCTGCGGGAAAAAGATGGACAATGAAAGGCAGTGGGCTATTTCATCAAGCAAACGGACAACCCAAACCATTAACCAACTAAAAATATGAAAGGTCCTCTGCTCGTCGTATTCGTCACCGTAATCATTCTGCTGGCGCTCTGGGACGGCGTCTGGAAGTTAATCGCCCTGTGGAAGAGCGCGCGAAACGATCAACTGGCGTGGTATATCTGCCTGGCCATCTTCAACACCATCGGCATTCTGCCCATCCTCTACATCCTGTTTTTTCAAAAAACCGGGACACCTATGCCGCCAAAATCATCATAGCCGGCAAAAAACTTCACTTCCCGGCCGGCAAGGGACGCAACCGCACGAGCGTTGCACCCCAGCCGCCAAACTGCGGATGATCGAGCGTGAAGGATACCACGGCCGGATGTTTGGAAAGAATCGCGTGCACCGTGCGTCGCAGATTGCCGATGCCTTTGCCGTGGATGATACGCAATTGCAGAATGCCCCGTTCCCGACACGCGACCAGATAATCCGGAACCAGGTCCTTCACCTCGCGCGGATCGAAGGTGTGCAAATCCAGCACACCATCAATGGGCAATTCTACCGGTTCGTCAGCCATGGCTCACCACTCCTGCCTGATGCGCAACCTGTTCGCGACCGCCGCTCACCCGGGACCGCCCTCAGGGATGAGGCGTGTAACCCGTCCGCGTCAACACCGCCTGACCTTGCGGAGACAGGACAAACTGGATGAAGTCGAGCGCCTCCGGCGTTTCATGCCCCTTGCTGGTGTAAAGGTGTAGGACCCGCGCGTAAGGGTAGTTACCTTTGTGCACGGCACCCGCATTGGGTTCAATTCCGCCAATGGACACAGGTTTAACCCCTGCATTGTCTTCCAACTCGAAGCTGGAATAGCCAATCCCGTTCGTGTCCTTGGCCAGCGCCTCGACGATTGCCTCATAATTCGTGAACAGACCGCTAGTGTCAGCGTAAGGTTTGTTTTCCATTGCCAGTTCCCGGAAACCCAGATGCGTCCCGGAAATCGGATCGCGGATGAACAAGTGAATCGGGGCGTCAGATCCGCCCGCCTCCTTCCAGTTTTTAATCACTCCGGTAAAAATGTCCCGCACCTGCTCCCGCGTCAGGTTGCCAATGGGGTTGGCGGCATTCACGACGACCGCCACGCTGTACGCGCCGATGACGTGGTCGTTGTACTCCACGTTGCGATTTTGCGCCATTTCCAGTTCTTCCTTGAAGGGCAATCGCGAAGCCCCGGCGATGTCGCATAATCCGCCCATCAATGCTCCGAACCCATACCCGGTCGCCTTGCTTTCAAGGTCGAAAGTGATGATGGGGTGGCTCTTTTTGTATTCGGCGATGAGTTGAGGCGCCAGCTCCTCTCCGATCGTGTTCGAACCTCGAATCGTAATTTTGCCGGACGGCGCTGTCCCCGGGGCCGGCTTGCTCCCCGGACAACCCGCAACCAACATTCCGATCAAAATCAAACCGACGGTCCTTGAAAGGACTCTCCGGGTCCGGGTAAACCATTTATCGTGCAACGCGGTGTTCATGGCATGCCTTTTCATTTAACGGGGAAATGTCGGCATCCAATCTCACCGGCCCGGGCAAATTAATCAAGAAACAAATCTGCCTGCTTGTGCGCGCCTCCCAAACCTGGCCGCCATCATTCCAATCCGGATTTACCTTGAACGGGAGCCTGCGCTTACAAACCCAACTCCGAACCCGCCAGCGCGTGCAGGCGCGCTTGTCCCTGTTTGGTCAGGCTCGTGAAGACCATCGAAACGTGATACCCGGTATGTTTGTTGCCGGAGCAGGCGACGACGACCCCGGCGCATTGGAGCCGGCTGCTGTCGCGCGGCGATTGCAGCGCCACGGTCATTTCCGTCCAGGGGTTGAACGGTGTGGGACTGCGAAATTCAATGCCGTTTCGGTGAATGACCACGGAATCGGTGGATAAACTCAGACGGGTTTGCCTGGATTCAACGGTGATGTCCTGCCGCACGGCGTCGCCGGTATCAATCTTTCTCGCGCTCATAGAATTAACTCAAAATAACACGCCGCCGCCGGTCGTCAAATAAGTGCTGGTCATGCAATGGATTAAAAATCTTACCATTCGATCACGGCCGCGCTCCAGGTCAGACCCGCCCCGAACACAACCAGCAGGACCAGGTCGCCGCGCTGGATTTTTCCCGCGGCCACCGCCTCGTCCAGGGCAATGGCCACGGACGCCGCCGAAGTGTTGCCATAGCGCTCCAGATTCACAAACATTTGCCCCGGGTTCGCGCCGAGTCGTTCGCCGACGGCGTCAATAATCCGGCGGTTGGCCTGATGCGGGATGATGCATTTGATCTGCGAAATATCGAGTTCGCATCGTCGCAACGCCTCCCGCGCCGCCGTGTACATGGCCTGCACGGCGCTTTTGTAGGTTTCCCGCCCGTTCATCCGCAGGTAATGGAGGCGTGCGTTGACGGAATCGTTCGTCGGCGGGCAACGGCTGCCACCGCCGGGCATGAACAACAAATTGGCGCTTCCACCGTCGGCGCCCATCACTGCCGTCAGCAGGCCGTGTGAACTCGGCCGGTTTTGCAGCACTGCCGCGCCGGCGCCGTCGCCGAACAACACGCATGTGTTGCGGTCCTTCCAGTCCACAATCGAGGAAAGTTTTTCCGCCCCGATGACCAGCACGGTGTCGTAAGTGCGTGACATGATGAATTGCTGCGCCACTTCGAGTCCGTAAATGAAACCGGAACAGGCGGCCTCGATGTCGAACGCTGCGGCGCGTTTTGCGCCGATTTTATGCTGCACCAGACAGGCCGTCGCCGGGAAAGGCATGTCCGGCGTGATGGTCGCAACGATGACCAAGTCAAGATGTCCGGCCGTGACGCCCGCCATCTTCATGGCGCGTTCAGCGGCCCTAGCCGCCAGGTCGGACGTGAATTCATCCTTGGCCGCCACCCGCCGTTCCTTGATGCCGGTGCGCGTGATGATCCAGTCGTCGGTTGTGTCCACCATTTTCTCCAAATCGTAATTGGACAGGATTTTCGCCGGCACGAACGAGCCGACCCCGGTGATGGAGCATGAGCGGCCTTGAAAATTGTACAGGGCGCGCGGATTTTTGAATTTTTTGGCAGGTGAAGGGCTCATGCGTGAACGGGGGCGGGTGTTTCAACGGCGGCCAGCCGTTCGTTGGCGCGGGCGATTTCGCGCGCGATGATTTCGTTGACGTGATGTTGCACGGCCTCGGCGGTCACGCGCAACGCGCTGGCGACGGCGCGTTCGCGGGCCGACCCGTGCGCCTTGAACACGATGCCATTGAAGCCGAGCAGCGGCGCGCCGCCATAAACCTCCGGGTCCATGCGCCGGCGGATGGCTTGGAAGGCATTCTCCGCCAGATAGGCGCCGAGCTGCCGTTTGGGATTGCGCATCAACTCGCGCTTGAGCATCGAAAACATCGCCACCGCCAGACTTTCGGAAGTTTTCAAGACGACGTTGCCGACGAAACCGTCGCAAACCACGACGTCCACGTGGTCCTTGAACAAATCATGTCCCTCGACGTTGCCGATGAAATGGACGTTGAGTCGTTGGCAAAGCTTGAAAGCCTCCAGCGTCAGTTCATTGCCCTTGGATTCCTCCGTGCCGATGCTGAGAATGCCGACACGCGGTCTTTTGCGTCCGAGCACTTCGTGCGAATAAATGCTGCCCATCACGGCGAAGTGCGCGAGATGGAGGGGCTTGCACTCGATATTCGCGCCGGCATCGAGCAGCACGAACTCGTTGTCCTGCCGCGGAATGACCGTCGCGATGCAGCCGCGGTCCACGCCGGGCAAACGGCCGATTTTGAGCGTGGCCGCCGCGAAAATGCCGCCGGTGTTGCCAAGGGAAACGATTGCATCCGCTTTGCCATCCTTCACCAGTTGGGCGGCGCGCGCGATGGACGAATCCCTCTTTTTGCGCAGCGCATTGACGGGTTTATCGTCCATCGTCACCACCTCGCTGGCGTGAACGACCCGCACGCGATGGTCGCGAAAACCGCGATGGGGGAGGGCGGCATGAATCGCAGTTTGATCACCGACCAGGTAGAGGGCGCTGATTTTCTTGTTGGCCTGAAGCGCCAGCCGGGCGCCTTCGATGACCACTCCGCACCCGTAGTCGCCGCCCATGACATCCACAGCAATTCGCATAGATGAATGAACGCGGGAAATTTCTCCCGTCCGGCCGGAATCAGGCGCCCGCCGTGACGGTCAATACCTGCCGGCCCTTGTAATAACCGCACGCCGGGCAAACCCGGTGCGGCACATACGGCGCGGCGCATTGGGGACAGGTGCTCAGTTGCGGCAGGGTCATCGCGCTGTTGTAAGCACGACGCATACGCTGCCGGCTCCGGGAGGGTTTACGCTTGGGAACGCCCATAAATTTTCAATGAATCACAGTTTCAATTTGTTCAACTCCGCCCACGGCGACAAAGTGGTCTCGTCCCGGGGCATGCGACCGGGTTTGGCTTTGCCCGTGGAGGTTTTCTCCAATCCGCGACAGTCCGGCTTGCACAACGGATGTTGCGGAAACTCGAGGAGAATATCCTCCCGAAGATACGGCGTCAAGTCCACGCAATCGTTGTCCACGGCCACCCGCTCCTCGCCCGCCAGCGGCAAATGACACGTCCAATCCGCCAGATTCAGTTCATGCCGGAAGGGTTCCAGGCAGCGGACGCACTCGCACTCCAGAGTCAAACGCAGCGAGCCGGTCACCAGCAGGCCATCGGGCGGCTTCTCGACGGTCAGGTCATAACGCAGCGGCTGTCCGGGGTGAATCATCGGATCATGCACGTCCAGATCCAGTTCCTTCACGGACAGTTCGCCCTGCAAACGAATTTCGTGCGCCTCCAGGTGGTGAAGATTGATGGTCAACATAAACTTCCAGTCTTTGGTTTTGGGTCACGGGCCGATCAACAACCCAATGCCTTTGACCTCAACAAAAAAATAAAAGCTCAAAATTATTTTCGCGGTTTCAGTTTTTTCTGCAGGGCCAGCCGCACGTGCGGCGGCACAAAAGCGCTCACGTCGCCGCCGAGCTGTGCGATTTCCTTCACCATGCGCGAGCTCAAAAATGTGTAAGTGTCCTTGGGCATCATGAAAATGGTTTCCACTTTTTCGTCCAGTTTGCGGTTCATCAGCGCGAGCTGGAATTCAAACTCAAAATCCGACACCGCGCGCAGGCCGCGGATGATGGCTTGGGCCTTGTGGCGGGAGCAATACTCAACCAGCAGGCCGTTGAAAACATCCGCTTCCACATGCGGCAGATGCCGCACCGCCTGCCTCACCAGCGCCGCGCGCTCGGCCAGCGTGAACAGCGGATGTTTGCCGTCATTTTGGGCGACGGCCACGATGACGCGGTCGAACAACCGGGCCGCGCGTTGAACCACGTCCAGATGCCCGTTGGTCACGGGGTCAAAACTGCCCGGATAAATCACCGTGCGCATGACGGCATGTTATCAAGAGCAAGGCGATTGACGAGGAAGAAAAAAGCCCCGCGATGGTTCGCGAGGCGTTTTTGATTTTATCTGGTAGGGACGGCTCGCCGATCCCGTCCGTTGAGCGGACGCGTGGGCCACGCGTCCCTACCATTGTCAGGAGCCAACGCTCGCCAGTTCCTCGTTGTTTTCCACGTTCACGATCTTGAATTGTTCGGCGTGCATGCCGGTGTCGGCGCGGAATGACAGTTTGCCAAAGTAACGTTTTTCCATCTCGATAAGGTGCTTTTCGTCCTCGGTGCGGAGCCGGTCCAGGACGGTCGGATGCACCACGATGCGGAGTTGGAAATCCGATTCGTCGCGCTCGCGTTTCTTCAGGATTTCCTGGAGCTTGCGTTGGATTTCCACGCTCATCGTCAGGGCGCTCTTGACCTTGCCGCGGCCCTTGCAATACGGGCAATCGTCATACACCGCCGAACGTACGCTCTCGGTGTGGCGCTGCCGCGTCATTTCCATGAGGCCGAGCTGTGAAATCGGCAG
>Ga0187772_10001615_pt1 | contig 10804 bp, 13 predicted proteins | sample 0116_SJ02_MP15_2_FD_133137 | JGI IMG/M metagenome (GOLD analysis project Ga0187772, IMG submission 133137) | Tropical peat soil microbial communities from peatlands in Department of Meta, Colombia - 0116_SJ02_MP15_20_MG | ecosystem: Environmental > Terrestrial > Soil > Wetlands > Peat | place... | reverse complement strand
CGGCCAAAGCGGTGGGGAAACACCCGGTCCCATTCCGAACCCGGCAGTTAAGCCCACTGGCGTTCCGCGCGGTACTGAAGTGCGCGAGCCTACGGGAACCGCGGAAAGCTGTCAGCCTCCGGGACCTCGCGAGCCTCCGCTAGGGTCATCCGACCTCTCGGGTCGTGCGTGCCGATGATCCTCGGCGCCCACCTCGGCATCGCGGGGGGGTTCACCGAGGCGGTGAAGGCGGCCGGCGAGATCCAGGCCGATTGCGTCCAGATCTTCTCCAAGAGCCCCCAGATGTGGGACGGCCCCCCGGTCTCCCCCGAGGCGGCCGAGGCGTTCCGCCAGGCGGTGCGCGCATCCCGGGTGAAGGCGACCGCGGTCCACCACGGCTACCTGCTCAACCTCGCGAGCCCCAAAGCCGAGATGCTCGACCGCTCCCGCAGAGCGTTCCTGGACGAGATCGCGCGGGCCGACCTGCTCGGAGTGGACGGGCTGATCTTCCATCCGGGCGCCCATCTCGGGGAAGGGACCTCGAGCGGGCTGGCCACCCTGATCGAGAGCCTGGACCGGGCCGCAGAAGCGACGGCGGGTTCCCCGACACGACTGCTGCTGGAGAACGCGGCGGGGCAGGGCTCGGCGCTCTGCTCGACGCTCGAGGAGCTCGCGGAGGTGCTTCGGAAGGTGCGAGAGCCCCGCCGGTTTGGTGTGACCCTCGACACCTGCCACCTGTTCGCCTCCGGCTTCGACCTGCGCTCCGCGGAAGGCTACCAAGCCCTGGTCGACCGGGTCCACGCTACGATAGGGGAGGCGAACGTCCGGGCCTTCCACCTCAACGACGCCAAGGCCGGCCTCGGCTCCCACCGCGACCGTCACGAGAACATCGGCAAGGGGGAGATCGGCGTCGACGGCTTCCTGAGGCTCGTCCGCGATCGACGCTGGGAAGCGGTCCCCGGTTACCTCGAGACCCCGCTGGACGACCGGGGCTACGCCTGCTACGCCGAGGACCTGGAGACCCTGCGGGGCCTTCGGACGCCCGCTCGGGCACCGGCCGCCCCAGCCGCGGGCCCGAAGAGCGCCACACCAGCCCGCCGGCCTCCGCCGGCCGCTCGTAGCCGGAGGGTCGCTGCGGGAGCCGCCCGCGGGTCCACTCCCAAGCGGAGGCGCTCCCGGTGAGCGGTCCCCGCGGTCCGTCGTCCCCGCGGGAGGCCGGTCAACGCGCCCTCGTCGCCGCGGGGGAGCGACGCGCCGATCTGACCGTCATCGAGGTGCAGGACCCACCCTCCTTGCCGGGCTCCGCGTTCGCTCAGAGGTTCCCGGGACGCACGTCGGGGATGCCCCGGCTTGGCGACGCGATCGCGGCCGTGGTCGAGCGCGCCGGTGCGGTCGTCCTCGAGGCACCGGTCCGTGCGATCGTGGAGGACGGATTCGCCGGGGTGGTCCGGCATCTCGTCGTTCCGCGCCGGAACGTGAAGATCCTGGGCGACCCCGGCACCGTGGGCGCGGCCCCGCCGGCGCTTCGCGATGACGTGGGCGCCTTCCGCTCCCTGCCCGGGATGACCGTGGTCGCTCCGGCCGACGGGCCGACGGTGGGAACGGCGGTCGAGGCGCTCGTGTCGCACGAGGGGCCGGCCTACCTGCGGCTCCCGGAGGAGACCGCGCTCCCCGTCACGGACGGTTCCTTCCTGCTCGGGCGCGCCCACGAGCTCCGGGGGGGCAGCGACCTCACGATCGTTGCGCTGGGTCCCACCGTCGCTCGCGCCGTCGAGCTCGCGGAGGACCTGCTCCGCGTCGGGCTCGGGGCCCGCGTGCTGGACGTCGCGTCGGTGAAGCCGTTCGACCAGGCGGCCATCCTCCGCGCGGCCCGGGACACCGGGGCGATCCTGGTCGTCGAACCGGCGCCGCTGGCCACCGGGGTCGGGGCCCTGGTCGCGGCGATGACCTCGGAGAGCTACCCGGTCCCCGTGCGCTGCCTCGGCCTCGCGGACGCGTGGCCGACCGCGGCCGACCGCGCCTCCCTGGACGCCGCGGGACTCTCCCTGGAGCGGCTCCGCGACGAGGCGTGGGAGCTCCTCCGGCGGCGGGGGAAAGTCTCCTAAGCCCGCCCGCGTCGCCTTGGGCGCGGAGCCCGCGACGATGCAGCTGTTCCTCGACACGGCGAGCGTGAAGGAGATCCGAACGATGTGGGAGATGGGGATCCTCGACGGGGTGACGACCAACCCCTCCCTCGTGGCCAAGGAGGGACGCACGTTCGAGTCGGTCCTGCGCGAGATCTGCGACCTCGGGGTCCCGTCGGTGTCGGCCGAGGTCGTCGCCACGGACGTCGAGGGAATGCTGCGCGAGGGCCGCCACCTGCGGGGGTTCCATCCGTCGATCTACGTGAAGATCCCGATGACGGCGGCCGGCCTTCAGGCGACCAAGGTCCTCTCGGGGGAGGGGACCCGCGTCAACATGACGCTCGTCTTCAGCGCGAACCAGGCGCTGCTCGCCGCGAAGGTCGGGGCGGCGTACGTCAGCCCGTTCATCGGCCGGCTGGACGACCAGGGCCAGGACGGCATGGAGCTCGTCCGCGAGATCGTGACGATCTACCGCAACTACCGGGTCGCGACCAAGGTCCTGGTCGCGAGCGTTCGGCACCCGATGCATGTGGTGGAGGCGGCCAAGCTCGGCGCGGACATCGCGACGATGCCCTATGCGGTGATGGAGAAGCTCGTCCAGCACCCGCTGACCGACCTCGGCCTCGCCCGGTTCCTGAAGGACTGGGAGAAGGTGCCGAAGGGATGAGCGCCCCCGGCGAGGCGCCGGCCGCTCCCGGCGGTCTCCTCCCGCGGTACCTTCGCCTGACCCGAGAGGCGCTGGAGGTCGTTCGGCCCGGGACGCCCGAGCGCTCGTTCCTGCGGGGTGGGTCGGACGACGTGCTCGCCATGGCCCGGGCCTACCTGGCGGACGCGGAGCATTTCTCCGAGCGCGGCGATCCCGAGCGCGCGCTCGCCGCGGTGAGCTACGCGCACGGCTGGCTGGACGCGGGCGTCCGGCTCGGCCTCCTGGACGGCAGGGGCGATGCCACGAGGTTCACCCTCTTCCGCTAACCCCGCGGACGGGGGCCCCGCGCTGCCCGAGCCGGTGCTCGGCGCGATCGAGGCCCACCTCCGCCAGCGCGAGCTCCACCGCGAGGAGCTCTACCAGCAGGCTCGCCGCCTGCGTCGGCTCGCCCAGATGACGATGACCCGGCTGCATGTCGGCTCCGCGGAGCCGGCCGAGGTCGCCGCGGTCCGCTCGGCGCTCGCCGAGCTGGCCGGTCGCCTCCGCCGCGACGGACGGGCGGACGAACCGCTGGCCTACGACGCGCTGCAGGAGGCCGTCGAAGCGAGCCTCCTCGGCGCCATCGTGGCGAAGGCCCCGTTGCCCGGGCCGACCGAGCTCGACGTCGAACCGGAGCCGTACCTCCTCGGGCTGGGGGACGTCGTCGGCGAGGTCCGACGCCTCGTCCTGGAGCGCCTGGGCGTGGACGATCTTGCGGGCGCGGAGGGGTACCTGCGCCTCATGGAGGAGCTCACCCAGTCGCTCCTGCGGTTCGATACGAGCCGCGCCATCGTGCAGCTGAAGCCGAAGCAGGACCAGGCGCGGGCGATGGTGGAACGCACGCGCGGCGAGGTCGTGATGGCCCGGATGCTCTCGAGGGGCCGACCCGGCGGGCCGGCAGGGGAGTGACCGGCATGGCCCCGCGCACGACGATCGGGGTGATCGGCGGCTCCGGGGTCGCGGGCGTGCTGGCCGAGAAGGACCGCAAGCTCCACCGGGTCGCCACCCCGTGGGGCGCTCCTTCCGGGCCCGTCGAGGAGGGCCGCGTCGGAGGGGTTCGGGTCCTGTTCCTCGCGCGGCACGGACCCGGCCATTCCATCCCGCCGCACCGCATCAACTACCGCGCGAACATCGACGCGCTGCGCGCGCTGGGGGCGGAGGCGGTCGTCACGGTAAGCGCGGTCGGCTCGCTCCGGGAGGAGCTTCCCCCGGGAGCGTTCGTGCTCCCGAACCAGTTCGTTGACCTGACCCGCCAGCGCCCGACCACGTTCTTTGACGGCGGAAAGGTCTACCATGTCTCGCTCGCCGACCCGTTCTGTCCGGACCTTTCGCGCGCGGCGGCGGACGCCGGTCGGTCGGTGGGGGCCCCGTTCGCGGAGGAGAAGTGCTACGTCTGCGTGGAGGGCCCAAGGTTCAGCACGCGGGCCGAATCACGGTTCTTCCGAGGGTTCGCCGACGTCATCGGGATGACGCTCGTCCCCGAGGTCACCCTCGCGCGCGAGCGCGGCCTCTGCTACGTCTGCCTCGCGATGGTAACGGACTTCGATGTCTGGGCCGACAAGCCCGTCAGCGCGACGGAGATCGGTGAGACGATGGCACGGAACTCCGAGCGGATGGGTCGTCTGCTCCAGCAACTCCTGCCGTCGCTCGCTCGAGAGCCGAGCTGTGCGTGCTCCCACGCGCTCGACCACGCCGGCGTCTAGCCGGCCGCCCCCGGTTACGTCCCAGCGCGCCGTCGGACGGTGATCGGGATCCGACCGGCCGCGAACTCGAGCTCGGCGATCTCGACCGGGTCGACCAGGGTCGGGGCGACGTCGATCAGGATAGGCGCCCCGAGCGAGACCTGCAGGGCGCGGGCCCCGAGGATGCGGGCCCGCTCGAAGCGAGTGTACTCCTCCACGGACCGGGGAGGCTGGGCCGAGCGGTCGCTCACGCTGCTCTTCCCGGTCGCCGCGAAGATCGCAGCGGCCGTCAAGGGGTCGGCCACCCAAGGCACGATATTTGACGTTTGGGGCGGCTCGGAAGCGGCCTCGAGCTCGTCGCGGTGACCGATTGCGGCGACCTCGGTCCCGGCGCCGGACCGCCGCGAGCCGATGCGGCGGGGGGTCTTTTCACCTGGTCACGAGTAGGCGGCCCTCGACCGGGCGCGCGCATGACGGCCGTTCCGAACCTCGCGGAGTACGCCCTCCTCGAGGTCTTCGTCTTCCTGGCGCTCGCAGAGCTCCTTACGCCGCTCGCCGAGCGGGTCCGGCTCCCCCCGATCGTCGCGTGGATCGTGCTCGGGATCGCGCTCAGCAACTTCGCCCTGGGCGGACTGGTCAACCGGGCGAGCGGGGTCGACGTCTTCGGCGCGAGCACGTATCTCCTGCTCTTCGCCGACCTCTCGGTCATCCTGCTCCTCTTCGCGGCCGGTCTCGGCACCGGGATGCGCGGCCTGCGGGAGAGCGGGGTCGCGGCCGTGGGCGGCGCGGTCGTCGGCGACCTCGTGCCGTTCGCGCTCACCGCGCTGGTCGCGTCCCGGTTCGTCCCCCTGGACACCGCACTGCTCGTGGGCGTGGCCGCGGCCCCGACCAGCGCGGCCGTGGTCGCGACCCTCCGGCGGACGGAGCCACTCGAGGACCCGGCCGCCGGCACCCTCCTCATCAACACGGCCGCGCTGGACGACGTCGTCGCCCTGCTCTTGCTCACCGTCGTGCTCACCATCGTGGGAGGGCACGTCGACATCCTGTCCGTCACGGGGAGCGTCGCGGAGTCCGCCCTCGCCTGGGTCGTGCTGCTGGTCGCCGCGGTGGTCGTCATCCCCAGGGTCCTACGGGTCCCGGCGCTGCGGGAGGCGCGGGGGCTGCCGTTCCTCTTCCTGTTCCTCCTCGTAGCGATCGTGATCGCCCTCGGCTTCTCCGCCGTCATCGGCGCGTTCATCGCCGGACTCGCGGTCGCGGAGAGCCTCGTGGCGGACCGGACCCGGGAGCTGACCGAGGTCCTCCTGCTGTTCTTCGGGGCGCTGTTCTTCGTCGTGGTCGGGGTCCAGTTCGACGTCCATGACCTCCTCGTCCCGTCGCTGGTCGGGGCAGGCCTGGGGCTGGCCGGACTTGCCGCCGCCGGAAAGGTCGCTGGGGTCTACGGCTTCGCGCGACGGAAGCTCGGCTCACCGGCCGCCGCGCGGGCCGTAGCGGTCGGCATGGTCCCGAGGGGAGAGATCGGCCTCGTCGTGGGGGCCATCGGCCTCTCAAGCGGGCTCTTCGGCCAGGCCGAGCTCGGGGCGATCGTGCTCATGTCCCTCGCGACGACCGTGGCGGGCAGTTGGGCGTTCCGCCGGCTTGCCCCCGCCGGTGTCTCCCTCCAGGGCCGGCCCGAGCTTCCCGCAGCTCCCTGACCGGCGACCTGCGTCGGCAGGTTCCTCGCGGGCGAGGGCGGGGCCTCCACCATTCCCCCGCGCCGAACGTGCCAGCCCTTTGGCACACCGCTTCCCCGGAACCCCGGCGGCTAGGCTACCCCCTGCGAGGGCCGCTACGCGTAGCCGAACTGTCTTCGCGCAAAGTCCGTCATCCGGTCCGGCCCCCAGGGGGGCTCCCAAACGACCTCGACCTTGACGGAGGGGGCGCCCGAGGCCTTCCCCGCCGTAGTCTCGACCTCGTGGACCAGCTCCTCGACCGCAGGGCACCCTGGGCTGGTCATCGTCATCCGGATCTTCAGCGCGCCGTCCGGGCCCCAGTCTAAGCCGTAGATCAGACCGAGGTCGACGATGTTCATCGGGATCTCGGGGTCGTAGACGCTCTTGAGGGCCTGCCGGACCCGCTCCTCGGGGCCGGCGTGCGCCCCGGCCGGGGCGGACGGGACACCCGCGGGCGGCGCCGCGGGGGAGAGCTTGGAGGGCAGGAAGGGACCCAGTACCTCGAACCCAGGAGGGTTGGCGTCCGTGCGGAAGCGGACCTCGGCGTCTCGCAGGAAGGGGACGCTCGCCTCATCGATCAGCAGCGGCACGCCGTCGATGGTGACCGGCAGGTCGCGCACGCTCGCACGGTCCAGCATCATCTGCGCGTGCGGGTGCATCCCTCGCTCCACCCAGAGCCGGACCCCGACCCCCGACGGCCGGCCGGAGAGCGCCTCGCGGAGCGCGTCCCGGGCCCCCGGGGTCAGCCGGAGGCGGATCGAGCTCGCGGCAGGGCGGTCCGCGGCGGCTCCTCCGGGGGCGGGCATCGAGGGACCTCCCCGAACGAGGACCCTCGGTGCCTATACGGCTGCCGCCCGGGCTACCCGCCGGTCACGTCGCCCAGGAACTCGCGGATGGTGCCGACGAACTCCCGGGGCTGCTCGAGCGGGGCCATGTGGCTGGACCGGGGAAGGACCCTGAGGTGGGCCGGCTCGATCCGCTCGTTCGCCTCGACCGCCGGCTCGAAGAAGAAATCGTAGCGCCCGACCACGACCAGCGTCGGGGCCTCGATCTTGGAGTAGTAGCGCCGCCCGTCCCAGCTCGCCACCGTTCCGTCGAGGGCGAACTCGTCCCCGGACCGGCAGAGCATGGCGCGGTAGACCGGCTGGGACAGGCGGGTCGCCTTGAGGTCCGGCGGGATCCCGCGCAGGAAGCGCGTCTGGAACGGTCGCGCGATCGTCTCGCAGAGCTCGCGGTACTCTTCCGTCGCGAAGGCCTTCGCCCGGGTCAGCTCGCGCAGCCGTTGGCGCTGCCGGGGGGACGCCGAGGCGACCATGCGACGGTTCGCCGCCCGGACCTCCTCGGCGCTCCCGGCGGTGCCGCAGAGCAGGAGCGACGTGAGGTGCTGGGGATAGCGGTGGGCGTACTCGAGTGCGACGAACCCTCCCGCCGAGAAACCCAGGAGGTGGAGCTCGCGAATGCGCAGGGCCTTGCGGATCTCCTCGACGTCCTTCGCGAGGTTAGTGACCGTGTAATCGGAGGTGCGTCGCGGCGCCCAGCTGTGCCCGACCCCGCGCGGGTTGAACAGCACCACCCTCAGGTGGGAGGAAGCGAGCTTCAGGAGGACTCGCAGGTAGTGGTAGGTGAGCCCGGGGCCGCCGGGGTGCACCAGCACCGTTGCCGGGCCCTTGCCCTGGGAGACGTACTCGAACGACCGGCGCCCGGGAACCGACACCCGCCGCACGCGCGCCACGGTCCCGGCTAGGCCGCCTCGCCCAAAAGCGTGCGCTCCGCCGGGGCCAACGCGGAGAAGATAGGGTGGAGCCGTTCGACCGACCACTCCCCGGGCCGAGCCGGTGGCGAGGGAACGTCGGATGCGGGCACCGGGATTTGAACCCGGGTTATAGGCTTGGCAAGCCTATGTGATAACCAGACTACACTATGCCCGCGTGACGTCGCAACCGGCTCGCTCTCCGGAGGGAACCGTGCGACGCCGAGCGCTCCGTCGGCGCGAACGCTCCCGTCGTCGCTCCCTCCGGGCGGGGCGGACACGGGGGCCCACTATAAGCCCGACCGGTTGGTCCATCCCCCACGGGGTCCGCAGGGAGGCGTGAGGCGTTTCCGGATCGTCTCGGGCCCGCCCGTTCAGGCGTCGGGCGATGGAAGCCGAGAGACGCTATGCGAACCGTCTGGCTGCCGCGCCCCACCGGAAGCGGACCGCGCCGTAACGCGCGGGGACGAACGATGACCGAGGCCTGGGAAGAGGGAGATCTCGCCGCGTTGGTTCGGGCGGGAGAGCCGCCCCTTCTCCTGCGGGTCCGGCGCGGTGCTCAGGCCATCGGCGACCGCGGGGTCCTCGACCTGACCGCAGAGGTCGGCCGCCCTCCCGGCGACCCCATCGAGTGGTTGGGCCAGAGCCACCGGCTCGTCCGGCCCTCCCTCGCCGACCTCCTCGGGTCGATCGAACGCGGGCCCCAGATCGTGACGCCGAAGGATGCCTTCCACCTCGGGTACCTTGCGGGGGTCTCGCCGGGCGGCACGGTGGCCGAGGCCGGGGCCGGGTCCGGCGCGCTCACGGTCGTGTTGGCTACCCTGGTCGGTCCGACCGGCCACGTCCGGAGCTACGACCGTCGCCCGGAGTTCCTGGACGCAGCCCGACGGAACGTCGAGCGCGCCGGGCTCGGCGGCCGCGTGACGTTCGTGCTCCGCGACGTGGGGGAGCAGGGACTCGACACCTCAGGGCTGGACAGCGTCGTCCTCGACCTCCCGGAACCCTGGACGGTCGTCAGGTCCGGCCGCGAGGCGCTCCGGCAGGGCGGCTACTTGGCCACCTACACCCCGACGTACAACCAGCTGGAGCGGACCGTCCGGGAGATGCGCGGGGCCGGCCTTGGGGACGTGCGGGCCTCTGAACTGATCGAGCGCCCGATCCACGTGGGGGACGGCGGGACCCGCCCGGCCTTCGAGATGCTGGGGCACACGGGGTTCCTCGCGGCCGGACGGAAGGTCAACTGACCGTGGTCGACATCGCGCTCAGCCTGGGGGGCCTGGTCGGGGTGCTGCTCTCCGCCGGGTTCGTCTGGTGGGAGGTCGGACGGTTCGCCGCCCCTCAGGTCCCGGTCACCGTCTTCGACGAGCGGAAGGTCCTGGCAGCGTACACCGTGGGGCTGTTCGTCGGAGTCCCCCTGGCGGCGACGTTCCTGCTGCTGGCCGCGTCGCTCGCCAACGGGGCTCTCCCGGGCGCTGCCCTCTTCCTCGGGGGGATCGTGGTCGGCACCGAGATCGCCCAGTTCCTCCTGGTCCGGTCGCGGTACTGGGGGGCAGGGACCGCGCTGCCGTTCTACGCCGTCTCGTTCCGAGCGGGGGTCGGCGGGATCCTGGCCCTCGCGGTGGTCGCGGCGTACTTCGGCTCGGTCTCGAGCCCCAGCGCGATCGGGATCGGGACTGCGCTGCTGATGGCGGGCGCCCTGGTCGCCCTCGAGGTCGCCGGGGGCCTCCTCTCGCTCGTGCGGCAGGGCTCGGCGGTCGTCCGCCGCGGCGGACCGCTCGCCGGGGGCATCTTTGGAACGGTCGCGTTCTTCCTCCTCGGGGTCGGACCGACCGCGGGCGTCCTCGGGGCCGTCGCGGCCCCTCTCGTGATCCTCGGCGGGGCGTGGCTCACGTATCGGGGGCGGCGCGGGATGCTGGCAGAGGTTCCGCCCCCCGCTGCCACCTTGGGGCCGGGCGAAGAGGACCGGGTCCGTGCCTACGGTCGGAGCGCCCCGCTCCGTTCGGAGGACGCGGGGCCTCCACGCCCATGACGGTCCGTAGACTGTGGGGGCAGCGCGAGCGCCCCCTCCGCCGCCGAAGATATCATCATAAGGCGGGGAGCGTGGGCCCCTCGACATGGCGGACGAGGCGACGAAGGTCTCTCTCGACCAGCGGCTCCGCCACGGGCTGCGGGCCTACCGGGCCTGGATCTCCATCCTGGTCCTGGCGATCGGCTTCCTCCTCACGATCCTCGCCTTCGGGGCGTTCACGCCGCTGGCCTCGTCACAACCGTTCTCGACGATCAACATGTCCACCGAGCCCCCGGGCGGCGCGAACTACAACCTCATCTTCGTCGTCCTCGGCCCGATCCTGATCATCGTCGGCGGCTACCTGGTCGGGGCGTACTTCTACGCCCGACGTCAGTTCGAGCACCTGATGCTCACGAAGAGCAAGGCCGAGTTCCTGCGCAACATCCCTGAGCTCGAAGAGCTGCTGTGGGACCTGACCCCACGGGACCAGGTCCGGTACGAGAAGCGGCTCGCCGAGCTCCGCCTCCGCCGGTAGGCCGCCGTCGCGTTATGTAGCGCCCGCCCGTCGGGCGCGCATGGCATCCGCCGGCTCTCGCTCGAGCGAGTTCGCCTTCCGGTCGCTGCACAAGCCGGAGGAGTTCCGCCACGCCGAGGAGCTCCAGCGGGAGGCGCTCGGGGTCGAGGCGACCCCTCCCGTGCCGGCCCCGCTGCTGCGGTCCCTCCAGGACAACGGCGGCCTCGTGCTCGGCGCGTTCGTCGACATCTACCTCGCCGGTGTCGCGGCCTCGTCGATCGGCTGGGATGGCACGACGCTCTACCACCACTCCCACGTCACCGTGGTGCGCCCGCAGTACCAGAGCCACCACGT
>Ga0187772_10001614_pt1 | contig 10805 bp, 7 predicted proteins | sample 0116_SJ02_MP15_2_FD_133137 | JGI IMG/M metagenome (GOLD analysis project Ga0187772, IMG submission 133137) | Tropical peat soil microbial communities from peatlands in Department of Meta, Colombia - 0116_SJ02_MP15_20_MG | ecosystem: Environmental > Terrestrial > Soil > Wetlands > Peat | place... | reverse complement strand
GCTTGTCCTGATTTTTGCCGCTGTTAGCAAAAGCGCACTGTGTGGGGCGTCACGAGAAATTTGTGACGAGATCGGCAGGACACAAGGTCCCTCGGCTCCACCCAGAGCGCGCTTTGCGCGCTCCGGGCTACGCTCGGGATGACAGTTTTGTTTTGGGCGGCTCTTCAATCACCGCGAACTGAATTTTCTTCTCTACTGGATCGATGCGGTCGACCAGAACGCGAATGCGGTCGCCCAGGCTGTAGGTTTTGTGGGTGCGCTGGCCGATGATCTGGCGCGTGTTTTCGTGGTAAGTAAAGCGTTCGCGTCCGTCGCCCAACGTATTGAGCGGAACCAGGCCTTCGACAAACAGGTCGGTGAGTTCGACGAAGAATCCGAACTTGGTCACGCTGATGATGAGGGCATCGAAGTCTTCGCCGATGCGGCGCTCCATGAACTTTACCTTTTTCCATTCCATGAGTTCGCGTTCGGCGTCGTCAGCGCGGCGCTCGGACTGGCTGGATTCTTCCGCGATGGCGTGAAGTTCGTCGAAAGAAATGGGGCCGCCGAGGGGTTTAACCTCGTGCTGATGAGCGTCGTGATCGCGGCGCTTGGACCAGGGCGTGGTGCCGGCGAGCTTTGGCGCGGCTTCGACCTGATGCGAACGAGATCCTTCGCTCCCCCACCCCAGTGAGCCAAGAACGCTCACCGGGGACCCCGGTCGCTCAGGATGACTCGTTGCTGAAATGCCCACCGGAACTCCTGCGTCCATTTTCTCTGCCGAGTCGCGCAGAACTGTTTTCAAAATGCGGTGAACGATCAGGTCGGGATAGCGGCGAATGGGCGAGGTGAAATGCGTATAGGTGGTTGCGGCCAATGCAAAGTGGCCGACATTCTCTTCGGAATAGCGAGCCTGCTTCAGCGAGCGCAGCATTAGGAAGCTCAGGATTCTCTCTTCGGGCTTGCCGGCGATTTTGGCGGTCAGTTTTTGATACATGCGCGGCGTGATGTGGACTTCTTTGGGGACTTCAATTTCGCGGGTGCGTTTGCCGGTGCCGCGCGCATCACGGCGATCGGCTTTGAGCTGGACGCGCTGAATGGGGAGTGCGCCGACTCCTAACGAGTAGCCGAAGGTCGCGGCGATCACCTCGAAGTCGTAGACGCGCTTGGCGTCGGGCTTTTCGTGGATGCGGTAAAGCGAGGCGATCCGCTTGTTTTCGAGGTAATGAGCGACGCATTCGTTGGCCGAGAGCATGAATTCTTCGATCAGGCGATGGGCGATGTTGCGCTCGGAGCGCGTGATGCTCTTCATCAGTCCGAATTCGTCGAACTCGATGACCGGCTCGGGCAGGTCGAAGTCGATGGAGCCGCGGCGCTCGCGTTTGCGATTGAGAATCATGGCCAGATCGCGCATGCGCTCGAAGTGGTCAACCTGCGGAGAATAGCGGCTGCGCATGGCGGGATCGCCTTCGATGACCGCGTTGACGGCCGTATAGGTCATGCGCTCGGCGGAGCGGATGATACCTTCGTTGATCTCGTAGCCGACGATTTCTCCGCGATGGTCGATCTCCATGGTGCAAGAGAGGACGAGGCGGTCGAGATTGGGGCGAAGGCTGCAGATGTCGGTGGAAAGCTCGAGCGGCAGCATGGGGACGGCGCGGTCGGGGAAATAGACGCTGGTGCCGCGCAGGCGGGCTTCTTCGTCGAGCGGTGAGCCGGCCGTCACGTAATGGGCGACATCAGCGATGTGGACCTGCAATTCGTAGTTGCCGTTTTCGAGCTGGCGAACTTGGACGGCGTCGTCAAAGTCGCGGGCGGTCTCTCCGTCGATGGTGACGATGGGGAGATGGCGGTAGTCGCGGCGGCGGCGCGGCTCGCGCGACGGAATCACATTTTCGATGGCCTGCGCTTCTTCGATGACCGGCGGCGGAAAACGGTGAGGCAGGTGGAATTTGCGGATGATAATTTCGACGTCGACGCCGAAGTCGTCTTCCTCGCCGAGGATCTCGATGACGCGGCCGCGCGGGTTCTGCGTGGCACTTGGCCAGTCGGTGATTTCTACGTCGACGACTACGCTTTCGAGATCCTGCCAGTCGTTATCCTTCCAACCAGTGTGGCGCGCGGCCTGATTGCCGATCACGCGGTCGACGGAATCTTTTCCCGCGCGATGATTGTGTTTCTGCGACGATTCCCGGGCGCTGCCGGCAGGCGCTTGAACCGCGGAGGGCGATGAGTTCGCGGGGACTGACGGGAACTCCATTCCTGGCGGAATCACGATTTCTTGTGTCACCTTTTCGTCGATGGGTTTGACGTAGTTGTGGCTGCGATCGTAGTGGAAGATGCCGACCACCGTGGGGTGCGCGCGGTCGATGGAACGGACGATGCGGCCTTCAGCGCGGCCGTCGGGGCGGAAGCTCGAGATTTCGACGAGCACGCGGTCGCCGTGCATGGAAGAGCCGATCGCATGCGGAGGAATGAAGACATCGCCCGCGAGACGATCCTGAAGAGTGGTGTCGAGCGAATTGGTGTCGGGGATTACAAAGCCGTAGCCGTCGCGATGCATGGTGAGACGGCCGACGAAGGTGTTGCGGCTCGATTTTGCGTGGGGCGCCGCTCCTCGGGAGCCGGTTTGCGGGACTCTCGCGTCGGAGCGGCCTGACCCTCCTTGCGAAGCATGGGAAATGGCGCGGCCTGGTTTTGCGGCGGGCGCTGGCGGAATGGCAAAACGTCCGTCGTCAAGCTCGAGCAGGGCGCCTTTCTTGACGAGGGTATAGAGCCGGTCGGTGAGGTCGCGGCGTGCTTCGCCTCGCGCGCCTAGTTCATGCAGCAGCTGCTTGTGGCTCGCCGTCTTTTTGGGCTGGCGCTCGATGTGGCGGAGGATGGAAGAGTCGGAAAACATCAGTTCTCGGGTCTCAGGTCGCAGGCATCAGGTCTCAGGAAAATCTTATGAAAGCAAGGCTCAATTATCTGGTGTCAGGCGTCAGGAAAAAATCTCTTCATCCAGAAGGCGCACTCAAAAGCTCGCCACCAGAGACCTGAAACCTGGAACCTGTCACCTATTTCAAATACTTCTCCTGCAAAATGCGCCGGTGGCGCAGTTCGTGGCCGGCGAATACGGCCCCTTACTGCAATACTATCGCGATCGCTGCTTTCATCCTTATGCTCGATTTGCACGAATGGCCTCTTGCGTTGGAGAGAGCATGTATGAAATGGTCAGAACGGGGAAGCGATTACACGCTAGATCCACCCGATTGGATTCACTTTCGTAACGGGGGAACCACGGAAAGCCACACAAAAAGCTGGATTTCCACAGCAGGGGAAACGTTCGTCGGGAGTAGAATCGATTTGGCCACCGAAATGCGGCGGTGGATTTGAATTCCTTAACAAGGAAAGGATTTTAAGCACAATGTGGAAGCCCACGAATCAACCTGCGACACCTGGCCGGCCGGCTGAGCCGGAGCGTCCGAGCACGTCAACCCCGACCACGGCGATATCGAGCGAGCCCGCGGCTGCGCCGCGTCCGATTACTACCACCACCTCGGATCAGGCCACGATTGGCAAGTCGCTGGTAATCAAAGGCGAAGTGACTGGTTCGGAGTCTCTGTATATTGACGGGCGAGTGGAGGGATCGATCAATCTCTCGGGCAATCGCGTGACCGTGGGGCGCAATGGCGTGGTCGCGGCAAACATCAACGCGCGGGAGATTGTGGTGCTCGGCAAGGTGCGCGGCAATCTGACGGCGAGCGACCGCGTAGACATTCGCAGCGATGGATCGTTGACCGGCGATGTGGTCGCGGCGCGCATCTCGATTGAAGACGGCGCGTTCTTCAAGGGCGGAATTGACATCCGCAAAGCCGGCAGCAAGCCGGAAGAGGTGAAGAGCGCTGCGGTTTCGGTGGCACCGGAACCGGCGATTGCCGCACGGGCGTAAGAACGGCTCGTTTTTTTCGCGTTGCTCGTCTCCCTATCCTGCCAACCAGGCGTTTTCGCGTCAGTATGACGTCACGGCATCCCTAAGGGGTGCCGTTTCGTTTGTTCACCTTTCTCCGGCCTTCGACGGGACGAGCGTGAGTCGAGCGTCCAAAGCCTAGAACCCAGAGCCCAAAGCCTGGTTTTCTACGGTTCCTTGCCTGCGGCCATCGTCTCGGAAGTCTGACTTGCTGCCACCCCCGGGTAGGCAGTCGATTTCTTCCTGCGAAAGTCATGCGGTAGTTGCGATTGCAGCAGCCATAATCCTGCGGCAACTGCGGCGGCCCACGTGAGCGACCCGAGTGCCAGCGCGGCAAAATCAGCGTTGCGCGTGGTGTTGAGCGGCACAGTGCGCATTACTTCATAGCTCAACCCTCCTGACGCAGCGCCAATCAGCGTGGCCTTTCCCAGTTCTTTCCACGGCAAGCCTCCGCATGGAACCATGCCTCGGATGTGGAGGAGGAAGGCGATGACGATGGTGTTGGCGGCGATGCCGAGGTCGGAGGCGATGGCCAGTCCAGTCACTGAAAGCGTGCGGAAAAGCAGCGAGTACATGGGCAGAGATGCGATCGTGACCAGGCTGCTGGCGACCATCGGCGTGATGGTGTTGCCCGACGCATAAAACGCGCGCGCGTAGAGGGCCTGGCTTGTCCAGAGCGCGAGCGAGAGCGAAAACCAGAAAAAGAAGATGCCGGTGGATTCGGAATCGGCGAAGGTGAAGCGGCCGCGGCGATAAACGAGATCGATGAGCGGGACGGCGATGGCCATCATCCATCCGGTGATGAGGAGCGAAGCTGCGGTGATGCGGTAGACGGAAGCGTTCACCGTGGCTGCAAATTCTTCGAATTTCTTTTCGCCGTAGAGGCGCGAGAAGAAGGGCAGCGTGGCCTGGCCGGTGGCTTGCCCGAGAATGGCGATAGGGACAGCGAAAAGGCGCTTGGCGTAGTTGAGACGGGCAATATCGCCGATGCCGCTGGAGGCGAAGTAGCGGAGGATCCAGTCGTCGGCGGCGACGAGCGAGACACCGAGCATCAATGGAATTGACAGGCGCACCCATTCGCGGAAGGCGGGGTTGGCCATTTCGAACGAAGGCCGGAAGCCGATGCCGACTTTGGCCGTGCCGATCGCGTTAATTAGAAATGGTCCGGCGATGCTGCCAAAAAGTGCGCCGTAAGCGAGCGACGCGATGCCGAATTGGCGGCCGCCGATCAGGCCGCCGCCGATAATGGCAACGCTGTAGATCAGCGGCCCAAATGCCGGCAACAAAAAGAGGCGATGCGAGAGTAGAACGGCAGAAACGACTCCGCCGACATAGAAGAAAATCTGTGCCGGTAACAGGATTCGGGTGAGGTGGACGCAAAGGTGGGTTTGGTCGGGCGTAAAGCCGTGGAACATCCAGGCGGCGAACTGCGGGGTGAAAATCTCGGCGATGATGGTGCCAATCACGAGCACCGTGGTCATCACGGTGATGATGATGGAAAAGGTCTTCTGGGCATCCTGCTCACGTTTTTCGGCAAGAAAGCGGGTGTAGATGGAAATGAAGGTGATTGAGGCCGAGCCGCCGGCGACGATGTAGTTCAGCCAGTCGGGCAGGGTGAAGGCGGCGACGTAGGCGTCGGTTTGCGCGCCAGCGCCGAAGGCATAGGCGATGTAGGCTTCGCGGATGTATCCGATGACGCGCGAGAGCATGATGGTCGACATCAGCAGCAGCGTGGCCGAAAACGCTGAGTGCTGATGCGATGGGCGGAAGAAGCGCAGCAGGCGCATTGCTGGCAGATTACCTTACTGGCTGCACGCATCGCAAAATTCGGAAACTGCGAGGCATCCGGCTGATACACGGGTGTGATGAACGAGCCGGTGCGCGCCCGATTGGCAAAACCGGCGATTCATCACTTTTTTGATGTATGAACGGTCACAGGCTGGATCGGGAATTCGCGCTAGGCTCACAAGTCAGGTCGCTGTTATTACAGGCAAGCCGAGAGTGAGCGATGTCTTTTTCCGATAAGGCCAAAACGCTGCTGACCCGCGAAAGTTTTCAATCGTTCCTGCTGCCGCTGCTCAACCGGTTCGCCCGCTGGCAAGGGCACGGGCTTCGCCGCATTTTTCCCGAGGACGGCGTCTGGATGCACGAGACCTCGCGCGGATATTTTGCTTATCACCAGCCGTATCTGAACCTGGACCTCGCCAGCCTGGATGAGTTCGCGCAGCACCATTTTCTTTGGGGGTATCAGCCGAAGCCGGGCGATGTGATTGTGGATGTGGGTGCCGGCGTGGGTGAGGAGACGCTCACGTTCGCGCGCGGCGTGGGGGAGCGGGGCAAGGTGATTTGCATCGAGGCGCATCCGCGGACCTACCGCTGCCTGGAAAAGCTGGTGCAATACAACTGCCTGGGGAATGTGGTTCACATGCACGTTGCCGTCGCCGAACCGGGTTGCCCGATCGTTTGCATCGAAAGCTCCGATGAGTATCTGGCCAACCGCGCAGACGCGAGCGATGGAGTGGCCGTTTCTGCAACCACGATCGATGCCATCTATCGCCGCCTGAACCTGGGGCGCGTCAATTTTCTAAAGATGAATATTGAGGGATCGGAGCGGCTCGCGATTCATGGGATGACGCAGGCTTTGCGGCGGACCGAGATCGTGTGCGTGTCGTGTCACGACTTCCTGGCAAAGCGCGCTCACGACGACAGGCTTCGAACCAAGGCCGTGGTTCGTGAGTTCTTGCGGCAGAATGGCTTTGGGGTAGCCGAGCGTGTCGGGCTAGGGCTTCCGCCCTATTTGCGCGACCAGTTGTGGGCCTACAATCCGGCGTTTGGGCAGAAGCCGGAGTTGCAGGATGAGACACTATTGTTCGCCGATTAGATCCTCAATTCCCGTTGATATTCGCTTCTATCTCATTGTCTGGCCGTGCGATATCGATTGACTCCGGCTTTACCTTCCCTGCATTGTCATTTGGCCCATCTGCGTTCAAAGTGGCTGCGGAACGGAGGTGTTTATGGCGTTGACAACGACGGTTTCGCAGGCTGATTTTGGCGGGAAGATCAATTCTGCCGCTTTGACGGAGGGGGACCGTTCGCGGCGTCGGGTCGGTACGCGATTTCATGGCAGCTTATTGGCTTCCGCGGAAAAACGTGTGCTCGTCTGGATGGCTTTGCGGTTGCCTGGGTCCGTGAATTCTGACCATCTGACTGCGATTGGCTTTGTTGGGCAGATCGCCGCGGGCGTTTGCTATGGGTTGGTTTCGCGGGACCGTCGGATGCTGATCGTGGTCATTATTTGCCTGGCCGTGAACTGGTTTGGCGACAGCCTGGACGGGACGCTGGCGCGCGTACGGCAACAGCAGCGTCCGCGGTATGGGTTTTACGTCGATCACATTCTGGATTCGATCGGCGCGAGCACCATGATGATTGGCCTGGCCTTCTCCGGGCTCATGCATCCCGCGCTTGCGATCGGGTTGCTGATTGCATTTCTGTTGCTCTCCATCCAGTCGTACCTGGCGGCGTGCGCACTTGGCGAGTTTCATCTTTCGTTTTGGCGATTCGGGCCAACTGAGCTGCGGATTCTGCTGATTCTCGGAAATCTGGCCGTGTTTCGGTGGGCACGGGTGATTCACGGACATTATCGATTGTTCGATATTGGCGGTGCCATTGGGCTGGCTGGGATGGTGGCAATGCTCGTGGCCGTCACGTTGAAGAACACTCTGCGGCTTTACCGCGAGGAAAGATTTCAATGAGTTCGCTTCTGCCGGTTGTGAGCTCTCACAGAAGTCTTGCTGCGCAAAGCCTTGGGCGCTGGCTGAAGTTCAACTTCGTCGGTGGCGTCGGGATTGGTGTGCAAATAGGAGCACTGGCTTTTTTCAGGTCGGTGGTGCAGGTGGAGTATCTGCTGGCGACTGCCCTCGCGGTCGAGACGGCGGTGATTCATAACTTCTTGTGGCACGAGCGATTCACGTGGCGCGACCGGCCCGCGGCCGGCGGGCGGCAATCTCTCGTCAGGCTTGCCAAGTTTAACGCGACGAATGGCGGCGTCTCGCTGGCGGGCAATGTGCTGATTATGCGGATGCTGGTGGGGGAACTGCACCTTAACTATCTGATTGCGAACCTGATTGCCGTCGCGGTCTGCTCGCTGGCAAATTTCCTGCTCAGCGATCGATTCGTATTCAACGCTGGATTTTCGAGCTCGGACCTTCGAGTTCGGCCATGATTTGATTGCCGCAGCATTATTTCTTGCCCAGGAAACGGATGCGCCCCGTGAAAGCCCGGCCTGAATAACCGCTATACGTAAGGAACTCCGGCGAGTTCACATCGTTGTTGACGAACCCGTAGTTTTTCCTTCCCGTGATGTTGTCGAATCCTCCGCGCACTGCCCAATACAAGCCGAAAGCGTGAAAGCGTTTTTCGATATGAGTATTCAGGGTGAAGTATTGCGGGAACCGCAGAAATTCTGGCACGACCGTTGGCACGCCGGACTGAGTTACGAATTGCTGCTGGTTGTTGACGAGATAAAACGGAAAGCCAGTGCGGTATTCGGTGGAGTAGCCGAAGTCGAGCTTCTTGATCAACGGTAAAGACCATAGCGGCAGAAATCCCCAGGAGAGGAAACGGTTGGGGGCGTCCCAGGGATAGGGGCCCGGCTGCTGCGTGCTGAAGACGGGATTGTCGACGTTGAGGTCGAGCACCTGATCGGAATGGGCGCGAGATCGGATGTAGGAGCCCGTGATCAGGTGGCCATTTTCGAAGTTGCGGCGCAAGTTGATTTCGAAGGAGTCGAAGCGATCGGTGCGGATGTTTTGCAGCTGGAACTGCGCGGTGCAGGGAGTGCAGGTTCCCGGATTACCGAGATTTACCGGATTCAGCCAGTTGTAATCGAAGCCGTTCGAGCTGCGCTTCTCGAGGAACTCTGCTTTGAAGTAAATGCGGGCGGGAAGTTTCTGTTCGAAGCCGATACTCCAGTTGAGATAGCGTGGGGCTTCGAGCGCAAATGGAGGAAGCGAGAACGCGCTTGTGACGGGACCGGAAACTGGCGCACCGGTCGTGGGATTGTAGAAATAATCGATGCGCATACCGGCTTGCGGGCGAACGATCAGAAAACTCGGAGTCGCGTCGTAGAACAAGCCGATTCCGGCTGAAATTTTAGTGTCGGCTGCCTGGCTCAGGACATAGGTCGCGGCCAGACGCGGAGAAACCATCGCGCTGCGAACGATCTCATCCCAGTCGAGGCGCAAACCACCTTCGACGAGAAAACGGTTGGTGACGAGCCAACGGTCCTGGGCATAGCCGCTGAATTCAGCGTTATAGCGCTCGTTGGCGGAGGGATTCGAAAACTGCGAATAGCGCGTGCAGGGAGAAGGATTCACCTGGCATCCGCTTGCCGGCAGGGATTCGACCGTCGGCAAATACGAGATCGGCTGGCGCAGAAAATTGAAGTCGTAGCGCAGACGATCCAAATCAACCCCGACCTTGATCTGGTGATTTCCGTGCCAGTTCAAAGGTCTGAAAAACAGGTTCGAGTAAAGCTGCCAGCGATCGGCGGTGGTGTGAGCAGTGAAATAGTAGCTGCCGCCCGCTTGATTGGGATTGAGGAAGTAAGGTTCGGTGCCCCGCGGAAGCTCGTCGAGGATGTAGCGATTGAACCCGAAACCGGTCTCGAGAAGCTGGCCGCTCCTGAGGTAATACTGATCCTTCAGGCTGGCCTGGTACAGCGGCTCGTCGAGAATGGGTGTCGAGAGCTGCGGATTCTGCAGCGACAGGCCGTAGTGCTGATCGTGAGCAAAGTTCACATTGAAGTTGGCAGTCAGAATATTGCGCGAGGTCAGGTTGTCCTGGATCTTGAAGAGATTTCCCAGCCGCCAGAAAATGTCGCTGTCTGATCCGGGTGGCAGCTCGGTCATGATGATGTTGTCGTATTCGCCATCGATCGCGTCGTAAAACCAGGCATGACCTTTGCTGATCGGGCCCGAGAAAGTGAGGCGGGGAGTGAGCTTGTCGAGCGTGACTCCGCGTTTGTCCTGCAGCGAGGGCAGGAAATCGGTCGCCACAAAGCGGAAGTGATCGTCGCCGGTTGCGGTGTTCAGTTGGATCACGCCGCCCGAGCTTTTTCCGTATTCGGTGGAGATGCGGCTGGTTTCGACGTTGACCGAGCGGAAGGCATCAGTCGAAACGCGCAGGAGCAGCTGGCCATTGGCGGGCTGTGTGACGTTGAAGCCATCGAACAAGACCAGCGTCTGATACGTCTCAGCGCCGGTAATGTGCGGCTGGTTGTAAATGTCGTTGATGACCTGAGGGATGTAGTTCAGCGCGTATCGATAGTCGCGGGTCGTCGGATACGGAAGATTGATGATATCGACGCCGCTGATCTGTTCGCGAGAACTCACCTGCTCAGGATCGATTGCAGGCGCGGATTCGGTCACATTGACCACTTCGCGCCCTTCGCGCTCGCGCAGCAGCGTGAATTCGGCGGCTTTCGCCGCATCGAAATGCAAGTCAGCCGCCTCGGCAGCATAGAAATTCTCCTTTTCAACCCGGGCTTTGTAGTGAACGACGGTGGATGCGGCCACCACGCAGACACCGGTTGGGCTGGTGCGGCACCGGAGCGATGAGCCATCGGGAGCTGTAAGTTCAACCCGGGCATCGGCGACGCCGGCGCCATTTTCATCCAGAACGGTGATGGTAATCGGTTGCGAGTTTTGGGCGTGGGCGCAGGCGCTGATCAGAAAGAACGAAGCGAAAAGACGCAGCCATTGTTTCGGCGTAGTCATAACCCGCGACAAGCTGATGAGCTATTGTCGCCTACTTGGCCACGAACGCAGAGGGAATTGTGCGGACTCGGGCACAGGCCGCTCTGACCCCGGTCTTACTG
>Ga0187772_10001613_pt1 | contig 10807 bp, 11 predicted proteins | sample 0116_SJ02_MP15_2_FD_133137 | JGI IMG/M metagenome (GOLD analysis project Ga0187772, IMG submission 133137) | Tropical peat soil microbial communities from peatlands in Department of Meta, Colombia - 0116_SJ02_MP15_20_MG | ecosystem: Environmental > Terrestrial > Soil > Wetlands > Peat | place... | reverse complement strand
TAAAACCGCACCCTTCGCCCGCCTGCCGCGGGCGGGCAAAAAGCGCAGAGCGTGCGGCACCCAAGCCTTTCTCCGTAGCGTATGGAAACTGGCGCGCCGAGATTGTTTTAGTTCCTTATAATACGACTGATGGACTTGCACACGCACAGCCATACGCAGGGGGGGCATAGCCATAGCCACGCGCATGATCATGCGCCCGACCATGGGCAGGGCCACGACCACGGACATCCCCATCACACCATGAAGCCTTCGGTGCTGGGCTGGGCGATTGTGGCGACGTTGGGGCTGGTGCTGGCGGAGGTATTGGGAGGATGGCTGGGTCGGTCGGTAGCGCTGTTGAACGATGCGGCGCACAACCTGTCGGACGTGCCAGCGTTGGGAATTTCGTGGCTAGCCATGCAGTGGGCGCGGCGGCCGGCAGATTCGGAGAAAACGTACGGGTATCACCGCGCGGGAACCTTGGCGGCGTATACAAACGCAGTGTTGCTGATCGTGTTGGCGCTGTGGCTAGGGTATGAAGCGATAGAACGCCTGCAAAACCCGGTGCAGGTGGTGGAAAGCTGGATGATCTGGACGTCGCTGGCGGCGTTGCTGGTCAACGGGAGCATTACGCTGTCGCTGATTCGCGGACACGATGATTTGAACCTGCGCAGCATCCTGGTGCATAACTTCGGTGATGCGCTCTCTAACATTGCGATTATCGTGGGCGCCTTGCTGATGCGCTACACCCACCAGAACTGGATCGATCCACTGTTGGGCCTGGCGATTGGGCTGCTCGTGCTGTATTCGTCGATTGGGATATTGCGGGAATCGTCGCACATTTTGTTGGAAGGACGGCCGCGAGGGGCGGGCATCGAAGAAGTGGCGCGGGCCATGTTGACCGTGGATCATGTGGTGGAAGTGCATGACATCCACATCTGGTCATTGGGCGGGGACCACAACGCATTGAGCTGCCATGCGCGAGTGCCGGATATGCATATGGACCGGTGCGAAGAGGTGGTCGCCGCGATTCAGAAAAAAGTGAAGGAATTTGGAATCGAGCACACTACGGTGCAACTGGAAAGAGCGGGACTGCCGGCGACCTCGGGCTACGTGATGCCGGAGCCGATGCGCAAAGCGTAGTTAGAAAAATCGATGAGTCCGTTGTGAATCGGCAAGACTTTATCGATAGCCTCGAAGACCCTCATCTTCCACATGCGCCCAGGGCATTGCAGATGATCGGCGAGGCCCAACCTGCCTTGAAGCGTTCACAAAAATGCTGACAGAAAAAGTCAGAGACTTCGGCGTGGTCGGGACAGCCGCCAGGGCTGTAGCCCATTCCCAACCAAGAATTGCGCCCGGGCTGGCTATGGGAGCCATAGTAGTCGAGGAAGGTGGTTCGGTTTAAGTCCAGGCCGAAGAAGTCGGCTTTGCGGCTCATGGGACTGCCTGGTTCGATCTCGATAATGCAGGTCTGGAAACGCAGCTGCTTATATTTTTTCCTGAGTTTCGGCTGATAGGCGGCCATACCCTCGAAGTCCTCGCGGGTTTCAAACGGCAAGCCGCAGGAGAAACACACCAGGGAATGAATATGTTTTTCTTCCATCAGGTCGAGGCATTGCTCGAGAGCTTCGTTGGAATAGCGGCGTCGGAAGGAAAATGGGGCGAGACGATCGCGAAAAAAGCCTTCTCCCGCGAAGGCTAGGCTACCCCGGAAGCGGGGGCCGAAGGCAGGTTGATGGTGTTGCCGAGTTTCTCGTTTTGCTTTTGGGTGGCGTCGAAGTCGAGCGAGTCAATGGTCAAGCTGTGCCGAATGCCTTCGGGCGTGACGTACTGCAGTTTATTGTTGTTAAAGCTGTAAGCCACCGCGTAGACCTTAGTGCCATCGCGCTCGACAAAGACAAATTGGGCCAGCGATCCATTGAAATCGTTGGAGCGATAACGGGAAGGCCCCGGTTGCGCGGGCTCCGCTGGCTGCTGCGCCTGTTCGGCGCCCGGGGGAATCCCATCGGGCGGCTGATCCGCGGCTACTTCCTGGGGAGGCTCCTGATCCGCCGCGCCATTGTCAGCGTAATCGTAATAAGGAATCGGGACGTAAATGCCACCGCCATAGAAGGGGATAACCACGCCGTTGTTGGGCGTGCAGGCATTGACACCGGGGAGATGGTTTCGCTGGTGGTTACAGAAAGGCGGCTGGTTGCCGGTTACCGAATTCACCGCGCCAATCGAATTAACCGCTCCGCCAAGCACCGGGGCCGCGGTCTGGGCGGTCGCAGTGCCGGTAGGCTTATGAGTAGCGACGGGCGTCTTGGAGCGGCCCGCTGCGGTGGGAGTTCCGGAGTGAACATGCGTTGGCGGATGAGCGGGCACCAGGTGCCCGGTGGCCGACGGACCGCTAGTGACGGGATGAGCGATCATGGGCGCGGGGGGAGGAGCAACGGCAGCATGTTGTTGAGCAGCTACGCCAAAAGCCAAAACCGAAGAGAGACAACCCAGAACCAATAGCCTGCGCATAAAGCGCTCCTGGAAGGCCACGGCAATGCCTTCCACCTAGTTTGACGTAAACCAGCCCGGAAGGGATACACGGACCTGGTGTCCTTGCTGGCATTCTGCACCGGAAAGATGCGGAAGCCCAGGCAATTTTTGCGCTGCGGCGTTAGTACTTCCAGCTCATGTCCGCGCCGGCCGGGGCCGTAGCGGTCATGCGGCGGGCGATCTCCGGCATGATGCGCTCGTAGACGGTGCCGAAGCTTTGGACATTGGAGATGTCTCCGCCGCCCATATAGCAATGCGGTTTGCCAGGGCTAAACTCGAAGTCGGCGATACGGTAGGGATTCTTGGGAGACTCTACAAAGTTTTGCATCAGGCGAACGGCGTTGTTGAGATACCAGGTGTCCATATCGCCCGCGGCGAAGTGGAGCTTGCCGGTGAGTTTGGGGCCAAGAGTGGTGATGTCGCGCTCGAGGATGAAACGCAGGTCGTAATGGTCGCGCCAGTAAGCGGCAACTTCGGGATCGATGACGCCCGTAGAAGGATTCCAAATCGGCTTTGGGTAGCCGTCCGAGCCGACCGGACCGAAGACGGCTTGCCAGATACCGAATTGCTCGGTGGACCGGCCGTGGGTACCCATGACTTCTTCGCGGCGGACGGTGGGCTCCATGAGCGCGAGGATTTCGCCGGTGGAGTTACGCATTTCGGCGCGAGGGAGTTTGGCGAAAGGACTCTCCTGCCAGAAGGCATTTTTGTCTTTGTAGATGTTGACGGCCTGGTAGGCCCGAAAATCGATGGGATCAGGGCAGTAGGCGTACGCGTCGTTGTAAAAATCGGGATAGAAGATCTGCGAGGCGGCGGCTTCCCAGCCTCCCGTGGAGCCGCCTTCGAGAGCCCGTGCCCACGGCTGAGCGATGCCACGAAACCGCTTTTCGACTTCGGGGATAAGTTCGTGGGTGATGGCATCGCCGTAGGGGCCCAGGTTGGCGGAGTTCACCGCGTAGGAATTGTCGTAATAAGGATTCGCGTGCTGAATGCTGAGGATGAGCATGCGTGGAAGACGGCCAGAGATCCAATCCTGATAAAAGTGGTTGGCGTATTGGAGATATTGCAGGTCATGCGCGTAAGCGCCTATCCCCGGTTCGGGAGTTTTTTCGGCAAAAAATTCCCAGTCGGACTCGAAATGGCCTTGGTGGACGAGCAAAGGATAGTGAGCAGTGGGATGCTCGTCGAAGCCGTCGGGGAGAAGCACGGTTGCTCCCAGATAGACGGGACGGCCCCAGAAAGCGCTGAGGAGTTGGCTCTGAATACGAATGTGCTTGATGTACTCGGTGTCTTTGGCGGGTTCGACGGGAGGAATTCTTTCAGTGAGTTCGATGCGAACGACGTTGGCCGATTGCGGATCGACATGCATCAGTTGGGGCTTGCTGAGAAGATTACCGGGTTTCTCGAACCATTGCTGGCCTTCGCCCATGTCGGGCGGAAGTTTGACGGTGTGGCCATCGGAACGATGGAAGGTCTCATAAATATTGAGGACAGCCTGGACGTAGTAGTCGCCGGGGGGAAGTTGATCGAGCGACACAAGGGGGTAGCCGAGAGTGGTGGAGTCGATCACCGCGGGAGTGCCGGACTTCCAGGAGTCGACATCGCGCCCGAAGAACTGGGCACTCTGGGCTTCTTCTTCGCGAAGTTGGAAACGGGGCTCGGAGGATTTATCAGTAGAAATGCCGAGGAGGATGTGGCCATCGAGAGATTTGCCATTGCTGGCGGCATCAGGAACAGTGATTTCGATGCGGAATTTGGTGGGAGATCTGGAAGTGGATTGAGCATCGAGTGTAGAGGTTAGAAACAAGAGGGGAATGAGCAGAGCGAGGGTTGTACAAAAAGGCCATTTGCAGATGGCGTTTTGAGCCGGGACGAAATTCAAACGATCCTCCAAAGTGAGCCCGGACAGAATACAACAGAAAGGAGTTAGGCCGCAGTTGGACCTAACGGAATGCTAACGAATTGCTAAGAACTTTCCGGAGCGGGAAGGGATAAGCTAGGAGCGTAAAGGGGCAGGGATTGATTCGAGAATCGTCGTGAGCGCTGCGAGCTTTGCGCAGTATGTGCTGTTTTTGGGAATCGTAACCGCGCTGGTGCAACCACTGGGCGGGTACATGGAGAAGGTATTTTCGGGCAAACGAAGCGCGCTGGATGGCTTATGCGCCCCGGTGGAAAGACTCGTTTATCGTATCGCCGGAGTGCATGCGGAACGAGAGATGGGTTTTGCGGAGTATGCCACTAGCTTCGTTTTGTTTGGCATCGTGTGTACGCTGACTTTGTACCTGATCTTGCGGCTGCAGCGGTTTTTCCCCTGGTTTTATCCCTCCTATCAGACCACGCGGTTGACGCCGGACCTGGCGATGAACACCGCGGTCAGCTTCTCGACCACCACGACGTGGCAAGCGTACGCCAGCGAAACAACAATGAGCTATTTCAGCCAGATGGTGGGGTTGTGTGCGCAGAATTTTCTGGCGGGCGCCGCGGGACTCGCCGCGGGCGTAGCGTTTATTCGCGGACTGGCGCGGCAGATGTCAGACACGCTGGGAAATTTTTGGGTGGATGTGACCCGCTCACTCACACGGGTGCTGCTGCCGGGCGCGTTGCTTGGTGCGCTGCTGCTGACTTGGCAGGGCGTGCCGATGAATTTCCACTCGTATGCGAACGTGAAGACGGTCGAAGCGAGCAAGCAAGTGATTCCGCAAGGGCCGGTAGCAGCGCTGGAGATAATCAAGAATTTGGGCACCAATGGCGGAGGATTTTTTAATGCGAATGGAGCGCATCCTTACGAGAACCCAACGCCGTTGAGCAATTTCCTGGAGATCCTGGCCATCGTTCTGTTGCCAGCGGCACTGACGAACACGTTTGGGAGAATGGTGGGCCAGCCGCGACAGGGATGGTTTTTCTACGGTGTGATGGTGCTGTTGTTTTGCGGCGGAAGCTTTTTCGTTCATCATTTTGAGCAACGAGGGAACCCGCTGTTGCATAACCTGGACGCAAAACAAAGTGCGATGCAGGCGGGCGGAAACATGGAAGGCAAGGAAGTGCGCTTCGGGATAGGCGGCACCGCGTTGACGGCCGTGGTGACGTCGAATGGCGCGACCGGATCGACAAACGCAGTGGACGACAGTTTGACTTCGCTGGGGGGAATGGTGCTGCTGACGAACATGTTGGTGGGCGAACTGGTTTTTGGCGGTCTGGGAAGTGGTTTCTACAGCATGGTGATGGCCGCGGCTATCGCGGTTTTCCTGGCGGGGCTAATGGTAGGACGCACGCCGGAGTACCTGGGAAAAAAGATCGGGCCGGCGGAAAACAAAATGATCATGCTGTACGCGCTGGCCGCTCCGATGGCGATTTTGCCGTTGACGGCGATTGCGGTGAGCACCAAGGCAGGCCTGGCCGGATTGACGGCAAACGGAGGGCCGCACGGATTCACCGCGATTCTGTTCGGGTATGTTTCGTGTTTCGCAAATAACGGGCAGGCGTTTGCCAGCCTGAACGCGAACACGCCGTTCTACAACGTCACGACTGCACTGGTGATGATCGCGGGGCGATTCGCGCTGGCGATTCCGGCGTTGGGATTGGCGGGATTGTTCGCGCGGCAGAGAAGAACGCCGGTGTCGCGGGGAACACTGCCGACGGATTCGGTCACATTCGGAGTGCTGGTTACGGCCTGCATTTTGATAATGACCGCACTGAGTTATCTGCCGGCATTGGCATTGGGACCGGTGCTAGAGCGGCTGTTATACGGAACATAACTAATACAGACGACCAGCGGTGCCTTGGCGCCGTAACCCTCCCAAATCCCCCCTAAAGAAAGACTGACTGCAAAATACGGTAACAACCCCGGGCGCAAGCGGCGACGCACTGATGCATAAAAGATAAGGCGGAACTTTTGTGGCACGGTGCCGGCGGAAAAGGCCCGCCGTGGCTGCGCATTTCAGGCAATTTATGAAGGGGACCAACCATGTTTGGAGAAGTGAAATCGCTGCGGGAACTGTTCGAAATTGAGCTGCAATATGCCTACGACTGCGAACGAAAGCTGGTGGAAAAAGGCTTGCCTACGATGATTGAAAACGCAGGGTCCCAGGAATTGCGGACGGCGCTGCAACAGCATCTACGGGAAACGCAAAATCACGTAGCGCGGTTGGAGCAGGTATTTGCGCCCGACACGAAGAGCAATGGGGTGTTCGACAAGCTGTCCAGCGCCGTGAAAGACTCCATCACCCATATCGATGATTCCCCGTTGCGGGATGCAGCGCTGATTGCGGACGGCAACCAGGTGGAGCATTACGAAATCGCGTTGTATAGAACTCTGGCAGCATTTGCGCGGCACTTGGGATGGCAGAGCGCCGTGGGGCCGCGGCAGGACACGCTGAAGGAAGAGAAGGCGGCGGATGCAACGCTGACGCAGATTAGTGAGTCGGCGATGAATGCGCGGGCGGAGCGGTACACCACGGCGTAAGGTGGGTCGCAGAGTCGCCACAACTCACAGGCGAAGCCCGCGACACAAAGGCTCATTCGGGGGCGTCCCCGCCAGTGCGGCAGGCTGGGCCACGCCCCTGATTCATGTTTGGGGCGAGCAGTTCGAATTCCACGTGGGCGTTATCGGAACGAATGCCAACGGGCCCATCGAAAGAAAGGGCCTCCGGACCGAGCGAGCCTTCCCATACCGGAGTGTTGTCCACGTAAACGGTGAGTTCGTCGCCGCTCATTTGGGCGCGAAGATCATGCATAGCACCCGGCTGAAGAAGTGGCACTGGACGGCTGCGACGCGGCCCAATATTGCGATAGCCGCGATTGGCGCACTCGGCGCTGGTGTGCTGGCCGGGATTGCTCTTAATCGAAACGACGAGTTTAGATGCGGGCTCGATGCGCCACATGGCATAGACCAAATTGCAGGCATCTTGCGCGCGTAGCTTCAAACCAAACTGGCGACGAATTTCGCCGGAGCCGAGAGGCGCTTCCTTGCCCGTCGAGCCTAAATAGCTGAAGCGCACTTCGATCTGTTGCGGCGTGGAAGCGTTGAGATAAGCACGCATCTTGGGGACGGCAACCGAGAGCCGATGGCCGGGAAGCTCTTCGATCGAGCCTTCGGTGATGCAAAGATTGTCGCGAGACACGGGAATCAAGTTGGCGGGCGAGTTTGCGGAGAGCGAGAGGACGAAAAGAAGCGTGACAAAAATCGAATTTCGGGAGGGCATGCGGGCCTCCAACGTGCGCTAGGGCGGGGTGCGGTGACCGATGATAACCTTGTTTTCGGTGGCCGGCGCGACGTTTCCCAGTCGGAATTCGGGGAGCACCCTCAGCCCTCTGCTATTTGGGGTGTGCTGGTCGGGGCCGTTGGGGCGGTGGGCTGCGCTTTCATGAGGATAGGAGGATGTGCTATAACCGTGGGGCCGTGAGACAGGACGGAAAGCAGGAGAGTTCCCTGGCGGCATTGCGGGGACAGACTGTTGCGGAATCGCCGGCGGCGAGCCCGGCAGCAGCTGAAATGCAGGAAGATCCGTCCCGGTATTGCCCGGTATGTTCGCAGCGGCTGGAATCGAGAAGGTGCAAGCTGGTCTGCAACGCATGCGGGTATTACATGTCCTGCGCGGATTACTATTGACGTAAAGCGGTGCAGTCAGGGTAAACCAGGCTGCTTTGCGGAAAATACCAAAAGCAGATATGCTTTGCGATTCCGGCCCGGTTGCCGCCGGATTCGTGCGGACGAGGAGGAACTAACAGTGGCGTTAAAGATTACAACTCGGGAAGTGGACGGCGTAACGGTGGCAGCGCTGGACGGGCGGATCGTGCTGGGCGAAGAAAGTAATGCCCTTCGGGAAAAGATCAAGTCACTGGTGGCCGAAGGCAAGAAAAAGGTCGTGCTGAACATGGACAACATTACGTTCATCGACAGCGCTGGCCTCGGCACATTGGTGGCGTCGCACCACAGCGCGAAAGCTCAGGGAGCGGCACTGAAGTTGTGCCACCTGGGCACAAAGTTCCAGGAAGTGCTGCAGATCACGAAGCTGATGACCATCTTCGACGTGTACAACACAGAAGCCGAAGCGGTGGCCAGCTTCAATAAGTAAGCAAACGCGTTTTTTCGTTTGCCAAAAGGATTGTCGAAAGAAGGGCAGGATTATCCCTGCCCTTTTTTATTCCGAAATGCGATACATGGTGATGCCGGAGAGGAGTTTCGGGTAAAAGTCAGTCGACTTTTGCGGCATGACTTCGCCAGCAGTGGCGACACGCACCACCAAATCGACATCGACAGGATTGAGAAGGAACGCGATTTGCGCGGCGCCGCGGTCGACGGCATCGAGAGCAGTGGCGGCCTTGCGTTCGTAGGTAAGATTGGCTTCCGATGCCACTGCATGAGGCGTAATGCCGAGAGCGGGTTCGAGAATGCCCTGATGGAGAAGGACGACGTCGAGCTCGCTTTGCAGCGGCGAAAGGCCCGGCAGGATTTGCGCGCGATCCGCCTCGGGGCGAAGCGTGAGGATATAGAAGGCGCGCTGGTTGTTTTCTGGTGCAGGATAAACACCGATGGCGCGCTGGGATTTGCCGGCAGCAAGTTGCTGAAGGAATTTTGTGGCGACTTCGTCGCGGTGCGCGGGGCCGTCGAAGGGCAGCACCTCGGTGGCGAACCACGGCTCGAGATAGCGGCGAACGGCGCTCCAAGAAAAATCTCGCAGGTTGGCGACGACGCGGTGAGTGGGAAGGATAGTAAGACCTTCGCTGCGCGTATTGATGAAAGTCATCATGGAAAATTCGTACGGGGCGTCGGGAACGAGCTTGCCGGCGCGGGTGCGGTTCTCATTGCGGAAATTGAGGGACGTTTCGTAGCGATGGTGGCCATCCGCGATAACCAGTTTCTGGTCAGCCATGGCTTGTTGGATGGCCGAGATGCGCTGGGGCTCGGCGACCAGCCAGAGGCGGTGGATCACGCCGTATTCGTCGGTGAGTTGCGTGACCGGAGGTTGTGAGGATTGCACCTCGGCGAGAACCGTGTCGACCTGGCGCTGAGGATCCGCGTACAGCAGGAAAAGTTGGCCAGTGTGCGTGCGCGTGTGGCGCAAAAGCTCGAGGCGATCGGCTTTGGGGCCGGACAAAGTGTGCTCGTGGCGGAAGATGACATTGGCGGAATAGTCTTCGAGCTTGCCGAGACCGATAAACCCCTGGCGCGTGCGACGCGTGGAGGTGCCGGGGACGGTGTATTCCTGCGTGTAGGCATAAAAAGCGGGGGCAGCGTCTTGGCGGATGATGTTTTCGCCGATCCAACCGTGCAACCTGGCGGCGGCGCGGGTGTAGACATTGTTTTCCGGAGTGTCGTCTTTGGAGGTGCGGCCCTTTTCGACAGCGATGAGGTTGTGGGGATTGGCGGCGTAATACTGCTCCTGCATGGCGGGCGTGATTTTGTCGTAAGGCTGAGTGAGGACCTGATCGAACGGCGCGAGATCGGGATTGTAACGAAAAGCGCGAAAGGGTTGCACCAGAGCCATGACGTCTCCAAGTTGAAATTTCGCTGAAAGGACGGCCTTCTAGTGTACGCGATGTGGCACGGGAGGAAAAAGCGCGCTAGGAGAACGGCTGGAGCGAAGAGGGATTTAGAATGAAGAGATATGGCTAACGAGAAGCTTGGGCGTGTACGGGCGTTTGTGTTTGATCTGGATGGGACGTTGATTGATTCGAAGATGGATCTGGTGCATGCGGTGAACGCGATGCTGCGGACGACCGGAAGACCCAAGCAAGGCGCGGAACTGGTCGCGAGTTACATCGGGCATGGTGCGCCGCAATTGATTGCGAGCGTGCTGGGGCCGGCGTCGACGGACGAAGAACGGCGGGAAGCACTGGCGGTTTTCCTGAAGGAATATGAGAAGCGAATGCTGACGTTAACGTGCTCGTATCCGGGCGTGGAGGAAGGCTTGCGCGCGTTGCGCGGTTTCCCGATGGCCGTGCTCACCAACAAGCCATTGAAAATGGCGATGGAGATTTTGCACGGACTCGCGCTGGTGAACTATTTCGATGTGATATACGGCGGCGATAGTTTTACGAAGAAAAAACCGGATCCAGAAGGAGCGCGGACGATCTTGCACAAATTTGGCGTGGCGCCGGAAGAAGCGGCAATGGTGGGGGATTCGGACGTGGACGTACAGATGGCGCGCAACGCGGGCATGGTGTCTGTCGAAGTGCATTATGGCTTCGGCGTGCGTGACCCGAAGTTATTTCCAGCGGATGTGTGTGTGGAGCGTTTGGCAGAGTTGCTGCTACTAACGGCCATCAAAGCTTAGAGCTTCCGCCCCGCTAC
>Ga0187772_10001612_pt1 | contig 10810 bp, 8 predicted proteins | sample 0116_SJ02_MP15_2_FD_133137 | JGI IMG/M metagenome (GOLD analysis project Ga0187772, IMG submission 133137) | Tropical peat soil microbial communities from peatlands in Department of Meta, Colombia - 0116_SJ02_MP15_20_MG | ecosystem: Environmental > Terrestrial > Soil > Wetlands > Peat | place... | reverse complement strand
TACGTGAATGAGTCCGTCGTCGGTTCCCAACGGAAGGTATCGTTGGTGAGGAGTTCGTTCGTACTGGCGTCGACGTCCAGGATCTCGGTCACGCCCGTGACTCGACGGACCCGGTTCTGTTCCACCGTCACCTGGGCCGGGAACGCCACCGCGTCCAGCGCCTGGAACAGGACGCGGGGGATGTTCATCGGCTCGTTCTCGACCCGGTGGAGCAGCTCCGCGACCGACCCGGCGTGGATCGTCGAGAGCGAGGCGTGGCCGACCGAGATCGCCTGGAACAGCGTGAACGCCTCCACGCCCCGCACCTCGCCGACGATCACGTACTCCGGGCGTTGGCGTAGCGCCGCTACAAGCAGGTCGAAGAGCGTCACCGTCCCCGATGTCTTCGTGTGCATCGCCGCGAGCCCGGAGACCCCCGATGGGCTGATGCCGCTCGCCCCAGTGCCGTAGCCGGTCCGGGAGATCGACTGGATCCAGTTCTGGTGGTCGATCTGGATCTCTGGAGTGTCTTCGATCGAGACGATCTTGTCTTCCGGCCGGATGAACATGCACACGGCGTTGAGGAACGTGGTCTTACCGGCGGCCGTCCCCCCGGAGATGAGCAGGGACCGATGGTGCTCGATGAGGGTCCAGAAGTAGGCGAGTTCGTACGCCGAGACCGACCCGAACCGCATGAGGTCGACCGGGGAGACCGGATCCTGAGAGAACTTGCGGACGCTGAAGGTCGACCCCTTCCGGGTGACCTCGGTGCCGAGCGTCAGGTTGATCCGGCTGCCATCCTGGAGCGTGGCGTCCAGGATCGGCTGGTAGATGGAGATGTGCTTACCGGCGAGCTGGGCCAGCCGGAAGATGTAGCGGTTGAGCTCGAGTTTCCCGTCGTAGTGGAGGTTGGTCCGGAGCGAACCGAACACCCGGTGGAAGACGAAGAGCGGTACGCCGGGACCGAGGCAGCTGATATCCTCGAGGAACGGGTCACGAAGGACGGCGTCGGTCTTCCCTAGGCCCACGAACTCGCGCCTCAGATAGTAGAGCAGGACCGGGCGTCGGCGCTCCGGAACGTCGATGTCGTAGAGGTCGATGGCGGTGAGGAACTTCTGGTGCAGGTACTCCTGGAGCGACGACGACTCCTCGAGCGATTGCCCCTCGCCGATAGGCAGCTCCTCTTGGGCCATCATCGCCTCCATCCGCCCGCGGATCACCTTGATCTTCTCGAGCTCCCCGGGATGGAGCGTCGGTTCGAGCACGTTGTAGAGGAGCTCCCCGTCCTTCGGCTCGAAGAAGATCCGGACGAAGGCGTACGGAGCACGCACCGGATACGTGACGTCGACCGTCTTGCGGTCCACCAGGAGCTGGCGGCGCATGTAGCCGAGCTCGCCTTGGATCAAGAGCTTCTCCGAGACTGGCTGGGGAGGGAGAAGGCGAGCCTCGAGCGCCTTCGCTTGCTGTCGAAGCGCCTGGCGATCCTTCGGCTTGGGCGCGGCCGGGGCCCGTCGGCCCGCGGACCCCACCTCGGGCGAGGAGAGAGCCACGGCTCGGGCGCCCGAGCTCTCCTGCCTTGGCATCGTCCAACAAGCCGAACTCCGTGGATTAAGCGGCTCCCACGGAATCACCGTAGTCTACGTGGAGCTCCGGCGACCCCGAATGAGGTCGTTTCGCGTATGGGCCGAACGAACCGTTCGGACCGCCTACGGGTTCTCTTTCGGCCCGCCATATCAACCCACCACCCCCTCCGAGGCGCGTGGAGCGGGCCCGGTGAGGTCAGGGAGCGCGACACACCCAACAACGGAGGAAGCAAAGGGAGCATGAGCGACAAGAGAGCAGCCATGAGAGAACGCAGCCTGAGGTTCCGCCGCCGCATGAGCGGTCAGGAGAAGGCGGTGTCGCCGGTCGTGGCGACGCTGATCCTGATCTTGATCGCCGTAGCAGCTGCCGCGGCACTCTACCTCTGGCTGGTCAACTGGCAGGGGGGCCTGACCAAGGGGATTGGACAGCCGGGCGCCCAGGCGACGCTGCAGATCGGTGGGAGCACGTCCGTCTACCCGTTTGACGAAGTCGCGGTAACGCAGTTCCAGCAGAACCACACGGACGTCGTCATCAGCAACAACCAGGGCGGCAGCGGCGCGGGCATGCTCGCGGTCTGCAACGGCGCGGTCGACATCGGCGCCGCGTCGTTCCCGGTCACGGTCGACGGGCTCGTGACGAGTTACGGTTGTAACCCCTCGGTCGAGAGCACCGCGCAGGTCACGACGGTCGCCTACGACGCGGTCGACGTGATCACGACGCTGAACAACTACCACGGGCTGCTCAGCATCAGCTACGACACAGTGGCGCTGATCTATGCGGATGCCACGGTCGAAGCTGGTGGACACCCGACGCTGGACTCAGCCACGGCCAGCTCGTACAGCATGAACAACGCGACCCTCCCCACGGGCATCCCTGACCCGGCTACGATCACCTACGGGACGACGGCCACCTATCTTGAGTGGGACCAGATCCCAGCGGCGGTCGCTGGCGCCACGGTTGGCGCGGTCCCTGAGGCTATTGCCGCGGGCACCACCTACACGGCGGCAGCCTGTGGACCGAACAACTACGACACCTGCTACACGGGTGCGGCGGGAACCGCTTCGTCCACCTGCGGCTGGAGCGTCTGCGCTGGCGGGACGGTTTCGTACCCCGGCACCGCAGTCATCCAGACCGTTGCCCGGTCGGACGCGAGCGGGACCACCCAGTCCTTCGAGGCACGGATCCTTGACGCGGGGACGTCGACCAGCTTTGCCTCGCAGTCGACGCTGAACTCGCCTGGTTCGGCCGGCTTCAACGGCTGCGGCGGCACGAACTACATCGCGGACTGTGGCTTCGTAGCGACCGCCACGGCGAGCGGGAACCCGGCAGTTGTCGCCGCCGTTGCGGGCGCGCCCAACTCGATTGGCTACGCCTCGGACGGGATCGCTCGGGCCGCCGGCTCGGTGTACCTGGTGCCCTTCCTTGGGGTCGCGCAGAGCGTGACGAGCGACAAGGTCACGACAGCGTCGTGGTACGGCGGGATCCTTCCGACAACGGGAAGCTCCGGCACGATCGCGAGTGGTATCCAGGGTCCGACCACGCCAGCGGACTACTACGTTGGCTACCTCGGGTGGAGGCCGTTTGACCTGGTGACGCTGAACGCCCCGAACGGTGTTGCAGCCTCGTTCATGACGTTCGTCTTGGACCCGGCCAACAACATCGCCCTCGCGGGCGAGGCGCAAGAGGTCAGCATCTACTCGGTCTAAGCGCCGACCCTGCGGCCCACGCAACCCCCCGCGAGAGCGGGGGGTTCAACCCTTTCCGGTTTCTTCTTCGAGGCCCAAGAGAGGTGGTCGCCCTGGGATGCGGAAGGTATGCGGGGTTCGGAACCCAGGTCCCGTGGGGGGAAGGAAGGCCGGGCATCGTTCTCACCCGGGTTGTGGAGGTTGACCCCCTAGCTCCACCAGATGTCGGCCCGAGGGACTCGGGCTCATCGACCGGTTCGGCGAGACCTGCAGCGGCGGGCCCCGGACCGACGAGGAGGCAACGCCCGCTCGGCCGGAGATTCCCCGTGGTTGTCAAGCGGGCCCGATCACGAGATCAGTGTAGAAGCCGACCACCGTCGTGTTGAGCGGGTCCGGTGGGTTCGTGTTCAAGAACAAGACGTCCCACTGACCGGGCTGAACGGGCACATTCAGGCTTGTCACGGTAAGGTTCGCGATCCGGCCTGAAGACCAGGCGTATCCAGAAACCGTGCCGAACTTCCCTAGGTTCACCACCTCGCTCGGGGTCATCAAGTAGACCGTGACGCCGAGGGTGTTGGTGAACGTCCCGGTTAGGACCGATGATTGGGTAACCCCGAAGGCCAGCGCGTTGAACTGACCGCCCGGCAGGGAGTAGTACGAGCCCCTTGGCACGAGCACGACGTTGGTGTTGCTCTTGGTGAGCCGAAACCCGTCGGTGAGAGCGTATGCGGCGCCCACCAGTGCGATCGCGATGACGATTGCGACGATCATTAGGATAGGCGAGGCGCGTCTCGAAGGACCCACGGCGGTCCGCAGACTAAGAGGCTGGGACGGCGACGACGGCAGCTCCCGCTCCTGCGAGTGAGCCGCCCCGGCGGGGCCGGAAGCGGAGGGTGCTCCTGGGCTCTGGGCGACCGTAAACCTCGTCAGGTGCGCACAAACCTCGGGCACACGGCGGGGCACGCACTGTGACATAAGAAACAGTCGCCGTCCGGCCGTTTGCGGACCGTATCTCTATGCAATCCCTCGTAACTTCCGTGGCAGGCGATCCGCCATGGGCCGCACCTACCCGACTGACCGCGCCCGGAGTTCGTCTCTCCCTCCGGAACTCCCCCGCCGACAACCGAAAGCGCTCGAATGAGACGACGGTCGAGCTACCCAACGCCCGCGATGGGGTCGACTTGGCGGGATTCGGACGGACCGATCTCGAGACCGAGGGCCGCCGTGCTCGCCGAGTGCCGGCATTACGTAGAGTTTGAATACTACTGATCACTATGAATGTCATCGTGACACATTCGAGTCACGTCGACGGACTTCACCTAAGACTGCCGAGCACTCGGACCCTACTCTGCGCGCTCGCCGCGTTCCTGGCGTTGGATGCCGGGCTGTTCGCGTACGCTGAGTCCCCCGGCGGAGCGCTCAACCTTAGTCTAGACCATGTCAGCTCAGTGACCTGGACCTCAGGCACCACCACCCTTTCTTCGGGCCCGGGCTTCAAGGCCTATCTAGGCTCGGAGGTCACGGTCCGATTGACGGACACCAACTGCCTACTCGGGTGCCCGGCCGTCAACTTCACGACGGTCGAGGTCCTACCCGCGTCGTTCGCTATCGTCAACACCACTCTTCCGGTCATCGCCCCGGGGGCAACCGGCACGTTCCTTGTTGTCGTCAGAACCCCCTCCTCGTCCTACGCTGGTCCGTTGACCCTAGACCTGATCTGACCTCGACGAGCCATCCACAGACCACGGGTCCGCCTACGGCTCATGCTGGCGTCGGCACCCCCAGGGTGCTTGAGCACTGGTGGACCGCCAGCGTACCGAGACCGCGGGGAGCTCGACTGCGCCGGTCAGGTTCGGGGAACTGAATCGTTCCGCCCCGTCGACAGACCAAAGAGCCTACGCGCGTTCCCGCCTAAGATTGAAGCTCGGTCGGCTTCGCTGACGTCGAGGCGCTCGATCAGAGCGAGCGCGGTCCCGAGGTCCTCAAGCGGCCAGTCCGAGCCAAAGAGGAACCGTTCCGGTAGTCCGGACCCGATGATCGCGCCCTCGATCCGCGACGCCGCTTGCTCCGCCGCCCGGGAGAAGTAGGGGGACGAAGGAGGGAGGAGAAGGCCGGAGGTGTCGGCGTGGACGTTGGGATTCTTGTAGACCACTTCGACGGCCTCTTCGAACCACGGGTTTCCCAGGTGGCACAGGACGAACCGGACGTCCCGGTAGCGGCCAGCGACCTCGTCTACCTCGACTGGTCGAGCGAACTTGAGCAGGCCCAGTCCGTCCAGCGTATCGCCTTGGTGGAGGAGCACGGGAACCCCTCTCCGTGCCGCGAGCTCGTAGACCGGGCCGAGCCTAGGGTCGTGAGGATAGAATGGCCGGTAGCCAGGAAACAGCTTCACTCCGAACAGCTCCGGCTCGCGTTCGAGCCGTTCGACGGCGGCCGCCACCGACTCCTTCCCGCGCGTAGGGTCGACGGTCGCCACAGGGAGGAGACGGCCCGCGCTCTCCCGGAACAGGTCTCGGCCTTCCGCCAGTGCCTCCTCCTCCAAAGGGGCAAAGCAGAGCTGGATTGCCAGCGCCCTCCAGATGTGGTGGCGGTCCATCTCGTGCAGCAGCCCTGCGACCGAGTAGTCCAGGTCGGGGCGGTAGCCGGTCCGCCGAACGTCCGGCCACCACGAGCTGAGGTGAACGTGCGCGTCGACCCGGAACGGAGGGGAGCGCTCCGGGTCCTCGGGGGCCCTCACGGGGTGCTGCGCGTCGGCTCGCCCGGTTGCGACATCCGGTCCAACTGCAACCGGTACGTCTGCGCTCGGATCTCGTAGGCACGCGACTCCCGGCCCTTCCCACCCGCCCGGTACTCCGCGAGCTTCAGATTGTGCGAGCTGACAGCCTCCATCAGGCGGTCGAACCCCTCCCGGGTTAGGTCGCACGGGGGCACGGCAGGGTCCATCCGCCAGTGCAGAAGACGTTCGTCGTCCCGGCCGTCCTTCCGGGTCCGAACGAAGACGTCGAGGGCGAGCTTCGGATCGGCCCACAACGCTGCCTTGACCTCCCCGTCGTGCAGAAGGATCTCGATGCCCTGCTCCCAGGCGTGGGCCGTCTCCGGCCATCGCCCGCGATCCCGGAGCAGCACCAGATGCAGGGAGGCTCCGCACGCGATGAGGACCAGGCCGAACGCGAGCAACGCGAGGTCCACGGGAGAGACGTGGGAGGTGAGCCACAGCGCGATCGCCGAGGCGGAGCAAACGGCCCCGAGGACGACCAGCGGATAGCGCCCGATAACGGCCGATCGCTCTCGCTCCCGCCGCAACGCCTCCGACTCGGCCGGGGAGTGGATCAACGAGACCCCGCTCTCCTCGCCGCCAGGGTCAGCGGAAGAGGGCGCGGCCGAGGACGGCGTCGCCACGACGACCGAGGGACGGCCGGCGCCCCTTAAGGCGTGCACCACGGAGTTTTCGTAGGCGTCAGATGGGGCCGTTCCGAGCCCCGGTTCCCGCGAGCCCGCCGCCGCTCGCCCCTGCCGCTGGCATATCTCCCTCGAACCCCCACTCGGGGAGCCGCTCGCTGATCCCCACGTAGGCCGGAACGGGGTTCGGGGACGGGCGGCCCGCTTGCGCGAGCGCCAGGATCACCGCGAGCCGCGTCAGCCCTTCGAGGACGGTAAAGGGGCCTTCCTTGGTAGGAGCGACGAGGCAAGGGCGACCTCTCAGCAATGCCGGTCGGAACTCCCGCCGCAGATGGCGGAAGGCGCCCGAGAACTCGCCGTCCGGTGTGTCCTTGCCCCACCGGAGCTCGGTGACCAGCGTCCCGAGCCGCTGGTCCGGAGCGAGCTGCCGGAACTCCGGGCTCTCGGGCGTCCGCAGGTCAGGAAGGTCCGTCGCGTCGAGCGCCGCATCGAACCATGTCAGGTCGAGCCGAAGGAGAGGGGCGACGAGGGGTAGGTGCATCGCGCGGATCGCGTTCACGAGCGCCTCCCGGTCGGCAGGCGACCACTCGGCAAGGGGGGCGTAGCGAAGCCGCTCGTTGAGCGACTCCGGGATGCGGGTACCCAAGCCGAGCGCGTAGCGTCGGCCGAACAGCTCGGACTCCGCGATGGAGAGGAGGACGGCATCCTCGGTCGTCGGGTCGTAGACCTGCATCGTGCTCTCTGCGACGGTCTGGACGATCACGACCTCATCTCTGCGCAATCGCCGTCCCCTTATGGTTGTCCGCGACGGTAAACCCGTAGATTTTCGGCCGGACCCGGTCCCGTCGCCGTTTCGAAGCTTTCAAGGGTATCCTACGCCATCTCCGTGCACGCCGCCATGCCTCGAGACGGCGAGTGGCTCAGCTTTCCGGACGCCCCGCGCATCGTCGTGCCTCCGCCCGGCCCGCGGTCACGCGCCCTATTGGCAGAGCAGGCGAAGCTCGAGACCGACGCGGTCGGCTATCCTCACTACTTCCCGATCGCTCCCCGGCTCGCCCAAGGCTCTACGATCGAGGATGTCGATGGGAACCGGTTCATCGACTGGGTCTCCGGGATCTCGGTCCTGAACCTCGGCCATCGCCATCCGCGGCTGGTCGCGGCCCTCGAGGCCCAGGCGAAGGCGATCTGGCATGCCCTCGAGCTTCCGACCGACGCGCGCGTGCGCTTCCTCCAGGCGCTGGAGGACGCCCTCCCGGGTGGGCTCCGCCATCACGCCCGGATCTTCCTCACCGTCACCGGCGGGGACGCGGTCGAGACCGCGGTGAACCTTGCGGACCACGCGCAAGGCCGCCATGGGACGGTCGCCTTCTCCGGGGCGTTCCACGGGGTACACGGGGGTGCGGCGAACCTCACGAGCGGGCGCCGCTACCGAGCTCCGAACGCGTTCCCGGGAGGGGCCGTCATCCGCGTGCCGTACCCTGACCCGTACCGACCGGTCCTCGGCGCGGACGAGGGAGCGGCCGGAACGATCGCTTACCTCGAGCACCTCGTGAACGACCCGCACTCCGGGGTCGACGCGATCTCCTCGATCGTCGTCGAGCCGATCCTCGGCGAGGGCGGCTACGTCGTCCCCCCGGACGACTTCCTCCCGTCCCTCCGGGAGTTCTGCGACCGGCACGGCCTGCTCCTGATCGCCGACGAGGTCCAGACGGGGCTCGGGCGGACCGGCCGGATGTGGGCCGTCGACCACGTGAACGTCACCCCGGACATCCTCTGCATCGCGAAATCGATCGGCGGAGGGCTCCCGCTCTCGGTCGTCGCCTACCGCAGCGACCTCGTCCGAGAACTGCCGCGGGGGTTCCATCTCGGCACGTTCCGAGGGAACCCCCTCGCGCTCGCCGTCGGGGCGGAGACGCTCAAGGTGCTAGGAGAGGGGGACGTTATCGACCGGGCCCGCCACCGGGGTCCGCGGGTCCTGGAACGGCTCCGTGGCCTCTCGGCCCGCCACCCGACCCTAGGGGACGTCCGCGGCCGCGGGTTCATGATCGGCGCCGAGTTCGTTCGAGAGAGGACGAGCCGACAGGCGTGGGGGGATCGGGCGAAAGCGATGCGGGCCGCGCTGCTCGCCCGCGGCGTCCTGATGCACACTGCGGGCTCCTGGGAGCAGGTCCTGCGGTTCATGGCGCCGCTCGTCATCGAGGACGAACTGCTCGAGCGAGGGCTCATGGCGTTCGAGGAGTCACTCGAGAGCCTCGAAACCGGGCCCGAGGCTCCTCGGTCCACCGGCCGGCTCGGACCCCGGGCCGGTGGGGGAGAGCTACGTCGCCCGTCCGAGCACGCGGCGCCGGTCCCTGGGGTGCCCCCTCTTCCCGGTCCGACCCTCGAGAGCGACCCCTCGGTCAACCCCTGAGTCTGGCCATCGCGGGTGCGTCGCTCAGCCTATCTGCCGGTGCGTACCCGGGTCCCGCGCCGGGAACCGGGGGAAGGACGATGGACCTGTGGGAGGAGTCCTCGGAGGACGTTCGAGAGCGCTGGCGGGACATTGCGAGGACCCTGCGCGACCCCGGAGACGCCGAGGCGCTCCCCCGCGCTCTGCAGACCGCCTTCTGGTTCGGTGCGGAGGCGACGAAGCGGGCCGCCTCGAGCAACCGCTTCGACACCACGCTTCGAACCCTCCTCCCCGCCGGGAAGCTGGCCGTCCTCCAAGTGGTGCCCCCGCGGTCCGGCGAGAAGAAGTAGCCGGAAGCCGGGCTCACTCCGTCGCCCGGACGGCTTCCGCCGGGGGCAGGTGCGCGGCGCGCAGCGACGGGACGGCGATCGCCGCCAGGACGAGGAGATAGGCGACCGAGGAGATCTCAGTGATCGTGAGCCACGGGGTCGTGAACTGCTGCAGGCCCTCGGTCGTCGCGCTCGGACCGATGGTCACGTTGTACACGACGAGGAGCCCGAGCCCGACGCCGATCGCGATTCCCAGCACCGTGACGAAGGAGTACTCGAGGAACAGCGAGCGCAGGACCATCGCCCGGGTGAAGCCGGTCGCGCGGAGCACCCCGATCTCCCGCCGTCGCTCCACGACCGCCCGCAGCGCGAAGATCCCCATCGCCGCGATCCCGACCCCGAGCCCGAGCCCGACGAAGATCTCGAGGAGCCCGATGAACCCCTCCGTGAGATCGATGGACGTCGCGAGAAGGCCCCGGAAGTCGAAGAGGACCAGGCCCTCCGCGAAGAAGGCGCGCTTCAGGTCCTGGGCCGCGGTGCTCGCCGAGACCCCCGGCGCGGTCGTGAGGAGGTAGCCGGAATCGTTCGTGTAGCCGAGGGTCGCCGCCGTCCCAGGGTTCACCCAGACCCCGGAGACCACCGCCTCCGAGAGGATCCCGATCACCGTCAGCGTCGTCGGGCGGGTCCCGTTCGGGGTCGTGAGCTGGATCCGGGCGCCGACGTTGAGCTTGGGGTGGGCGGAGGAGCTCGTGGAGATCGAGTTGGCGATGTCCGCGTACCCTTCGTCGACGACGGCGACGCTCTGATTGGTCGCGAGGTCGTGGAACGTCGTCGCGGCGCTCATCCCTCCCAGGGTCGACTCGAACGCGAAGTGGTTCGTCGAGTAGAAGTCCGCCGGCCCGGTGCTGTTCAACGGCGGCGCGATCAGGTTGTCGGAGTACGGGTTCGCAGAATAGCCGGGGACGTTGACGTCGATCGGGGACGCCAGCACCAGGGGGACCGCGTTCAGGAACAGCGGAGCGAGCGTGGCGTTCGACGCGATGGCGCTCCAGAGGTTGGGCATCGCGACCTGGGAGTAGCCGTAGAAGGTGTAGCCCCCGGACTCGGTGGCGACGGTGTCATCCAGGCTCTGCTGCAGCGTCGCGCCGACCCCGGCGGTCGCGACCATCGTGAAGACGACGAGCGCGAAGATCGCGAGGCTGACGACCGTCCGCCCTGGTCGCCGCGCCGGGTAATCGAGCCCGATGCGCACCACCGGGCTGGACTGCGAGCGGCGGCCGAAGGCCCGTCGCAACCCGTCGACGAGGAGGTCGCCGTTGAACAGGACGACCAGGAGCATCCCGCCGACGAGCAGGATCCCCTCGGTGAACAGGTTGAAGATGCTCGACGAGTGCGCCGTGCCGAACAGCGCGGTGTGGAGCCGCTCCACGCCGGTCCAGAGGTCG
>Ga0187772_10001611_pt1 | contig 10812 bp, 12 predicted proteins | sample 0116_SJ02_MP15_2_FD_133137 | JGI IMG/M metagenome (GOLD analysis project Ga0187772, IMG submission 133137) | Tropical peat soil microbial communities from peatlands in Department of Meta, Colombia - 0116_SJ02_MP15_20_MG | ecosystem: Environmental > Terrestrial > Soil > Wetlands > Peat | place... | reverse complement strand
CGATGCCTACAAGCGGCTGGCGGGCGCGAGGGGGGCAGAGGGCTAGAGTCCCAGGGCAGACCAGACGTCGTCGTCATTGTCGAGAAGGACGAAGCCGCACATGCTGCACTTCGACCCAGTGATTGTTCCCTTCCCGCCCGGGCCCAGCCTCTTCTCGTAGGGTTCCATCTGACCGGCGTGGCAACGGTCGCAGATCAACACCCCCCAGACGGGAGCAGGGCGGTATTAAGATGGCCCGAGCAAAGGTTTAGGTGGCGTGACGGGAACAACGTCCCCGAGCGGTAGCTTGAGGCGCTTGACATTCACTTCGCCCACCGCAGGTCCTGAGGAATGCATCTTCTGTCAGATAGCCCTGAAGAAGTCCCCATCGAGCGTCGTATACGAAGACTCGAAGTACATCGCCTTCCTCGACCTTTACCCCTTCTCCAGAGGGCACACCCTGGTGTGCCCGAAGGAGCACGGGGAGACCATCTGGGACATGACGGAACAGGACATCGCCGAGCTGTTCAAGGTGGCGTTCAAGGTCTCCAAGGCCGTGGTGGCCGCCGTGGGGGCGGATGGGTTCCGGTTCGTCCAGAACAACGGAGAGGCAGCGAACCAGGTGGTTGCTCACGTGCACGTCCACGTGATACCTGTGAAAATGGAGGACAGGGGGAGATTCTCCGAAAGAAAACGGTTCAGCTCCGAGGAAATGGAGGAGACCGCCCGCTCGATAAGATCAGAGATGGGCCAGAGTTAGCAGACGCGCTAGGGGACGAACACGCAGATGGAAGTCACGGCCGAGTCAGTGCTGGAGCCTGTGATCAGGTAGAGCGTGTAGACCCCTGGACCGTACTCCCTGATGAACGGGTTCAGCGGGAACGCTATGTCGACTGTCGTCGACGTTACTTCCCACGTGTCCGCGCAGACTGTGGTCCCGGATGTGAACTGGCCGCAGTCCCCAAAGAAGCCGACTCGTGGGAGAACCCCTCCGACCAGAGTGCCCGGCCCGTACTCGTGTGGGCCGCTGTTAAGCTCCCCGGGCGTCGCAGCAACGGGGGAGTTGTCGAAAGCGACGTACAGGGAGCTGGGGTTGGGGAAGGACCCCGTGGGGACTCCCTCCAGGGTGACGTAGTAGGGGTCGGATGCGGAGCCCTGGGTCACCGTGAAGTTCAGACTGATGTAATTGTTCTCGAACTCTTCGTCGAAGTAGACGGTCGTGCTGTTGTAGGCGACCCCTATGGACACCTGGTTGTGAAGAGGATCGAGGATGTTGAACCTATGACCGTTGGCGCAGCAGGAGCTGTCGTTGTAGACCATGGAGTACTCCAAATCACTGACGGCAGTTTCAACCGAGCCCGTTGACAGGAAGTGGGGAATCGAGAAGTAATAGTAAGCCACGTTTTCGAAGTCGGCACCCCGTCCGCCAAGGAGGGAATAACGCATGTATGGCTTGTAGCCCTGAGTGTCATTGTGGCTGAAGTAGCCGTAGTAGAGCATGGAGTCAGCATGCTGCTGAGCCGCCTGGTTGTAATCCAGCGTGACGGGGCCTGTGCCGTTGGCAGCCCTATCCTGGTTGATCTGTCCTAGGGCATAGGCCGCCAGAGTGCAGTAGTCGGAAGGATATGCAATGTCTGCGGATCCGTTTCGAATGTCAGGGGCTGCCAGGTTCTTAACTGAGACGACGCTCGAGCATTGGGTGTTGATAGTGGAAGTGGTCGTGGCTGTGCTCGTCGCGTTCGAGGGCGTGGAGGCGATGGTGCTAGGTCCCGTGGTGGAGGAACCGGAAAGAAATGAGTAGCTCTGCTTGAGGACGGATGAAAGGTACGGGGCGGCGAACACGAAGGCGGCGAGCAGGACAAGGGCCGCTATTATCAGCGCTGCCGCCCTGTGGGACCTGGCCTGGGGCTGGACGACGGGCGACTCTTCCGTGGGGAATGAGCGTCTAGCATCGGGGCTGATTCTCAAACTAAGAGGCAGCTCCCACCGACGGTATTAAGACAATGGAATTTCGAATCCATACAACCTCTTCGAATAAATGTGGGAGCCATGGCCCCGGCTGATTAGCCGCGACCATGGCGGTTCGGCTTGTCCCTGGATGTGGGAGGCTAGGCCGTAAGACCTTCGTCCTCTGGTACGATGACTCCCGCGGGGATTTCAGGGAAGCTCTCCTTCATCCTCTGTTCTGCCACGATCGAAGCTTCTTCGAGGACCTTCTGCGCGTCCTCGTTGGCTGCATCGAAGTTGAGAGAGAAGCCGCCCGTGGTGCTGGCGTCGACCAGTACGCTGCTCAGCAGGCCGGAAATCTCGCTGATCTCCTTGTCAGCTTCGGGAAGCGCCATACTAAGGCCCTCCTTCATGTTCTTGATGACCGACACGGCCGGGGCAAGTGTGCTTGCAATTTCGCCCAAGTCGGTGATTGTTCCGAGCCTCAGCGAAATCTGCTCCATCGCGAGCTGCGCCTGGGTCACCATCTTCCCCATCTTCCTGACCTCAGCGAGCTCATTGGCATAGACCGCCGCATGCTGCATGTCGTGCTTGGCAAGGGACGAGACAACGTTCTTGAAGATGGTGGAGTCGCGCTGCTTGATTCTGTTCACGGTGTTGTCGAGCTGCGAAATCAGGAGACGGATCTGCCTGTTGGCGAGGTCGATCTGAGATTTCAGTGGAGTTGGTGTCTGGACAGATCCCCTGAGCCTGTCGAACAGGCCGGGGCCCTTGTCCTTCTTTTCCCAGTTGGCTGAAAAGCTCATGCTATGCCTCCGCATGTGCCATAGTTCCAATATACCGGGGGCTCTAAACGCGGTGCCAGTTTGAAGAAATATTGTTGACTGTGGTTCCCTGTCCGGACCTAGGCTGAAATAACGTCGATGGGAACGACGTGGCCGGGATGAGGAATGAGGGAGGACTGGTGTATCTGACCGCCGAGGAGATGGCAGAGGCGGACAGGATTGCAATCGAAGAGTACGGCATAGATGTGATCGCCCTGATGGAGAATGCGGGCGTGGCCACAGCTCACCTAGCCAGGAAGATGCTTGGCGGAGACGTTCAGGGGAGGAAGGTCTGTTGCCTTGTAGGCAGGGGGAACAACGGAGGGGACGGGCTCGTCGCTGCGCGCCATCTGAGCAATTGGGGGGCTGTGGTGCGGGTGGTACTCGCAGGAGAAAAATCAGACCTCAGAGATGTACCAGCGAGGCAGATTGCGATCGTCGACAAGATGGGAATCCCATTGGTCGGCCCGAAAGATGGCCTCGGGGGTGCGCAATTAGTGGTAGATGCCCTTCTGGGGTACGGCTCCAGGGGGAGCCCGAGGGAGCCTGTGGCTGGCTTGATTCGACAGGGGAATGGGTCGGGCGTCCCCATTCTGGCCGTGGACATTCCGTCGGGGATGGATGCGACCACTGGAGAGCCTGGGGACCCGACAATAGAGGCGAGGGCGACGGTGACGTTTGGGCTGCCGAAGACAGGGTTCTTGAATCCGAAGGGTAGACGATACATCGGTGAGCTCTATCTGGCAGACATATCTATGCCAGGCAGAATCTATGCCTCCAACTCCGTCGGGGGCGGATTGTTCGCAAGGGACGCTCTTGTTAGGGTCTGGTGAGTTGGCTACTACTGCTCATCAATGCTTTTGAACCGAACAGTTCGAGCCAGACGCGCCATGAGGGCCCAGCGCGAAGAGATGAAGTGCCCGAAGTGCGGGCGCCTCGACCTTAGGGAGACGCCGCAGGGGGTCACCTGCCGCGTCTGTGGCTACGCGCTCTCACCGGGCGAGAATGATAGGTACAGGCTCTACAAGATGCTGAGGGAAGAAGAGAAGAAGGACAAACGAAAGTAACCATCGGAAGGGGCACGACAACCGTTTAACTGCCGCTGGGGAGCGAGGGTGTGAGGATGTCGGTAAGGGTCAGCCCAGTCTCAAAGATTGCCGCAATTCTCATCATAGCTGTGGGAGCGTTCGTCTTGCTGACCGCCTTCGCCACAGGAGAGCTCGCCAGCTACATCGCGGGATCGGCCTTTGTGACATTGGGTGTGGTCCTATACGTGCTCCTTATCTGGTTCACGAGAAAGCTCCGGAGGGAGATAAGCGAGATAGAACGAGGTCAGACGGCTGACGCCTGAACGGAATTGAACCTGTGCTTCAGGTTCCGGTCCCATATCCTGGCTGCGAGGAAGCCACCTATGGTCCCGCTCAGCGCCCCCACCACCAAGACAGGTAGGTACACGTCAACGAACGGAGCAGTCGTACCGAAGCCTAGGGTAATGAATGCATAGGTCGCGACCAAGCCTGTGATGATCGTGCTCACGCTCAAGGAGGCGACCAACCTCCTCGTGTGAACTTTGCCTTCGGATGTCACCTTGAGCAGGCTGCTGAACACATCAACTAGCACCCCGTAGAGGAGAGCCACGCCGAACGCGAATGGTCCAAACGCGAGCTGCAATGGTGTCTCTACCAGCCCGTTGACAAGACCGGTGTATGTGGCGCCCCCCGGTCCGAGAAGTATGAAGCTGAGCGAGAGGACTATTGCCTCGAAAACGATCAGAGAGTCGCCGATTTCGAACGGAAGGGCGCCGTACACGACGCCGATTAGCACACCAAAAAGGGTGGCCGTGACTAGTTTCTTGCTACTTACCAAATCAGCAGGCAAGCAAAGGCACCCCCCTAGTGTATTTAACGATAGTTATATCGCACGATCCACCTTATCCTACGATGCCCGTCATTTATCACCGGGGCTCTCCCAAGGTTGGAGCGAAGCTTGGAGATGGCCTGGAGGAGCGTTGTCACTTAGTCAGTCTGTGAAACCCCCGAATGGAACCCGCCTGGGTCGGAAGAAGTGGGACGCCATCGTCATTGGGTGCGGCGTCATGGGTGCCTCGGTTAGCTACAACTTGGCCAGCCGGGGTCTCCGGGTCCTCGACCTAGAGAGATTCGGGGTCAACCACAAGTTCGGGTCGTCTCACGGCAAGACCAGGATTATCAGGCTTGCATATTACGAGGACCCGAGATATGTTCCCCTGCTGAGGAGGGCCTTTCAATCATGGCGAGAAACGGAGGCAAAGTCGGGGAAGAGACTCCTTGAGATTACGGGGGGCCTCATGATTGCAAGGGAGGATGGGGAGCTCGTCCAGGGAACACTGAGGAGCGCCAAGGCCCACGGCCTCCCATTTGAGGTCATTTCTGCGGAGAGGGTGGAGGATAGGTTTCCTGCCTTTACTCTTGGAGAGGAATATTCGGCGGTCTACGAACCGAACGCAGGGATCCTGTTCGCGGAGGAGTGTGTGAGGGCATTGGTTGGGCTCGGAAGCGAGGCAGGGTGTGAATACAGGTTCTCCGAGCAGGTGAAGGGATGGGAAAGCGGCCCCGAGGAGGTCGAGGTGCAGACATCTAGTGGAATCCAGGTCGCGAACAAGGTCGTCTTCTGTGGGGGCGCTTGGAACGGGGAGCTCCTCAAAGGCCTAGTGCCTCTCCAGTGCGAGAGGCAGGTCCCTCTGTGGTTCTCCTCCGGCGGGCAGGACGCGTTCTCGCCCTCCAGAATGCCCGTGTTCATCATGGAAGAGGAGGCGGGGGTCTTCTACTACGGGACACCTGACGTAGGGCACGGCGTCAAGGTGGCTCGAACACACGGTGGAGAGGTCAGCGAACCAGACCATGTCAGAAGGGAAGTCACAGAACGGGACATAACCCCAGTCAGGGGGTTCATTTCAAGGCGAATGGCGAGGCTTGATGGGCCGCCGATCGCTTCCACCACTTGCATCTACTCGAACACCCCTGACCTCAACTTCGCCGTGGGACCCCATCCCGCCGACCCAAGACTCGTTGTGATGAGTGCCTGTTCTGGACATGGGTTCAAGTTTGCGAGTGTTATGGGTGAAATCGCAGCCGACCTCGTCACTGAAGGGAAGACTTCTTTCGACATATCGTTCCTCAGCCCTGGAAGGTTCGCCGAGTCAGGACGCTAGGACGTCCCTTCGTGGGGCACGGCATATGAGCGCTGCCTCCTGGTCCTTCCATACTGCTGTGCCACGGTCCTCTACGTCGTAGGCATGGGCTCACACTGGTTCATCTTCAAAGACGTGAGGCTTCAGGAGGAAGGCGCCAAAGCGAGTCAGCCATCAGTCCAGTCGTCCAGCCTCGATGGCCCAGTGGACGAGCGTTGAATGTCGGCAACCCGGACGCCGACAAGCCTCACGGGCTTCTCACGGGTCTCGAACTCGTCGAGCAGCCTCTCCACAGCTTCGAGCAGGGGTCCCTCGCTGTCTGTGTGGGAGACCAGCGTCTTCTCCCTCGTGTGCGTCTCGAATCCCTGGAACCTGATCTTGATCCCCGCGACCTTGTATGAGTAACCCGCTGATTTCACCCTCCTCATCAGTTCCGATGCCCCGTCGGCTGCCTCTTTCCTGACGGCGCGAAAATCTTTCACGTCTTCCTTGAATGTCCTCTCGACGCTCAGCGACTTGGGCAGCTCCTGCTGCCTGACTTCGACGTTCTCCTCGCCGTGAATCACACCCCAGAGCCAGACCCCGTTCTTACCGAACCAGCCGAGCAGCTGCTTGCCGTCGAGCTGCTGAAGCTGTCCGATGGTGGTTATCCCCTTCTCGCTCAGGAACTCCCCTGTCTTCCTACCGATGCCTGGCACGACCCCGACCGGGAGTGGGGCGAGGAACCCTGGGACATCCCCGAATGGGACTACAGTCAGCCCATCCGGCTTGTTCCTGTCGGATGCGATCTTAGCCGACGATTTGTTGGGGCCGACGCCGACCGAGCAGGTGAGATGATGCCTCTCTTTGACATCCCGCTTGACCAGCAGGGCCACTTCTTTCGCCGATTCCTCGCCCTTGACCCTGCTCGTAACGTCCAAGAATGCCTCGTCGATGCTTGCCTGCTCGAATTTGTCGGCGAAGCCCTTCAGGGTCGCCATCACCTCTTCGGAAACCCCCTCGTAGAGGCTCCAGTTCGGTGGGATATACTTCGCCTGAGGGCAGAGCCGGTAGGCTATGGAGATTGGCATCCCAGATCGGAGCCCAAACTTCCTTGCCTCGTAGGAGCAGGCGACGACAACCCCCCTCCCCTTCCCCCCATCGGGGTTCGCACCGACCACCACCGGTAGGCCCTTGAGTTCCGGACGTTCCCTCACCTCGGCGGAGACGTAGAACGCGTCCAGGTCTACGTGGAGGATTGCTCTTAGTTCTCGCTCCATCTGTCAGTTACGTCCCGAAGAGCGTCTGCTGCTCGGTCCCCTGGGCCTTCCAGTCGAGCTCCATCAACCCCAGGAGCCTGCGGAACTCGTTAGACGACTCGGGGCTGAAGCCGGCGAAATGGTTGTTGAAGAAGACATACCCCGACTCGAATTTGCCTGCGTTCTCTTTTACCACAGTGGCCCAGCGCTTCATGTCTTCAGACCTGTCCTTCTGAATGCCTGTGAACTCGGTAAGTTCCCTGTCTCCGACCATTCTCACGTAGATGAAATCGGCGGTGACTTCGGGGGGAGTCTCTACGTACTGGTTGAGGGACCAGATCATGGCAACATTATTCTTCGTTAGCAGGGAGTAAACCTCAGGAGTGAACCAGGACTTGTGTCGGAACTCGATGGCGTGCTTGAACTCGGGGCTCAGATGTGAGATGAACTCCTTCATCACGGCCTCGTGAGTGCTCAGTTTTATGGACGGGGGAAGCTGGACAGCGATTGGGCCGAGTTTGTCTTTCAGCTTGATCATCGTACTATAGAAGTACATCAGGGTCGACTCCGAGCCCTTCAGCTTGTTCTCGTGCGTAATTTTCTTTGGTAGCTTCGGAGAGAAGAGGAACCCGTCGGGGGTGTTGTTCCTCCATTGGTTGACCATGAACTGGTTAGGGATCCTGTAGAAGCTCGAGTCGATTTCAACGCAATTGAAGACCTTCGCGTAGTAGCTCAGGTAGTCCTTGGCGGCGAGCCCTTTGGGGTAGAATATCCCCTGCCAATCTTTGTAGGACCAACCGCTGCACCCAATCCTTATCTTCTCAAGGTCCAAGTAGAACCGTTCCCACTCTTGGCAGGTGTTCGCCATATTTAATTAGATGGAGGAGAGGGTCGAACTTCGAACGGCCTTGTCCCAGGGGAACCCAGACATTCGGCAGCAGGTAGAGGACAACAGAGGAATAGCCAAGAAGCTAGAGCTCCTCATCCCAGGCCTCAGAGGGTACAGGACGAAGGAGGACATTAGGGCTTCGGATTCGATGCTTAGGAACCAAGTGGCCGACAAGCTCGACCACGTGAAAGATAATCTGCAGCAGTTGAGGAAGCAGATTACGGCGAGCAACGACCTTACGAACCTGACAAACGTCGGGTCGCTCATCGCCCAGGTTCAGACCCTCAGCGGGGAGGTTAGGCACGCAGCCCAGGGTTACTCTGGGTGGGTGGCACCAATACAGATGACTGATGATAAGCTGAACAAGCTGTATGAGTACGACTACTCATTCGTAAGCGCGGTCTGGCAGATGGACCAGGCGACTTCGCCTGGGACGCTTACCTACGACGGAGCTGCCCCCAACTCTATTCAGAGCGCGTTGAGCGGTTTCTCAAGTTCTATCGCGGACATCAAGCAGAAGTGGTCGCAGAGGATAGAAGCAATACAGGGCGTAGCCCTCGGGCAGTGATTAAGATGGTATTCGGAAAGAAGAGCAGCGCAGAAGTGCCTGCGACGGGCGGAAGTGTGATAGGCTCAACCACCTTCGCCTGGCCAGACGACCAGAAGGTCAACAGTGCTCTGTGGAAGGCGCCGCGGCAGATACGGCTCAACGACAACATTGTGGTCAGAGAGGACGAGATCGCTGTATTCTATAGAGACGGAAAGGCGCTCACTTACTTCGACCAGCCCAACAGGTACGCTCTGACCGACTTCAACGCCCCCATCGTAGGGAACCTCCTGAAGTTCTTCACAGGGGTGACGCAGTGGGCTGAGGTATACTACATCCCCAAGAGGTACATGGATGGGAAGTTCGGGAGCACTCAACCATACTCTTTCACGGACGCTACCTTCGGCGTAGTCAACCTGAGGGTATTCGGGGAGTACAGATGGAAGATTTCATCACCTGAGCTGTTCATCAACCAGTTCGTGGGCACGTTCAGTGCGGAGACCTCGGGAGACGTCGAAGACAGATTGAAGGAGCAGCTGATCATTCTAGTCTACAACTCCCTTGGGAAGATGAAGCAGCAGGGCCTGAAGGTGACCGACCTAGCTGCTAACCTTACCAACATAGAGCAAGAAGTTCTGGCGGCGGGTCCGGACCATCTCGGGCAGTACGGTGTCGAGATCAACAAGATTTCGGGGCTTACGATAAGCCTCCCCGACGAGGTCCAGAAGGCAATCGACACAAGGTCAGAGATGCAGGTCCTAGGGGTCAACTACATGCAGTACCAGACCGGCAAGGCCATCGACGACGCCGCAAAGAACCCCAGCGGGGGAGCAGGGACGTTTGCAGGGCTCGGTGCAGGTATCGGCGTCGGCGGAGTGATAGGAGGTCAGATGGCCGGTATGGGGATGGGGATGAACCAAAGGAGCTGCCCCAACTGTGGCACTCTAGTTCCAGCGAATGTGAAGTTCTGTCCCAACTGCGGTACAAGCATGCCCGGGCCGGAGGGGCCGCCACCTCCTGCAGGTACTGGCAAATTCTGTCCCAACTGCGGCAGTTCTGTGGCCGCAGGCGCGAAGTTCTGTAACAACTGCGGAACCAAGCTATAGGTGAATTAATTTGATCTGCCCCAAGTGTGGCGCACAGCTTCCTGACGACGCGACGTTCTGCTACAAGTGCGGGACGAAGGTGGGGCAGTCCCCGCCCCAAGAGCAGCCAGCAAAACCAAGCCAGAATGTATTGGCACCGAGCGGGGCGACATCGTTGAAGTGCCCCAATTGCGGGGCCCCGATAACGCCCAAGTTTGGAGAGATGGTAATCACCTGTGAATATTGCGGAAGTGGGATTACACTGGGAGACCAAGGGTGGACCGGAATCCAAAAACAGACGATGCTCCCGATAAAACTTGCAGACACTGACAAAGTCAATGCCATGATTACGTCCTTAATGGACAAGGGATTCCTGCACAGGCACCTTCATGAGGACTCGACTCAAGAGGAGATGAACCTATCATACATCCCCTACTGGATTGTGAGCGTCTCCGCCCGGACAACAATAGTTGCAGCAAACGTCGCGGCGCAGATAGGACAAACTGCGACCACAGCTGCGCTGATGGGGGTCATCCTGGGCGGAATGGGGGGAGGATTTGGAGGAGGGGGCGGAGGAGGAAGGAGAAGGAGCCTCGGATTGAGGGGGGTGCCACTGCATCCGAGCGGTCTGTTTCTGTCGAGGTGGTTCATGTTCTACGGCATGGGAATGGGATACGGAGGAGGGATGAGGAAGACGGAACAGATGGATGAGAACTACAACTTCCCAGTAATCGCCTTGAAGGCGCTCACAGAGTACCAACCAAAGGACTACCAATTTGATCTCGAAGGAAGGGCGCTGTTCGACATCTCGAAGATTCCCAAGAACGTCAAGGTCCTCAACGGGGACATCGGGGAAGACGTCGCGAAATCTCAGGCGAAGACCTTGGTTGACCAACTGCAGTCGCAGAAGGCTCACTCAAAGTATCAAATGATCCAGCAACTCACGACACAATCGGACGTCGGCGACGTGGAGCTGCTCCACGTCCCCATTTGGTTCGCAAGGTACGACCACAAGGGGAAGAAGATTGTCCTTGTCATCGACGCGAATTCCGGCAGGGTAATCAACAGCCTGGGACTGTAGGTGATAGGGAGGGGCGCGGGGAGGATGAGAACCTCTAGAATCATCATCATTGT
>Ga0187772_10001610_pt1 | contig 10813 bp, 11 predicted proteins | sample 0116_SJ02_MP15_2_FD_133137 | JGI IMG/M metagenome (GOLD analysis project Ga0187772, IMG submission 133137) | Tropical peat soil microbial communities from peatlands in Department of Meta, Colombia - 0116_SJ02_MP15_20_MG | ecosystem: Environmental > Terrestrial > Soil > Wetlands > Peat | place... | reverse complement strand
CTTAGAATCTATCAGCAGGAGGTAGGTAGAGGTAATGTTTGAATATAAGGGCAGACCTATGAACATTTACGGCCAAACGTGTTGGGGGAGCCCGGAGGTCCTTTAACCTGAATCATTTTGCGCGACTGCCGCCGTTTCGATCCTTCGCATTTTTTTTCCGGGGGATCGCGAGAGGTCTTATTTCTTCGTCCTTTGAAATAGGAATGGAAAGGATGGTGCCTTTTGAGATCGGGGTCACCTTGGGGAGATGGTTGACTTCGAGCAAGGGATTGAGATCCACCCGGTACAGTTTAGCAATCCCATTCAGGGTTTCCCCTTTCTTGACGAGATGGGTCTTGAACTCAAACTTCTCAAAGGCCTGAAGGATTTCGAAGGTAACAGGAAAGAGATCCTTTTTCCCATGGGGAATTTTGATTTCATAATCGTTTTCGTTGGGAGGTGTCACCCCTCTTCGAAGTTCGGGGTTAAGCTCGTTGATTTCCTCAAGCGAGGTTTCGCAGGCTTTGGCGACGACGGAGAGCCCTGTTAACTCAGGAACCTTCACCTTTGCGTACCGAAGGGGTTTCTGATATTCCACGTCGGTGAATCCATATTTTTCCGGGTCTTTGGCAACAAGCGCGGCTGCAATCATCAGAGGGACATAATTTTTGGTCTCCCGTTTTAAATACCGCACTTTCGTCAGTGTCCAGAAGTCCTCTGTCCGGTAGCGTTTTATCGCTCTGACAATCTTGTATTCCCCTGCATTATAACCCGCCGCAACAAGATACCAGCAGGCGAACGTCTCGTACAGATCCTTCAAGTATTTAGCGGCGGCAATCGTAGACTTTTCAGGATCCCTCCGCTCATCAACCCACCAATTCACCTTTAAACCGTACCTTTTCCCTGTCAGATAGATGAATTGCCATGGTCCCACAGCCTTACTTTTGGAATAAGCAAAAGGATCGAATCCGCTCTCGATGAACGCCATGTAGACCAGGTCTTCAGGGAGGCCGTGTTCCTTCAAGAGCTTTCTCATGGCGGGGATATATCTCCCAGACCTGGCGAGCCAAGTTACGAATTTGTCTCGCTTGGTCGTCTGAAAAATCTCGATGAATTTCTCCACTTTCTCATTGATGACAATAGGGATATCGAAATCAGGCTCTATTTTGGGTTGTTCTCCAACAAGGACGCCTATATCCAAGCCGTCCCCTTCCCGAAACTTGAAAGGTTCCAATTCCAGCCGACTGGAAATCTGTGCTTCTTTTGTCAAATGGGAACGGAAATCATCTTCTGCTGCCACAGTGGACACGCACATTAATGAGAAAATTAGGATGACCGCTGCGATACGAATCTTCTGTATCAAAAGAAACCTCCCCCGGGGTGGTAAACGCAGACGAATAAAAATGCATTTTTTGTGCCAGGAAGAAGGTTTGTAACCCTTTAACTTTAAATAGGTATTTTCATTCAAGACCGCCTCACATGGTCGATACTTGACCGAAATTGGCAGGATTTGACAATTTGTGACCATATGCCCATTCCGTTGGCTGAAATGTAAAAAATAGGAGGCAAGGCCTGACAACCGACCGCTTAGATGATTACATTAGAAAGGACCATCGGCATCAAATCATTCAAGGTAAGGGAGTTCAGGGAGAGAATCGGAGTGAAAGACAGAATTCTATCAAAAGCCCTACGCCAACCCAGGGTCATGTTGATCGGGGACGAGAAAGAATTAGGAGGGCTCATAGTCTTACGATCACCTGTAATTCAGCGCAAAGGGGTGATGGCCTGAACGTTCTTGATGGTGGGATGATTTCTTTCAAAAAATACCTTGTATTCTTCTAGAGAATTGAATGGACCATGAACCCCAACAATCACTTTGTAAGGTGTCCCGTAATTCAAGATGAAAACCTTGCCATCTCTCATAAAGGAGCAAACGTAATAATTTGCTCCGCCCGCAATTAAAAGAACTACTATCTTTGCCTGATACGATGGATCGATCCGGTTGAGAGTCTCCCTGGCGAAGATCGCTGCATCAATATAGATTCCAGACTTGAGTTTGAAAGTTTCCTCCGGAGTCCTCGGAGGAGGTAACGTTCCCTCAAATCTCTTAAACCTCTCTGTGTCGAGAGAAAAATCCTTTTCCATCCACATCTGCACATCTTTGTAGGATTTCCATCGCGAGACCGTTTCATCATAGGATCTTACGAAGATAATCCCGCAGGCAAAGAGGAAGAGAAAAAGAATAGGAAATATTTTGATGACACACTTTGCAATTCCCCTGCGACATGGTTGAGAATCCATTCCACACCCCCTGATCTCCTAAAATTTGTTTCTCTTTAATCTCTATCCTCCGAGATCATCTGAAGAACAAAAACCCTACCCCTTCTAACCGATATACGACGAAAGATCAATCGTCGGTGCTCTTTTCCCCTTTCCCGGGGAATCTCCCCGGGGAAAACAATTGATTTTCTACCCTAGAATGATTAAACTGGACTTTTTTAGCATCGGGAAGAAGAGAGGGGACCTCGAATGACTCGAAGACTTACGACAGACGGTTATTTCCTGTTTATCACTCGCATCGCTCGCATGTTCGGCTACGGATTTCTCTCCGTCGTGCTGGTGCTTTATCTGAACCAGGCCGGTTTGAGCGAAACACAGATCGGCCTCTTGCTGACCCTGACCTTGGTTGGGGATACAATCATCTCCTTATGGCTTACTACGAATGCTGATCGCATTGGCAGGCGGCGAATGCTGATCGTCGGGGCTCTCCTAATGATCTTCGCCGGGGTCTTATTCGCCGTGACACGCAATTTTATTTTCCTTTTGATTGCGGCCACCATTGGGGTCATCAGCCCGAGTGGCTATGAAGTCGGGCCGTTTCTGTCTATTGAGCAAGCGGCGCTGTCACAGATTGTCCCGGACGAAAAACGGACCCATATCTTCGCCTGGTACAATTTGGTCGGTTCGTTTGCGACCGCACTGGGCGCGCTGGGCGGGGGCGGGCTGGTTCAAGCGCTTCGGGACTCCGGTGTGTCGCCACTCGGAAGTTATCGCGTGATTGTGATCGGCTATGCGGTCATAGGAACAATCCTGGGAGGATTATTCACCCGCCTTTCCCCTGCTGTAGAAATTCGGACAGCCGGTGAACCGTCCCAACCCGCCTCCACATTCAAAACTCGTTTTGGTCTGCATCGTTCGAGAAGAGTGGTACTCAAGTTATCAGCCCTGTTCTCCATTGATGCCTTCGCGGGTGGCTTCGTCTTACAAAGTATCCTGGCCTACTGGTTTCACGTACGATTTAATGTGCAGCCAGCCCTCCTGGGGAGCATTTTTTTCGGAGCGAATATTCTCGCTGGCGTCTCAGCACTGAGCGCGGCATGGGTGGCCTCCAAGATCGGCCTCATTAGAACTATGGTTTTCACGCATATCCCATCAAACATCTTGCTGATACTGGTGCCACTCATGCCAAACTTGCCATCGGCCATCGCTATGCTTCTGCTGCGTTTTAGCATCTCGCAGATGGATGTACCGACCCGTCAATCTTACACCATGGCCGTGGTGGCACCCGACGAACGTTCCGCTGCCGCCGGCATCACTGGCATTGCCAGGACAACGGGCGCTTCCCTTTCACCCGTCTTCACCGGACCTTTGCTGGCTCATGTAGCACTTATGAGTTTTCCTTTCTTTCTATCGGGCGGCCTTAAGATTGTATACGATGTATTGCTCTATCGCAGCTTCAAGGCGCTCAAACCCCCTGAAGAGAAAGCATAAAGGTTTTCGGAATGAGGTGGTCTACGAATTTCGGAATCCACAACTTCTATGTTCGTGCGCCGCTCCATGGATTCTCCACCAGGTTTCAAACAGACGATCTGCTAGGCTTCTGGCAAAAGAGCGACCCCGGGGGCCCTCTTCTAACTGATCTACCCACTCTACTGGAAGTCCCTTTTCTCCCACATGGGCGCCCACGATGGCACCCACCATCCCTGCAATTGTATCGGTGTCACCTCCGAGAGAAATGGCTGCCCGAATGGCATCGCAGAAATCCGGACTATACGTGATGGCAATATAGCAGGCACCGGGAACGGAGAAATGGGCCTCCACCCCATTCCCAAGGGATTGCACAACCTCACGGGGCTGGAGTTTCTTCCCCTTGGACAACATGTCCTCGACCCTATTTAAAGCTTTTACATATTCGATTGGTCCGCTCCAAAGGATTTCTCTCAGGTTGATGACTATCTGATCTTTCTTGAACGGTTCCTTGGGGCTCAGCATCACTGCCAATCCTACGGAGGCAGCCTGCATCACAGCGCCCCATTGGCCTAAGGGATGGACATGAGTGATGCTTGCCTGTTTAATGGCCGACTCTTTCAGACCATCCAGATCGTGATGATAGAAGAGTCCGACAGGAGAGACCCGCATGGCAGCGCCATTACCGAATGACCCGTTTTCAAAAACAATCCGCGCCACCTCGTACCATTTCCGTCCAGCCCGGAGTGCCTGGATAGCTTTGATTGTTCCAATGGCATAACCACGGGTGAGATCACACCGGAGACTGAACTGCTTCGCAATATCTTCCGGATCGATTTTCCCGCATCGAGTGATGGATTCCGCCATGGCCAATGTCATATCTGTGTCATCCGTATACTTTCTCGTAAACCTTCTTGACAGGAAGCTCAGATGAAACATAGCCCTGTCGGGGTCCATCCTTTCGAAACCCGATCCGAAGGCGTCTCCCAAAAAACACCCAAGGATGGCGCCTCTGAATTTACCTTGGAGGATTTCCCGAGGTATCATTGGTCAAAAGATAATGAAATATTCTCCTCTCCCCTGGCGGGAGAGGATGAAGGTGATTGGGAAATAAGTTTTGTCACCCCCACCCTCTCCCTCCCCGTCAAGGGTGATGGGAAACAATTCTCTTACAACGGTTTTCCCACTAAACGTTCATAGGCTTCGAGGTATTTCTCTCTAGTCTTCTCAACGATTTCTTCCGGCAATTGCGGAGCAGGCGGGCTTTTATCCCACTTAAGAGAAAGCAGATAATCTCTTAAGAATTGCTTATCGAAACTCTTCTGCGGACCTCCGGGCTGATAGCCATCCTTTGGCCAGAATCTTGAAGAGTCAGGAGTAAGGAGTTCGTCGACCAGGAGAAGCTTTCTATCTTTGATCCCAAACTCCATCTTGGTATCTGCGATGATGATTCCTCTTCCCTCCGCAAAATTTCGTGCCTTTTTGTAAATTGCCAACGAGAGAGATCGCAGTTTCTTTGCGCGGACTTTTCCGACGATCTTTTCCACTTTCTCAAAGGAAATATTCTCATCATGGAGTCCCATCTCCGCTTTAGTAGCTGGTGTGAAAATGGGCTCCTCCAGCTTTGAGGACTCCAACAGCCCTTTTGGAAGTGGAATGCCGCAAACTTCTCCTGTCTTCTTATATTCCTCCCATCCCGAACCGGAAAGGTACCCTCTGACCACACACTCGATGGGAAGGACATCCGTCTTCACCACTAACATAGAGCGATCTTTTAGCATCTCCCCATAGAGACGACACGCCTCCGGGAAATCCTTTACCTCTGTTGAAATGATGTGATTGGGAACGATCTCTTTTGTCAGATTGAACCAGAATTTAGATAGTTGGGTCAGTATCCTCCCCTTATCCGGGATCGGATCAGGCATGACCACATCAAAGGCCGATATCCGATCGGTTGCAACGATCAGGAGCCGATTTCCGAGGTCATAGATATCCCTCACCTTTCCCCTTCCCTTCAATTTAAGGTTCTTAAGCTCTGTTTTAGAAATCACAGGTGACGACATAGATCCCTCCTCAAATCTCCCTTCCTCCCCCTTTGCCATTTTCATTGACTTTTGGCTCAAAAATGTTATTTTGAGTTAGATTTTTCCCTTGTTTCAACGGCCTGAAAGACATGATCGGCGATAAAATTGGGCATCGATTTGACCCCTACCTTTACTCTCTTCTCAAAATCATTTCCAGAGGTCACAGCAACCCCAATTTCTTCACCTTATTAGGTTTTTTTGCAACCCTTACGGCCTCCCTTCTTATATTCAAGGGCGTCTGGTTCTTTGCGGGATTGGCCATCATCCTTTCCGGGCTTTTCGACCTCTTTGATGGCGTAGCCGCCAGAAAGTTGGGAAAGGCAACAGCCTTAGGGAGTTTCTTGGATTCAGTCTTGGACCGATATTCGGATCTTCTACTTCTTCTTGCGATCCTCATATACTACTTAAAAAAGGGAGAATCGGATATCGTCATCCTCACTTCTTTTGTCAGCATGGGCACCGTCTTGATCCCGTACATCAGAGCCAAGGCAGAGGCATTGCAAGTTCCCTGCAGTATCGGGCTCATGGAGAGAGCTGAACGCATTATCCTCCTCTCCGCAGGAGCCATCTTCCAATGGATGGAGCCCGTTCTCTGGGTTCTGGCCATCTTCACCCATTTCACCGTACTTCAGCGAATCTACTATGTCTGGAAGAAACTCAGAAATTCCTAAGAACACACGTCCATGTCCCTGCTTACCGGCAGGCAGGCGTGATCCGTGTCGGCTCTCTACATTTGTCTCGCTATTTCCTGGATTTCTTTTAGCAACACCGAAACAAAATCTTTTTCTTTCAGCTTTCTAACCACTTTCCCTTTTCTGAACAGAACGCCTACCCCTTTTCCTCCGGCGATGCCGATATCCGCTTCTTTTGCTTCCCCCGGACCGTTCACCACACACCCCATAATCGCCACGGTCAGAGGAGCGGAGATCTTTTCAACACCCCTTTCCACCATTTCTACAAGCCGGGTGAGATTAACCTCGCAACGGCCACAGGTGGGACAGGAAATGATCTCAACACCCCGCCTGCGAATATTCAGGGATCTCAATATTGCATAGCCAACTCGGACCTCTTCCACAGGGTCTCCCGTCAACGAAACCCTGAGCGTATCTCCAATTCCTTCACTCAGCAGGAGTCCGATGCCGATGGAGGATTTGACAACGGCTCCCGAACCTTTCCCCGCCTCTGTCACACCCAGATGGAGTGGATAATCTGATTCCTTCGAAAACAGGCGGTAGGCCTCCACTGTTCGCAAGGCGTCCGAGGCCTTCAACGAGATCTTGATCAGATGAAAACCGAGATCCTCCATCCATTCGATGGTTCGCAGGGCGCTTGAGACCATCGTCTCTGGAGTGACTCCTCCAAATCGATCTACGAGGTCTTTCTCTAAAGAACCGGAATTCACTCCAACGCGGATGGGAACGGAACGCTCTCTCGCCTGTATCACGACCGGCTTGAGGCGGTCCCTTCCTCCGATGTTTCCGGGGTTAATGCGAAGACCATCCGCTCCTGACGCCATGGCCAGCAGGGCCAGCCGAGAGTGGAAGTGGATATCGGCGATGAGGGGAATTCGAATCCTTCTCTTAATTTCAGCGATCGCAAGGGCTGCTGCTTCGTCCACCACGGCAACCCGAATGATCTCGCAGCCCGCCTCTTCAAGACGTCGTATTTGAGCGACCGTCTTTCGGATATCCCTCGTATCGGTCTTCGTCATCGACTGGACGGAAAGGGGGGCACCCCCGCCAACCTTGATTGGGCCGACAGAAATCTGACGTGTCTTTCTTCGCTCCATTGAATGTGAGGCGTGGGCTTTTGGGGAAGCTTAGGTGCCCTGTTCCCAGGATGCCAGATAGTGCGCTTGTTCTTTGGTCAGTTGGTCGATCCGGATACCCATCGAAAGAAGTTTAATCCGGGCGATTTCTTGATCAATCTCAAGAGGAACGGGATAGACTTTTTTCTCCAGGGTTCGATGGTGCTTCACCAAATATTCCGTGGCAAGGGCTTGGTTTGCAAAACTCATATCCATCACACTGGAGGGATGGCCCTCCGCAGAAGCGAGATTGATCAATCTCCCCTCGCCCAACAGATAGACCCTTCGCCCCTGTTTTAGTTGAAACTCCTCCACGAAATCACGAATTTTTCTCCGGGAAACGGTCACGTCACGGAGCCCGTCCAAATCGAGTTCCACGTTAAAGTGACCTGAATTGGCGATGATGGCCCCGTCTTTCATCTTCAAAAAATGCTCCTTCCGGATCACGTTGACGTCCCCGGAGACCGTGCAAAAGATGTCTCCTACTTCAGCCGCCTCCGCAATAGGCATAACCCGATATCCATCCATGACTGCTTCCAGAGCTCTCAACGGACTGACCTCGGTAACAATCACGTTGGCCCCCATCCCTTTTGACCTCATCGCCAGCCCTTTCCCGCACCATCCGTATCCCGAGATGACAAAGGTGGCGCCGGCCATCAAACGATTGGTGGCCCGGATGATCCCATCAATCGTGGACTGCCCTGTGCCATATCGATTATCAAAAAAGTGCTTGGTCTCAGCGTCGTTGACGGCGATGATTGGGAATCGTAATACCCCTGTCTTCTCCATTGAACGGAGCCGGATCACACCGGTCGTCGTCTCTTCCGTCCCACCGATCACCCCCTTCATCATCCCCTCCCTTTTTGACGGGGGGAGACTCTCTGCCCACTTTCGAACCGAGGGCGAAAGCTCTTTCCATTTTCTCAGAGCGATGAAGTGGAGCGAGGAGACCAAATCCGCTCCGTCATCCATCGTCAGATTGGGAAAGTGGGCTAAGGCCATTTGGAGGTGAGTATAATAGGTCTTGCTATCCTCCCCTTTGATGGCAAACACCGGAATCTTTAATTCTTTAACCAGGTAAGCCGCCACGTCATCCTGGGTGCTCAACGGGTTGGAGGCACAAAGGGTCAACTTTGCTCCTCCGGCCAAGAGAATCCTCATTAACACCGCCGTCTCAGTGGTCACATGGAGACAGGCGGAAAGACGCAGCCCCTTCAAAGGCCTCTCCTTTTCAAAACGGCTCCGGATCAGTTTCGAGACAGGCATGGCCATCTCTGCCCATTCCATCCGAAGCCGGCCCTTCTTTGCTAATGAAATATCCTTAATGTCGTAACCCATATTTACTCCTAACGATTGAAATTAAGGGTTCGTGGATTCGAGGGTTCAAGGGTTCGAGGAAAAGACCCAACTTTTAAATTGTTAAAAGCTTTTCACTTGACCTCTTGAATCCTGGACCCCTTTCCCCCTTTATTTTAAAGCCCAGCGGCCTTCCTCAACTCTTCTGCTCGATCGGTCCTCTCCCATGGAAACCCCGGTTCATTTCGACCGAAATGACCGTAGCAGGCCGTCCTCTTGTAGATCGGTTTGAGGAGGTCGAGATACTTGATGATCGCCTTCGGCCTCATGTCAAAATGTTCACGAATGATCTTTGCGATCTTGTCGGGAGATATCTTTGAAGTTCTGGATGTATCGATCATCAAGGAGACCGGCTCTGCCTTCCCGATGGTGTAGGCAATTTGAACTTCGCATTTTTCGGCCAGACCCGCAGCCACCACGTTCTTAGCAATGTACCTGGCCATATACGAGGCGCTTCGGTCCATTTTCGACGGGTCTTTCCCCGAGAAAGCGCCTCCTCCGTGACTTCCTACTCCTCCATAGGTATCGACAATAATTTTCCTTCCCGTCAGGCCGCAATCCGCTTTCGGGCCTCCCACGACAAAGCGTCCTGTTGTATTGACATAATATTTCGTATTCTTATCGCGAAGGTTCTCAGGAATGGTTTTGAAGATGACTTCTTCGATGATTCCATCCCTGAGCTTCTCATAGGCAACGCTCTCTGAGTGCTGAGCAGCGATCACAACGGAATCCACACGGGTCGGCTTCCCCTTGATGTATTGGACGGTCACCTGAGACTTTCCATCGGGCCTCAGAAAGTCGAGGATCTTCTTCTTCCGCACCTCGGCCAATCGTCGCGTCAGGCGGTGGGCGAAGATGATCGGCATGGGCATCAACTCAGGCGTTTCATCGCAGGCATAGCCGAACATCAACCCTTGATCCCCGGCCCCCTGTTCGTGATCTCCAAATTCATCCACCCCTTGCTTGATATCGGATGACTGCTCATCAATGGAAGTGATCACTGCGCACGTCTCCCAATCGAAGCCCATCCCCGAGTTGTTGTAACCGATCTCTTTGATCGTTTCTCGGACGATGGACGGCATATGGACATAGCAGGAAGTGGTAATCTCTCCTGCAATAATAGCCATTCCCGTGGTGACCATCGTCTCGCAGGCCACCCGAGCCCTGGTATCCTGAGCAATGATCGCATCCAGGATGGAATCTGAAATCTGGTCAGCAACCTTATCGGGATGACCCTCGGTGACCGATTCCGAGGTGAATAAGAAATCTGTCATTGCCATGGAATATTTCCTCCTTTTCGACCTTTTTAGGCTTCTATCTCCTCTGGATAGCGTTCAATGACTTCTTCAGGAAATCGTTTGGCCATCCAGTTTCGTATAAAACACTCAATCTCTGAGGCCGTTGAAAATTGGAACAGTTGTTCGACCAAAGACCGGGTCTCCTCAAATCTCGACATCCGGAGTACTTTCTTCACTTTGGGAATGGAAGCCGGGTTCATACTGAATTCATCCAGGCCCAATCCTAATAGGACGACGGCATAAGTCGGCTCTGCCGCCATCTCTCCACAAATGGCCACTGGAATCCCGGCTTGATGACCTGATTGAACGACCCATCGGATGATTCTCAGAACAGCGGGATGAAGGGGTTCATAGAGATAGGAGACGTGTTCATTGATCCGGTCGACCGCCAGTGCGTACTGGATCAGGTCGTTTGTTCCGATACTGAAAAAATCCACCTCCTTGGCTAAGATGTCAGCAATGTCCGAGGCAGAGGGAATCTCGATCATGGCCCCAATTCCTATTTTTTCGTCAAACGGAATTTTTGCCCTGGCCAAGCTCTT
>Ga0187772_10001609_pt1 | contig 10813 bp, 11 predicted proteins | sample 0116_SJ02_MP15_2_FD_133137 | JGI IMG/M metagenome (GOLD analysis project Ga0187772, IMG submission 133137) | Tropical peat soil microbial communities from peatlands in Department of Meta, Colombia - 0116_SJ02_MP15_20_MG | ecosystem: Environmental > Terrestrial > Soil > Wetlands > Peat | place... | reverse complement strand
GGAGCAGCGCTCCAGGATGCAGATCAACAGCGATGCCATTTCCCGCGAAAAGGAACGCTTCACCGGCTGGCGACTGAAAAAGCAACAAGAGGAAAAGAAGATCGCGGATACCGTCGGGTATTTCGTGACGGAAAATCCGATCACCACGGGCGAGCAGAACGCGGCACCCACGAGTTCCAAGGCAAGTCAGAGGTCCTGAGCAGGAGGACGATTATGTGGCAACGGTTAACACGCATGATTCGGTCATTCGTTGGGTTCTTCATCTCCGTGGCCGAAGATCCCGAGTTGATTTTGCAGCAGAACATTCGCGACATGAACGACCAGGTGCCGCGCATGAACGAGAGCATCGCCATGGTCAAAGCCAACGTGACGCTATTGGAGAAGGAAGAGGCCAAATACAAGACCGACATGGCCAACTTGACCGCCAAAGTCAAAGCCGCCATTCAAGCGAACCGGGATGACCTGGCTGGCAGCTTTGCAGCCCAGCTCGAGCAGACCAAGAGCGCGCTGGCTCGTAATCAAGGCCAACTGACTACCGCACGCGCGGCCTTTGACAAGGCCATGACCGTCAAGCAGGCCTTTATGCGCGAGAAAGAACGCAAGACGCAAGAGGCGCTCAACGCTATCGCGGACTACCGCCGCGCGCAATGGCAAAAGAAGGTGGCCGATGCCATGGAGCAATTCGAGGTGGCGGGCATTAGCCAGACACACGAGGAAATGGTTCGCAAGATCGAGGAAATGACCGCGGTCAACGAAGCGCGCATGGACATGGCCTTGAGCAACGTGGACCAGCAAAAAGTAAAGATCGAAGACGAAGCCGAAAAACTGCAGGCCAGCGAATTGGTGAAGCAGTTCAAGATTGAAATGGGACTTGCGACTCCTGACGCCGCAGCGGCAGGCACGCCGGCTGAAAAGACGATCGGCAGCAAGGAACCACAACGAACTTCATAACTTAGCAGGATTTGTGACACTGCCCGTGTGGGATTTGTTGGAGTCAGAAACGAACTCTGAGATTTGTGCGTGGCTCTGCAAGCGAGCCGGGAGGCGGCCATGGCCGTAAGAATCGAAAAAGGTGGTTGGATTCTGATTTTCCTCGTGGGGCTAGCCCTGGTGGCTTACGCCCTGAATCGCTACAACGTAATTGATGTGCAGGAGCTGATGGGTAAGAAGTCATCTAGTGCGTCGGCCAGTGGCCAAGTGGTTGACACGTCGAAGCCCCTGGTGCTGCCCGTGTCTTCCTCCAGTGGATCCGACGCGGAAGTGCGTGTGCGCGTGAACATCTGGGTAGGTTGCGCCGGCGGCTTGGTGGCCAATGGTGGACTGGACACAGCACCTGACTCCATTTTTGGAAAAAAGGGGCTCAAGGTGTCTTTTAAGATCATCGACGACTGGACCGAAGGCGCGGCGGCACTGGCTACGGGAAACGTAGACGTAATGTTGACCACAGCGGACGTCTATGCGAAGGATTACGCACAGTTCAAGGAGAAGGGATTCGGCTCGCACACGTTCTTGATGGTCGATTGGTCGCGCGGTGCGGATGGCGTGATTGGCAAGCAGGGGATCAACAGCATCGAAGACCTTGCCGGCAAAACGGTTGCTTTTGCCCCCTACACCCCGTCGCACTTCCTGTTGTGGAACGGGCTGAAAACTTCGGGCCTGAGCAGTGCGCAACGCAATGAGATTTTCAATAAAGCCATTCACACCAAAGATGGTATTGAGCCGGCCACGCTCTTCGCGCAAGAAAAGGTCGATGCCGCGGTGGCCTGGGATCCAGACATGAGCGACGCCGTGGCCAAGCGCCCCGGATCCAAGAAAATCTACGACACCAAGATAGCCAACCGCCTGATCGCAGACATCTTGGTGGTCAGCGACCACTTCGCCGCGCAACACCCGGACACTCTCCTGAAGTTTACGCAGGGCTGGCTCGAAGGCGTGGAGTTCATCAAGACCGAACCGGCGCGTGCCTACAACCTGATCGGCGCGGTGAAGGATTTCAACATCCCGACAGACTTGGCCAAAACCATGCTCGGCGGCGTCAAGCTGGCGGACTACGCAGACAATCGTGCTTTCCTTGGTTCGGCGGGCTCTAAGTCCGACTATGACAACATTTTCGAGATGGCTCAGGATATGTACCGCGAACTGCTGATCATCAAACATACCAACAATCCGGAGGAAAGCGTCGACCGGCGTTTCGTGGAGAAACTGTCGGGCAGTTTCTCCATGGCTTCGAGTGAGGTTCCGATCCAGTACAAGGAAGTGGCGCCAGGAAGTACGCCGCTCGCGACGCAACATCGCTCCATCTACTTTGAGCCGAACTCCTCGCACATGAGCCTGGACTCCCGCGCCGTCGTCGACGAACTCGCAGGCACTATGCGCGCCTATGAAAACACCGTCCTAGATATTGAAGGCAATACAGATTCAACCGGTTCGCGTCCCTACAACGTTCAGCTGTCTCACGCACGCGCAGACGAGGTAAAGAACTATCTTGTCGAGAAGTATGGTTTTCCTTTGGCGCGATTACATACGGCGGGGAACGGCCCGGACAGGCCCATCGATACCAATGCCACTCCGGAGGGCCGGGAAAAGAACCGGCGCACCGATATTAAGGTTTACGCCAATCCAAGCTGACGGGGGCGCGCAAAAGTGAGCGAGCTCTTTGCCATCCGGAAAGAAATCTCTCCCCGGGTCCGCTTGGCGCTGGGTTTCTGCAGTTGGGGAATCATCCTGCTGCTGTGGATCGCGCTAACGCACTGGGAAATCCTGCCTCCATTTTCTCTGCCCAAACCGATGGGTGTGGTGCGGGCCTTCGGAAAGCTCTGGACCGAATACGACCTGCTTGGCAACGTGATGCAGAGCTGGTGGCGGATCGCACAGGCATTTTTCTGGTGCACGATCATAGCGGTGCCACTGGGAATTCTGATGGCCAGCTTCCGCTGGGTGTTTGAGCTGGTGAATCCTGTCGCCGCTCCTATGCGCGCGATGCCGATTACCGCCTTTTTGCCCGCGTTCATTGCGCTATTTGGCATGGACGAGACCATGAAAGTCGCGTTCCTGTGGTTCGGGATGTTTTTCTACCTGTTGGCCGTGGTAGTCGAGGAAGCGAACAAAGTGGACAACTCGTTGCTGGAAACCGCTTACACCCTGGGCGCGAAAAATCGTCACGTGCTGTGGCTAATGTTTCGTGCCTCGTTGCCAGCAATTTTCTCCTCTTTTCGCATTTTGTACGATATCGGCTGGACATACGTGATTTTGGCCGAAATGGTGAACGCGCGGAGAGGGGTGGGCTACATGGTCGAGGCAGCGCGCAAAGTGCTGGACTTCGAGCGCGTGTACGCAGGAATTTTTGCCATTGGTATCGCGGCGTTTTTGTTTCGATTCCTGCTCACCTTTCTCGAAAAGCGGCTCTTTCCTTGGCGCCAGGCTGCCTCCACTTTTTCTGGCACGGGGGTGGCGGTTTCCACAGCCACATCCCATCTGAAAGCAGTGGTGAAGCATGGAAGCTAGGAAAGACAAAATCGCCGTGCGCAATGTCGCCAAAATCTTCCGTTTGGCCGACGGCAAGCAAGTCGATGCACTGCAGAACATCAACTTTGAAATTGAGAATGCCTACTCCCGGGAGGGCCGGGATATCGGTGAGTTTCGCGTCTTGTTGGGACCATCTGGCTGTGGGAAGTCTACGCTACTGCGCCTGATTGCCGGCTTGGATCAACCGGACAGCGGTGAAGTGCTGGTCAACGAGCATCCGGTGCATGGCCCGGGCAAGGACCGCGGGATGGTCTTTCAGAAATACACCTCGTTTCCTTGGCTCACTGTCGCTGATAACATCGCCTACGGGCTGAAGATCAACGCAGTGCCGGAAGGGAAGCGCAAGGAAATCGTAGCGCAGTTGATTCAGGACATCGGCTTGAGCGGGTTTGAGAGCGCCTATCCGGAAACGCTGTCTGGTGGGATGCAGCAACGCGTGGCTATTGCCCGCACCCTCGCGCTGCGGCCGGCGGTGATTTTAATGGACGAGCCATTTGGTGCCCTGGACGCGCAGACGCGTAGCGAGATGCAGCAGCTGCTGTTGAAAGTATGGGACGAAACGGCGAGCACCATTCTGTTCGTCACGCACGACGTGGAAGAAGCCATTTACCTCGCGGATCGAATTTTCATTATGAGTGCGCATCCTGGTACGATCGTCGAAGATGTGCAGGTGCCGTTCGACCGCCCCCGCAGTCTGGAGCTAAAACAGCGCAATGAGTTTCACGAATTGCAGAATTACGTACTGGGGCGTTTGCGCCGCGCTCCGGGAAATGGTCAGGTGCGAGTGAGTATCTAATGCCCTTTGATGGTTCCCAGGACCCAACCACCCCGCCGCCCGAACACGAAGACATCAACTTCGTAAAGGAAGCCTTCAATCTGCAGTACAACTGGATCGCGCTGGCCGGCGCCTGCCTGTTCGGCATTATAAGCGGGAGCCTTTTGCCGGTCATTTTGGCGGGAGGCGTGGAGCTCATGTATCTGGCCGTGGTCTCCCAGAATTGGCGCTTTCAGCGTCTGGTACGTTCGTGGAAGTTAGGCGAAGCACAGAAGCAGCGCCAAGTGCAATTCGCGGAGATGCTCAACAGCCTTTCACCGGAAGCCAAATCCCGCTACTACAACCTGGCGCAGGTTTGCGCATCGGTGCGCGGCAATTTCCTACAGCTTTCCTCGATGTCGCAGATGTTCTTACAGCAAATGGAATCGCGCTTGGATGGCCTGCTACGAGGATATGCGCGCTTGCTCCTGGTCAGCTCGCAGCAGCAGCAGTATCTGAAGAGCACCGATCCGAACGAAATCAAGCGGGAAATCGCCGAGCTACAAAAGCGTATGAACAATGATGCGCCACGGGTTCAGGATATCAATAAGAAGCGTGTCGAGATCCTGAACAAGCGACTGGAGAAGCACCAGAAGATTTGCGAAAACCAGGATGTGGTCAACGCCCAGTGCTCCGCGGTGGAAGACGTTCTGCATTTGGTTCGCGACCAGTCCGTAACCATGCGCGACCCCCAGCAAGTTAGCGATCAACTCGACAATTTGGTCCGCGACGTGGAGCAGACCGAACAGACCGTGCAGCAGGTTGAAACCATTTTCGGAGGCATGGCTCCGGAACTGGAAGGCGTGCTCTCCGCTGATGATGCCTCATTGGCTGCCAGCAACTCGCCGGCGTCTGATCCCGCGCGGCGCACGAGGGTAACAAACTGATGGTCGAACGGCCTGCTATTCGGAATGGCTTTCTCGAGGGTCTCCCGGGATGGGTCAAAGACCTATCGGAGAAATATTATTCGCGCTCGTTCAGCATGTTTGTGTTGCACGGGAACGTCCGCGACCTTGTTCCGCTCGGTCAAAAAGAGGGAACGGAGTTTGTGCCGCTGGAGCAGTTTCTCACGACGGGGCTTTTCGGTCAGCGGGACTTGGTGCTGCACTACGACCGAGGCGGTCTAAGCTTTGGATCGGCGGAAAGTCAGGCCGATTTTCGCCGCGCGCTGGAGGGGTATGACAGTTTCCACGGAACTAATTTTGCGCAGGGCCTGCCCCGTAACCCAGATGCAGTGCTTAATATCCTAGACAACTATTTGCGGCTGCGTATCGCTGACAACAAAAAAATTGCGCTCATCCTGGACTTCGCCGAAACCATCGCTCCCGCGGGCGACGTTTCCGGGATGTCTGCCGAAGACCGCAATTCCCTGGTAATTCTGAAGCGCTGGGCGCGTAATCCCACGTTTCTAAAAGCGGACCTGACGATCTGCTTGGTCGCCGAAAACGAGGTGGAACTAAATCAGGGAATCGTGCAGAATCCCGGCGTTTCTTCCATTGAAATCCCGCTACCGGATTGTTCAGAAAGGCTGCAGTTTATCCGTTCCCAACTGAAGAATATTGAGCTGCCTCCAGGATCCGACGTTTCCGATGAGAACCTGGCAAAGCTTGGAGCAGGCCTCAAGCGGGTGCAACTGGCCAGCGTCATTGCGCACGCCACACAAAATCGCCAGCCGCTTACGATGAAAGTCCTCGCGCAGCGGAAAAAGGAGCTGATCGAATCGGAATCCGGCGGCCTGCTGGAGTTCGTGCAAAGCCGTTTTGACTTATCGTTGGTTGCCGGAAATGATCAAGCCAAGCGCAAGCTTCAGGATGCCGCTTCGGCCATCCGTGCCGGAAACACCGATGTATTGCCCATGGGTTACGTGATCTGCGGCCCGGTGGGCACTGGCAAGACATTTATCACCACTTGCTTCGCCGGCGAGGTGGGCATCCCCGCAGTGACGCTGAAAAATTTTCGGAGCATGTGGCAGGGGGTTACCGAGGGCAACCTGGAGCGCGTACTGACATTGTTGCGCGCCATGAGCCCGATCGCCGTGATCGTCGACGAAGCCGACGCTCAACTGGGCGACCGTTCGAGTTCCGGCGACAGCGGGGTAAGCAATCGGGTGTTCGCGCAAATTGCACAATTCATGGGCAACACTGAACTTCGCGGAAAGGTCATCTGGTTTCTCCTCACCTGCCGCCCGGACCTCTTGCCCGTCGACCTGAAGCGCCAGGGCCGGGCCGAGGAGCACATCGCGCTCTTTTATCCCGATACCAGAGAGGAGCGGCTGGCGCTTTTGCGCGCCATGCAGAAGAAAATCGGCATGCCCCTACTATCCAGTGAAATCGAAAACTTTTTTCTCGAGCGTTCTGGGAGTCTCTCCGGGGCAGATATCGAAGCAGTCCTAATTCGCAGCGAAATGCGCAGCCGTTTGCTGAAAAAGGTAGCAGTCGACACCGAGGATTTGAAAGCCGCGCTTGAGGATTTTATCCCTCCCTACTATCCTACAGAGATTGAACTGCAGAATCTAGTAGCAGTGCTGGAATGTACCAGCAGGAGCCTGCTACCCCAGAAGTACCGGGACATCCAAAGAAGCGAGTTGATTCGCCAGGTCAATGAGCTTCACCTTGCGTCCCGCCAGCCCATGTCGGAGTAGATTGCCGGCGCGAATTCTCCCAGGGTGCCAGAATCAGATCACAATTCCATCCATGCGAAACGCTCTGCGGACCGGCTCGAACGGCGGAATCGCTTTGGGCTGAACGAGGGGTACATTTTCCGACCAGAAACTATAAAAATCGCCTTTCTGCCCGGTCCGGTAGTAATGCAGTAGATATTTCTGATCGCACTCGGTGTAATTGGAAAACCATTGCTCGATCTCGCAGACTCCTGCCTGGTGGCAAAGCGCGAGCCCGTAACGCGCGGCTTCTCGCTCGTACTCGATGATCTTTGGGAACAGGCGTTCATCGACAGGAGGCTGGTACTGCCTGCCGATTTCGAACGCGCTCGGATCCGAATTCCACTGCACGGTGTGCCCGAAGAGGTGAGCGAGAAGGAACAGCCGCTGTTCGGGAGTAACTGCGAAATCGATGTGGATCTCCAAACCGTCCAAATCTCCGGTCAGCGGGTCTGGGATGTCCCTGGTGACCACCTTCACGCCGTAGAATTGCTCGACGCGCTGCTGTACGCGAGAACACTGGGCCATTGTCGCCGCGCTGTTTGCACTCATGACCGCATGCCTGACTCGATTCGTCGGACTGCCGATGGCGAGAAACGGTTCGGCAGTTTCACGAAATACTGCGCCCTATATTGCCAAAAGTCCAATGGTTTCCCCCCAAAGCAGCGATGGCGTTGGTTCTGAGCAAAAAACGAAGTGGCATCTCGACCTATGTAATCGAGCGAGCCACGGATTAGACTGACTCGAAGCTGCCACCCAGGGACGCTCATCGTAATTTAACTTGTCCATCCCTAATCCGGCGAATAGCGCGTCTTGATGACTGCTAAGGAGCTCTCCCCTCATTACGGGAACACTTGAGCAGGCTCGACGATGCGACGCTGCGAAAGTTCGTCCGAGCGGCACAGTTCTTCGCTTCCCCGGCTGCACATGCCGGTGAGCAGCCTGACGAGTGGTTCCTGACACAATATGTGGAAGCCACGGCAGAATGGGAGCGGCGCCACCCACCGAAGAGAAAAAAGAGCACTTCAGCAATCGATCCCGGCTCCTGAATTGTTTGTTCCACGCTTTCCAGCCATCGCGGATTGCAGTTCTACGAGAAGCCGACAATTCATCCTGTTGAGGCCCGGCGAAGGGTTCGGTGGTGACTCGGTCCTCCAGCTCGAACGCCTGCAGCGGATGAGAATGGGGCAATCGGTCCCGCCTCCCATTGAAGTGGAGCTGAAAAGGCAGATCCGCGAACGATCGGTTGCTGAGTCGTTCGCGTGGAGGATTAAAGGAAATAGCAAAACGAACTCCGGCGACACCTGAGTTTAGTAGGACATCACAAATGTGATGACTCCAAACCCTACGGAGCTGGGTGACACGAGGGATGGGGGTGCCGAGCCATTCGCGGTGGATTCCGCTTATGAGCAGTTGCTGGGCTTTCGAGAGGATCCTCGGTAAAGGCCACGGTGCAGTTCTTCACTGGAGTTATGCCCATCGATTGCGGTCCTCGGCGGTTTGGGTTTACCCTTCGGGGTCCCGACACGAATCGCGGGACTCGGCATCGGCTGCACCACAGTGGTCGCGATTGCGATGGTGCCCATGGGTGCAGAAGGGCGCTCATGGCGGCCCATCAGATTGACCCTCATCCATAAATATGGGAATAATTCATTGTGAAGACCACTCTCGAAATTCCTGACACCGTCTTTCGTCGTGCCAAGGCTAAGGCGGCCGAACGCGGAATTCCATTTCGTGAATTTATCACCGAGGCGGTCAAGGATAAGCTTGCCTCCGATGCCAAGGCTTCTGAAAAACCGTGGATCAAACACCTGGGCAAGCTGAAGCGTTTGCACAAGGAGACCGCCCGCATCAACCGTTTGATTGCTGAGGATTCGGAGAGGATTGATGGGGAGATGTGGTAATCGTACTCATCCTCCGTGAGTAAAACGATGGTGCCATTCTGATCCTGTCAGAGAACCCAAGTTCCCTCAGGCAAGACATTCCACTCTCTATCCAGATCGACACGGGCCTTTAGATGCTCGTGCCAAAGACGGGGATTCTACTTCCTGCGGAAGGAGATCGCCAGCGGAAAGGCTGCAGGACAGCACTCGTTTCCCCGACTACTTGCCGTGCGTCCGTTAGCTAGCAACCGCCCTAGTTTTGCGGCCGACCTGCTGTGTGATGCGGGAGACGAAACCATGGATGAAATCAGGGTGCAGGTGCACCGTCAGGGATGGAGCACAGCCGAAAACAACGCACGCCGGAGCTCCTATGTTCAAAAATCGATGGTTCGTGGTTTTGTTCTTAATTTCTTCCCGCACTTTTGCTGCGGCCTACGTTGGAACAAGCGTCAAAGCCGGCGAGGAACCGACGCTTCACGTCGACATCCCCACCAAGCTAGAGAAGGCAAACGTCGTAGTCGATTTCGGCCACGCGGTTTATCTGGGCGACACAGGCTTCAACTGAAGTGGTAACTTTCAACTCGGTCGCGAGACGAACGCATCGTTGCCACTTAGCGGCTCAATATCCCTAGTGCTTCGGCTCGGCTGGCGCGATTTGCTCCACGGAGACCTTCGCCTGCACTTGCTCTCGTAACTGCTTTGCCCGAATTCCTACCGGACTATTTGGATCGAGCTTCAGATACGTATCTAAGTCCACCAGCAGTGCCGGATAATTCTTCTGTTGCAAATGAATATTTGACAGCAACCGGTAGACAATCGGCACACTTGGTGCGAGCAAACGGGCCTGTTCTGCTGAGGCCTGTGCGCCAGGCAAGTGGCCTTCCTTCAGCAACGCACGCCCCAGTTCGTAATGCCCGCGCCACAGATTTCGATTCAACTGCAGTCCCCGCCGAATCGTCCCGTCCGCCTCGGAAACCTTGCCGTCATCCAGGAGCACCGCGCCGAGGCCCACGTCTGCCTCTGCATATTGGTCCCTGCTCAGCATAATCGCCTTTCGAAAGTACATTTCTGCATCGGCATGTTTCCCTATCGTGAGCTGCGCCATACCCATCTGGTATGCCGCTTCGTAATACTCTGGAGCAATCTCAAGAGCCTGCGCAAAGTCCCTGATCGCCGCATACGCGTCCGTTCTCTGGTAAAGGTTCTTCATTCCAGCTTGCATATGCTCCCTGGCTTTCGCCGGCATGGAGAGTTCATGGCTGGACACGGTGTTTGACAAAGTGCTCTCCCGCTTTTTTGCAATAGGTCTCAAGTACAGCGAAAGCGTTTTATCCGATACCATCGACACATCTACTTCCAGCGACAGCGCTTCGTACCCCTCCGCCTGAATACTCAGCGTGTACGACATGCGCTTCAACCCGCCAAATCGGAATTGTCCGTCGTCACGTGTCGTTCGGGATTCCAGAACCTGACGTTCATCATTGAGCAGAGTTACCGTCACGTTTTTCGCCGCATGGTGTTCATTCTCGTAATACACATTTCCCGCAATGGTGGCGCTCCCCTGGGCACAGCAAAAGGCAGGGATCAATAGGCAGTACAGCAAGAATAGAGAACCCACCCTCGCAAGGTAACTCCTTAACGCCTCCGCAAATATGGTGAGGTCATTCGCGATTAGGACACGCGGACACGAACTCGGGCGGCCTGGAGTATTCATGGTGGACCGCCTTAGTGCGCCACCGAAAACACACTGTAAGGAGATACGATAAGTACGAGCTAGTTGTTATCGAACCGGGCCTGCAAACGCAAGGATGCCCGTCACATGTTCATTTAGGCGATCTATTGAGACCACCGTACTTACTGGGTGTGTGAACGACCTCAATAGATCGCCTAAATGAACATGTGACGGGCATCCTTGCGTTTGCAGGCCCGGTT
>Ga0187772_10001608_pt1 | contig 10814 bp, 8 predicted proteins | sample 0116_SJ02_MP15_2_FD_133137 | JGI IMG/M metagenome (GOLD analysis project Ga0187772, IMG submission 133137) | Tropical peat soil microbial communities from peatlands in Department of Meta, Colombia - 0116_SJ02_MP15_20_MG | ecosystem: Environmental > Terrestrial > Soil > Wetlands > Peat | place... | reverse complement strand
CGGAGACGAGCCAGCGGGCGATCCGCTCGAAGCGCGGCCACCAGAAGGCCCAGGCACCGGGGCGCGACAGAAGCGCGCCGAAATGCGCGCGGCCGATCTCGAGCAATTCCGCCTCGGCCTCCGGCGGCAATTCGCGCGGATAGCGCCGGACGAATTCATCGAGCGCCTCGTGGATGGCGATGCCGAGATCGGCCCGGCCGGGAGCGGCATCGAGCTCGTCCAGCGGCATCAAATCGAGGATGTGACGGGCATAGATCGCATAGGGATCGCGTAGCCAGGTCTCGACCTGTGTTACCGAGAGCCGGCGCGGACGTGCGGCAAGCGGTGGTCGGGGTGCCGCCGGTGGCAGCGGCCGGTAGCGCTCAGGCTCGTCGATCTGCTCGGCGGCGAACTTGATCGTATCGTCGGGCCGCAATGCCGCATCGAGACCGACGGCGCGCAACACCGTCGCGAGGCGCAACAGCCAGCGCGACGGCACGGTCGGAACGCCCTCCTGCCGGGCGGCGCGGGTCAGCGCCACCTCCGGCGCGCCGAACGCCTGGGCAAAGTCATGCGCGGCGATGCCGACCGAGCGTTCGGGGACGGCCACCCGGAACCGGCGCCGCATCTGCCGCGACATCCACGGGTCGTGCTCGGCCGGGCCCGGCCAGCTGCCCTCGTTGAGCCCGCCGAGGACAAGCAGGTCGGCCTGCTGCAGGCGCGCCTCGACGAGACCCCAGATCGCCAGCCGCGGGTGGCGGCCAAAGGCCGGACGGACGACGATGCCGGCGGCGAGCGCTTCGAACAGTGCCGGATAATCGCGGCCGGAGAGCAGCGGGAAGTCGCGGGCGGCGTCGATCAGCTCGTGGCAGAAGCGCGCGGCAGTCTCGCCCGCCGCTTCGGCCCAGAGCCGCTGGCTGCCGGTCTCGATCGCGCTCGCCGCGAGCCGCTCCGCCGCCTCGATATGGGATATCACCAGACGCGCAAGCGGCACGGAACCGTGATCGAGCAGCTCAGGCAGCCTGCCGAGGCAGGCTTCCAGGCGGTCGACAAAGCGCTGCAACCGAGGTTTGCCATCGCTGAGCGCAGCTCTGAGACCGGCGAAGCCCGGGGCGGGGCGCGGCCCCAAAATCGCCTCCTCGAGCTGGCGCACCCGCCGGCGGAAGACGGCCGGGTCGAGCCCGCCGGCGGCGAGCGGATGCTTCAGCGCGGCGAGCAGCGGTACCGGGGCGAGCTCGCTTTCGGCGAGATCGAGCACCAGGCGCAGAAAGGCGCCCGGCAGCGTGCGGTTCAGCGGCAGGCCCGCCGAATCGTCGATCGCGATGTCCCAGCGGCGTAGCTCGGCCGCAACCCGGCGGGCGAGCTCGCGGTCGGGGGTGACGAGTGCGGCGGTGGCTCCCGGGGTCTCGAGCTTGCGGCGCAGCAACAGCGCGATCGTCACCGCCTCCTGCTGCGCGCTCGCGCAGTCGAACCGGCTGACCCCGTCGAGGGTGTGGGCCGGTTGTGCAGGCAGTCGACGCCACGCGTCGGTGGTCGCCGCCGGCCGCAATGCTTGGCCGACCAGCCACACCCGCCGAGCTCGAGGCGACGGTGGCCGTTCCGCCTTGGCTGCCGCGGCAAACAACGGGAGATCGGCGCAACCATCAAGCTCCTCACCCTGCCGCCTCGCGGGTTCCCCCCTTTCCCCACTTGCGGGGAGAGGGTCGGGGTGAGGGGCAAGGGGAGGGGGCCAATCCGGCACCTCGGCTGGCGCGACCCCGAGCGCTTTCAGCAATAGCGCCATCAGGTATTGCGGATGCGCCTCGTCGCGCTCGATCGCCCGCCACTCGGCCTCGTCGGCGCGGCGGTCGAGACCGGGCAGAATCACCGCACCCCGGTCTAGTGCCGCCACTACCGAAAGTAGCTCGGTCATTGCCGGTATGCCGCCGGTGAGCCCCGCGGCGATGACCGGGTCGCAAGGCGGGGAGCGATGCCAGAGGACCGCCTGCCGCTCGAGCAGGCGGTTGCGCCTGACAGCAGGGTCGAGCATCCCCTCGGAGGCGAGAATCTGCGGCCACTGACTCGGCAAGATCTCGAGAAACTTGTGGACGATCTGCCAATGCTCGGCGAGGTCCTGCGGAACGAGGTCGGCGAGCCGGGCGAAACTTGCACCTTCCGTTGCCACGGTATCGAGAAACCGGGCGAGGCTCGCAGCGAGTGCAGCAGCCTGGCCCGGCAATGCCGGGGCCTGACCGCGCACTTGGCCCCACTTCATGACCAAGCGTGTCAGCAGCAGGCGACGGCGGAGCTCGGGGATGGCCGGCGGCAGCGCCAAGATTTCGCTCTCCGCTGCCCCGTCGACCAGGGTCAGCTCGTCCGAATCGAGGTCGCCAATCGGCTGCATGCGCGGCAGCAGCAGCGGTTCTCCCGCCTCTCTTCCCCCGGGTTCTGCACGCAGGAAAGCGTCTCGCAAGGCACGCACCGCCCGCCGCGTCGGCAGCAAAACAGTGACGCGCGGCAGCAGCAGGGGGTCGCCGGCGGTCATCTCTAGCAGGCCGCCGGCGAGCGTCGCCAAGAACGGCCGCTCGGGCGTGATTGTGTAGACTTTGGGCGGCACCCTCTCCGTCACCCGAGCGCCCGCCGCACTGGCGAGAGCTCGCGCGCGGTCATCCCTGTCTCATCTCGCTGTGTGCACGCGTTGTATTCGGAGTGAGTGCCGGATGCAAGCTGACGTTGTCGGCATCCCATCGATTGCGGCTGGTGGCGGTTGGTTCTAACGGTTCGGATGCCTTTCAGGCCTGCATCGCGTCTCCAGATGTGACCGTCTCCGGGCCGCCGGCCGGCGACGCGCGTACAGACTGGCGTAAGAACGCGATGCCATCAAAGGCCAAGCTCGGCGCCGGTGATTGGCGCGCCGCAGGTAGACCGCTATAAGGGCGACATGGAACACCTCGCTCAACCGATGCTCGACTTCATCGCCGCCCATTCGAATTGGGCGGTGGCGGTCATGTTCGTCACCGCGTTCGGCGAATCGTTCGCCTTTGTCAGCCTGCTGTTCCCCGGCACCTCGGTCCTGATCGCCGCCGGGGCCCTGATGGCGGCGGGCTCGCTGCCGTATTTCTCGATCGTCGCAGGGGCGGTCGTCGGTGCGGTGCTCGGCGACACCGTCTCGTTCTGGATCGGTCACCGCTTCGGCGGCGGGATTGCCCGGATCTGGCCGTTCACGCGCAGTCCAGAGCTGTTGCCGAACGGCATCCGGTTTTTCGCCAGGCACGGCGGCAAGAGCGTCTTCATCGGCCGCTTCTTCGGCCCGATGCGGGCCGTCATACCGCTCGCCGCGGGCGTGATGCGTATGCCCCGCCCCCGCTTCTGGTTTGCCAATGTTACCTCGGCAATCGTCTGGGCGCCGATGCTGCTCTTTGCCGGCGATGCCGTCGGAGATGTCGGCGACCACGTAATCGGGTCCGCCAACACCGCGTTGCTCGTCTTCGGCGGTCTGACGTTGTTCGGGATCGCCGGCATCCTCTGGGCGGCGATGAGGTCGGCGCGGTCGAAGACCTGAGCCCCTTAACCGGGGCCACCCGGCTGCCCAGATTGAGTCTGTTAGCCGATCACGCGAGCGCCGAGCCTGAATGTCCTCGTTCTTTTCGCCCTATCGCCATCAGCTCATCCGCGTCGGCGCCTGCGTGCCGCATGTCGCGGTCACCGAACCCCGCCGCAACGCCGACAATGTACTGGGCCTGCTCGCCGCCGGCGACCAGGCACGGGTCGCCCTGATGGTGTTCCCGGAACTCTGTCTCTCGGCCTATGCGATCGACGATCTGTTGCTTCAGGACGCAGTGCTCGACGAGGTGTCACGGCAGGTCGATCGGCTGATCTGTGCCAGCCGGGAACTCTTCCCGGTGTTTGTCGTCGGGGCGCCCCTCCGGTCCCGCGGGCACCTCTATAATTGCGGCGTGGCGATCCACCTCGGTGAACTCCTCGGCGTCGTTCCCAAGGTGTTTCTGCCAAATTACCGCGAATTCTACGAGCGCCGGCACTTCACCTCGGGCGAAGGGGTGACCGGCCAGTCGATCGTGATCGCCGGCCATGAAGCGGCGTTCGGCAGCGATCTTCTGTTCGCCGCCCGCGGCGACGCCGGCTTTACCTTTCATGTCGAGATCTGCGAGGATTTGTGGGTGCCGCAGCCGCCGAGTACCGCTGCCGCACTTGCCGGCGCCGAGATCCTCCTCAATCTCTCCGCCAGCAACATCACGATCGGCAAGGCGCAAATGCGCCGGCTCTTGTGCGCCTCGCAATCGGCGCGCTGCATCGCCGCTTATGCCTATTCCGCCGCCGGCGCCGGGGAATCGACGACCGACCTCGCCTGGGACGGCCAGGCCGGCATCTTCGAATGCGGCGACGACCTCGGCGAGACGCAGCGTTTCTCGGCCAAGCCCGAGATCGCCATCGCCGATGTCGATCTCGGACGCATCCGCCAGGAGCGGATGCGCACCAATACTTTCGGCGATTGCGTCCGCGCGGTCGGCCCGAAGCGCCTGCCGTTCCGCACGGTCGGTTTCGGCTTCGCCGCGCCGGACGAGGCCCTCGAACTGCGCCGCACCGTCGAGCGCTTTCCGTACGTGCCGTCGGATCCGGCGATGCTGCGCGAGAATTGCTATGAGGCCTACAACATCCAGGTCCAGGGCCTGGCTCAGCGGGTTTCGGCGACAGGGCTAAAAAAGCTCGTCATCGGCGTCTCCGGCGGGCTCGACTCGACGCAGGCGCTTATCGTCTCGGCGCGAGCGATGGACCGCCTGGCGCTGCCGCGGACCAGTATCCTCGCCTACACGCTGCCGGGTTTTGCGACGAGCGAGGCGACCAAGTCCAACGCGTGGCGGCTGATGCGGGCGCTCGGCGTCAGCGGTGCCGAGATCGACATCCGGCCGGCGGCGCGACAGATGCTCACCGACATCGGCCACGCTTCGGCAAAGGGCGAGCCCTTCTACGATGTGACCTTCGAAAACGTCCAGGCGGGCCTGCGGACCGATTACCTGTTCCGGCTGGCGAACCACAACGGGGCGCTGGTGGTCGGGACCGGCGATCTCTCGGAGCTCGGTCTCGGCTGGTGCACCTATGGCGTCGGCGACCAGATGTCGCATTACAATCCCAACGCGTCGGTGGCCAAGACGCTGATCCAGCACCTGATCCGCTTTGTCGCGGCATCCGGCGATCTGGCCAAAGAAACCGCGCATATCCTCTACGCCATCCTGGCGACCGAGATTTCCCCTGAGCTGGTGCCGCCGGGCGCCGATGGCGCGATCCAATCGACCGAGAGCGTCGTCGGACCCTACGCGTTGCAGGATTTCAACCTTTATTACGCGACGCGCCACGGCTTCAGTCCCTCCAAGATCGCTTATCTGTCGTGGAACGCCTGGCACGACATGGAGCGCGGCCGCTGGCCCGCCAACACGCCCGAAGCGGCGCGGCGCGCCTACACGCTCGCCGAGATCAAGCACTGGCTGCGGGTCTTTCTCTATCGCTTCTTCCAGCTGAGCCAGTTCAAGCGCTCGGCGCTGCCCAACGGCCCAAAGATCTCCTCGGGGGGCTCACTGTCGCCGCGTGGTGACTGGCGCGCGCCCTCCGACGCCAGCGCGACGGTGTGGCTCGAGGAACTCGAAGCGGGGGTCCCCGACAGCGAGTGAGCCCCACCCTTGGCGCGAAAAGACGAGATGTCTAACCCTAGGACCCCCCTCGCCTGCCCAGTCCGCAGTGTCGACGGCGGGATCACCGCACAGTGACAGCCGCGGCGCCGCTCTCGATCTCGATGCGGCGGTGTCGTTCGGGCGCGCGGCCGGATTCGGCCGGCCAGGCATCGAGGTTCGAGACCAGGGCGCGGAATGTGGCATCACGTTCGGCAACCGCCGAAGTGAACTCGTCGAGCGTGGCACAGGCCACCGCGGGACCCGGCCGCCCCCGCCCGCGGGATTTGATTTCGGCCTTGCGCGCATAGTGGGCGTCTTCGACGCGACGATAGGGATACCCGCGGCTTAACCCTTCTTCCGGGGTCCACAAGTCGAAGGCGTAGCATCCCTCCTTCATCAGAATGGGTCCGACAACGGCATGCATGAGAAGCTCCAAATCAGCTCCGAGAATCGGCGAGGCGAGATGGCGGCGACAGCGAGCTTGACTGCTCGTGACCGGGCGCACCGGCGGCGGTGGGCGGCAGCGGCAGAGCCGGCATGCACTTGGCGACGAGAACGACGAGGTCGAGCATCCCCAGGCCAATCGCGATCACGAGAAGCCATGCATTCATTTGCCCGGCTATCCGGTCGAGGAGCATCAGTTGCTGTTTCATCGGGACCTCACGCTTCGTGCATCAGACAAAGATGTACCCCCTTATGTTGCGGTGCAACATAAACTTTAGTTAAATCCTGTGAACGTGTTATGCGTTTTTGTTGCGGCGCGAGAGCAGCCGATGGGGACTTCGCCGACGGCGGCCTGACCTACGAGCCGCCGTACACCGGGATCACCGCACCGCGGGTCACGCGGTTGGCCGGGGAGGCGAGAAAGGCGACGATTTCGGCGAGGTCCGCCGGGGCAACCCAGCGGCGAGGGTCGGCATCGGGCATCGCCGCCCGATTCGCCGGGGTGTCGAGAACCGAGGGAGCGACCGCATTGACCCAAATCTCCTCATCGGTCGTCTCTTGCGCCAAGGCCTGGGTCAGCGCCGCCACGGCGGATTTGGACGCGGTGTAGGCGACCATGCCGGCGCCGAGGCGGGGTTCGAGCGCCGGCCGGGCGGCCACATTGACGATCCGCCCGCCGCGTGCACCACCCGGGCCCGGCTCCCGGCGCGCGCGAAACGCCGCAACAGCCGCCGCCGAGCACAAGAAGCACGACAGCGCATTCATCTGGAACTGCGCGATGAAATCGGCCCCGGACATCTCGCCGATTGGCGCCATGGCAAACCCGCCAGCCAAATGGATCGATGCCCAGAGCGGCGGAAGAGACTGGTAAAAGTGCCGGACTGCCGTCTCGTCGGCAAGATCCACGCCAGGGGCGATGTGCACGCCGGCATCCGAGACATACGGGAAATTGTCGAGCTCCGCGGCCACCAGGTTCGGCACGTGGCAGACCGCACCGGCCTTGCGCAACGCGCCGATGACCGCCCTGCCGAGGGCGCCCGTGCCGCCGGTCACGACGACGTGACTGCCTGCAAAATCGACCATCTCGTGTCCCTGTAATTTGACCTAAATTATATACATCAGGCCCCGTCAATCGGGCGTCACCCATAGACGCGGCGATAGAGTTCGATGATCTCGCCGCTCGTCGGGATTCGCGGGTTGTTGGCGGGCGAGCCCGAGCCGAGCGCTTGCTTGGCCATCACCGGCAACAGCTCTTCATAGCGGGCGGCGTCGATGCCCCAGGCGCGCGGTGTCGGCACTTGCAAATCGTCGTTGAGCCGGCGCAGCTCGTCGAGGAGTCGCGCCACGGCGCCCTGGCTCCCCTCGCCCTCCTCCGCCACACCCATCGCCCGGGCGCAATCGGCGTAACGCTCGAGCGCTGCCGGCACCGAGAAGGCGGTGATCTCGGGCAGCAGCATCGCATTCGACAACCCGTGAGGAACGTGAAAGAAGGCACCGATCGGCCGGCTCATGCCGTGCACGAGGGCGACACTCGCGTTCGAGAACGCCATTCCCGCGGTCGTGGCTCCGAGCATCATCGCCTCGCGTGCCTTCCGGTTGTCGGGCTCGGCGCAGGCGGTACGGATGTGGCGCGCGATCAGACCCATGGCACTCTTGGCGAGCCCGTCGGTAAAGGGATTGGCGCGGCGACTGACATAGGCCTCGATCGCATGGGTCAGGCTGTCAAGACCGGTATCCGCGGTCAGCCGCAACGGCATCGAGAGCGTCAGCTCGTAATCGACGATCGCCGCAAGCGGACAACAGGAGAGCCCGGCGATCAGCATCTTCTCGTCGGTCTCGGTGTCGGTGATCACGGTGAACCGCGTCACCTCCGAGCCGGTACCGGCGGTCGTCGGGATCGCCACGATCGGCGGTCCGACCTTCGGGATCTCGGCCGGGACCTTGTAGTCGCGCATCTGTCCGCCATTGGCGAGGAGCACACTCATCGCCTTGGCGGTGTCGATCGAGCTGCCCCCGCCGACGGCAATGAGGCTGTCGAAGCTGCCGTCGGCGAGACAGCGGGCACCGGCCTCGACGACCGCCGTGGTCGGGTCCGCTACGGTGTCGGAGAACACGGTCCACGGGATGCCGGCGCGGTCGAGATATGCCGTTGCGCGGTCGAGATGCCCGGCGCCGGCAAGGAATGGATCGGTGACGATCAGCGGGTTGGCGAGCCCGAGACGCTGTAATATACCCGGCAACTCGCCGAGCGCCCCGCCGCCCACCGCCATCAGCCGCGGCGTTGTCACGATCGGAGCCATTTGGAGCCCCCCTCAGCCCGGCTTGCGCAACAGAAACCGTAAGACCCCGCCAGGCCGCTCACCCATCTCGAGCAACTCGCATCCAGTGGTTTGGCAGAAGTGCTCGAAATCCTTGGTCGCCCCGGGATCGGTCGCGAGCACCTCGAGGATTGCGCCAGGGGAGAGCGGCTTTAATGCCCGCCGCGCCTTCAGCACCGGCAGCGGGCAGAGCAACCCGGTGGCGTCGAGGATCGCGTCCGCCATCACATTGCCAGCTTGCGTCATCTCTCGACCCCTTGCGCAATCCCGCTTGGGGGGACTCTAACAATCCGCCGGATGACCAGCAACTTCGAGTGCACCGACGCTCGCGCGATCTGGCGGCTGTAGGTCATGGACTTGTTCCACGGCTGCGCGGTTGAGCGAATTCGATCGCTTCCGGAAGAGCGCTTCCACGCATAGTCGTCATCACCGGGCTCGTCCCGATGATCCACGCCATTTTACGGCGACGCAGGGGGGTGGCGGGTACGTGGATGCGCACGGATCGAGTCTGTGGGCTGAAGGCCCACGAGTGCATAACCTGCCCCTAAGGATTCCGCGCCTCTCACGACCCCGAGGAGGGTGAAACCGGACTCTTGAACCTGGACTCTATAGTGCACGGTTTTGGACTCCCGACAACAGATCCTGCTCCGCGAGCAGCCAGAAGGAGGCACGACCGTGACGCTGGCAGCGCAAATCATCACGGCTCGATAACCGGTTCGGGGTGCGGCTCTCGATCCTTCTCGGCCACTCACCCTTCACGCTGGGCGGCATGAAAAACCAGCGAGAAGCACGCGCGTGCTCGAGAGATCTGGGAGAAAGTTTGTCTGAAGCGTACCGACTCAGCGCGTCATGAATGCAAGGCGCCGCCTTGGTCGAGCCGGCAGGCCAACCAATATCCACGTTGAATACACGATTAATTCACATTTGTCCGACGTTCCTCGACACGTTTTCTTTGGGTTTGGTTTAAAAATTATTGACGGATGATTGACATTTTTCTGAGATTGTGTATGAATAATTAACCAATAGTTTACCAAATCTTGAAGGACGGGCCATGACACGACGGTCGAGTCTCGCCCGGAAGCTGGAACCATTGCGCGCCGCGGAGGCGGTGTGCGAATACTCGCACTCAGCATCCGGACCCACTGCGCCGCGGCGGAGCGCCGCAATCCACCGGTTGCACCCCGTCGTACCCGACGATCCGCGCGCCCGGCGCGACCAATTTGCCGCGCTGCTGCTGATCGCTGGCGCCGGGGCGCTCGCCGTCGTGCTCGGCATCTTCGTGTTTTCGCACCTGCTCGACCGCGGCGATGTCATGAACCCGGCGGAGGCCGCTCTCGCGACCGAGGGCAAGGCCGTCTATGCCGTCAGCTGCCGCGCCTGCCACGGCGCGAATTTGCAGGGCGGTGCGTCCTCCGGAGCCAACCCGGTCCCGCCACCACTCGATGCGACCGGGCACGCCTGGCTGCATTCCGATGCCGACTTGTTCGAAATGGTCAAATACGGACTCGCCGATTGCGGCGCCGACGCGAGCCCGACGATGCCACCGCTCGGCAGCCATCTCGACGACGACACCATCCGCGCCGCACTCGCTTATATCAAAAGCACCTGGCCCGCCCCGATCCGACGCGTCCAGAGCACGCTGGACAGCGCCCACTCGAACGCCGCAGTCGCGCGCGGGCGCCCGATCTGCAGCCGGCTATGCCGGCCGGTGCTGGCCTCTACCGCCGCTTCCCAAACGGCGGCCTCGCCCTGATACCCGGCAATGCTTATGCGCCGCCTCCCTCCCGTCATCGGCGCCGCGCTTGTCGCGGCCGCCGTCCTTGTGCGCCCCCTGCCCGCCGCCGCGCACGTCAAATGGTTTAACGACCAGTATTGCGTGAGCTGCCCTCCCGAGGCGCTCGACCGGATTTTCGACCGTTGGTGGCTAGCTTCCCTGGCGTTCTTCTCCCTCATATCCCTGTGCGCCTTCGTGATCGACCGCATCTGGGGCGAGCGGGCCAACGCCTGGTTCGAGGGCTTCCTCGCACAGATCCGGTCGCGTCCCGAGGATTACCTGCGGGGCGGACTCGGCGTGTTTTTGCTGTGTCTGTGGGTGCATGGCGGGATACTGCTGACCCCCGAGCTGCGCACCGACAGCTCGGCAATTGCCTGGCTACAGCTTGCGCTAGCGGCGTGCACCCTATCGTGGCGCACGACCTGGATCACCGCCGCCGGGGTATTCACCCTATACGGCATCGCGCTCGCGCAATACGGTGTCTTCCACCTGCTCGACTATCCGATCTTTCCGGGCATCGCCGCCTATCTGGCGATCCATTCGCTGCGCCTCGAGCGCTTGCGGCCTCTGGCCGGCTCGGTCCTGGTTGCCGCCGTCGCCGCTACGCTGCTCTGGGCGTCGTTCGAAAAATGGGCT
>Ga0187772_10001607_pt1 | contig 10816 bp, 9 predicted proteins | sample 0116_SJ02_MP15_2_FD_133137 | JGI IMG/M metagenome (GOLD analysis project Ga0187772, IMG submission 133137) | Tropical peat soil microbial communities from peatlands in Department of Meta, Colombia - 0116_SJ02_MP15_20_MG | ecosystem: Environmental > Terrestrial > Soil > Wetlands > Peat | place... | reverse complement strand
TTCGACCTGGTTCACGCCCAGGAGGAAACCGACGGGCACGTCCGAAGCGTCCGCGGCGACGAGGAAGCCCGACGGCCACTCCGTCGAGAGCGAAGTGTAGAGCGATGGGTCGTAGTGCTCGTGGAGGGCCTCGGCGACGATCGCGCCCACGAACGGGAGGTCCGTCGGCCGGAACTCCCGGAGGGTCACGGAAGGTCGCGCGTCGGGGGCCGGGGCGTGTGGAGGGCCCGCCGCGGAATCAGCGATACATCTCACCCGGCCCTTCCGGCTCCGCGTGCCGCATGCTCGCCATCGACTCGCGGGTCTGCTGGAGCGTCTTGCGGACCTCGGCCTCAATCTGTCGAGCCTTGTCCCGGAGCGGTTTGGTGTCGAGCACGAGGAGGGGTACGAGGGGGTTGATCGTCTCGATCACCTTCGCCGCGGCGCGGGCGTCCGGATAATCCTTGTGCGCTTGCGCGACCAGGCAGAGGACCGGCGTCGTCCGGGCGATCGCCCCGAGGAGGAGCCCGCCGGAGAGCCCGGTCACTACCCCGCTCGCGGCGTCGAACCGGTATTTCTCGAGCAGGGGAGCGGCGGCGCGGTTCGCCATCGCCACCACCCGTGCGTCGCCGCGCGATTCCCCCTCGATCGGCTGGCCCTCGACCGCGACGATCAACTGGACCCCCTTCGAATCGGCCCAGTCGAGCAGGGTCCGGCCGATCGTGTTGAGGAGCGAGGGGGGAGGCTGGATATCCGACAACACGACCAGGAGCTGGTCGCAGGAGCGGTCGACGCCGCAGACGAGCTTGCTGGCGTAGAAGCGGACCGGGGCGCTGACGATCCCCTCCTCCATGATGACGGTCGGCGGAAACTCCTCGCTGATCATGTACGCGACGAGCGTCATGTCGAGCGAGTGGACCAGGTACGAGGCGGCGACCGACCCGACGAGGCCGTGCGTCGGAAACCCGACCACCATCATCGCGCCCAGGAGCGGCTCGTCCCGGGTGTCGATGATGCGGACGTCCGGCATGCTCGTGCGGCCCGTTCCCGGGGCGGCTCCCGGGGAGGACCCACCTCGCCCGCATTTATTCGGCTTTGGGCGTTAACGGTCAGGGGAGCGGTCTCCTTTTAAACCGGGCCGGTGCATCCTTTCAGTGCGTCCCATGAAGGTTCTCATCACCGGCATCGACGGTTACTCCGGTTGGCCGCTCGCGCTGCATCTCCTCGGGCGGGGCCACGAGGTCCTCGGGGTCGACAACTTCGTGACCCGTCGGCGGGTTCAGGAGGTCGGCTCCTGGTCGGCGACTCCCATTCCCTCGTTCGCCCGCCGCCAGAAGGCGGTCCGGGAGCTCCTCGGCAAGGAGGTCGGGTTCTACCGGGGGGACCTCACTCGGTACGAGTTCGTCCACTCGGTGCTCGAGCGCGAGAAGCCGGACGCCGTCGTCCACCTCGCGGAGCAGCGGAGCGCGCCGTACTCGATGATCGACGTGCACCACGCGGTCGCGACCCAGGTGCAGAACCTCACCGGGACGCTCCACCTGATCTATGCGATCCGCGACACCTGCCCGAAGACCCACCTCGTGAAGATGGGTACGATGGGGGAGTACGGGACGCCGAACACCGACATCCCCGAGGGGTTCTTCGAGACGGAGTTCCGGGGCCGGAAGGACACGCTGCCGTTCCCGCGCCAGGCCGGTTCGTGGTACCACTGGAGCAAGGTGTTCGACTCCGGCGACGTGATGTTCGCGTCGAAGATCTTCGGCCTCGCGGCGACGGACGTCATGCAGGGGGTCATCTACGGCATCCGGACGCCGGAGATGACCGACCGCCGGCTCCTCACCCGATTCGACTTCGACGAGACGTGGGGCACGGCGCTTAACCGGTTCATCGCGCAAGCGGTGCTCGGTCTTCCGATCACGCCGTACGGCAAGGGGGAGCAGAAGCGCGGCTTCATCGCCCTCGAGGACTCGATGCAGTCGCTCCGGCTCGCCGTCGAGAATCCGGCCGCTCCGGGGGAGTACCGGGTCTTCAACCAGTTCGACGCGGCCTACTCGGTCAACGAGCTGGCCGAGACGGCGGCCCGCGTGGCGAAGGAGTTCGGCCTTACCCCGACCATCGAGCATCCTCCCGACCCGCGGGTCGAGGCCGAGCAGCATTACTACAACCCCCTTCACGAACATCTGTACGCCCTAGGCTACCGGCGAACGCGCGAACTCGAGGAGGTGGTCCGGGAGATCTACCACGACCTCCTGCACTACCGCCGCCGCCTCGAGGCTCGCAAATACGTCGTTCAGGCGACCGTGCAATGGCGCTCGGTCGACAGTCGCCCGGCGATCGCTGCGCGTCACACCCCCTCGTCGCCGCCGCCCTCGGCGCGTCCGGGAGAATCCACCCCCGAGAGCCCACCCGCCTAGGGCGTCCATGGAAGCGGTCGTCACCCTAGCGGGCGAAGGCACCCGCATGCTCCCGTGGAGTCGGGGGCTGCGCAAGGAGTTCCTCCCGCTCTACGACCGCGGGAGCAACGACACCCCGGTGCTGAAGCCGGTCGCGCACCTCGTGGTCGAGTCGCTCGTCGCCGCCGGGGCCTACCACCTCACCATCGTCCACCAGCCGCGCGACGCGGAATCGGTCCGCAGCTACTTCTCGATCGACCCGGCCTTCCTTCGCCGCCACCGCCACCATGGCGAGCGGCTTACCGAGACGCGCCGCCTGTACGACACGCTTCGACACCTACGGATCTCCTACGCGGTGCAGGACCGGCCCCGGGGCTTCGGGGATGCGGTGGCCCGGGCGAAGCCGTTCGTCGGGGGCCAGCGGTTCTTCCTGCATGCGGGCGACGCGGTCCTCCTCGAGCCGCACCGTGGGGCCATCCTGCGGGCGATGGGAGCGTTGATCGAGCGCGAGGACTTGGACGCCGTGCTGCTGGTTCGGAAAGTCGCCGACCCACGCCGCTATGGGGTCGTGGAGGGCCGGCCCGGCCGCCCCGTGAACGGCATCCGGCGACTCGACGTCGACGCGATGGTCGAGAAACCCGCGCGCCCTCGCTCGCATTGGGCCGCGACCGCCGCGTACGCCTTCCGCCCCTCGATTTTCGCCGCCCTCGAGAAGTACCGTCGGGAAGCACGGCCGCCCGAGCTCGAGCTCACCGACGGAATCCGGACCCTCCTCGCCGACGGGGGCCGGGTCGGGGCCCTCGTGATGACGCCGCGGGTCGGGGAGTGGTGGTCGGTGGGTTCCCCCGAAGGGTACCGCCGGGCGCTCGCCCGGAGCCGGGTCGTCGCCGCGCGTCCGACCGCCGAACCTCACCATTAAGATGCGTCGGGGCCTTCCGGGGGCGAGCTCGCCGGCGGCGACGCGTACGAACGGCGAGAGGGTACCGATCCGATGAAGCGCCAGATGGTCGACATGCTGTCGGAGCTCGTGAAGATCCCGAGCGACCCGTTCTCCGACAAGCAGGAAGTGCTCGACTACGTGCAGTCGTTCACCGACCAGATCCACATGCGCAACACGCTGTTCGGCGACCCCCAGGCCCCCGCGCTCCTCGCCGAGTTCGGCCAGGGCGGGGTCGTCCTCTCCGGCCACCTCGACACGCCGCCGGTCGGCGACTACTGGAGCTTCTCCCAGAGCCAGCTCGCGAGCGGCCGGATGTACGGCCGCGGGGCGGCCGACATGAAGGGTACGGTCGTCGCGATGCTCGACGCCGCCCAGGACCTCGTGGCCCGGAAGATCCCGGTGGTGCTCGCCTTCACCACGGACGAGGAGACCTCGATGCAGGGCGCCGCCGCGCTCGCGAAGACGCTGCCGCTTCGCCGGGCGAAGGCGGTGGTTGTCGGGGAGCCGACGGGGCTGCGGGTCGCCTATGCCGAGAAGGGCGTCCTCGACCTCGCCATTGAGACCCGGGGCAAGGCGGCCCACGGCGCGATGCCCCACCTGGGGGAGAATGCCATCGGCAAGATGATGCGGATCCTGCGCGGGCTCGAGTCGTTCAAGGGACGCATCGCGCACCCGGAGCTCGGCATGGTGACCCTCAACATCGGCACGTTCATGGGCGGCACCCGGATCAACGTCGTCCCGAACAAGTGCACCTCCGAAGTCGACATCCGCTTCCCCCCGCCGTACACTCCCGACCAGCTCTACCACGAGATCGAGGAGCACCTGCGCCGGATCAAGACCCCGTTCACGCTCCGGCGGATCCTCACGATGCCGGCGGTGCAGATCGACCCGAACCTCGAGCATGTGAGGCTCCTCAGGGACGTCGCCCAGGCCGAGACGACGGTGCTCGTCCATGCCTCCGAGGCGGTCCACTATACGCAGGTGAACCCTCGCGTCGTCATCTTCGGGTCCGGCGAGGAGGAGCTCTCCCACCAGGCGAACGAGTACGTCAAGATCGAGTCGGTCGCGCGCGCGACCGAGGTCTACAAGAAGTACGCCCAACGGCTCGCCGCGATGCGTGGCTTCCCGTAGGACGACCGGTCCCGACGGCGTCCGGCACGGGGAGGGTCAAGTAAGGGGAGCGCTACTCGCTCGGCGTGAAGGTCGCCCAGCTCGCGACCCGCTTCCCGCCCGGCCCGGGCGGGGTCGAGCAGCACGTCGCGGAGATCGCTCCCCGTCTCCACGCCCGCGGGCACCGCGTCGACGTCTACACGAGCGACCTCTACCGAGAGTTCCCCGCGATGGAGCGGCTTCCCCCGACCGTCCCGCGCGAGGAGCGGTTCCCGTGGGGGACCGTCCATCGCCTCCCGGTCTGGTCACTTCCCGGCGAGCTCCACTACACGTTCTTCCGTCGCCTGCGCTCGACGCTCGTGCGGGACCGCCCCGAGATCGTCCACGCCCACACGTTCGGGACGAACCAGGTGGCGGTCGCGCATCAGCACCACCGCCGGTATGGCACGCCGTTCGTCCTGACGGCTCACTTCCACCCGATCTGGTCGATCGAAGGGGGATGGCTCCGGCAGCGAATCCGGGGCTTCTACGACCGGCGCATCGCGGCGGGCGTGCTCCGCGACGCGGCTCGGATCATCGTGCAGACGCACGAGGAGGAGCGATTGCTGCGGGCGCTTGACCTGCCGCTCCCTCGCCTCGAGGTCGTTCCGCCCGGCTACCGGCCGCTCCCGTCGCCGCCGGCCGGAGGCGGTTCGTTCGCCGAGCGGTTCCGTGTCCCGGGGCCGTACCTCCTGTTCGTCGGCCGTCTCGCCTCGAACAAGGGATTGCTCGACCTGGCCCAGGCGTTCGCGACCCTCGCCGCTTCCGACGCGGCCGCTCAGCTCGTCGTGGTCGGCGAAGACGGGGGCCAACGCGCGAACCTCGAGGCGAAGGTGCGGGAACTCGGCGTCGCGGGACGGGTCCACCTCCTCGGGCACGTCGACGACGAAGCTCTCCTGGCGGCGGCCTATCGTGACGCGCGTCTCACCGTCCTTCCGAGCGAGTACGAGGCGTTCGGCCTCGTGCTCCTCGAGTCGCTCGCCGCCGGCACGCCGGTGGTCGCCTCGCGGGTCGGGGGGATTCCCGAGGTGGTGGACGACGGGAAGGCCGGTCTGCTCGTGCCGCCGAAGTCGCCCTCCGCGCTCGCAGAGGCGATCGGACGACTTTGGACGGACCCGGGGCTCGCCCGTCGGCTCGGCGAGTATGGCCGGGACCAGGTGGTCCCGCGGTTCCGTTGGGATGCCCTCGCCGACCGGCTCGATGCGCTCTACCGGGAGGTCACGGGGCGGTGAAGGTCGCGCACGTCCTGCTCCGGTTCGATGCCCCGGGCGGGGTCGAGACGAACGTCCGCGAAGTGACCCGTCGGCTGCGGGCCGCCGGCGAGGAGGTCGAGGTGTTCGCGAGCGACCTCTACGACGAGGGCCGTTGGGAGCGACGGGCGGCGTACGCGTCTGTAGTGGACGGCGTACCCGTGCACCGCTTTCCGGTGCGCAAACGGCTCGTCCCCGGGCTCACGATGCCGATGATGGTCGGCCTGATCGACGCCCTGGCCGACAGCGGCGCGCAGGTAATCCATGCCCACTCGCACCGCTACGGCCACGTGCTCCAGGCCGCGGCCGTCGCGGAACGGCTCGGGGTCCCGCTCGTGGTGTCGACCCACTACCATCCGGCGGACCGCCGGGAGCCTCCGGTGAAACGCGGCCTCCTCCGGGTACAGGATGTCCTCTTCGGCATGACCGCCTACCACGTGGCCCGCTCGATCGTCGTGCAGACCGACCGGGAGGGCCGCCTGGTCGGCGAGTTCGCGCCTCGCGACAAGCTGCGCACGATCCCTCCCGGCATCGACCTAGCGGCGTGGTCGACCCCTGAGGCCGACCGCACCGAGTCCCTCGGCCTTCCGCCGGAGTACTTCCTGTTCGTCGGTCGCGTCGCGCCGAACAAGGGGCTCACGACGTTGCTCGACGCGCTCGCTCGGCTCGACCCGACCGCGCGACGGCCGCTCGTCGTCATGGGCCGCGACTGGGGGGAACGCGCTCAACTTGAATCCCAGGCGCGGTCGCTCGGTTTGGACGGCCAGATACGGTTCCTCGATCACGTCGACGCGCCGACCGTCTACCGCGGCGTGATCCGGGGGGCTCGCGCCCTCGTCCTGCCGTCCGAATGGGAGGCGTTCGGCCTCGTCCTGCTCGAAGCGATGGCCGCGGGGACCCCGATCGTCGCGACCGAGGTCGGCGGCGTGCCGGATGTCCTTGACGGTGGCCGGGCCGGCCGGCTCGTCCCGTACGGTGACCCCGAGGGACTCGCCACCGCGCTTCGGTCGGTGGTCGAGGACGCGGCGGAGACCGACCGGCTTCGGGCGGCCGGACGGGACCGCGTGCTAGGGTTCGACTGGTCGGTGACCGTCGACCGCCACCGCGCGCTCTACCGGGAGCTCGTGGAACGTTGAACCCGTCGAGCTTCGAGGCGGAGGAGCTCCGCGCCGACGTGATCGAGGTCATCGCTGCCTTCCGACGGACGCACCCGCGCCCAGGCCTGGAAGATCCGCCCCACGAGACCGACGATCACTTCGCCACCTCCTCGCCGTACTTCCGCAGGATCGACAAGCCGGCCCGGATCGCGGGACGCGAGGCCGCGAACGAGATCCGAAGGTGCCCCGCCCCCAACGAACCGAAGGCGTCTCCGGGGGTCATGATCACGCCCCGGGAGAGCAGGGCCTGGGCGATCTCGGTGCTCGAGCCCGGCCAGTCGACGTGCGGGAACGCATAGAACGCCCCCTGGGGCGGCACCAGCGTTAGCCCCGGGACCTTCGCGAGCAACCGAGTGACAAGCTCGCGCCGCGCGTGGAACTCCTTCACCATTCGCCGCAAGGAGTCGCTCGCGTTGGATAGACCGGCGAGGACGGCGATCTGGACCGGGGTCGAGGGACAGGCCATGATGTGGTAGTGGATCTTGTTGAGGGCCACGGCAAACGACCGGGGCGCGACCAGGAACCCGGCACGCCAACCGGTCATCGCGAGGGTCTTCGAGAACGAATTCGCGATGATGACCCGGTCGCTCCGTCCCCAGAAGGAGGTCGCCGGAGCGCCGTAGACGATCTCCTCGTACACCTCGTCGGAGATGATCGTGAGGTTGTGCCGGTCGGCGAACGCCACCAGGCGGTCGACCATCGCCCGGGGGAACACCGCACCGGTCGGGTTGGCCGGACTGTTCACCACGATCGCGCGCGTGCGACCGCTCACCAGCCGCTCGAGCTCGTCGAAATCCGGGAGGTACTTCTGCGCAGGGCGCAGGCTGTACGGTACGGGAACCGCTCCGGCGAGCCGGGCGTGCGGAGCGTAGAGCACGAAGCCCGGGTTCGGGACCAGCACCTCGGTCCCCGGGTCGTAGAACGCCAGTGCGGTGGCCATCAGACCCTCGGAGCCACCGGCCGTCACGATCACGTTGTCGCGACGGGTCCCGGGGTCGAGCTCCCGGTAATGCTCGGCGATCTTGTCGCGCAGCTCGGGAAGGCCCGCGGACGGGCCGTAATGGTTCCGGCCAACCCGTACGGCGGTGCAGAGCGCGTCAATCACCTCCGGGGCGGGGTCGAAGTCCGGCTCCCCGAGCCCGAGGTTGACGGCGTCCGGGGGGGCCGCTTCGAACATCTTGCGGATGCCCGAAATCTCGACCTCGTTCGCGCGCTGCGCGACCATTCGGGCGAGGAGCGACCGACCTCTTCTTTAGCCTATCCCGTGCGACAGCGAGTCGCGCCGGCAGGGGTCGTTTCGAGCTTCGAAGCACAAGGGCCATCTACCCGCACGCCTCCGTCGTTCGGGAGGGGAACACGACGACCGTTCGCGTGGTGGTCGGGGCGCAGTTCGGCGACGAGGCGAAGGGCAAGATCTGCGACTTCCTCGCCGCGGGGGCCCGGTACGTCGTGCGGACGGGCGGCGGACCGAACGCCGGCCACTCGATCCATCTCCCCGAGGGTTCCGTCGTCCTCCACCAGCTTGCCTGCGGCGTGCTCCGCCACGGCGTCGTCGGCGTGAGCGGACCGGGCATGGTGGTCCAGCCGATGAAGCTCGATGCGGAGATGCAGGAGCTCGAGCGGCGAGGTCTCCTGCGAGGTCAGGTGGTGCTCTCGGACCGCGCCCACGTCCTCCTGCCCGTCCACGAGGTCGAGGACGCCTGGGAGGACGAGCTCCGCGCGAGCAAGAACCCGAGCGCCGGACTGGGAACGACGAAGAGCGGCATCGGGCCGGCCTACGCCGACCGTTCGGGACGTTGGGGGATTCGGCTCGGCGACCTGGCCCGGCCGGCCGTGTTGCGCGAACGCCTCGAGATGCTCTATGCGACGAAGGCTCAGATCCCGAATCTGCCCCCGCTCGAGGGGCTGCTCGGCCAGCTCACCGAGGTCGCGGCGCGGCTCGCCCCGCTCATTCGACCTACCGAACCGATGCTCTGGGACGCCATCGGTCGTCACGAGACGGTTCTGCTCGAGGGCGCCCAGAGCGCGCTGCTCGACATCGACTTCGGCACCTACCCGTTCGTCACGAGCTCGCATCCCACGAGCGCCGGCGCTCTCGTCGGAAGCGGGATTCCGCCCACCGAGGTGGACGAGGTGATCGGGATCGCGAAGGCGTACTGCACCCGGGTCGGCGCCGGGCCGTTTCCCACGGAGGACAGCGGGGAGCAGGGCGAGTACCTGCGCCGAGTAGGCGGGGAGCGGGGCGCGACGACGGGCCGCCCCCGTCGCTGCGGATGGCTCGACCTCGTGATGCTGCGCTACGCGGCCCGGCTCAACGGGTTCACCGGATTCGCCATCACGAAGGTCGATGTCCTCGGGGGCATCGACCGGATCCCGGTGTGCACGCAGTACCTCATGCCGGACGGCTCGACGGTGCGCGACGTCCTGCCGACCCAGGCGGACGACCTCGCTCAGGCGCAGCCGGTCTACGACGAGCTTCCCGGTTGGCCCGAGTTCCACCAGCGCCTCAAGGACCGGGTCCAGCGCGAGGGCGCGACCGCGCTCCCCTCGGCCTTGCGGAGGTACCTCGACCGGATCGTCGAGGAGACCGGGGTCCCGGTCCAATACGTGGGCTACGGACCCGGCCGGAGCGAGACGGTGGCGCTCGAGCCTTCCGCCGGACCGCCGCATCGGGCCTCCCTCACACCGTGGACCGGCTAGGCCGGGACCGTGGCGTTCGACCCGTTCCTCTACGTCGCCTTCCTCGCGGGCCTGGTCGCCGGCCGTCTCGTTCACCGTCGGACCGTGTGGGTCGCCCGAGCGCTCGTCCTGACGGTGGTCGTGCTCGTGGGGCTGCTCGGGGCGTCACTCCACGATGTCGCGCTCGGCGCGCTCGCGGTGACGATCCCCGTTGCCCTCGGGTTCGCCGGCCTCATTCTCGGACTCACGGGGGGCTTCGTACTGCTCCTCGCACGAGTGCGTCCCCTTCCGGCCCCGACCGAGCCGGGCGCGGCGAGCCGGGACCGGTTCCCCTTGAGCCTGGTGCTCGTGGCGGCCGTGGTGGTCGGCTTCGGCGTCGGACGGCTCGTCCTCCTCCCGACCGGCGCCGCCATCGAATGGGCTCTCTACGTCCTGCTCGCGCTCGTCGCCTTCGACCTCCCTCTTTCCTGGGAGGGGCTACGCTCGGTGTGGGTGCCGCTGACGAGCGCGGCCGCGGGGGCCGTCGCTGCGGGGCTCATCTTCGCCGTGGTATCGGGAGTCGCGCTCCCGGTCTCGATGGCGACCGGGCTCGCCTTCGGCTGGTACACGCTCGCCGGCCCCCTCGTTCTCGCACGGGCCGGAGCGCTGCTCGGCCTTCTCGCCTTCCTCACGAACTTCCTCCGCGAGAACCTCACGATGGTGCTCTCCCCGGTCGTCGGCCGAAGGCTCCGTGGTGAGGGGCTGACGGCCCTCGGGGGCGCGACCGCGATGGACACCACGCTCTACTTCGTGACCCGCTACGGCGACCGGAACGCGGGCAGCCTCGCGCTCGCGAGCGGCCTCGTCCTCACGGTCGCCGCGAGCCTCCTCCTTCCGCTCGTGCTCGCGCTCCCCACGTAGGTCGAATCCCTTAAGGACGGTCGCCGTTCGGCTCCGGCGTTGGGCTCGTGGTCCAGCGGTTACGACGTCGCTCTCACACAGCGAAGACCGCCGGTTCGAATCCGGCCGAGCCCACTTCCATCTCGGCAGGGCGAGCGGGGGGGACGTCGGGAAGCCGTCCATCGTGGACCCGCGAGTGCGCTGCGAAGGTTCGAAAGGAGCTCTCGCCATCGACTGGCCCCCTCTCGAGAAGAACGGGGCTCGAGAGAAGCTCGGACCGACGTCGGCTCGGGACCACCAATTCTAGAGAGTGATCCCGAAGATGCTGTCGGCGAACGGACCCTCGCCGGTGAGCACGAGGCCGAGGTTGCTCGCAGTCGGATGCGTCGG
>Ga0187772_10001606_pt1 | contig 10817 bp, 9 predicted proteins | sample 0116_SJ02_MP15_2_FD_133137 | JGI IMG/M metagenome (GOLD analysis project Ga0187772, IMG submission 133137) | Tropical peat soil microbial communities from peatlands in Department of Meta, Colombia - 0116_SJ02_MP15_20_MG | ecosystem: Environmental > Terrestrial > Soil > Wetlands > Peat | place... | reverse complement strand
GGCTCACCAGCAGTAAGACGAAGAACGTCTTTCGGGAGGGCGTATACAAGGCCGAAAGGATCTAAAAGTTCTGAGGCAAGTGCCGATATTGGTTTCATACAGACCGGCTGGACGATATCGGTCACGGTGGTTAATTATGTGTGTGCGAAATCCAGCCTCGAGAATTGTAGAGTTGTAACTCCGCACAGGGATCGACGACATGCATCGGAACTGTAACGATTTCCGTCCCTGAAACGTTCAAAGTTAGAATGTTAGATGGTAGTAATTAACAATCGAACATGTTCTTACAGTAATTATTGATTGGGAAGGAATTGAACGCACTCGGCAAAGATATATGAGTAGACTGAATCACATTGGCGAATCACGTTATGCGTTGAGGGAAGATCTAGGCGAATTGACATCCAGCAATCATTTCGTTCAAATGAATGAAGACGAGTTTGTTAAGGAAGCCATCGGAGTAGTTGAGAAGGCCCAGTCGCGTGGAGTTCACCTAAGAATCCTGGGTTCACTTGGAGCTTACGTTCGCGCGGTCAACAAGGGTTACGGTGACATATTTAGATCCCTGGAACGATTTGGCGGCGGAAACCCACTCTTTACTGACCTAGATCTTCTGGGGTATAACAAACAGAAGGGTGACATCACCAAATTCTTCACGAAGGAGTTGGGTTTCAAGCCTGACCCACTCGTGAACGCCATGTTCGGCCATAAAAGGATGATATTCTATCATCCCGATAACAAGTACCACGTCGATGTATTCATGAACAAACTGGATTTCAGTCACACTGTGGACTTCGGCGATAAACCTGGCTCGGGCAGATTAGAACTCGATTATCCCACGATTAGCGCTACAGACATCGTGTTGGAGAAGCTTCAGATCCATGAAATCAATCGAAAGGATTTGGTCGACCTAATAGCCCTCTTCCTGGTTCATGACGTTCAGGAACAGTTTAGCAAGGAAGTGGTGGATGGAGCGCACATAGGAAAAATGCTCTCTGACGATTGGGGATTCTGGTACGACGCGACAACGAACCTAGACAAATTGAAGCCGCTGATTGATGATTTCTTAAAGGAAGGCAAAATTACCGCAGCGCAGAATCAGATAGCGAGGGAAAGGGTCGAAAAACTCTTCCACCTTATCAACGAGACGCCCAAATCCAAAGCTTGGGAGAAGAGAGCTAAGACTGGAACAAGCAAGCGCTGGTATACGGAAGTTGAGGAGATAGTGCGATAAGATTGGCTAAGACAAGAGTCTTCTACATCACCGATATTCACGGCTCTGACACAATGTTCTACAAGTTTGTCAACGCAGCCCCAGTCTACAAGGCGCAGGTACTGGTATGTGGTGGGGACATAGCGGGAAAGACTATCACGCCGATAATTCAAACAGACAGCTCGTACACTGCGCGAGTGCGAGGAGCCGACAGAACGGCCACAAACAAAGAAGAGTTAGAAGCGATCAAGAGAGACCTTAGGGCATTCGGAAATTATCCCTACGTAACAACCGATAGTGCGTGGCGCGACCTCACTTCTGATCCGGCGAAAATGGATAAACTGTTCGATACTTTGATCGGCGAAAGCATTGACACTTGGTGTAAGACAGCCGAGCAGAGGCTAAAGGCCACCGGTGCAAGGATGATCCTAAACAAGGGAAACGACGACCCACTAGTAGTTCAGGAGGCTATTCACCGGTCTGGTTTTGTTGAATGGCCTGATGAAAAGATTCTTGACGTAGGCGGCCACGAGATGATGAGCCTTGGTTATTCTAATATGACCCCGTGGAAGTTGCCGGGAGACTTACCTGAGGAGGAACTTGAGAAGAAGATGGAGGATTTGGCATCACAGCTGAAGGACCCGAAGAACAGCATATTCAACATTCACGTTCCGCCCTACGACACGCATCTTGACGTAGCTCCATTACTAGATAAGGACCTAAAGCCGGTTCTTGCGTCTGGCGGTCAGCCTGAGATGACCCATGTGGGCAGCCCAGCAGTTAAGCGAATTATCGAGAAGTATCAACCATTGGTTGGTCTTCACGGGCACATTCATGAATCCAGAGGCTTCGTCAAGATAGGGAGAACTTACTGTTTCAATCCGGGCAGCGAATACAATGCTGGCGTCCTTAGAGGCGCCATTTTGGACTTCGCGGATAACAAGCTGCAAGGGCACATAATGACCGCCGGTTAACCGAACCTGTAGAAATTCTTCTTCGGCCCTTTTCGTCGGCCGCTGTTTCTTCTGGGAAGCGCTAACAGGAGATAAGTGACTCATAAGCCGAGTTGAAAAACAGGAAAGAAGAAAAGAAGAGAAGTGGGGTTTGATATCAGACTAGCTCTTCGGGTGCTCAGAGCGGTGGGAGTTCCTTTGCTACTAGGTCTATTGGCACGCCTCTTGATTTCTGATAGAAGTACGAGACTGCGTATATGACAAGGGCAATCGCGAAGACCGCTAGCATGCTGGCTGTGTACACTGGGGATATGGCTGATCCTGTAAAGGCAGGGAGCATACTAGAGAACGAAACCCAGAGGGAGAGTATCCCCCCGATTATGCCCACCGGGGTTATGACGGGAAGTGGTCCAATTTTGGCCCTAACAATGCTTGGAGAATTGTCCCAGATGTCCCGGGTCTTCTTCAGAAACGGAAACACTGCTGCCGAGAAACATACTATGGCGAATGCAAGGCTGTACGCGAAGTTCGTGTACGCCATGTAGCTGAACACAGTAGTATAGACCGCTAGGTAGAGCGAGATGTATCCAATGATGATGTAAAGGATTGTAGACGCCCAGGGAACGCCTCTTCTGTCCACCTCAGCGAATTTCATTGGTAGAACTCTATCAAAAGACCATGCGAAGACATTTCTGATCGGAACAAAAGTCCACTCCACCATGAATCCGAAACATGTTAGCACTAGACTAAATGGTGCCAGAACCTTCAGCAACGGGTTGTCGGTTACGAATGAGATAAGATAGACGGGTGAAGGCAGATAGGGCAGTGACCACGCCGCGTTTCCGTTTAAGGCTAACGTATTTGACGCCACCAGGAAATCGTGTCCGAACACATTGAAACTGACAGCATAGAGGATGTAGATGATCACTGCGAAGATAACTGGTGATAGAAATATTGCATAACCCTGAGACTTCTTCGGCTCTCCACTGATCTCTCCAGCAAAGTAAGCACTGTTATTGTAACCTATGAAGCTGAGAATCGTGTACACAATTCCTATAGACGTACCGAAGCCGGTTATTGTCCAATCGACTCCACTCTTTTGGGCCGCATCCAAGACCGCTTGCACTGTTGTACCTGACTGAGCATTGAAGGCATTGACGAAGTCAGTGTGAGACAACGGTATCAGGACTGCCATCATCCAAAGGTATATGATCAATTGCGCTGCGAATACACCCAACAGGATTCTCATGATCCACTTCGCTGGTAGGAACAAGACTGCAAATGCTATCGTTGCTAACACGAAGCCGCCCACGAACTCGCCGTTGACCGTGCCCAAATAAGTGCCGAGACTACTATAGGCAGGATTCCCGGTTACCTGTGAAACGGCACCTAGCATCATAGGCGCGAAGTATGCGCTGAAGTATAGACCGAATGTGCCGACCCAGGTTACCATGATTGTCACTAGCACGAAGTTCACCATGAATCCAAGTGCTGGGTGCAGTATCCTTCCAACGTAAATGTAGTCGCCACCAGTCCTAGGCATCGCAGATGATAACATCCAATACACGTAGGCTACGAACGCACAGACGACAAATGCGATTGGAACGGTAAGTGGTAGATCAGCGCTCGGATACAATAGAGAGGCAAAACACATCCATAAGAAGTTCACAACTATGCCCATGCCGATAAGGTTAGAGAAGAGTGCTTCACGTGGATTTATTGATCGTATGAGGCCTGAGCTTTTTCTGACATAAACTTGTGCAGTAGGAGATTTGTCTGTCGACATTCAGATCCTTGACTAGTGAGGCCCAGTCGCCACTTAACGCTTGCGAATATATAATCAATATCAGATCGGAAGTTTATAGACCATATGCGACTCGCACTTTCGAGCATACGCCGAAATGGGACGTTTTTCGGTAAATAATGAATCTCTGATTAGATTGGTGACTAGTGAACATTTGAGACGCTACGCTACGTGGATTTCTGATAGTACACAGTATAGGCCTACCTTATAGTTTATAGTCTACTTGCAGAAGCGTAAAAGACAACACAACTGAACTCGAACTTCGGTGTCACGTTAGTGAGTAAGCTGGTTGCCATGAGGGAAATGTCCGTCCGTGCAAGAGAGATAGCGCTGGAACCTTTCAAACTCGCGTTAGACCTTCCAAAGGATGTGATTAGCTTAAGCGTTGGGGAGCCAGGCTTTGAGACTCCTGAGTTTGTTCGTGAAGCAGCTAAAAAGGCAATTGACGACTTGTACACGCACTACACGCCGGTAACGGGATATGCTGACCTGAGGAAAGCTATCTCAGATAAGCTGCGCCGCGATAATTCGCTCACTTACGACCCTGAAAAAGAGATCGTCGTAACACCTGGATCAGCCATAGGAGTGCACCAAGCAATGCTCACTTTGCTCGACCCCGGCGACCAGATCCTTATCACAGACCCCGCTTGGTTCCATTATGATGTACTCGCTAACCTCTGCGGTGCCGAGCCCGTGCGTTCTCCAGTCAAGTTCGAGGGTGACGTCCCATCATTAGACTTGGAGGCTACAGAACGCCTCGTTACCAAGAAAACCAAGGCAATAGTCTTGAACAATCCAATGAATCCAATGGGAACATCCTTTTCAGAAGATGTGCTCAAAGAAGTCGGCGAGTTCGCTGAAAAACACAATCTCTGGATTATCTCAGATGAAGTGTACGAGAAGATTGTATATCCTCCAAACAAGCACATAAGTCCTGCAACGCTCCCAGGGTTGAAGGAACGAACACTAACAAGCAACGGAATGTCAAAGGGCTACGTCCTGCCCGGTTTCCGAATTGGGTATCTTGCTGGTCCACCGGACATCCTCGAAAGAGTTGGAGCACTAATGGGCTACATGTTAGTATGCGCGAGTTCCATGTCACAACGTGCTGCCTTGGTTGCTTTAACCGACCCGAGGATGGAACCATTCATCAAAGAAACGATAGTGCAATACGCGAAGAGGAGAAAGTTAGTTTTGGATACGCTTACCGGCGTTCGAGGAATCTCGCTGCATCCCCCACAAGGAACATTCTACGCGTGGATTGATATCACAGGAACTGGAATGTCAAGCATGAAGTTCACTAAGAAACTCGCCGAAGAGCAAAAGGTTGGTGTTATGCCGGGGCCACTCTTCGGAAAACAAGGCGAAGGACACATCCGAATATCGTTCGCAACTCCAGAGGACAAGCTGAAAGTCGGACTTGAGAGATTCCGCGACTTTGTAATAGATCACACAACAAACATGTAAGCTCACATTCGTAACGCGCATGACATTCTCCCTTTTTACCGTGAGAATGTCAGGCGTGTCAGTGAGTCATTTTATCCCGGACGCAGTAGAACAGTAAGTGGGGTGGTTATACTCCTTTTACTTCCTGCAATATCTGTTTGAACTCCTCGTCAGTTAGGGCTCTTTTGCGTTCAACTCCAGCATTCTTCACTCTTCGAAGTATCTCATTATACTGCTCCTCTGGAGCTGATAGACCGAGCTCTTTGAGTTTGTAACCGATAGAGTCTCGCCCACTTTTCTTTCCTAGAACAATCTGCCATGTGGGGATGTCGGCGCCGACCAGCTCGGGCGTGTATGCAGAAATCTCCAGCGCAGATTTGTTCATGGATTTCGCGTGAGCCCACCATCCTACGACCATTCCCGACTCCGCGGTGAAAACCCCGTCGCCAACGATGGCTTTGTGCGGAGGCATGCGAACGCCTGATCGTTCTTGCACAAGTTTCGAGAGTGGTGTGAGTTTTTCAAGCTTAATGTTGCTGTCTATTCCGTAAAGGCATCTTGTGGTCATAGCAACCTCCTCCAGTGGGGCAGCACCGGAATCCTCGCTGATTCCGTTGACTGTGGTATGAACTATTTGCGCCCCAGCCTCAACGGCTGCAATCGAATTTGCAACTGCTAATCCGTATGTATTGTGGCAATGGATCTCGATAGGTTTGCGCACTTTTTCCTTAATCTTCTTCACAAAATAGTTGATTCCTATTGGGGAAGTGACTCCGAATGTGTCAACGATAGTTAACGCGTCCATATGCCCCTTCGTGGCCACTGTGTTGATAATCTTCCAGCAAGTGTTGAATGGGGACCTCGTCGAGTCTAACGTGAAGAACGATACGTGAAGTCCGTGTTCATGTGCGTATTCCGTGCTCTTTACCGTCAGTTCGAGTGCTTTCTGAACTGTCCATCCATACGCGTTCGTGAGCAGTGCTTCACTTGTAGGAATTTCCATTTGCACTCCGTCAACATCGCACTTGCGGGCCATATCGACGTCCTGCGTCATGCAACGAGACAAGCAGAAAATCTTGGCTGAGAGACCCATGTTTGCAATTGTCTTAATCGCTTCCGCATCATCTGGGTGTACAGCAGGCGTTCCTGCTTCTATTCTATCTACCCCTGTCTCGTCCAAAAGTTTCGCGATGCTGATTTTATCTTCCTTTCGAAACACTAACCCTGCTTCTTGCTCCCCGTCCCTCAACGTGACATCGTGAAATTGTATCTTCTTAGGATATTTCTTGCCCTTCATCGCTTGAGGGTTGAAGTTGTAGTGACTAACATGCCAACCTTTAGTTCTCCATGGTTCTTTCATGAGCAATCACTTCTCCGAGAGATTTGTCCGCGTAAAGTCGAATTCAGGGACGTAAGTCCATTCCTTCAACTGGTACGTCGCATACTTCTCTAGGACATACGGATCGTGTGCGGCAATGCTCTCAGCCTCCTCTTTCGAGTTCGGCTTCCATATTATCAGACCACCACTAACGTCGGTGAATCTGCCAGCGAGGACCAATCTACCCTTCTGCGCTTGCTCACGAACATACGATTGGTGCCGACTTCTCAACTCTGGAGTTGCAGGTGCCGGATACTTCAGAATCTCCACAAATAACATACCGCGGAAACCTGATTGAGAATATAAAATAGTTTCTTGCAGGAGCCACCTTCGATTGTTTGTTGTGCTCGTCTGCCTATTTTTGTGACCTCAAACTCAAACGTTCGATCTTCACGTGCTCGAGAATTGACCAAAACGCTAATGATCTCCGCAGTTCGCAGGCTCGAGCCTGTGGTATTCTTGAGTGCAATTACGATAGATCATTCCGGAAAAGTTGCATTAGTGACTGGATCAGGCCGAGGGATCGGGAAGGCAATTGCGACAACTTTCGCTCGCGCTGGCGCTGGAATCGTTGTAGTTGACATGGATCTGCCTTCCGCCGAGAAGACGGCTAAGGAAATTTCTGCTACGGGTAGAAAAGCCGTTGCGTTCCGAGTTGACGTTTCGCGAAAGGAGGAAGTTGAACAAGTAACGGAGCGCGCTATCACAGAATTCGGACATGTCGACATCCTAGTGAATAACGCCGGGACCATTGTTCGTAAACCTATGTTGGATTTCACTGATGATGACTGGAATAGGGTGCTCAACGTAAACTTGATGGGAACATACTATTTCTGTCGAGCAGTCGGCAAGCACATGGTAGCTCAGAAATTTGGGAGGATAGTTAACATCGGCTCCATAATGGGAGCATTCGCGTTGCCTCCCCGAGCGTCATATTGTGCGAGCAAAGGAGGCATAATCATGCTTACGAAGGAACTTGCGACAGAGTGGGCTGAGCATGGAATAACAGCTAACGCAGTTTCACCTGGTTGGATCGAGACCGAACTTACTGAGAAATTCTTCGCAGTAGCAGAAAACAAAAAGTTCCTTTTCGAAAGGATCCCGCTGAAACGATTCGGACAACCTAGTGACATCGCTAACTTCGTTGTATTCATAACATCAGAGCTAGCTCGCTATGTTACTGGACAGAGCTTCTTCGTTGACGGTGGATGGATAACCCAATAAGAACTATCTGATAACTAGTGGGTACGTTGAAAGACCTGAAGGCGATGTGGAAGCAAGGACGTCCAGCCTTCGGCCCCGTCCTCGGACTTAACGCAACTGGAATCTGTGAGATAATCGGCCATGCCGGTTTCGATTATTGTTTAATAGACTTGGAACACGGAGCAATCAACCTGGAAACAGCTGAAAACATGGTTAGAGCCGCAGAGACAGCGGGAATAGCATCAATCATTCGAGTCGCACATAATAGGCCAGAACTGATCAGTCAAGTATTGGATCTTGGCGCAACTGGAGTACACATACCGACTATCTCCACGCGGAAGGAGGCGGAGGATGCTGTCCGCGCAAGCAAATTCTCACCTCTAGGTGAACGCGGCGTCCATCCAGCCGTCCGAGCAGCACGATACTCCGCAGATCAGCCGATCTACTTCAACAAAGCCAACAAAGAGACGATTGTGGTCCTTGCAATCGAGGGCACCAAAGGGGTCGACAACATTGGCGAAATATTGAAGGTGAGAGGTATTGATGCCATATTCGTAGGTCCGTATGACCTCTCGCAATCAATGGGCGTAGTAGGCCAAGTGACACACCCGAAGGTTGTTGAGAAGGTTCGGGAAATCATCTCCCTATCTAAGAAAGCAGATGTCGCTGTTGGCGTATTCACCGACACGCCTGAGGGCGCGAAGGAATGGGTTAAGCAAGGAGTGCTCTACTGCTGCATGGGTCTTGTTGCGAAAATGCTGTTCCAAGCGTGCAGCGAATACATAAAACGGGTTCGAAGTTAAACCTGAGTGTAACTCAATTCAGGATATACTGACAATAGTGCATATACGCAACTGAGATAATTCCGTCGGTGAATCAATTAGGTGACGAGGTTCTGAGGGATAATTTAGTTGAAAACCGCTGAGGAATATGTTACAAGTCTTCGGAAAATGAAGTGGCGAGCGTATTTCTTTGGACAACGAATTGAGAACCCTGTCGACTTTCAAATCATCAAGCCATCACAAAACTCCGTGGCCCTAACCTACGAATTGGCTCATGAACCACAATACTCTGATCTCATGACGGCAACATCACACTTAACCGGTAACCGAATCAATAGGTTCACTCACATTCCTCAGAACAAGGAGGATCTGGTTAAGAAAGTCAAAATGCTAAGGTTACTCGGCCAAAAGACCGGATCCTGCTTTCAAAGATGCGCTGGCCTTGACGCACTCATAACACTCTCAAGCATCACTTATGATTTGGATCAGAAGTTCGGTACTAAGTACCGGGCGAATTATGACAAGTTCCTAGAGCATGTTCAAAACGAAGATTTGGTATGCAATGCCGCGATGACGGACGTAAAAGGTGACAGGAGCCTGAAGCCAAGTCAGCAAGCTGACCCTGATTTATACTTGAGGATCATTAAGAGAAATGAGAATGGGATAATTGTTCGCGGAGCAAAAGCCCACCAGACAGGCGCGCTTAACGCTCATGAAATTGTCGCGATGCCAACGATAGCAATGGACGAGGACGAAAAGGACTATGCCGTCTCGTTTGCTATTCCGAGCGACAGTGAAGGGCTGATACATTTCATCGGTCGGCAGGCCAACGACACAAGGAAGTTAGAGGGAGGAGTAATAGATGTAGGCAATCCAACCTATGGTGTGTCAGGTCACGAAGCCTTAGTGGTCTTTGACGACGTTTTCGTGCCGCAGCAGAGAATTTTCATGTGTGGAGAATATGAATTAACGGGAACACTGATCGAACGGTTCACCTCATATCACCGACAAAACTATGGCGGATGCAAAGTCGGCGTTGGTGACGTTCTCATCGGGTCGGCTTCAACCATAGCCGAGTACAACGGGGTAGAACGAGCTTCCCACATACGAGATAAGATCACTGAAATGGTACATCTGAATGAGACAATGTACGCGTGCGGACTAGCTTGCTCATACGAAGGAACCAAATTGCCTTCGGGAGATTACATCGTAAACCCGCTGCTTGCTAATGTCACAAAACAGAACGTGACCAGATTTCCTTTCGAAATGGCGAAACTTGCAACCGATATCGCAGGCGGCGCCGTAGGAACTTTACCCTCTGAGAGGGACCTGATAAACCCTGAGACAGGAAAGTACGTTGAGAAGTACCTGAAAGCAAAAGCCGATGTCAGGACGGAAGATAGAATCAGAATCCTGAGACTCATAGAGAACATGGTTCTGGGAGCTGGCATGGTCGAGGCATTGCATGGGGCAGGGTCGCCACAAGCCCAGAGAATTATGATCCTACGGCAAGCTGACCTCGAAGGCAAGAAGAAGCTCTCTAAACATTTGGCCGGCGTAAAACAGGCTTAGATTAAATAACATAAACCCTCGAACATCAAATCGTACCAGTAGTTCCCTCGTCATGATCACAATGCATGACATCTTCTCGGTTAACGACAAAATTGCAATTGTAAGCGGAGGATACACAGGTCTCGGAAAGATCATGGCTGAGGCCCTCCTAGAATCTGGAGCGCACGTTGCAGTCTGCGCGCGCAGACCCGGGAAATGGTCCGAATCATTTAATGATCTGGAATCTACGGCGCGTCGTCATAATCGACGCCTTCTCGGTTTCGAGTGTAACGTTACGAAGCTACTCCAAGTGACAAAGATGGTTGACCGAGTAGTCAGCGAGCTCGGTTCAGTAGATATCCTTGTAAACAATGCGGGCATAACTTGGGTTGCGCCAGTGGATAGTATGTCTCTCGAAGATTGGCAGAGAGTTATCGACTCGAATCTGACGGGCAGTTTCATCCTAACCCAGCAAGTTGGAAGACATATG
>Ga0187772_10001605_pt1 | contig 10818 bp, 10 predicted proteins | sample 0116_SJ02_MP15_2_FD_133137 | JGI IMG/M metagenome (GOLD analysis project Ga0187772, IMG submission 133137) | Tropical peat soil microbial communities from peatlands in Department of Meta, Colombia - 0116_SJ02_MP15_20_MG | ecosystem: Environmental > Terrestrial > Soil > Wetlands > Peat | place... | reverse complement strand
TCACAACGACGGCCCTGGGGACCATGTACTTCGCCTGCATAGGCTTCACGGCCATAGTATTTGCCTACAGAAAGAGGGCCTCCCTGAAAGGCACGGCGGCCGCGCTTACGATATCAGGGATCGTGGTCGGGGTCTTCTTCATAGTCCTCACTGCAGAATTCTTCTACTACCCGTACTTCGGCGTGAGTCTCGACAACCTGGGCAATGCGATCTCAACGGGCCTCAACTACTACACCCCGTCCGGCGTCCAGCAGCCCTGGGGAGGGCTCCCCTGGCTCATCGTGATATTCGGGTTCTGGATCGTGGGCGCATTCTGGTTCACGCTCAGGAAGAGCTACCTGAAGGGCAAGGGCATAGACCTCACTGCCACCTACAAGGAAATACCCCCGGAGTAACCTCCCTGCCACCCAGCCGCGGAGGATTCTTCCCCAGGACCGTGACGCCATCAGCTAAATAGGAACGCACGCTCCGGGTCACGATTTGAAGGCCGTCGTCTTCGATGGCGGGCTGGCCTGCAGAGACGTGCCGAACCCAAAGGAGGATGGGGATGCCATCCTGTCGGTCACGAAGGCAGGCATCTGCGGGACAGACCTTGCGATCGCCAGCGGCAAGTACAAGGTGAAGACGCCCCTCGTCCTGGGACACGAGATCTTCGGGACCGTAAAAGACGCTCCGGACAGGGACAGTGGACTCGTCGGCAGAAGGGCTGTCACAGAAATCAACGTGGGGTGCGGAACCTGCGTCTTCTGTAGGTCGGGGATGAGGTCCCACTGCGTCAGAGGGGAGGCGCTGGGGATCCACCGGGACGGAGGGTTCGCAGAGTTTGTCTCGACCCCTGTCTATAACATCCACACCGTACCGGACTCGGTATCCGACGACGAGGCCGTGTTCATCGAACCTCTGGCGGCGTGCATCCAGCTCACCAAGATGGCCCGAGTGGACCCCGATTCGACCTGCGCCGTGGTGGGGCCGGGCAGGATGGGCCTGCTGACGGTCCAGGTGCTTCAGAGGTGCAATCCAAGGGTCATCGCGGTGGTAGGGCACGAAGGACCGAAGCTGGAGATGGCGCGAAGCCTCGGTGCAAAGGCCTTCGACGTCTCCGAAGTGGACGAGGCCGTCAGGCTCACGGACGGGTCAAAGTTCGACAACGTAGTCGAGGCCACCGGTACGCCCGGCGGGCTGGACCAGGCGATGAGGTTGGTCAGGCCCAGGGGGACCCTGCACCTCAAGAGCACCCACGGGCTCCCCGCAGAAGTAGACGTGACGAAGGTCGTAGTCGACGAGATACGGATCCAGGGATCGCGCTGCGGGCCCTTCGATGAGGCGATAGGGATGCTCGATCGCAAAGAAGTGAGGACTAGTCAGCTGATTACGCACAGATACAGGCTAGAACGGTGCGAGGAAGCGTTCGAGTCCGCCGCTTCAAGGGAAGCCATCAAGGTGACGTTCGAGGTTCGCTAGCGGCGTAACGGGGGGATACGGCTAGCAGTTTCACGAAAAATTGGGCCGCAGCCTCCGTGAGGCCTTTGCCGCGCATGTTATGACCCGGAATACTGACTACTACTTCGTAATACACTAATATCCTGCCGGCCAGTTTGCGCCAGATGAAAGGGAACAGAGAAACCGTTGTCCTCGACTTCAAGTCGAAGCCGTGCGAGCTCTGCGCAGGCACTGGGTTCGAGAACCGCATGCTCGACCGGTTCGAATGCAGGAGGTGCGGTGGCACCGGAAGGGTCAAGGGAAAGCAATGATGCGAGAGAAGTCTGAACAAATGAAGCCGACTCTCCAGGGACTGTGCGACGAAATACAACAGATGGGGGACATCCTCGCGTGTTACGTCTTCAACAGGGAGGGGAAACTGCTAGGAGCGAGCTACGGGCCAATAGTGATGGACGAGAAGCTCAGGCAGGACTTCAGCCAGCTCGCGGCCGGGACCTGGGCAGACCTCGAAAGGGTGACGACCATAGGCGGTGAAATCAGGTCCGCTTCAATTTGGTATGAGAACTTCAAGGTGCTGGGCTTCCCGATTAGGAAGAGCAACGCCGCCATGCTGCTAACCATCGACAATGACGTGGACGAGAAGAAAATCGAGGAAAGAGTCAAGGATTTCGTAGCCTACTGGTTGAAGGTCAACCTTAACATCGAATAGGCAGGCCAGGCAGTTTGTCCCAAGACAGTGTGATACGTTCGTTGAGAATCCCTCCTCGCGTGGATCAAGGGTTGCGCGCCCTGGCCAAGGAAAGGGGAACGAGCGTGAACGCCATAGCCGAGGCGGAACTGACGAAGCTGATAGAATTCGACAGGTTCACGGACGAGATGGAGTACGCCGTGGTAAGAAAGGCTTGGCTGACCAAACTCATCGGGTACCTTGACGAGGCGCAGATCGAAGAGTTCGGTCGATGGACGGGCGTCGGGCCCAGCACCGAGACCATCCGATTCTATAACGGCCGGGTCGACCTAGAATCGGTGATCAGGACCTATGAGCAAGTAGGAGGGAAGTATTCGAGGTTTTTCAGGTTCAGGCACGAGCGGGATGACACAAGGCACACGATTACGCTGAATCACGGCATGGGGAGGAACTGGTCGGTCTTCTACGATGCCAGCCTAAAGCAGGTGTTCCACGATGTTCTTGGAATCGATCTGGCGACCGAGATCGGAGACAACATGCTCATCGGGAAGTTCGAAGAACCGCCCAGGGGGGTCCGTCCCGTCCAGTTGTCTGTGAGGGGTTGAAGCGTGGGAGCGGCCCAGGAAGATCTGGCCAGTCTTTTTTTCAAGTTCGATCGCCGGATCAGGTACGTTGCCGTCCTCGACGCCTTCGGGAAGGTCATCAAAGGCGGAATGCGCCCAGGAGTAAGCTCTCTTGATACGAAGGAGGAATCTGAGAGGGTCGACATGCAGATCGCGCTGATTAGGGGGATGGCGGAAGGAGCGGCCGCCTACCTCGGCGCGACGAACTACGTCATCGTCCACAGGGAGAAGATCATGATGATAGCGCTGCCCCAGGACGGTGGAAACACCATCCTCATAACGACCGAGCCGGAATTTCCGATCGAACGAGTCCCGGCGCTTGTTGAGATGCTGGGGACGAAAGGCTAGATCACTGCTTCGATGGCATCCTGCCATCAGCGCTGGATTCTAGGGCCAAGTCAAGCGCACGCAACGGTTTTAAGCCCAATTCCTTCGCGCAGGCGAATCATGAGCCGCAGAGGGAACACCGAGGACATCTCGACCCTTCTCTACCTCGTCCCGTTCGTGGGAGGGGTGGTCTACTCGGTCGCGCTTTGGGTCCAGACCGGTCTCTCCGCGACGCTCCCGACCTCGGTCTACCTGGCCGTGACTAGGGACCCAATCTTCTTCGCGATCGCCTCTGTTTCGGTGATGCTTGGGGTGATAATAGAGATGAACGGGACGGAGCCGTCTGCAAGGCAGGCGAAGCTCTCCACCCTTGGAAACACCCTGCAGGCAATGGCGGTGGCCAGCCTCGTCATAGTGATCCTGGCCGCGTGGTACGCCAATGGTTTCACCGACCTGGGCGGGGCCGCCTCTGACTTCATCATAGGAAAGTACGGCCTGGTCTTCCCAGCCATGCTCGTGCTGCTCAGCTACCTCATCACCGCGCAGTTCAGGCTGGAGGCGCTTGCGAGCAGGAACGGGGTCGCCGTCATCGCCCTACTCTTGGTCCCTGCATCACTCTATGAGATCGGAAAGCACGAGACGGCGCTCGGCGTGGGGATAGCCTTCGTATTGCTGGTCATCGGTGCCGTCCTCTATCTCATGCCCCAGAAGAAGACCCAGCCTGAAGGGAAGTAGAAGTTACCCCTAACCGCTCACGACTCATCCTTGGCCAAATTTCGCTCCCCCTCGGCATGGGAGCGTCCCTAGGTGTTTTCGGAGGTTTGCACAGGTTTGCTTCCAGACACGGCTGCGGAGACCTCCCCCGGTAGCTGCTTCGGGACGCTCATCACCCCAGTAAGGTCCCGTCGTGGTCTTCGACGTGTTTTGGCTCGTCCATCTTATTGCGTGGGACCGCCTGAAAAACGGTCAGGCACCTTCATTAAGAGCACATCTTTGAGCCACCAGCCTCGATGTCGAAGGGGAACAAGGAGGGGATTGCAGCAAAGAAGAGTGAGAACTTCGACGACTGGTACACCCAGGTCATTCTCAAGGCGGAGTTGGTCGACTACAGTCCCGTTTCGGGGTGCATGGTGCTCAGGCCGTCAGGCTATGCGATCTGGGAGAACATCCAGAAGGCGACCGACGCCGAGTTCAAGAAGGCTGGTATAGCGAACACCTACTTCCCGCTTTTCATACCGGAGAGGCTCCTGAAGAAGGAGGCCGAGCACGTGCAGGGCTTCGCGCCTGAAGTCGCCTGGGTTACCCAGGCGGGGAATACGGAGCTCGAAGAGAGGCTGGCGATCCGGCCGACGTCTGAGACGATGATGTACGATGTCGTCTCCAAGTGGATAAGGTCCTGGCGAGACCTCCCGATGCAGCTCAACCAGTGGAACAACGTCGTCAGGTGGGAGTTCAGACATCCGACCCCCTTCCTCAGGACGAGGGAGTTCCTCTGGAACGAGGGGCACTCGCTGTTCGCGACGAGGGAGGAGGCGGACGCCGAGAGGGACGTGATAATGGGGATATACCGAAAGGTCACAGAGGAGTTCCTTGCGATCCCAGGCTACTTCGGGCGCAAGTCCAAGTCGGAAACGTTCGCAGGCGCGGAAGCGACCTACAGCATAGAGCACCTCCTCCCGGACGGGAAGGCCATACAGGGTCCAGACTGGCATTCGGACGGTCAGAACTTCTCGAAGGCGTTCGACATCGCGTTCGTCGGCCAAGATGAACAGAAGCAGTATGCTTACCAGAACACCTGGGCCATCTCCACAAGGGAAATAGGGATAATGCTGGCCATCCACAGCGACGACAGGGGGGCGGTGGTGCCTCCCAGGCTAGCCTACGTCCAGGTTGTGCTAGTCCCGATAGTGAACGACGAGAACAAGTCCGCGGTGCTTCACGAAGCGACGAGGCTGACGACCGAGCTCAAGAAGACTTTCAGGGTGCTCCTGGACGACAGGGACCACCTCACGCCAGGCAGGAAGTTCAACGAGTGGGAGCTCAAGGGGATCCCGCTGAGAATCGAATTCGGGCCCAGAGACATGAAAGAGGGTCAGGCCGTCCTCGTGAGACGTGACACGGGGGGAAAGAGAACCGCAAAGCTCTCCAGCCTATCCGCCGAGGTCGAGAAAGAGCTGGAGGCGATGCAGAGAGACTTGCTCGCGATGGCCCGCGACGCCCTGGCAAGGAACACCCGTGACGCGACCACCGTCGCCGAGGCCAAGGACGCCCTTGAGAAGTACGGCGGGATCGTCAGGATACGATGGTGCGGCAGGGAAGAGTGCGAGGCCAAGTTGAAAGAGGATACGGGTGGGAAGATACTCAACGTCCCCCTGGAACAGAAACCGGGGAAGGGCAAGTGCGCCGTCTGCTCGAGGGAAGGAGGCGTTGCCCTCTTCGGCAGGTCGTACTGATCAGTTCTGAGGTCTCACGCGCCACCTGCGGTGGTCCGTCTCGCGCGGAGGGGGGATTTGCTCACCCTCATCATCACCTCTTGGAGTCTCGCCCTTGTGGGGCTGCCCCTCGTCTCGTACCTCGTGGCCTTGAGGGCGCCCGCAAGGTTGGCCCACCTCGCGGCCTCCACCAAGTTCTCCCCCATGTCGAGGCAGCTGGCGAGGACCCCTAGGAAGGAGTCGCCGCTCCCGGTGCTGTTTACCGCCTTCAGGTTCAGGCTTGAGAGGTCGACCCCCGGTAGGCGGGTCGTCCCTCCCTTCGTCGCCACCACACACCCTCCCTTCCCCGACGTCGCGACCACGCTCAATCCGGGGGATCCGTGTCGCAGAATCTCACTCGCCACCGTGATGTCTGGCTCCCCGCTGAGCCGCGCCACCTCTGCCCTGTCGAGCACCAGGACCTCAGCGCTGCTGATGATCTCGTCCAACGAGGCCCTCCCCTCCCTCACCCGGACTCCCGGGCTGTAAATTACAGAGGTCCCCGTCTCCTTCGCCCTATGGACGGCAGCTAGGGCCACTTCGGTCGGCGAGTCCATCACCACCAGCGACGAGGTCCTCGAGAGGACCCTCGAAGGTCCCGCTCTGTCGAGGTGCTCCGGTCGTAAGAGCGAGTTTGCGCCGAAGTGCGTGTGGATCGACTTCCTCCCCTCCCTGTTTACCAGAATGTAGGCCATCCCCGACCTCGACCCCCCAATGACCACGACCCCTTCGGTGAGCACCCCCTCCTTCCTTAGCAATCTCACCTGGGTGCGGGCGATGTCATCGGCGCCGAGCGCCCCGATGAAGGCGCTCCTTCCTGGCCCTAGGATCCTCGCCGCCGCGACCGCCGCATTGGCCCCTTTGCCTCCCGAGTATTCCTCCACTTCCCTTACGGGGACCTCTTCCCCCAACCCCCCGAAGCTTTCCTCGAAGATGCTGACGTCCCAGTTGATTGCACCCATCACCGTGACCAGGCCGTTGGGAGCGGAGCGCCGCTTCCGAATAAGCGCGTTCAGCAGTGTCATGAACTCCGGAGAACCTCCTTCGTCTCGCCCACGGCCGCTACCTATATGTCGACGTGCCCCACTTTCCAAGGGCTGACCTGAGTTCAGGGCTCTTCTTCGCGCAATCGTCTATCTGCGCACCAGCCATGTACCCGTCGATGACGTCCCTCAGTGCCTTGGAACCTGCCTTCCCTCCGTCGGGGTGCCCCCAGATTCCGCCCCCTAGCTGTATGACGATGTCAGTTCCAAGTATGTCGAGCAGGGGATAGACCAGGCCGACATGGAGCCCCCCCGAACTGACGGGCAGAATCGGTTTCTTGCCGTACCAATCCTGTCCGATTTCCCACCCGAATCCCCCGCTCCGGGAGAGGTACACCTTGTCCTTCAGCCCCGTCACCTCCTCCCTTGTCCCCTCGAGCTTCCCCAGGGCCGTCCCTATGTGCAGCTGGTCCGCCCCGATGAGCCTGGCGGTCTCGGCGAGGACCGCCATTGACATGCCATGCACTGGGCTTCTGTCGAAGGCCGCATGGAACGCCCGGTGCGCATGGATTGCAAGATGGAGATCTTCGCAAACCTCTCTGGTGGTCTGGAAGGCAGCCCATCCCGCCGTGCAGATGTCTATCATCACGTACTCCCCGCCCAGCTCGTGGACCAGCTTCGCCCGTTTTTCCATCTCCCTGGTTTCGGCGGTTATGTTGATCAGGTAGCTCTTCCTCTCTCCTGTCTCTTTCTCTGCCCTGTCACGGTATCTGTAGCAGAGTCGAGCGCGCTTCGAGAACTCGTTGAACCCCTGGCTCGTAAGGTTCTCGTCGTCCTTCAATAGGTCGAGCCCTCCCGTCCACGCTTCGTACCCGTGCCGGGCGTGCTCCTCGGCCGTGAGCCCCAGCTTGGGCTTCGGGACCGACGCGGTCAGCGGCCTCCTGGGGGTCTTCATGAACCTCCTTATCCCAGCGACCCCAAACTGGGGTCCGGGGAAGCTTTCCACCAGAGCTCTGGGCCAGACCACGTCCAGCAGCCTAAGGCCAGCGACGGCTTTCATCCCGAACACGTTCCCAGCAATCGAACTGAGCACCTGGGGCATGTTGGCTCCTTCGAAGAGTTCCCCGGGGTACGAGATTCGAACCATGTCCCCCCTGAAATCGTAGGCCTTCGCCATTATCCTGCGGACCGCCGGGGTCAGGGTGGTCAGGGTCGTCCAGGTCCCCACGCTACTCTCCGAGGCGACACGTCCGGCCGCGTCTTCCATCGAGAACCCCTGCGCGGGGGTTATCCTGAACAGGGCCAGTAGGTCGCCCCTTCCGGGAGACGAATGAAGGTCGACGAAGTCGTGGTACCATTCGACTTCGGCGTCAGCCCCTTTGGACGATTGCTTCATCACCCGCGCCAACCGGACCAGCACCCCATCCGCGGATATACAGCTTACGCCAAACCCGCCTCAGAAAGAGATTTGAAACGCCAGCGGGGATTGGAGCCGATGGCAGGGGACACGGTTCAATCGACCTATCTCCAGATCAAGAACATGGAGGTCAGGGGGGCTGGTCGCATAGCGCGAGCCGCGGTTTCGGCCCTGAAGGACTACGGGGAGAGGGGAAGGTTCTCTTCGCCCGCGGAGTTCTACAAGGGTCTCTTCCTGGCCGGCGACCGGCTGAAGTCCGCAAGACCTACGGCCGTCTCGCTCCCGAACGCTGTCAACTACGTCCTCGCGGCGGCAAGGCGCAACCAAGCCAAGGGGAACTCGGCACGGGAAGCGGTCAAGATCCTGCAGTCCGTGTGCGACGAGTTCCTCGCTTCCAGCCTCAGAGCCACCAGAACGATAGGAGACTATGGCGCAAAGAGGATCCTGGACGGTGACGTGATCCTCACGCATTGCAACAGTGAGGCCGTCACGGCCGTCCTCGTCGCCGCCTACGCGATGGGGAAGAAGTTCGAGGTCTTCGCGACTGAGACAAGGCCGAGGTTCCAGGGCAGGATCACAGCGGCCACGCTGGCCAAGAGGGGGCTGGACGTTTCCCTGATACCAGATTCGGCGGCGCGGGTCTACATGAGGAAGGTCGACACGGTCCTCGTCGGGGCTGACGCGATAGCGGCAAACGGCGCAGTGATCAACAAGATAGGAACGTCACAGGTGGCGCTTGCCGCCCACGAATCGAGGGCAAGGTTTTACGTCGCAGCCGAGTCCTACAAGCTCAGCCCAAGCACCATGACCGGGGAACTCGTGGAGATTGAGCACAGAAGCCCATACGAGCTTGTCCCCAGGGCCTGGCTGGGCGCGAATCCCAAGGTCAAGGTAAGAAACCCGGCCTTCGACGTAACCCCCCCGGAGTTCATAGATCTCATAATCACTGAGAGAGGGATCTTTCCGCCGCAGGGGGTCATTCTATTGATGAAGGAGTTGTACGACGAACCACGCGCGGCCTCGGAAGGGTACCAGTTCTGAGCCCCGTCGCTTTCGGCTAGAGCGCGGCCACGGGACTGGCCATAGAGAAGAGCCTCATCGCGCTCTCGTCCACGCTCATGGGGAGATCTATCTTCGAAAGGGCGATCATCTGCAGGGAGAGGGAGGACGCGGCTATGCCGAAGCAGGCGCTCCGGAGGAAGTCTCTGGTCTTCAGGTACCACGAGACGGTCGCCCCGCTCAGGATGTCCCCCGCCCCCGTGGTGTCGACCACCGGGACCTTCGGGACCGGCACCTGATAGATCCGCGTCCCATCGAGGATGTGGCAGGCCTCTCCCCCCTGGGTAACTATCGCCTTCCGCAGGCCCATAGAAGCCACCGCCTCCAGGGCAAGCCTGGGGTCAGACTTCCCCGTGATCACCTCCGCTTCGGCGCGGTCCATCTTGATGGCGTTCACCTTGGTAAGGATGCTCCTGTCCCGGAGAGCGGCCAGGGTCACGTTCCCTTCCTTGTCGAAGGAACGGACGAACCCTTGAGGGTCGAGGAAGGTGAAGTCGGAGCGGGCTGAGATCTCCGTCAGGAGAGAGGGGGATATCTCGCCTGCCAGGGGGCTGATCAGGGCCGCATTGAACCTCGTTTCAGCGGGCATCTGAGCCACTTCGAGGTCCTCGCACCTGCTCCCCAGAACCAGGTTCCTGCTCCCCGACGCGTTCGAGATTTTGAATCGGGTGGTTGGCCTTGTAAGACTCCTGTCCCTCGACTTCAGTGTAATCCCGTTCCTGGCGAGCCACACTGCCTGCTCGTCGGGGAAGTCGTTGCCAATCTTCGTGAGGGGGGTGACGTCGTAGCCGAACCTCGAGCACACCAGACCCGCGTACGACGGAGGGCCTCCTACGGATACTACCTGGCGCATCGGAAGCTGGATTGAGTCGATGGTGATGAATCCAGCCACCAGGATCTTCAAGCGGGAGCGCCGGTTTCGGAACGGCTTAAGAAGACTTTGGTCGCATGCGCCAAAGGCAATCGTCCCGTAGGCGAAATGGACAGTCGTAGGACGGTCGGCCCAGTTTTCAAATGGTCTCCGTTCGAAACTCGACCGGTCCCCTGTGACCTGGTACCTGACAAAGAGACTCCTCCGGGTCCGCTTTGGAGCACCTCGGGCTCCGTTTTAGCATCATAAGTTTAAAGGGAGAAATCCAAAGGCCCAAAGACGCTTGTCCAAGAAGAGGAAGAGCCGAGGAAGATCGAAGGGGGGGAAGGGAAGGAGCAACATCGTCTACTGCAGCAACTGCGGGGCGAGCGTGCCCAGGGACAAGGCGAAGAAGGTGACGACCAGGACGAGCCTGGTCGAGCCCACTCTGGCGAGGGAGCTCAGGGCGGCCGGAGCGTACATCGCTTCGCCCACTCAGGTGCGTTATTACTGTGTTTCATGTGCAGTCCATTATGGCATTGTAAAAGTCAGAGCAAAGTCTGAACGCCGATCGTGGTAGCAAAGTTTCGCTCAACTCTCTGGTCCAATTCGCGATCACTCCTCTTGCCATTTTTTATGCGGCTCGTCGCCATTTAATTCTCGTTGCTTGGATTCAGACACCTAGAGAGGGGGACCTTGTCGAGATATGCCGGCTGAAACTTCGGACAACGCGCCCCAGGTGCCTTGGAAGGTCAACAGCCCGCGATGGTCTGCGCCGCTGGTGCTTCCGAGGCGGGTATTATGGTGACGTTGTTCAGCATGGCCTTTGCCGGAACGATCGGTTGGGTCGGGAGATAGGAAGGGGTCGCCGAAGAGGGATAGACGGGATCGGTCTTGTTGTTGGCAAGATCGCACACAACGCTCATTCCGGATATCACCTTTCCGAAGATGGTGTAGTAT
>Ga0187772_10001604_pt1 | contig 10818 bp, 10 predicted proteins | sample 0116_SJ02_MP15_2_FD_133137 | JGI IMG/M metagenome (GOLD analysis project Ga0187772, IMG submission 133137) | Tropical peat soil microbial communities from peatlands in Department of Meta, Colombia - 0116_SJ02_MP15_20_MG | ecosystem: Environmental > Terrestrial > Soil > Wetlands > Peat | place... | reverse complement strand
TGCACCTGCAATTCGTCCCACATCCACTGGCCGGAAGTGGTGAAGTTGAAGAAGTGACCTTCAACGGCAAAGCTGTTCACAAAGGACACTCGCCGTCCCGTGGGATGGCTCGAATCGGTCCAGTTGCCGGTTTCGAGCAGAACGGTTTTGAGCAGACCGACTTCGACCACTTCTCCGCCGACGCCGTTGATCTCAACCCAATCTCCGACCCGGATGCCGTTTCGTCCCATGAGCACGAACCAGCCAAAAAAGGCGACGATGAAATCTTTCATGGCCACCGTTAAACCGGCGCCGGCGAGGCCGAGCACGGTGGTGGTCTGCGTCGGCATGCCGAAGACGATGAATACGATCACCAGCACGCCGACTGCCTGCGCTGCAAATTTCGCTACCGTCCGCAACGTGTCGATGCGCTTGTTTTCCGCCGACATCCCCGTGAACAGCCGCTCGATGAAGCGATCCGTGAGATAAACGGCGGCAAGCACGAGCAGAACCCAAAGCAGCGATTCGATCAGATTGTGCAGAGCGGCACGTTGGCGGGTTTCGATGAGCCCCATCCATTCGGCGTAGATCCGGGTGAGATCTTGCTCGTCCTGCAGGCGCCGTCCGCGGTCCGCCAGATTCTTCTGATCGAGCGTGTACTGTTTGAGCGAAGCGAGCGCCGCGGAAGCTGCCGCTTTTGAGGCGTCACGGCTGGCGCCATTCGCGCCCGCCGTCACGCCGCTGCGGGCAAATCCCTTGGCCTGCTCCTTCGCGGCTTGGCGATTCTCTTCGTCCTTCCGAACCTGGGCGGCGAGATCGGCATGCCGCTTCGCCATATACTCCGCTTTGGCTACGGCTTCCTCTCGCGCACCCTCGAGCTGCTTGTTCTTCTCGCGCAGCGCTTGCCAGGCGCGGGATACGCTCAGCAGGGTGTGAGTCTCATAGTCCTGCTCGTGCGGATTCACCGCCGATCCGGCTGTTGCCGCGTTGTGATCGCCGGCTTCGTGCTCAGCCTGCAGGCGTTTGATCTTGGATTGCAGATCCCCGCCAGCTTGCTCGAGATCTTCGGAAGCGTCGTCCAGTTCATCCTGGTCCAGATCCATCTGGGCCTTGGCTACATCGATCTGGTCCTGGACGTTGTCTTTCTGCGACTCGGGCGCGGCCGCGAGCTTGCGAGTGAGTAACGCAATGTTTTCCTGATCGTCCTTGAGGGTTTGCTCGGCTTTGTTTTTGCGCGCCGCAATCTCCTTGGCCGTGGCCGAGAGTGGCGGAGGATTTTCCTGTGCCGTCCGCAGGGCGTCGAGAAACGCCAGATCGACTTCATGGTCGCCGACTTTCTCCGCCTCGTGCGCCAGCGACTGTTCCACTGGCGTGCCGGCCAGCGCGGCCATTCTCTGCGCCGTCTGCAGCGGACGCTGGTCGACGAGGGGCAGTTTCGCGGCAGCTGCCTTCTTCGCGGGATGTCCGCCCTCAGAGGCAGCGGTCTCCTCGCTCGGCTCTGGCAAAGGCCTCGTCTCGATCAACGCCACGATCGCCGAAGCCATCAACAGCAGCAGGACGCCTGCTGTAATCCATTGGCGAATCTTCATGAATCAGATCCCGATTTCATCAATTTTCGGCACGATTGGCTGCCCAACACTCTAGCAAGAATGCACTCCAAAAAGAATGCCGACTTCTCGCGGCTGAAACACGTTCGTAATCTCCCCTTCCGAATGGCGGCTCGTACAATTCTCATGTCAGATCATGCTTGAATACTGGCAGTCGATTCTCGCCGCACCGTGGAAGCCCGTCTCCCGCCCTGCCATCGCGGCATGGCTGACCTTCTACATTGGATTCCTCGCCTACGCGTTCTCCGCGCACGGTGGTTTTCTCTTAATCGACAACGCGAATCTCGTGGTTCATGAGGGCGGTCACAACTTGTTCTACTGGTTCGGCCCGACACTTGGGCTTTGGGGCGGTACGCTGCTGCAATGGCTCGTGCCTTTTCTGCTGGCCGCGTACTTCTTCACCGAGAGACAAACCACCGGCTTCGTCTTCTGCCTGTTTTTCTTCTTCGAAAACTGGCTCTACACCGCAACCTACATGGCCGACGCCCGGGCCCAGGTGCTGCCATTGGTTACAACTGGGGACCCGGATTTCGTGGAGCACGACTTCTACGCGATCTTTTCGAGCCTGGGAGTCTTGAACTACGACACGAAGATTGCAGCCGTCGTGCGCGTGCTGGGCTGGTGCGGAATGATCGCTTGCGTTGCTTGGCTGGCGTTAAGGTTGAGAGCGACAGACGCAGTGCCGAGAGCCACTGCCAGATTCCCCGAGCCAAAAATCTCGCTCATCGATCGCTACCCGGGGAAGAGAGCTGAGAATCGTAAGCCCACTTCTACAATTTCCAATCACCAGTAGAAACTCCAGTAAGCTATCGAACGCATCATGCCTCATGTGCCTCCAGAAGGACACTCGATGTGGTGTATACTGGCCGCCGTTCTCGGGTCCGGAGGTGTGGAATGAGAACGCCAGGGTTGGGACTGAACCGCTGGGCAACTCTTCTTCTGCTTCTTTCTCTCGCTGCGCCCCTTGCCCTCGCCGCAGAATTCTGGTCCAAAAAGCCTTATCAGAATTGGTCGGCGGACGAGACGCAACGCATGCTCGAAGAATCTCCGTGGGCTACGACTTTGAAGCTCGGCGGCGTTCGCTCGGTCACATCCACCATGGGCACTCCCACCACGAGGAGCTCTGAAGGTGAGATGGAAAGCGACCCATCCATCAGCTATACCCTCCAGTTTCGCTCTGCGCAGCCGATTCGCCAGGCCCAGGTGCGCTCCATGCAGTTCGGCTCTCATTACGACAAGATGACGAAGGAGCAGAAGGCGGCCTTTGATGCCAGCGCAGAAAAGTTCCTGGCCGTTCCTTTTTCTGATCGCGTTATCGTCGCCGTGACCTTTCACACCAATATCGGAGACTACGAGAGTCTTCTGCGAAATTATTGGGCGAGCCAGAGCCTGGCGAAGTTGAGCATGACGGTCTACCTGAATACGAAGTCGGACCGGCTGAGTCTGATGGCCTACAGTTTCAAAGATGATACGTTTCAGTTCACCTTCCCGCGCCCGAAGCAGATCGATCCGGACGAAAAGATCAGCGTGGAATTCGTTCACCCCCGCACCAACGCGATTGGACAGCAACGAATTCTTCAGGAATTCAACGTGAAGAAGATGCAGGTGAACGGCGAGCCGTCCCTCTAAGCGGATTTCTCGGGTCTCGCAGAAGCATTACTTCCGAAAGTGATGCTGGATGGCCTCCGCCTGCGTCCGGGTAACAACTGCCGAAAGAGCCGCCGCATCGGCTTGCTTCACCGCCTGCACGCTGCCGAAATGTTCGAGCAGGCGGCGGCTGGTGCTTGCTCCCACTCCTGGAATCTCCAGTAGTTCAGTGGAGCGATCGCGCATTTGGCGCCGCTTGCGGTGGAAAGTCACGGCGAAGCGGTGTGCCTCGTCGCGAATCTGCTGAATCAGGTGCAGAACCGGCGAATGATGATCGAGCGCGATTGGGTCCTTCTCCTGCCCATACACGTACAGAATCTCTTCCCGCTTAGCGATCGCTGCTAGCGGCTGGTTGATGATTTCGAGCGACTCGAGCGCTTCGGCGGCTGCGTGGAGCTGCCCGAGTCCGCCGTCGATCAGCACCAGGCTGGGCAGCGATTTCTTTTCCTCCTGCAGGCGTTTGTAGCGGCGCGATACCACTTCGCGCATGGAGGCAAAGTCGTCGACCCCTTCGACCGTGCGGATGATGAATTTGCGGTAGTCCGACTTTTTCATCTTGCCTTCTTCCCAGACCACCATCGAGGCGACCGTCTCCGCGCCCTGGATATGGGAGATGTCGAAGCATTCGATGCGCTTCGGCAATTCGGGCAAAGTCAATACTTCCTGCAGTTCCTCCTGAATCCTGCGGGCGTTAGGCTTGAGCACACGAAAACGCTGATCGTACGATTGCTTCGCGTTGTTGCCCGCCAGATCGATGAGCGAGCGCTTGTCGCCCCGCTGCGGTACCAGAATGTGTACCCGCGAGGCGCGATTGCTCTCGCCGGCCCCCTGCTCCGAGAGCAGATCTTCTAGTTCTTCTCGGTCTTCAAAATTGACTGGGATATACAGGTTCCGCGGAACATACGGCTGCCCGATATAGAGCTGCTTCAGCAGGGCTGAGAAGAACTCACCGGGATGAAAAGCCGGGGTAGGTTCGGATTCGGATGAAGCAAACTCCGGCAAGTCTTCCCAGAAGAATTCCCGTCGATCCACCATCTTGCCGCCGCGCATGTGGAACAGATTCACCGCCAGCATGCCGTTCTCGTAGTGATAGCCGAAGACATCGGCGTCGTCCCCCTCCGCGGCTGCGATGCGCTGGCGTTCCTGCAACTGCTCAACCGTCGAGATTAAGTCGCGATAACGCGCGGCCCGCTCATATTCCTGCGATGCGGCCGCCTGTTCCATGCGCGCCCGCAAAGACCGCGCCAGATCCGTAGGCCGGCCTTCCAGAAACAGTTTCACGTCGCGTACCGCTTCGTGATAGGTCTCGGGCGTGGTTAACTCCTTCACGCACGGTCCCAGGCAGCGCTTGATGTAATACTGCAGGCACGGGCGCGGATGAAAGCGCGTCAGATCGACCTTGCAGGAAGGAATCAGGAAATTCCGGTGGATCAAATCGACAATCCGATAGGCCAGGTTGGCAGGGAAGTAAGGGCCGTAGTAGTCGCTGCCGTCCTTGCGCAGCCGGCGGGTCACGTAAACCCGCGGCCAGCGCTCGCCCAGCGTCAATTTCACATAAGGGTACGTCTTGTCGTCGCGCAGCAGGATGTTGAACCGCGGCTTGCGCTGCTTGATTAGGTTGTTTTCGAGTGCCAGAGCCTCTTTGTTGTTGGCGACGACGATGTAATCGATATCCACCGCCTCGCGCAGGAGCGTCCCCGTCTTGGCGTCTTCCCATCGCCCCTCACGAAAGTAGCTCGACACCCTGCTGCGCAAATTCTTCGCCTTGCCGACATAAATCACCTCCCCTTCGGCGTTCTTGTAGAGATACACGCCGGGTTCGGTGGGAATGGTGCGGATTTTGGCAAGCAGGTCCATCAGGTCCATTAGGATGGGAGACGGATTACTCGATTTTATGCGATCAACCCGGAACCGGCCGGATTCTGAACGTTACGGTTCCCGCCCTCCCGCGGCCGGCAGCCCTGATCTGAGCCGAACTGTATAAAATTTCCATCCCGGATGTGCCCTTTGCGTTCCGGCCCGCATATTCGAGTTTTTTGCGGTTTCGGCGGCTTCCCGCAACACCTTGAAAACGTATATACTTACGGAAGGCGTCCCGAGTTCGCAACACTGGCATCTCCCGTGCACAAGTAGCATCGGGACTTGTAAGCTATTCAGCTAATCCCAGGGGCTTAAGATTTGCGCACAAGGTCCACCTTGGAGCGCACCACAATCAAGATTGCAAGAAGGAGCCTTACCCATGACCCGCACTTCGTTAGTGATTTGCCTGGCGGCCAGCATGGCAGCCACGGTGGGCTGCACCAGCAAGAACTATGTTAAGCAGCAGACCACGCCGCTGATCAACAAGACCAATGAGCTCGATGACCTGACCGCGAAGAATTCGAAAGACATCAAGGATCTGGATTCCCGCGTTCAGGCTGGCCTGCAGGCCGTCAATGCCAAGACTGCCGATGTTGAGCAGAAGGCGCAGGTCGCCGGGCAGAACGCCGCCCAGGCCCAGCAGACTGCTGACGCCGCGAACGGCCGCGTCAGCGTGCTGACCAACACCGTCGCCAACCTCGACAACTATCATGCTGTCGCCGAAACTTCCGTGAAGTTCGGCTTCAACAAAGACAACCTCACTCCGAAAGCCAAAGAGGCGCTCGATCAGCTGGCTGGCAGCATCTCCAGCACCAAGGGTTACATCATCGCCCTCGAGGGCGGATGCGACTCCGCTGGCCCGGTCGACTACAACTATGATCTCAGCCAGCGCCGCGCCAATTCGGTCATTCAGTACCTGGCGTCGAAATACAGCGTGCCGGCGCACAAAATCTACGTGATCGGCCTCGGTAAAGATAAGCCGATCGAGTCGAACAAGACGGCTGCCGGACGCGCCGACAACCGCCGCGTCGACGTGCGGCTGATGACCAACACCGTAGGCGGCAGCACGACCCCGACGACCGGAAACAATCCGTCGTCGATGTAACAAAAAGTTTACCCTCCTCCCCGGAGGACTTCGCCAACCAGGCCGCTCGATGCCTCCCCCTGAGCGGCCTGTTTTTTGCTTCAGAGACGAAGGCGTCCGCAAAACTATCTTTCCTCCGAGCAGGTCGGTCTCTCCGGCGTAAGATGGCAGCCATGCCATCTTCCAATCTTTCCCGCCGATCGTTTCTCGCTCTGTCGGCTGCCATGCCGTGGGCCCTAAGCAGCATGGCGTCGGATACTCGCGCCTCTGCCTCCATTCCCGTGGGCCTCGAACTCTACTCGGTCCGTGACGCACTGAAGAAGGATCCCGAAGGCACTGTGCGTGAAGTTGCCGCCATGGGATACCAGTGCGTCGAGTTCTACGCTCCCTATTTCGAATGGACGGACTCGCAAGCGAAACAGATGCGGAATCTGCTCGACGATCTCGGCGTCAAGTGCTACTCGACTCATAACAACGAAGATTATTTCAGCGCGAAGAACATCAGCCGCGTCCGCGACCTGAATCTGATTCTCGGCTGCAAGTACGTTGTGCTGGCGTGGACCGAACCCAAGAAAGGTCTTGACGGCTGGAAGGCAATCGCCGACGAACTCAACTCGGCTGCCGAGATGTTGCGACCCGGGGGCCTTAAGCCGGGATACCACAATCATCAAGCGGAGTGGGCGCCCGTCGATGGCCAGCGCCCCATGGACATCCTCGCAAAGAATACGAATCCTTCGGTGATGTTGCAGCTCGACGTCGGCACCTGCCTGGAGGCCGGCGCCGATCCGGTCGCCTGGATTCGAGCCAACCCGGGGCGCATTCGCTCCATCCATTGTAAAGACTGGTCGCGCGATCCGGCCGTAGGGTACAAGACGCTTTTCGGCGAGGGCATCGCCGACTGGCGCGGCATTTTCAGCGCCGCCGAGAGCGTGGGCGGAGTGGAATATTACCTGATCGAACAGGAGGGAAGCCGCTTCTCCGAAATGGTGACCGCGCAGCGCTGCCTCCAAGCATTCCGTGCCATGCGCCGAGCGGATTAGAATAAGTTATGCGCAGTTGCTTCTTTTTCGTAGCGCTGGCCTGCACATCAATTCTCTGGGCCCAGACTTCTCCTCCTCCGGCCGGAAGTACTTCGAGTTCTTCTGCGCAAAATTCGCCAGGAGCCGACTCGGCCTCTAAGTCAAACCCAACACCACCCAACCAGGCGCCGAAGTCCGGCAATCCCAACCTGACCCCGCCGCACTCGGACAGCGTAAACGCGAGCGCACTTGACGACGCGCCGGGCGAGAGCTCCAGCCAGGACAATCCCGTCGATTTGAGTCCGCCCAAAGATGATCTGAAGTCGCATCCCAACAACTCTAACCTCGTCACCGATTCAGGAAGCGGAGATGCCCCTGTCAACGAGGTTCGCCCCTGGGATCCTCACAAGGCGATGAAAGACATCGAGGTGGGCGATTTCTATTTCCGGCAAAAAAACTACGCCGGCGCCGAGAGCCGCTATCGCGAAGCCCTCTACTACAAGGACAACGATGCAACTGCCACCTTCCAGCTCGCAGTGTGCCTCGAGAAGATGGACCGCCCCGACGAAGCCTTGGAGCAATATCAGAACTACCTGCGAATCCTGCCCGGCGGTCCGAAGGCCGACAAGGCGAAGAAGGCAATTGAGCGGCTGACTTCGGCTGCCAGCGCTAAGCCGGCGAAGTAATCTTCGCAAGATTTCCCGCGAACGCTAATGCCTGTTTCTTTTCCTGCCGGTCTTTCTGTGGTTGCTCCGGTTGCCGTTTCCGGCGCGGCTGCGTTTGCCTTCGCCAAGAATCAAGTTTGCCGGCCACCGCGGCCCGGTTACGGCAAAACGTCCCGTCCGGCTTACACAATAAAGAATGTCCTCGATCCCGTCGATGCAGGCATTGACCGTCTGCGTGCGCAGGGCGCCCTCAAAATGACCACGGATGATCAGCATAGCCGCGCCGTGCATCAGGCACCAGACCGCCATCATGAGGCGGTTGTGCCGCTGCGGCGGTCCTCCCAGGCGTTCGGCGATACGCTGGCGGATCAGGTTGAACGAGGGCCAGGGCTCGTGCAGGGAAGGCGACTGGCCCACGCCGTCGAACAACACCTCATACGCGTGTGGATGTTCCAGGGCGAACTCCAGATGGCGCTGGATCGCCTGGCTCAGAGTGCGAGTGCGGCTGAGCACGGCATAAAGATCGTTGCGGGTTTGCTGGCGCAGCGAGCGCAAGATGTCGGCCCGGTCGCGGTAGCGTTCGTAGACCGTTGGCGTGGTGGTGTGGGCGGCCGAAGCCACGGCCCGCATGGTGAGCGCCTTCTCACCCCCGCGGGCCCACAGGCGGGAAGCCGCCGCCAGAATACGCTGCTCCAGTTGGGGGTCGGGTTGACGCGGCAAAGTTCCTCCACACAATTCTTATGAAATTATTACTTGCACATCGTTTTGTTAACGCTGTATACTTAATGCACTACTGAAAGCACCCCTGCAGAGCGGGTTTCTGCGGGCCGCGAACACGGCAACTCCCCACAATCGGCTCCAGAAACCCGCCTGCGTAATCTTCCACAGTGACAAAGGAGTTTGTAGATGGTACCCGCAGTCAGAAAGCAGATCGATATCACCCGGCTTACGGCCGAACTGGCCGCCGCCGCGGTCGAGTTGTTAAGCGCGCAGTGCGCCGCCGACCGCCTCCGTTTGCAGTATTCTCCGCAGGACATCATCAAGTTCGCCGACGTGCAGACGTTGCAGCGAGCTGTCAGTTCGGCAGAGGCGCTGCATCGCTTTTTTTCCCAATTCTCGGCCCAGACAAAACACGAAGAAGGCACACGCAACAAGAAAGCCTAAGGCAGACTGCCACAGCCCTGATTTTCCCTGGAGTCCTGATTCAGTGGCAGAACGGGCGGGAGACTACTTCTCCACCCGGATGAATTCACCCGTGGACGCGTCGACGGCGACCCGAAGTTTGGCGTTGTCTTGACTTGCTCCATAGATGACATGCCAGACCAATTGGTTGGTATTGTGGTTCCAGTCGCACACATAAAACACAGGCGTCTGGGGATCTTTTTCCAGAATCTTGTCTCCGCCGTGCTTCTGTGCCGTCGCGACCGCCTGGTCGGAATCGATCTTCAGGAACGCCATGTCGAATACCTGCGTAGAGGAGTTCGTGGGACTGTACGTATCTTCGGTTCCGGGATTGACGCCCTGTTCCGGCGCGCCGTCGGCAACGCTGCCCGACCACGTATAGGGCTTGGCCGATCGTGCCGTCGCTGAGGCGAAACCGGCACGCCATACCGCGCTCTTGCCGTCTTGCCCATTGCCGTCGGTCGTGACGGTCGATTCCAGACGATACGGCTTGGCATCCGCATTCCAGCCTCGGGCGGAGATATACAGCTTCTGGAATGCCGAACGGCCCGTGATCAGCTCCGGAGTCTTCACTTCCGGCTTCGTCTCGGCAGGCTTGCTTGGCTCCGACGTGCAGGCACAAAGCAGCAGAAGCGCCATCACCGCCGCGCAACTCAGAAAGATTCCAAGACAGTTCCTTCGATTCCACTTGCGCCAATGCGAGCCGCACAATGCCGCCACCGCCCTCTCCGTACGCCCGGTGCGCGAGTTTCTCCCGACGAGACCAGCCGTCTTCATGGCATCCTTCCTGTTATAACTTTAGATGGTTTGAATTGCCGCGCAACATTCTACCCGAAGTGGGGCGGAAGGTGAGTGATCGAATTGAATCGTGCGCTGGAAACATTGCGCCGCGAAATCAGCTCATCCACTGCCAGCCTGTCACCGGAACAACTCCGTTGGCATCCTCCGGGAAAATGGAGTGCCGGGGAAATCCTCGAACATCTCTACTTGACCTACACCGGGACCATCAAAGGATTCGAGCGCATGTCCACAGCGGGAAAACCTCTGGTCACTCCTCCCACGTGGGCGCAACGCAGGGCTCGGCTGGTCGTCCTCGGACTCGGCTACCTGCCGTCGGGAAGGGAAGCGCCGAAATCTACTCGTCCCCGCGGAATCGAGTTGCAGCAAGTGCTGGATCAAATTGCCCCTAAGATTACCGAGATGGAAGCCATTCTGGCGCGATCGGAGGAAAAATTCGGCCGTGGAGATTTGCTGGATCACCCCATCCTGGGCCCACTCAGCGCCGCCGAATGGAGCCGCTTCCATCTGGTGCACGGCCGGCACCACCTGAACCAGATTGGGAAACTGCGGCAACAATCCAGGACGTAGACCCGAACGTCAGGCTCAGACCACCCTGCGCAAGATCGGGCGGCGCGGTTACGTGCCGGCTGAACTCTGTTCTATTCCGGCTCGCGAATGTTACTGGGCACGCCGGCCTTGCGCGCCTCTTCCTGCATGTCTTCGAGCTTCTGTTTGGCGTCGTCGACAGCCTTCTGCTTGTCGGCGATGTTCTGCTTATACTGCGCGTCTTGCTTGTCCCAGTCGGCAGAATTGCGCAGGCGGTTGCCGGCGTCGCCATACATCGCGGCCGCGCGCAGCTGATACTCGCGCTGCAACACGTCGAGCTCGCGGGCCAGCAGGTCGATTTGTCCCTTCTGCGCGTTGATCTTTTCGCCCCATTGCTTCCACGCGGCTTCCTTCTCGGCTTGTTCCTGTTCCGGAGTTTTAGAGTCGCC
>Ga0187772_10001602_pt1 | contig 10823 bp, 11 predicted proteins | sample 0116_SJ02_MP15_2_FD_133137 | JGI IMG/M metagenome (GOLD analysis project Ga0187772, IMG submission 133137) | Tropical peat soil microbial communities from peatlands in Department of Meta, Colombia - 0116_SJ02_MP15_20_MG | ecosystem: Environmental > Terrestrial > Soil > Wetlands > Peat | place... | reverse complement strand
CTAGCCTTGACCGCGTTTTGGCCCTTTTCTGCCAACCGTTTCTCGATCACCGCCCGTAAAATGTCTTCGCTCAAGCCAAGTAGACCGGCAGCAAGTCCGAGCGCGACCCTGTTCGGCCGCCCCTCAGGGATGGCTTTCGCCAGTTCTTTAATAGGAACTTCTGCCGTGCGGGCCCCGGCGAGGGTGACGACGTTGGGTAAATCGCTACCGGAAGGGTCGGTGATGACTAAACTCTGCGGCCCAACCTCGATCTCGCCCCCAAAACGATTGGCGTTGAGCCAGTCAATGCCGATTAACAAATCGAAACGCCCAAGCAGGCATTCAACCGGACGGGTTGCCAGCCGAACCAAGGCTGCCGCTTCGCCACCGCGGATCTGAGGGCCAACCGTACGGGTCAGCAAGCCATGCCAGCCCCCCAAGCTTGCGGCTTCTAATAGTAGGTTGCCGGCAGTGAGCGCACCCGCGCCGCCGCTCCCGACAATCCCCACTGAGATGCTTTCGACTTCTGGCATCTCCTGATCCCAAAGTGGAGTCAATGGCGTCCAAGCCAACGAACTTAAGGATGGGGCAATGACGGTGCGGAGGGCTTGACCTAAATCAAGTTAGATAAACGCAATTTAGCGCATCTTGACCTTGGAAGTTTGCTCTAGGTCAAAGCGGAGTGCACGGAGCGTCATAAAATTAGAGGCGTTCGGAGACGCTTATGGACAATGCAGCTGTTCGTTGGGTGATGACGCGGCAGGATGAGCCGTTCATCTTGACTGAGTTCAATCCGTTTTCGCCTGCGCACGACGAGGTGGTTGTTGAGATAGCCGGCTGCGGTGTCTGTCACACCGACCTGGGCTACTACTATGACGGCGTTCGCACCAAACATGATCTGCCGCTCACGCTCGGCCACGAAATCAGTGGCCGTGTCGTTGCCGCAGGCGCGGAGGCGAGTGAGTGGATAGGCAAGGCAGTGATCGTCCCGGCGGTGATTCCCTGCGGTAAGTGCGATGTGTGCCTCCGAGGCAAATCAACGATCTGTCCAAATCAGAAAATGCCCGGAAATGATATACACGGTGGATTTGCCAGCCACATCGTAGTGCCTGGGAGAGGACTGTGCGCGGTCGACGAGGCGCGGCTCAGCGCTGTCAACATCGAACTCGCGGACATTTCGGTTATCGCCGACGCAGTGACGACGCCCTATCAGGCTGTGATTCAAGCCGGCGTCCGGCCAGGCGACCTCGTGGTTGTCAACGGCACCGGCGGGGTCGGCGGCTATGCGGTGCAGATCGCAAATGCACTGGGTGGCGCCGTAGTGGCGGTTGATGTCAATGAGGACAAACTCAGCACCATTGCCAAACAAGGGGCGGCAGCGACGTTGAATGCGCGGCAGCTTTCGGCTCGCGAAATCAAATCAGCGATCCAAAACTTCGCCAAACAACGTGCGCTGCGGCAGACGGAATGGATAATCTTCGAATGTTCCGGGACGAGAGCCGGCCAGGAAACGGCGTTTAGTCTGATCAATCACGGCGCCACTTTGTGCGTGGTCGGCTTCACTATGGACAAAGTGGACATCCGTCTATCGAACTTAATGGCTTATCACGCACGCGCGCTAGGAAATTGGGGATGTCCGCCAGAGCTCTACCCAGCAGCCCTGGACCTAGTTCTCACCGGTCGCGTTAAGGTCGCGCCGTTCGTGGAAAAGCATCCGCTCGACTACATCAATCAAATCTTTGAGGCGGTCCACCAGGGCGAGCTCAAGCGCCGGGCGGTCCTCGTTCCAACCCATTGAGGAGTCACACCATGTGTGCGGAAGCCGTCCGTGCCACCCCCAGTGCCAATGAGCCAAAAGATCACATGCTCGTTGCCGACCATGTCCGTAAGGCAGCTAGTAAATGCGTTCTCTACGAAAAGCGCCCGGTGAAAGATACAGCTGGCAAGCCAGTTTCCGGCCTGTTCAATGCTTGGATCACGCTCGACAATCCGACGCAATTTAATTCTTACACGACGGACATGGTGAAGGCTGTGATCCTTGCGTTTCGCGAGGCGAGCGCGGCACGGGATGTGGTCGCCGTCGTGTTCACTGGCTCTGGCGACAAAGCTTTCTGCACTGGTGGCAACACCAAGGAATACGCAGAATACTACGCCGGCAACCCGCAGGAATATCGGGGCTACATGCGGTTGTTCAACGACATGGTGTCGGCAATTCTCGCTTGCGACAAGCCGGTAATCTGCCGAGTGAACGGCATGCGAATTGGCGGTGGCCAGGAAATTGGCATGGCTTGCGATTTTTCGCTCGCCCAGGATTTGGCACGATTCGGTCAAGCTGGACCAAAGCACGGCTCGGCGCCGATCGGTGGGGCGACCGACTTTCTGCCGGTAACGATTGGGACTGAACGCGCGATGGTAGCTTGCGTGCTGTGCGAGCCTTTCTCAGCGCACGAAGCCTATTTCACAGGCATGATTGCCGACGTGGTGCCAGCGCTCAAGGTGGATGGAAAATTCATCGCTAATCCGTTGGTGGAGACCAGCCGCATCACTGACGAATACGGTCGCTTCGTGTTTGGACGCCCGAAGACCGGCGACGCTCTGCGCGCGGGCCAGGAGCTGATAAAGCGTGGCAATGTTGACCTCAGTCTTCTGGATGACAAGGTCGAGTCGTTATGCACGAAGCTGCTCTACACGTTTCCCGACTGCACCACCAAGACCATTGAGGAACTACGCAAGCCAAAACTCGATGCTTGGAACCGTAATAAGGAGAACGCACGAGCTTGGCTTGCGCTCAACATGATGACCGAGGCGCGTGCCGGATTCCGTGCGTTCAACGAGGGAACGCGCGACACTGGTCGCGAAATTGATTTCATCGCGCTGCGTCGCGCGCTTGCGGCTAATGAAAAGTGGAATGACGAGCTAACCGAGACCATTCTGCCGGGCTCGTCGCAACGTCGTGCTCTTGTCCACGGCCTGCCGTGGTCCGACGGCCCGGCTTCCTCGGCAGGGTAAGAAGGCGATGTCCGCACCTCTCAGAGTCTGGTTGGAAGAGGAGGGTAGGCTGCTCCGATTGCGTTTGAGCAGACCAAAAGCCAACCTGATCGACGCCGCCATGATCGATGCGCTTGATCGTGCGCTAGTTGATCATCTCGGCGATCGCAATGTTGGCGCGGTTCTGATCGATGCAGAGGGCCCGCACTTCAGCTATGGCGCTAGTGTTGAAGAGCATTTGCCTGGCCAATGCGACGCGATGCTGACCGGCATTCACAGGCTGATCATCCGAATGATCGAGGCGCAGGTCACAATCCTAGTGGCGGTGCGTGGACAGTGTCTCGGCGGCGGGCTTGAAGTTGCGCTCGCGGGACATCTCTTATTTGTAGCTCCTGATGCAGTACTCGGCCAGCCGGAGATGAAACTCGGGGTGTTCGCGCCGGCGGCATCTTGCCTGCTGCCTGAACTCATCGGTCCCTCACGGGCGCTCGATCTGCTCCTGTCCGGTCGGACAATAAGCGGTCCCGAGGCTGCAGCGATCGGCATGGCGCGCGAGACTGCGGTCGATCCTGAGCGTGCGGCGTTAGCCTATTTCAACGACTATCTAAAGCCGAAAAGCGCAAGCTCGCTGCGCTATGCGATCAGAGCCGCGCGTTCAGATTATGCTACACGGGTGGTAGCGAAGATCAAATCGGTCGAACGTCTGTATCTCGACGAGTTGATGAAGACGCATGATGCGCTCGAAGGTCTTGGGGCGTTCATGGCTAAGAGGGCTGCGCAATGGCAACATCACTGAATGGCCATGGCCTTGCCGATACGGTCGCCCGAGCACAGGCGTTGTTCGACGATCTATCCTTCGAAGCTGCTCGGCAATGGAAAGCCGCTTCGCCAAATCGCAGGGTCATCGGTTACATGCCGATATATGTGCCCCGAGAAATTATTCATGCGGCGGGTTTCCTGCCGCTGGGGATTGTGGGCGGCGGTGATCAGCTCGAGGTCATTCACGGCGACGCCTATTATCAAAGCTATATTTGCCGCATTCCGCGCTCAACCGTCGAACTCGGCCTATCCGGGCGCCTCGATTTCGTCGATGGCATGCTGTTTCCGTCGATTTGCGATGTGATCCGCAATCTATCCGGCATGTGGAAAATGATGTTTCCGCATGTTTACGTCCGCTATTTCGACGTTCCGCAGAATTACCGTGACGATATCGGCGGTAACTACTACGTCAATGAGCTCGCGGAGTTGCGGCGAGACCTGGCTGAACTGCGCGGCCAACCTATCACCGACGAGGAGCTGCAGCGATCCATTGCACTTTATAACGACAATCGCCGGCTGGTGCGCGAACTCTACGCCTTCCGGGCAGAGCGGCCATGGCTCGCTCCCGCGGCGGAAGTCTACTTGGTGCTACGCGCCGGACTAGTGTTGCCGGTGGAGGAGCATTCGAAGCTGCTGCGCGCCTATCTCGACGCGGCCAACACTGAGGAGCGGCCGCGTCGTGATAATTGCCGCATCGTGCTGACCGGCGCATTCTGTGAGCAGCCACCGCTCAATCTTATCAAATCGCTCGAACTTTCTGGCTGCTATGTAGTGGATGACGACCTTCTTCTAGTGACGCGCTGGCTCACCGGCGACGTCCCCACAGAAGGCGATCCGCTACGTAACCTCGCGGCGGCCTTTCTCCACCATTCGGAATCTACCGCGGCCAAGTATGAGCCGAATGAGAAAGAGAAGGGCCAGCACCTCGTCCGCGCCGTTGCGCGATCTGCCGCTGAAGGAGTGATCTTCGCAGCACCCAGCTTCTGCGATCCGGCACTGCTTGATCGGCCGATGCTGCAGCATGTCCTCAAGAAGGCCGGCATTCCGTTCATTGCATTCAAATACGCAGAAAATTCCGGCCAGATGCAACCGATCCGCGAACAGGCCGGCACTTTTGCCGACTCGATCAAATTATGGAGCGGAACATGACCGCGACAATCGTCACGCCGAAGCCGGGTCCGGCCAAAGAGGTCGCTAAGGACGCTTCGATGGTCAAGCAGAAGGAAATGATGGCGCGTCATTACGACCGCCTGACCGGCGCAGCGCAGTCTGGCGAGAAGGTAGCGGCCACCTTCGTTCCGGGAAATCTCAACGAACTCATCATGTGCTTTGACCTAGTGAATAACCTACCTGAAGTGAATGCGATTCAGAATGGACTGCGGCGAACGAGTGGTGCCTACGTGTTGGAAGCCGAGAAGATCGGCCATTCGGAGGACGTGTGCACTTATGTCAAGTCCGACATCGGAATGATGGCAAAAGGCAACGTAGCGCCGAACGGCAAAAAGTTTCCTAATCCAGACCTGTTGCTACTGTCGTATACCGGTTGTTTCACTTTCATGAAGTGGTTTGAGCTGCTGCGCGAGCAATACAAATGCGAAACAGTCATGCTGCATACGCCGTATATGGGGGACGGCAAGATCACGTCGAACATGATCGAGTATATGGTCAAGCAGCTGAAGGAAGAGGTCATCCCTACGCTTGAGCGCGTTTCCGGCGTCAAGTTCGATATTGATCGTTTACGTGAGCATCTGAAGAAATCAGTCAAAGCCGAAGAGGATCTGGTCTGGGTGCTGCAAAGTGCAAAGCACAAGCCGTCGCCGATCGACGCCTATTTCGGCGGCATCTACTATATCGGCCCCATCTTCGGCGCCTTCCGGGGTACTGATGACGCGATAGAGTATTATAAATTCCTTCGAGACGAAGTCGCCGAGCGCCTCGCCGGCGCCCAAGGTCCAGTTACTCCTGACGGCGACATGGGCGCAGAGAAATATCGGCTGGTCGTCGAGGGACCACCGAACTACACCAGCTTCCGACAATTCTGGAAGATGTTTTATGATGAAGGCGCTGTAGTCGTCGCGTCAAGCTATACCAAGGTGGGGGGCGTGTACGATTTTGGGTTCCGTCACGACCCAAACAAGCCCCTGGAGACGCTCGCCGAATATTGTCTCGGCGTCTACACCAATCGAAGCCTACCGATGCGCATCGAGATGCTCTCGAACTATATCAAGGACTACGACGCGGATGGCCTACTGATCAATTCGATCAAAAGCTGTAATAGCTTTTCGGCCGGCCAACTTTTGATGATGCGAGAGGTCGAAAAACGAACTGGAAAACCGGCAGCGTTCGTTGAGTCAGACCTTGTCGATCCGCGCTATTTCTCGGCGGCGAACATCAAGAACCGTCTGGAGAGTTATTTCCAGATGATCGAGCAAAAGCGCGCCGGAGGGCGCGCCGCCGCTTGAGGAGACGAACATGAAGACTTTCGTCGGTATCGATCTCGGTTCGACCACTACAAAAGCGATTTTGCTCGACGAGAACAGGGAAGTGCTCGGACGCGGGATCACCAATTCGCGTTCCAATTACAGCACTGCGGCTCGGGTGGCGGAACAGGAGGCGCGTGTCGACGGACGGTTCACGCTGTTTCGACGCTCGCTCAAGGGAGCGGGGAGTTTTGGATTGCGTCTCGACGAATTTCTCGCCGCATTGGAGCGGGCGTTCCGGCTGGAGCAATTTCTCGAGCAACTTGCCGATCTCGAGCAAACTTGTCTCAGCCACATAACTGGTGAACGCTTTGCCAAATGCGGAACTGAGGTGAAGGAGGCGCTCGCCGAGATATTCGGACGTTTGCGCGCCGATGCGCCGATGCTTTATGCGCCGGGTGCCAAACGCAAATCCGATTTCTTCCGCGATATTGCCGGTTCCCGCTATCACACCCATGCCGAAGACACAGCCCGGAGCTCTGGCGCTCCCTATGATCTTTTGATCAATCTCTACGACAAGTCGATCATCGACGTTGAAAACCGCCCGCCGGAAGGAAACCTCAGCGACAAGTTCCACCGCGCGTTGGATCGTATTCTCGAATCCGAGCCCGAACTGCGGACATGTGCGGTTGATACCCTGGCGACAATCGAAAACGCGCTCTCCATCGACCTGGAAAATACCTATTTGGTGGGGACAGGATACGGCCGCGTGACGCTGCCGTTCTCCAAGGAGCATATCCGGTCCGAGATTCTGTGCCATGGACTTGGGGCGCATATGATGTACCCCAAGACGCGCACGGTACTGGACATCGGTGGCCAGGACACCAAGGGAATCCAAGTCGACAGCAATGGCATCGTCGAGAACTTTCAGATGAACGACCGCTGCGCAGCCGGCTGCGGCCGCTATCTCGGTTATATTGCCGATGAAATGAACATGGGGCTGCATGAGCTTGGCCCGATCGCTATGAAGTCCGAGCGGCCGGCGCGGATCAATTCGACCTGCACCGTGTTTGCCGGCGCCGAGCTCCGTGATCGCTTATCTCTTGGCGAGAAGCGCGAGGACATCCTAGCAGGGTTGCATCGCGCCATTATCTTGCGAGCCGTATCGATCATCTCGCGATCGGGAGGCGTAACCAACGAGTTCACCTTCACTGGAGGCGTCGCCAAAAACGAAGCCGCGGTGCGTGAGCTGCGCAAGCTCATCAAGGAGAACTATGGTGACGTCACGATCAACATCGATCCGGAGTCGATTTACACCGGCGCACTCGGGGCGGCGGAGTTCGCTCGCCGGGCGCATCTCGGACAGACAGAGGGGCGCGAGCCATGACCATAGCCGCCGGAATTGACGTTGGGACAGGCGCGGTTAAGGCCGCCATTTTCAAAGTCGAGAACGAAGAATCGAACTGGCTTTCGCGGGCGATCATCCGCATACGTCAGCGCGATCCGATGGAGCTTGCGCGTGTCGCATTTGACCACGTGCTGGAGGATGCCGGCCTCGAACAAAGTGACGTCGATTACATCGCCAGCACCGGCGAGGGCGAGGGCATGCCCTTTCATACCGGGCACTTTTATTCGATGACTACACACGCGCGCGGCGCGATTTTCCTTGACGGCGAATCGCGCGCGGCCCTCGATGTCGGTGCTCTGCACGGACGTGCGATCAGTATTGATGAGCGCGGTAAGGTGTTGAGCTACAAGATGACTAGCCAATGTGCGTCGGGGTCAGGACAATTCCTGGAAAATATCGCTCGTTATCTGGGCATCGCTCAGGAGGAAATTGGCCTACTTTCGCGGCAGGCCGACAAGCCGGAGGTGGTGTCAAGTATCTGCGCGGTGCTGGCAGAAACTGACGTCATCAATATGGTGTCGCGCGGCATTACTGCGCCGAACATCCTCAAAGGCATCCACCTTTCGATGGCGGCGCGTTTGTCCAAGCTCTTGAAATCCATCGGTGCAACGCAGGGCGTGGTCATGGTCACCGGAGGGCTCGCGCTCGACAAAGGGCTGGTCGCGGCCCTTGAAGAAGACATCGCTAACATCAAGGACATGAAAACGATCGTACGTAGCCATCCGGACTCGATCTATGCGGGAGCAATCGGGGCGGCCCTGTGGGGCGCCTATCGGTTTGAGAAACTTGCTGCCCGCGGCGAAGTGGCGAAGGCAGCCTGACCAATAAGAAGGACAAGCACATGGCGCTGATGATCACCGAAGCATGTACCGCTTGCGACGCCTGCGAGCCGGTCTGCCCGAACAAAGCGATTACGGCGGGAAACCCAATTTACGTCATCGATCCCCTGAAATGCACGGAATGCGTAGGCGCTGAAAACGAGCCGCAATGCAAGCTGGTTTGTCCGGCGAACTGCATTTTCCCGAACCCGGATTGGGTGGAGAACAATGACGATTTGCTGGCAAAGTACCAACAACTGCACGCGTGAACGAAATGATCGAGTTTAGGAATCGCATCTGTCAAACGCTTCACAAGGAGCATGAGACAAACATTGCGCTACTGGAACGTGTGGAGCGGCTGATTGCCGCGCATCGGGACGCTTGCCCGGACGCTGTCGATCCGCTGGCACGACAACTGATTTCCGAATTTGCGACTGGCGTGTCGGCCGAAGTCAAACGACATTTCGCTTTTGAAGAGCGCGACCTGTTTCCCTACCTAGATGCGTGGGGCAGCAGCGAGATCGGTGTGCACTTGACCGAAGAGCATTCGGTCATTCGCCCCCTGGTGGAAGCGCTCGCGCGGGTGGCGCGGACTGCCGCCGGGCGGGGCTTCGATGAAGGATCGTGGAATGAATTCCGGCGCCTCGGTGCCGAACTATGCGATCGCCTGTACTCGCACATTCAGAAAGAGGAGATGGCGTTGCTGCCATTGGTCGAAGAGAGCATGGATTCGGAAACCGAAACGCGGCTTTATCAAGATTACCTGGAAATCGCGTGAGCATTTGCTATGGCTTCTCTTGCCGCATCCATTAACGAGGATACCCGCCCGATCGAGGTCGGCGATCTCGACCGCATGGTGGCGATCGATCGTGCTCACACAGGGTCACCGCGGCGACGGTTTTTTGAAAAACGTTTGGCTGCAGCCGCCGCACATCCGCAAGACTTTGTTCAGATTGGCCTAACGCGCGGTGGAATGCTGCGGGGGTTTGCCATCGCTCGTTTGTTGCGCGGCGAATTCGGCCTCGGCGACGTGGCTGCGGTGCTTGACGTGCTGGACATCGAACCGGAAAGCCGCGACCGCGGACTGGGCCAGGCCCTAGTCGATCGGATGGTCGACATCATCGCACAGAAAGGGGTGCATTCGCTGTATTCGCAAGCGAGCTGGACCAATCATCAACTGTTACGTTTCTTTCATGCCGCCGAATTCGAACTCTCGCCCCGCATAGTGGTGAGTCGATCTGTTTCTGCCCCGCTGATAGAGACAGTAGGGGAGGGAAGGGTCGTCGCGACGGAAAAACATGAGGCAATGCAGTTCGCCGCGACTATTCCGACCCGGGTCGGCGACGCGGCCGAAATCAATTACGGCACCACGGTGCCCGATTTCAGCCCTCTGGCGCGGGACGAGATTCCGGTCCGCGGAATGAAGGATAGCGATCTGTTGGCAATCATAGCCATCGACCGGCAAATCGTTGGGCGCGATCGCTCAGAATATTTCGCAGAGAAGCTACAAGAGGCGTTGTTCGAATCCGGGGTGCGCGTATCGCTGGTTGCGGAACGCGATAATCGGCCTGTGGGTTTCATCATGGCACGCGTGGACTTGGGAGAGTTCGGACGCTTCGAGCCAAATGCCGTACTCGACACGATCGGCGTTGATCCCGACTACCGCAACCAAGGGATCGGCCGCGCCTTGCTCTCGCAGCTTCTCCTCAACTTGAACACGTTGCGGATAGACCGCGTGAGCACTGAAGTCGACTGGCGCGATCGCGAATTGCTGGCATTTCTCGACCATTGTAGCTTCGTACCAGCACCGGAACTTTGCTTTGTCCGTGCTATCGCTGGAGCAGAAAATGCTCGAAAGCCGGCTGAGTAATGAGTGCTCGCTCGTTCGGGGCGTTATTGTGCGAGGGGTACCGATTTACCACTCGCTCCGAGCAGCCCAAGGCAGTTTATTCAACGCCATGAGCGTACCGGCGTTTGGACAATAGTCCTTCCATGCTGGAATGGCCGAATCGCGCGCAAAGTCTCGCGCACACCGCCTGTGGCATTCGCACATCGAGCAAACTCGCTGGAGATCTTGGTAGGCCCTCGGTTCGACTCGGGCAACCTCATTTGTGTCAAGGTCAAGTGCGGCCATCCGGCGCGGCAAAAGGTCAGCCGCCTCAGGGCCCAGCTTCGCCAGTCGACGGAGCTGCCAAGTTGATAGGCCGATGTCTTTAGCAATGTGTTCAACTTCGTTCTCGCCACAGGCTTCGAGATCCACTTCTTCAGTCCAATCTCGACACCATTGAAAGATAGTTGCGATCGGCGACCATCGTTTTTCTGAAAGGCCAAGGCTTAGCATGTTTCCCTCCTGTTCTTTCAGGGTGCGGTTACGGCCCCCTCAAATGCGGT
>Ga0187772_10001601_pt1 | contig 10836 bp, 7 predicted proteins | sample 0116_SJ02_MP15_2_FD_133137 | JGI IMG/M metagenome (GOLD analysis project Ga0187772, IMG submission 133137) | Tropical peat soil microbial communities from peatlands in Department of Meta, Colombia - 0116_SJ02_MP15_20_MG | ecosystem: Environmental > Terrestrial > Soil > Wetlands > Peat | place... | reverse complement strand
TGAAGAGGTTACGGAAGAACGTTATGATTAATCCTATAACGCTGACCCGAGTCTGACCTCTGCCCGGCTGCGCTACCTGTTTTATGACCTGAACGACCGCGGTCCCCTGCCCGACTATTGGGGTCCCCGGCCGATTATAATCCGTAGCCGAAACCTTGATTGTGATCGTGTAGTTGCCCGGGGCGAGGCCCGGTGCGAAAACAACCAGCACGCTGAACGGCCGAGGTATGGTCGGATCCACTTCACCCAGAAATACGCTGTTCTGGGGGCCGGGAACTAGCACGGGCGATTCGACGGTGACATTGGCGTTATAGGAGGCAAGGTTTCCGTTGTTTAATACGTTACCGGAGACCGTGGTGTTCCCACCCGGCGTGACGATGCCTGGAGAAAGAAGGATGTTGTAAACAACCAGGTTGATGTAGCCTGTAACCGAAAAGGCAAGGGAATGTGTCTCTGTCGTGTAGGAGACGTCCCCAAGCTGTTTGTATGAAACCGTCAAGGTGCCTGAATAGGAAGTGCCCGCGGAGGATGAAGGAGCGTACACCTGGAAAGAAACCGTTACACTTTGTCCATACGATATTGAGTCAAATTGCCAAGTCCCACCGGTACCCACCAGCGTCAACCCGCTTGGCAAGGAGACATCCAGCCCCACATCGTAGATTGCAACATAACCGCTGTAATTATTCACAACTGTGATGGTCACTGTATTGTTGAACCCCGCCGTCAAACTCTGCCCGGTCTCAAGAACTGTCAAATGGGCGGTACTCTGAGCACCAGCGGGTGGCGTCTCAGCGACCAAAACGGAGCCCAAGAGCGCGAAGAGAAGGAATGCCATCTTCCAGGACTTATAGCTTATTATCGAGGCTCAACCCTCTGAGCGCTTTTATCCTCGCATCTAGGCTCGGATGTTTGTCGAACAGCCTGATGAATCGATTCTTACTTGCCGGGTGGAATAAACATGCCGTTGCAACGGATCCCGGTTGAGAGGCTATGTACTCTTGCGATTCACGGATTTTTGTGAGAGCCGATATGAGAGCATCCCGGCCCCCAACAATCTGCACCGCTGTCTTGTCAGCAAGGAATTCACGGGCTCTGTAAAGGGCGGGCTCAATCAGATGGCATAAGGGATGGGCGAATAGCGCTACCCTAGCAGAGGTTGCGAAAGACCGCAGTGCAAAATCGTTGTTCTTTACATGGGAAAGTTCATGCGCAATGCACGCTTCGAGTTCATCGCGCCCCAAAGACTCTATCAGCCCCACCGAGACGGCCAACTCGAATCCCTGTTTCGATCTGGTTATGAACGCGGCGGAATCACCTGAGTCGATCAACGACACGTTGGGAGGCTCAATGCCGGCCGCCCTCGAAATATCATGCACTGAGCTGATCAATTCGCTTGGTGCGGCCAGGAATTCCACATCTGGCATCAACCTTGCTAGGGGGAATCGCGTTTTCCTAACCTCCATGGATATAGCAACAATTACGGCCGCCGCGGTTCCGATTACCGACAGGCCGACGTTCATCGTGAAGAAGAAAGAAAACGCGTGAAAGGCCTCCCTTTCACCCAGAATTCCCATCTCTGGCAGCTCGAAGCGCAGCCAGGTCGAGATCGACTGGACACTCCCGTAAAACAACACCGTAAGCACGAGAATAAGTGCCGCCGATTGCTGACGGGAGGAACGATTAGAAACAACAGCGACTCCGAGGCCGCTAGCCATAAACACAGAGAGAACCAACTTATCAGCGGCATTACGTACGCCCAAAGGGCCAATGAGAAAGAATGCTGCGAACAGCACAGCGCTGTGGATGAGTATCACTTCTTCGCGCCGCCTTTGAGTCTGTTCAAATACTTCGATATGATCCGGTGGTCTTCAGGCTTCTCTGCCATCCTCTCGGCTAAGTACGCAACCGTCACATCGTTGAAGCCTCGCAGCAACACTCCCATGACGTTATTCACGACAACATGCTTGAACTCGTCCCTAGAGAGGCGTGACGAGTAGAGGTAATGAGGGCCTCCTTCCTTGACCAATCTTCTCGATAGCAGCCCCTTTCGGTAGAGCCTGTCCAGAATGGTTGCTACAGTTGTCACCGCGACAGGCCTTTCGTCCGCGATTTTATTGTGGAAATCCCTAACCGAGAGTGGAGAGCCGGCTTCCCAGAGCTCCTCAAGCATAGCAGCTTCCAAGTCGCCGAGAGCAAAGCGTAGGTCACGGTTGTGTGGATGAAGAGCCTGCAACTTCAAGGGTCGACAAACCCGGACTACCGGCTGTAGTTAGGCTTATATAAATTCGCTTGCAGCACGACGTACTGTGGGCTGACTGCGATGCCAACAACCCCGACCGCGATCCCCCTCATAGTTGCAGGATTGATGCTAGGTTCCTTGCTCGTATCCGAGAAACGTAAGGTGTCGAAACGGAAACTTCTCGGGGTTTCTTTGTTAGGCGGCTTACTGAACGCCGCAAACGCGTTCGTAGTGTACACATTATTTCCCCCGACAACTTTCACACGTTTCGGCGGCGGAAACCTTGGTGGGGGCACATTTGCTGGAGGCACATTTACCGGATCGTCAACCTTTCAGTTCAGAGGGGCGGCGGCGGGCGCGACCTCAGAGAGCTCATTCATCCTCCTCTCTTTCATAACAGGCGTATTGATTGTAATCGTCGTCGTTGGAGTTGCGCTCGCATACGTCCGGTATAAGGGCGGACATAAGGAAGAGGAGCTAGAGGAGCCAGAAACGAAAGAGGGAGAGCAGGAAGAACTAGAAGAGCCCGAACCGAAAGAGCAAGAAGAGATCTAACTACGACTGGCTTCCTTAATGTTCACCGCCCACGCTGTTCATAGAGCAGCGAAGAACCTAACCATCACCCTAATCCTACTCTCAACAATTCTCCTCCCCATCTCCGCAAACGTCTTCCAGCCGGTCCACGCGAACGACCTAACAGTCTCGCCCGGAAAATGGGACCTAAGACTAGGAAACAGCACGAGCCTAGTTGAGCTAAGCTACCCCAACAGCACCATCCTGACCGACAGCGTAGGCGACCTTCTATTCACCGTTACGCTTGAACCCAACTCTTCCCTGTTTCACTGCGATACCCAACCTACGCCCAGTACGCCTCTCCTTCCCTCACCTCTGCAACTCGGCGATTGTCAGTTCAGCCTCAACATCTACATAGCACCCGAGTTCAGCGGCCTGACAATAGCCAATCTATGGACCAGTTTTACGAACGATTATGATCACATCCACCTCCGACTCTCCCGATCATCATCAGCCGACCAGATTGCACCAAATTGGTGGGAGATTAGTTTTCAAGACATCAACGTCACATGCGCGCCCTTGCTTGCAAACCCCTCGATCACTCCAAGCCACCCTAATCCAGTGTTCTTGGCCTACCCAACCTGTTCCCTCCTACCCGGCCACCCGCCAGTAATCGGGCCGTATCAGACTAAACCGCAATACGTCAGGGTTTTCGAAGTGACATCGCCGACGACGGCCGGGCGATATTTTTTCAAGGCATTCATCAATGGGAACTCTATAGGCGCACCTAACTTCCCGACGCTCGTAGTTAAAGCCAGTAGAGACCCCGCAACGATCTCCGGAACCTTAAGGGACCTCGGGAATCGAATCCCAAGCAGAGCCGGCCAACCCATCTTTCTAGCGCCGGGCATGGGGGCTCAGATTATTGCAACAGGGTACACTGCCCTTGGACAAACCGTTTCGGCTCAAACGTTCATCAACTCTACTGCCGGTGGCAGTTACACGCTCTACGGCGTCGCTGCGGGCACCTACAACGTAACCGTCTACGCGGCCGGCTACATACCTACAACGATTAACCAGCTCCCATACCCTTACCCCTTCAATCCCTCAATAACTAGGCCAACTCCCATCAGCGTCGCCCCAGCCCAATCCCTCGAAGGAATTGACATTTACCTATCAGAAAGCGCCAACGTCACGGGAACCGTGTTGTCTCAGACCGCCTCGGGTAGACCCGTGCGGTGGGGGACCGTGTGCTCCCTTACGTTTGGGCCCAGCCCGACGCCTTGTTCGACAAACCGGGCGATTACCGTCGAATTGCTCAACCTTGACGGCACAACCATCGTAGCCACAAACCAACAGCCCTACACTTTACCAACAAGTATAACGCCCCAAGGCTGCGTCACATACCCAATCAACTGCGCCACTAATCCTGACGCAACGGACTATCATTTCATTATTCAAAATCAACTATCAAGTTGGAGCGGGGAGATCCCTGAGAATTACGCAAACTTCACATCCGGACTTCCAACGGGTGTGGATTATTTTGTGCGCGCATACGTGACTTCGTACATTCAGCTTGCGGAGATCCGGGCGCACGTGGCAAACGCCACCTTGGAAACAGAACTCCCCGTACCGCTCATTCGAACCGGCTTCATCACTGTCACCGTGCACTTCAAGGATTCCAATTCTACGGGCTCGGGTCTCGTGGATAATCCGATAAAGGTGCCACAAGCAACATTGTCCGTTTCTGCATATGACATGGAAGGAATCCTCAGGGCGCAGAATCAAACGACGGTCTTCGATGGCAACCGGAGCGCTTTCATAGAGTTGTCGGGCTTTAGCAACTCTCGGCAGCATGGAATTTTCGCGCAGTTCTCGCAGAATTATGGCATTCTACCGGGCACTTACTATATCGTAGCACGGCTTACGGCAGCCCCACCCACCACCGGTAACGCAGCTACGACAACGAACGCCCCAGTTCCAGGCTCGCTTGTCGTGGGCGATTTATATTATCAGTATTCGATCGTTCAGGCAACCATCGGTTTGGGAGAGGGGGACATTCAGGTTAGCTTTCCTTTGTATCGGGCCTCAGGTATCCAGCTGAACGTATACTCAATTGACACTGAAGTTCCGCCTTTATTTCGCCATTGGGCCTTCCCGGGGAGCCCAGTCTTCTTTACGTTTATACCGACTTCCGAAATCTCGCTGTATGAGTCGAACTCAACTCAGCCATCGGGGAGCAGTTCACTTCCACCGCCTCCATTGTTTATGGATCAGCCTTCGTACATAGAACACACACTTCCCGTGCTCAACGTGACCGGCCTTCAGCCCGGTAGCTACGACTGCTTTGTGTACACTGTCGGATACACTCAGGAAACCCCGTGTCACTTTACGGTGCAACTGGGCTATAACGCGGATGCCTCTATCTGGATGATCAAGAATCCATTCATCAGCTTGACCGTCGCATTCAGGCATGAAGGGCTGTTAACAGGAATAAACTCAACCGAGCCTTATGCTCAACCGATAAACGATCTACCGGCGACCCCCGTAAGGTGGGAGGTTTTCGACGACCTAGGAGATTTTGTTGCTGCGAACGCAACTTACATTCCCAATGTCTCCCCGAGAGGGACGCCAACCCAAGTGGCTAATTTTACGCTGGTCGGCTTCGACACTTACTATGGTGACCCGAGGTATGTGTGGTCAGGTTTCTATGACACTACTGATCAGGTAACCCAACAAGACGGAGGTCTATTGCTGTATCCTTGGGAGCTCGCGCAACCGTACCATGAATTTACGATTAGACTCTGGGTTGATGGATACTATCAATTGTATCCAGTGCGGGCAATCGTCCCTACGGCTGGGAACGTTTCCCTGACAATATTTCTTGATCGTGCATCGAGGATAAGTGGCACAATAGCGGGCCCCGACTTCTTTGGATTCGCACGTCCCCAGTCATGGGCTGCGGTAGATCTTGAACCATTCAACTACACGCTCTCAGGGATTATAGATGTCCAGCCGGGTAACTACACGACCACAAGCCTAGACGGGTTCTTTCAAGTGTGGGCGCCTCAGGGAACCTATGGTCTAGGTGTGTTGTTGGCAGGGTACCAATCCTACCAGATCGAACTCGCTGTTCCTGCGGGGTCCGATATCTCTTTGTGGATTTGGCTGGAGAACTACCAACCATTAACCCAACCCGCAGGCGCAATCGTTGCAGCCAATCTCGCGTTCACGACGTATAAGCAGCCCGTTCCGGTCTTTCGCGAAACTCGGAACTAGTGGATGAGGGGACATGCCTTCAGGCCTGGTTATGATGGGACACTGACTTGGCTTCACGTTCCGACGGAAAGGTGAAGCACTTGTAATCTATCCAGAAGCCTCTCGCCGACGTCGACCTGCGAGGAACAACGCCGTTAAGAAGGTTAACGCCAAACACATAACTACTGTTGAGCTTGGGAACTCGGGTACAGGTGATGAGCTTACGACGCTGAAATTCTTGCATATGCCGGGAGTACCATTCACCGAAGCTTGGGTGTCGGTGACACTCACACTGTACGGCCCCGCGGGTAACCCATTCTGATACGATTGGCTCGTCACCACCCAGCCTCCTGAATTACTCTCACTCGGAGTCGCAAGAGGTGCCGGAAAGGATAATGTGGTATTGTAACTGCCGGTGTAAGCGCCGCCTGACTTTACGGGGGTAGTGGTAAATGCGATTGATTTCGATGGTGTAAATGCGCAACTAAAGCCCGGGTATATGCGCATCAAGACAGTGTTTTCTGGGTTGTTTGGAGATATGGTTCCGATGTCTACTCCTGAGAACGTGATTGGTTGACCTACCACCGAAACTGAAGGTGAAATGTTTACGCTCTTTACTGTTCCGAATGCTGGGGAAACTACCAGCCCAGCGGCAATGATGAGAAACGAGATTAGCTCGAATCGAGTGCTTTGTCTTGACATCGTTTCTCTCTGACTTTATTGCGCACTACGGATATAATGATACGCATATCCGAGACGATGCCACGATGCATCTGGTCCAAGGAAGTGGTCCATGTTCGCTCGCGGCTTTAGATGCCGTGTGTTCAGAGTAAGGGAGACTCATGACGGTTACAAGCGGCTGCCTTGCGAGGTTCCGGTGACATGCCGCGGCAGTTGCGTCTTCTGGCTTCCGTTTTCGTCTGTGGTGCAGTGGTGATGTCACTTGAGCTGTTGGGGAGCAGGTTGCTTGCGCCTGTTTTCGGGAATTCCATATTTGTTTGGGGAAGCCTGATAGGGGTAGTGCACTCGGCGCTCAGCGCCGGGTATTATCTCGGGGGGAAACTGGCCGACCTCAAACCGAGCTTTCAGATCCTATCCACACTGATCTTCGCCGCGGGGATCCTTGTTCTGGCCTTACCGGCCTTAGCGGCTCCCCTGTTTAGCTTCGTCATCTCCTTGAATATTGTTGAACAATACTCGCCGTTGCTAGCTACGACTTTACTGCTCGGACCGCCGAGCCTCCTCCTAGGTACGGTTTCCCCCTACGCGATCCGTCTTGTAGCGGAGAGCGTTCAAAGCCTCGGAAAGACGTCCGGTAGCCTCTACGCCCTCTCGACTCTGGGAAGCATCGTAGGTACCTTCCTGACGGTATTCGTCCTCATACCGATCTTTGGAGTGAATAAGATCATCTTCGGCATGGGCGCTTTGTTGCTCGTGGTTGCGTTTCTTGGCTTGAGTGTTAAGTTGAAAGCGGTTGCTCTAATGATTCTGATAATGTTACCATTAGCGGCGCCTTACATGGTTAGCAGGCAATTGACAGTGGCCGCCTACACTTTGGCGCTGGGCGACACTATCTATGAGACCGACACCCCTTACCACCATCTCGTCGTCGCCGATTACTATGACCCGACCTCCCAATCAATGGTACGAGTGCTCATCATGGACGATAACTTGCACAGTGCAATGGACCTGCAGTACCCGAACATGACCGTGTTTCCTTACACGGACTACTTCAACCTGGGCTTCCTTCTCAACCCGAAGATCACGCGAGCCCTATTCATCGGCGGCGGGGGTTTCACTGGCCCAAAGCAATTCCTGCGAGACTACCGGAACGTGACGGTCGACGTAGTGGAAGTGGACCCGGCTGTCATAAGCGTCGCAGAAGAATACTTCGCGGTGAACGCCACCAACCCGCGGCTACACATATACAACAACGACGGACGCGTCTTTCTCCAAGATACAAGGCAGCGGTATGACCTCATCGTTCTAGATGCTTACTCAAGAAGCTACGTGCCATTCCATTTGATGACGTTGGAATTCTTCGAATTAGCCTCTTCACATCTCACAAGCAACGGTATCGTGATCTCGAACCTGATCTCCGGTGTGGAGGCAGGTAACGATCAATTGTTAACGGCTGAAGTCAACACGATGCGGGTCGTCTTCCCTAACGTCTACGTCTTTCCGGTTGAAGGCACATTGTACCCGGATACGCAGAACGTGGAAATTCTAGCCACAAACTCGGCGGGGCACCTGACCGAAGGAGATTTCGAGCAATTCGCCGCATCCAGCACGACTGTTAGGGCCCCCGGGATGACGGACTATGTGACAAACTACATGGTGGTGCAACCAAACAATTCACCAGTCCTAACTGACGATTATGCGCCCGTTGAGAACCTCATCAGTCCAATTAGCGACCAACCATTAACCATGGACCAACAGCCATTGATCTCTCAGGGCGAAGCGTTGCGGGTTGCGGTTGGATTGGCGTTGGTTGTTGCGGTTTGTGTTATTCTAGCGAAGAAGAAAATTCTCTGAGCTAGCCTACATTGTGGCCATCGTTCGCCGAAGCAACCGCCTGCTCGCTTCCAGCTTCATCTTCCTTCGCTTGTGCTCTGCGGCCAGTTCTGTACACTTACGCTGAGCCTTTGCGATGAGCAGGCGAGTCTCACGCGGGTTTGGACTTCCGGCCGTACGGTAAGAGTTGATGTGGTTATCCAGATCGAGTGTACGAGCGATCGTCCTGAAGGTCTTCGCGTTGAGCCGAATCCCTAATGCACTTTCCCAGTCAGACATCCCCATTTGTTGAAGAGACTTGCGTTGGCTGATGGCGGTCTGTACGACGGAGCCGACTTTCCGGTGTGCGGTACGGAAGGGCAGGTTTTCGAGTCTGACTAGGAGGTTTGCGATTTCCGTGGCTGCCATGAATTGAAGGTAGTTTCTCGCGGCAATCCCTTGGGCGGGCCTTATTCTGGGCATGAGGGCGCCAAGTATCTTGAGGCATGAGTCTAGTTCGTCCAGCGATTGCCACAGCAAGGGTGTAGCCTCCTGATAATCCAGGTTGTAACCGGTCGTCAAACCGTGCATGAGGATTACGGCGGCGTTGAAGTTCGATGCGATCTTGGCGGATTTTGCGCGAATAAGTTCAAGCGGGTCGAGGTTCTTCTTCTGGGGCATTATGCTGCTCGTGGAGGCGAACTCGTCCGGAATGTTGACGAGGCCTACCTCGCTGGAACTGTAAAAGAGCAAGTCAGAGGCGATTCGGGAGAGGTCGGTCGCTGTCAGAGCGAAGACGCTTAATGCTTCCAAAGCGAAGTCTCTTCCGCCAACTGCGTCCAGAGACGCCTCCACGGTTCCATCAAAGCCAAGAAGCTTTGCGATGAGGGATCTGTCTAAAGGGAAACTTGTTCCGGCCAGGGCGGCCGCACCCATAGGCGATAGGTTAACTCTGGCATATGCTTCAAGGAGTCGCTCGCTGTCCCTGAGGAGCGAGAAGCAATTAGCAATTATGTAGTGGGCGAAGCTGATAGGTTGTGCAGGTTGAAGGTGCGTGTAACCCGGGAAGCCGGAGGTTACGTACTTGCGTGCCTGCGATACCAATGAAAGTTCGAAGCTGAGCAACACTTGGGCGAGGTCGAGCATCCGGCTTCGCAGGGCCATTCTGATCGCTGTCACAACCTGATCGTTGCGACTCTTCCCAAGGTGCAATAGGCCGCCTGCCTCCCGCCCTGTCCGTCGAGTGACGGACTCCTCGATTCGGACGTGAACGTCCTCCGCTCCCCGTTTGCCAAACTCGTGCCTCTCAAGTGTGCGAAGCGCCCTCAGAATCTTCTGAGCTACTAGCTTCTGGATTGCCCCACATCTCTCCAGTGCTACGACGTGTGCCTCGTTCACCTGAACCGTCGCGGCAGCGATTTTCCTGTCGTCACTGAGTGAAGAGATGAAGTTAACCACGTCCGGGCGCGTTGCCGTGAGTCGGCCGCCTTTCAGAATTGCGGACATTCTCGATCACTTAGTGGCGGCCTTCAGCAACTCGTCTTCCCGAGCGCGTTCAACGATTCGCGTGAGCGCTTGCGCGTACACCTCTATGGTGGCTAGGTATTCCGAGACCCTGACGTGTTCAATTTCGGTGTGGTCAAGCCGCGAATCTCCCGGGCCATACGCAAACATGGGAATGCTCTGGGTTTGAGCGAAGAGGTTTATGTCGCTTGTCCCGGTCTTCTTCAAGAGGGCGACTTGTCCTCCTCGGACTTTCCTAATGGCCCACCTGAACGCAGAGAGCGCGTTCGAATCCGTTGTACCAAGGAAAGCCTCAGTCTGGTCGTCAACGCGAAAATCCACTGTCACATCCTTACGCTCTGCCGAATATCGTACGATAAATTCCCGTACCTTGTTGAGGAAAGCTTCTGACTTCACGTCCGGGGGTATTCTTACGTCGATCTCAAGAGCCGCATTTGCCGGGACACTGTTTCCGGGGCCGCCGGCGGTGATATTGGTGACACAGCCGGTTATAGCGTCGAACTTTGATTGGGCGAGGTTGTTCAAGAGTTGACGTTCGAACGTGGACCAGAACGCGCAGGCTTCTTCGAAGCTGCTCGCCGACAGCCAGGGCGAGGCTGAGTGGCCGCCCGGCGTACGGAAGGAAAGGTGGAGCTTCAGACCTCCCTTGTAACCGGTTACTATGTTTGATACGCCGCTGGGTTCTCCGAAGACGGCTAGGTCGTACCTTGTCTTCTCCGCTACTAATGCCCGTATCCCTCTGCTGCTCGTCTCCTCTTCAACGACTCCCGCCACCGTAATCTGAACTGGCGCTCGGATTCTTTCCTTCG
>Ga0187772_10001600_pt1 | contig 10851 bp, 7 predicted proteins | sample 0116_SJ02_MP15_2_FD_133137 | JGI IMG/M metagenome (GOLD analysis project Ga0187772, IMG submission 133137) | Tropical peat soil microbial communities from peatlands in Department of Meta, Colombia - 0116_SJ02_MP15_20_MG | ecosystem: Environmental > Terrestrial > Soil > Wetlands > Peat | place... | reverse complement strand
ATTACGAGTCCTATCAACAATGCAATTGACATCAGAAAACATGTTGCTGATTCCGAGGCATCTATTTCAAGAGGCAAACAATTACACAATTTTCCAATCCGTCTTTTCTGATACCACAGAATTGGCATAATGATAACTGCACATAAGGCCACTCCAATTCCCATTAGGGAGGCTTCTGGCCGAATACCAATCAGAATCGAATAGATTGCACCTCCCCCAATTATTGGAATAAGAGAGATCAGCAGGATTACGGTTACCCATTCAGTTCGCCCTTCGTCATGTGCACCTTGTGTCGGAGCAGTTCCTCGCAGGTGTTGCACTACCGCGAATGAGGACATGAGCTCAATTACACTGTCACCGCCAAAAGCGAGTAGCGCTAAGCTCCAAACGACTAATCCAGCATATATTGAGACAACGCACTCAACAGTCATCCACGCCAGACTAACATATTCCACCCACAAACCAGTCTTAAGGAGCATTTGAGCGTTGGCGTTCACGGCTATCGACTGCCATTAAACGTCAAAACCAGTTAAGGTTAGTGAATCCAAGCCATGGGAATTAACCTCGACAAACGAACTATTCTCATCCTTGTTTATGCACATGACTCATTAAATGAACTTAGCAATTTGGCAGGTTTCGATTGGCGGAGGACCGGTAACTTGGTCACTGCTGACTGCATGAGGCGGATTTTGAGGTTTCGAAGCTAGTCAACTTTCCCCGTACACTGTGAAGCTCGCGAGATCTACTTAACGTGAATCTTCAGTTAGATGAGTAAAGCTGAACATGTTCTAACTAAGTAGATGAATTACGGATTATTTGTTTTGCTAAGTCAAAATAGGTTATGTCTTATGCTTTCCATATCGCGCCAATGTTCCATTCACTAAAGCAGTTTATCGTAGACATGAAGGTCACATTCATTGTGTCATTAGCGTTGAGCGCTGTAGCGATCTTAGTCGAGTACTTGTTTGAGTTTTGAGCTTCAACTGGCAGATTCACTCTTGGTACGTGAATTTAGCCGATCAGTTATCTTCCTGATTAAGACGTCCTCTTTCACGCCGAAGAGAGATTCGCTACAATCACGAAAAGAAGTGACCGGGTGCACTGAGACTCCCTCGTCAGCGAGAATTTGCATCTCATCACGGGCAAGCTTGTAATTCGCAGTAGGAAGAATTAAATCAGTTATCTTGACGCGGCGTGACTTGAGGATACCAACTATCTTTCCTGTTTGCGAACCGTGTCCGCCTAATCCTCCAACGGGGCCAACGTCTAGCTTCACACCTATGGTTCCCGTTGCTACAACGGAAGGCGATATCGATAATCCTGATATTTCTGATAGGAGACTTGCGGCTATTGCTACTCCTGCGCTTGGGCCGGATACGCCTTGTCCAGGGTTGCCTTCAAGGATACTTCGGATCTGAAAGTGCATGTGTAGTTTGCTGAGGTCTATCCGGTTCTCGCTCCATAACCAGGACGCTACTGCTTCCGAGGCGTTCTGAGCACTCTGCAAAACGGAATCATCAGGAACAACCATCTGACCGATTATTGCAGACGTTGAGTTGCCTGTGACCGAAACGTGTTTTTCTCCGCTAATAATTGGGCGCACTGAACATTCCACTGCAATTATTCCTCCTGTTCCATTCTCGGTGGCGTAAAGTCCGTAAGAGATGCCGGCGGTCGGCGCCGATGGGAGCAATGATTCTTCCAGTTCGCGCTGCTGCTTTTCTTGGGAGGACTCTAAGGCTTCTATTGCCTTCTCAAAATGGTAGAGTCGAATAGGATAGTTTGTTTCAGTGATACTCTCCATTGAGATGGGTGATGACTCGTCCCGATAGATTTGGATTAGGTCACGTAGCCGTCGCAAATCCGCCTCGTGACGTTTCTCAATTTGCGCTTTCCTTTCAATGTCATCGGTTGCGCGAAGTTCGTAGACGGCACTCAGCTCCGACGCCCATAATCGATGAGTTTCTGTGATTGTTTCCGCAGCGGCTCTGGGGCTCAGAATTCTCTGCATTCTGAAAAGTCGCGTAATCTGAGGCGCATCAATCTCTGAATGCAAGAACCTAGCGAGCTTGCGTAGATGTACGTCTACAACCTCGTTCCACTCTTGATCGTTCAAGGGTGGATGAACGTAGAACACGTTTGGTTCGAATCGATCCCTCGTAGCTTGGTCAATCAAGTTCTCCTTGTTCGACGCGGCAATTATCACTATTCCTTCGTCGGATCGAATTTCTGATAATTCAGCTTTGACCTGAGCAAGTATCTTGTTTCCGGTCGGATCAGCCCCCCAGAACACAGCGTCGGCTTCGTCTAGGAATAGGATGCATGGAGCGCGCTGACGGGCGAGGGCGAATAGGTCCTTGATTCTCTTTTCGGGTTCGCCGATGTAGGAGGCCCCGCTCATCAGCTCCCCTCCCCTAACTTTGATGAACGTCACCTTGTTCTCCGCGGCCGCTGCAAGTGCAAGCAGGGTCTTACCGGTCCCCGGAGGGCCGAACAGTAGGAATCTGCAGTTCGATGCATATCCCAGTGCAGACATCTTACGGTCAAATGCCATCGAGATATGATTCAGCACTTTGTCTTTGACATCGTGCAGACCACCAATTTCATCTCGTGTGACCTTGGGCGTGACGATATAGACTGCGTCAGTGATTTCTCGGGATTTTTCGAGCTCCGCGTAGAATTTCATTATGTGTGCAGCTTCAACGAAATCTTCCAGGTTCACCTTGTAGCTAGGTTTAGTCCACTTCGATAGTGGGTTGGGTACTGACCTCCGTAATGTCTCCAAGAGAGGTATCTCTTTGGACCGCTTCACGTCTTTGAATACTGTGAGAATATCATTTGGTGTGATTGAGCCATGTCGACGTAACGCTGCCTCACGTTCAAGCACTTCCATTACGTCTTCAGGTGAAACTCCCTGCCAACCCTCGTCGTCAAGTTTGTTTCTGAGGATTACCAGGAGCATCTCTCGGGTGACCCCTGAATCCAAATCAACTCTGGTGAGTCTTCTGCGAATGTCCTGTCTGGTCTGCTCGTAGGAGTTGGTTGCCACGATCACTAAAGTACGTGCGTCGCTGTCAAGTATCTTGTCCAGCCATCTGTTTATCTCATCTTGGACTCGCGTATCCTCAAGCTCCGTCCCAGTATCGCCTCTCACTTTCTTACCGAAACTCTGGAATTCGTCAATATACACGACGGAGGGCGAGGCTGAAGCATGTTCTAGGAGACGTCTAATCTGTTTCGTACTTCTGCCGTAGTACTCGGAGAATACGTCTGAACCCCTGACGACTAATGGAGACACGAGCATGCCATTCTTGTGGGCTTCGAGCAGCATTTGCTTCATGGAGACCATGGTTAGGAAGGTCTTACCAGTCCCGCTTTCGCCAGTCAAGCATATTGCTTTGGGCAGCTCATCCTTGTCGAACCATCTCTTCAGCATAGGCTGCCTGAGAACATGCAGCCTGAAAGAGTCTAGGAGCAGGTTGTATTCTTTCTCGCGTCCAATCAACTGGTTAGCTGAAAATCGGTCTGGCGGGTATGTTCGGTCCAACCGCTGCTGAATCTTCCTGAACTTGCGTGGAGAGACTTTTGATTTGCGCCACTTTCCGAAATCCTTGTCTACAACGCGTAGGGGTACGTAGTTCAACCATTTTAGAACAGAGTGGGTCCTCCACCATTCACTGTTCCGAACGTCGCCTTGACCGTCAGCCTGTTCATGAACTGTCGCGTTCGACTCCACGAGTTTGGGCAGTTCATTCATCCTCCATTGGTTTCAGGTCGAATCCTCTCTCAAGGCCTGCTCGAACCAGGTAGCCGATTACCACTGCACCAAAGGCGAAGCCTAGAGAGAAGAGGCTCCAAAGTGATAGGGTCGTGACCGTGATTAGGAACATGTATCGCAGGATGAGGAGAATCAGGATTTCCCCTCCCATGATTAAACATAATGCAACAAATGAGACTAGGAGAAATCTGAAGGCGATATCTACCCACAGGTAGACTTTGTCCCCGAAATCAAACATTCTCGAGCTTGATTTTCGTTTTTCAGTCTCTCGTCTAATCCATAATCCTCCCACAATGAAGAACTGGACCCCTAGAATGAGGTAGAGGAGCTTAACCCATATGGGGAAAGCATCTCCGAAGCTCCCACTCCACCCGAGAAAACCGACTGACGGAGACGCGGATACGGCGCTCGTGCTAGATGGAACAGCTAAGAATATTGCATTTACATCTAGTTCGGATGGTCCGCCCGAAAGATAGTAGGCCGTGCTGTTTGCTGTTGAAGGTTGATTGAAGAGCGGGCTCACGCCCGGCATGAATCGGGCGGTGTTAGCGTTTGCCGTCTGGTTTGACGCGAGAACATCCACTTTATACCCGGTCGTATAGTTGAAGAACACCCTCAGGATGAATGAACCGGCACTCGTGCTCGTAAAAGTGAACTGGGTCGTCGGATACTGAACCGGAGTATAAGTCGCTGCGGATAAGTTCCCTTGAACAAAGGCGCGTTCGATGCTCTGCTGGTCGCTCTTTACTACAATTGTTCCGCCGGCGTACAGGTCGATGCCCTGCACATTAGTGACAATCGGCTGATCGGCAGAGACAGTCCTGACGGCTGGAACAAGAAGAATCGTAAACGCCAGAAGCACTATGAGAAGTTGCCTTTTCGACAGAACCATGCTCGTTTCCAGCGGCGAATTTTATAACAACCTCATAACTGCACCAGATAGGCATTTAGTTTAACACGTTGAACTTTGTCGGCGTTTTTCTATGGAAAATCGACGCCTTAGTCGATTTTTAGTTCTACAACAGCGTTAGCCGTTGCGGTATTCATTGCTAGAGTTATACATAGCAACATACGCTTTCGTTTTTCGTCAGATTAACGATTAACACGTGATCAGCAAGAAATGGAACTCGAACAGGATCGTTGATAAGTTCAGTTGAAAAGCTACTGGATCTTCATCTTCGCCGGACTGGGACTTGAACTTCAGCGTTAGCCCATGCATGTGGATTTGTCCAGGGGTTTCCAGAGTAGACTTCTCTTGAGGGGCTATCTGTGGCTTCAAAATCGCTGTACCTCAGCCAGCCGTAGATTCCGCAGTATACAAGGTGCGGAGAGATCTTTTCTGGGTCAAATACGACGCTAACGACGGTGTGCTTGGGAAACTTCTTGATCTTTATCTTACCTTCCGACTTTGCTTTTCCCTTGATCTCTAAACATGCTTCTGATCGAATTTTGCTTGCCGGTTTATTTCCAGGTTCATCCAGCCATCGCATTATCCATTTTCCTGTTCGCAGATGGCTTCTCTTCGCCCAGTTCAGGAGCTGATTGAACTCAGCCCGGAACATGTTAGGGCCATGCGGACCATAGTGGATTACAGAGGCTACGGTGTAACTTGGAACCTGCTTAACTTTGATATCAACGACCATATTCATCCAATCCGTGAGTGCTGGAAAGGTACTCTTGAACGTTGCTTTTGTGTCCGCGTACCTCTCGTTATGCCTGCAATGGAGGTCGTGTGCCCAGCTGCACCGGGATTACCATGGACTGGCCTAATCTAATTATGCCGACTTGAATTGTTTGTCCTGACACTGCGTTCTCCTCCAAGTATGCGGAGAACGAATCGTAATTCACAACTTTGTGTCCGTTGATCGAGGTGATAATGTCGCCGCCTATTATGTAGGCTTGCTGTCCAATCGTGATTTGCACGTTGCCTCCCCTTAGTCCAGCATTGCTTGCTGGTCCGTTCGGGAGGACAGTCTCCACTAACAATCCTGACGTGACGTTTGTCTGCATTAGTTGGGATAAGCCGTAATTCATATTCACCACTTGAATCCCTAGGTAGGGATGCTTGTTGTAAAAGCCGTTCTTAATGAGAGAAGGTAGTTCGCGCCTTATTGTGTCTGATGGGATAGCGAAACCGAGGCCTTGGGAATTAGTCACTGACGCGGTTGTTATTCCAACGACCAGACCTTGCGAGTTAATCAAGGGCCCTCCCGAGTTGCCGGGATTGATGGGAGCGCTAAACTGAATTGCGTCTGCAATTGAAAAATTACCTGACATACCTGTCTGGATTGACCTTCCAGTCTGACTTACGATCCCAACCGTGATAGTGTTAGAAAGCCCGTAGGGGTTCCCAATCGCAACCACCGTTTCGCCCACTTGAAGGTCCGAGGAAGAGCCTAGTTGGAGTGGATGGAACTCGAACGGTCGTGAGTTAACCGACACTACTGCTAGATCACTGTACCCGTCTGATCCTACGACCCTCGCAGGATACGCGTCACCATCAGAGAAGGTGACGGTTAAATTCGGATAGCCATGTACCATGTGAAAGTTTGTCAGAATGTAGTATGATTGATTATAGGTTACCGCAAATCCGGACCCAAGAATAGTGGAGTTACTGCTCGCTCCGAGAATAGTTACTACGCTTTGATTCGCACTCGCGTATATTTCAGGTGGACTAAGAGTCTTGCTAGTGCTAGATCGCATTCCATCGAGCAGAGGACTGTAGTATAAGGCGACTGAACCGAGGATTATGATTACTAGTACGAGAAGAACGATCGTCTTGCTGGTTTTCTTTCGCCGCCGTGAAGATCGTTTCAAATTAGAACGCCTAAGTTTCTTCGACAACGCCGCGCTCGATTTAATCGTTGCTTCCAGGGTCGATGCATAAGATCGCTCGTCCATGATTATCGAATAGTGGAACCGTTGCGTCAGAGTTGTAAATCCCTGTCACGGTGTAATGGGAGCCTGCTCTTCGAAACATCCAAACACCTTAGGAAACTTGATGATGCGAATTTACAAAGAGAACTATGCGTCTTGCACTAATCGAAAGGAGCATGATAGTCGGGCTCCTCTTAATTCTGTCGGCATCTCAGCTGACATCAAGTGTTAGCTCCCAGCCCCGCATTGCTGCTGTGACTCAATCGTCTCCCTTCGTAGGTGCGCCTTCAATGCCACTTCCCATAGTCGGGTTCGCCCCTCCCATTGTGCATGTTTCGGGTATCATCAGAGTTCTGGTTATTGCCGTGACATTCTCGGATGTCAACTACACTCTTAGCATTGCCCAGTTAAGCAAGAACTATTTTGGAACATTATCTGCGTACTACCATGAAATATCATACGGGAAATTGACCGTGGTTGGTGAGGTTCATGGTTGGTACAAGCTTCCATATCCAAAAGAGCATTACGGGAGAGATTGTAAGGGCATCAACGACCCCGACTGCAGTGGCGTGAATCAATCATGGCAAATCGCTGAAGACGCTGTGCCATTGGCGGAAAAGGACGTGGACTTTACGAAATTCGATTATTTCGTCTTCATACATTCTGGGAAGGGTCAGGAGACCAGTTTAGTGCCAGACGACATCTGGTCAGTAACATACCTAGGAGCATCAGTTGAAACCAGCTCGATAACTCTCACGAGATTTAACATCGTGCCCGAACTTGAGGAACCGCCTAACGTTCCAAACGGTGTTTGGTGTGTAGAATTCGCTCACAATCTAGGGATACCTGACTTGTACAACACAGCAAACGGCCCTAACAACGGTAAACCGATTCTCGGGCCCTGGGAACTCATGGATAAAGGATCATGGAACGGTGACCCACCAGGATCATTACCTGCACACATGACAGCTTGGCCGAAGATACAGTTAGGATTCATCAGTGGATCAATGCTTTCAACAGTCGATTCCACCGGAAGCTTCACGATCACACTTGACCCTACGGAAATTGCTTCGAACAAGGTGCACGCCATCAAGATACCCATCGGCAATATGATGAACTCCACGCAATATTATCTAGTTGAAGTTAGAGAGCAGATTGGATTCGATTCTGCTCTACCTGCCGAAGGCGTCTTAATCACTTACGTAAATGAATCCGCCACAATAGGAAAAGTTCACGTTGTGAACAGTGATCCGAGTATTGCGGATCTAACAGATGCCGTCTGGAGGTTGCATCAAACCTTCTCCGACATGCAACACAATCTAACAATAACAGTTGCCGGTGAGACAGGTAGATCATACCAAGTCACAGTGGTCAGAGGTGTCACCACAGCTCCTGTAATCGATAACGCCTTTACGGTGAAAACATGGGAGAACTCAACGAAAGCACACATCACAATCGCAGGCATCATTCTTTCAGTTGAAATCGCGCGGAACACGACAACTCAAACCCGAGGACTGTCAGGTCGACCGTTTTTGAATAATGATAATGGAATGCTCTTCGTATTCAACCATGAAGATTACTGGAGCTTCTGGATGGCGGACATGAAATTTCCGCTCGACATCATCTGGTTCAATTCAAACCGTCAGGTTGTGTGGATAGAACCAAATCTTCAGCCATGTACATCTATGAACTGCCCTGAGATGACACCCGAATCCCCGGCAATGTACGTCTTGGAAGTCAATGCAGGATTCGTGGCCGCTCACCAAATCACGCTTGGAACCACTTTCACATTCGAAGATATGTAGTTACTACGTTGAGAACTGATTCTGAAAAAAACACACTGGTGTTTACCTGCGCTTGAATCGCACGTACACCTGCGGTTAGTGCGTGATCTGATAGGTTAGGACTACTTTGCGGAGTTCCCACGCGACTTTTTCATAGCGAGTCCTAACCAAGCTAAACCAACAATGGCAATTACAAGTGCGATAATGGTCACTTGGTTTGTTAAGCCAAACGGGTTCATCCCGAATTGGCGTCGACCGGCAAACGCCATTGCTCCAGTTGACGCCTGAAACATCTGCCTCAGCATAACGGCGCGGATAGCATTATACGTCGTCATGATAGCCATCAGGCCGACTCCAACTATGCTAACGAGATACGCATTCTTCATTTGTCCAATATTGCTCAATCAACTACACCTCGTAGTCAAGTAAAACTTTGATTACGATATTTAAACGAGCGCCACTCTTGGTGTGCACCACGGATGAATCGTTCTCATCTTACGTCTTTTCGTCAGAGAGAAATTTATTTTCCAACGCTTCTAGTTTCTCGAATCTTTCTCCCCAACGGGAGACGAACCTGCGCTGCTTGATCCAAACGTTGAGTGACCATAAGACAGCTACTAGTGATGCAAGCAGAAAAATTACGTCAATTATGTGGCTGATATGCTGGCGATGAAACGGGAGAGGACCGTAATTGGCGAACACGAAAATGAGGAAGCGTGAAAGGAAAATGAGGAGGATAATTGAACCAATGAGGTTTATCTTAGCTTGCAAGCGGAAACGTCTGAACTCTGTCGAAGCCTCTTGGAGGAATGTGTGAAGCGTTGCTACAGGATATTCATCCTTCTTATCCGACATGGCTATTCAGCATTCCTGATTCGTTAGGTATAGAGATAGTTCACCACTGGTGCATGCACCTCAAAGGATAGACGGCAGCGTTTCTCTAAGCTTAACGTAAACATTCTTTCCCTCAAGCGATAATCGAATGCCCTCCTCTGATTCTTCCACGTACCCTTTGCCCTTAAGGAAGTCCAAGTACTTCTGGAAGTCGTCGTATGAGAGCTGCGTTGCCCGTCGCCAAAGCGAAGTTCTCGAATGCTTGCCAGCATTATAAAAGAGGAATTCAAGAATCTCAAACCGTATCTCCACGGGTGATTTTCTAACCCGCTGCGCAGCCTTATTATCGCTCAAAGCGCTCGACTCTGCGAATCCCCCTTTCGTCTAAGTACTGGGGGTTTACTTAAGAAATTCTTGGTGTACACCGCAGATGAATCCCAATTATAAGCTAGCAAACTACATGCCATAGTTTTAGTGAAGCCGGTGACGAACACGTACCAAGAGTTTCAACCAAAGAAGAGTGAAGACCGACAACCCATCATCGGAGTGTATAAGTGCCTATTCTGCGAAACGGCCTTCAGCACTAAGCTAGAGCTAAAGCGACACTATTGGGGAAGTCATGAGGATAGTGTACCTAACTATAACGGGAGTGAATCGCTGTGAACTGGATGACGCTAACGGACGGATTAGTGAACTAGATAGCGTGGCCACCAAGACGTGTGGATGAGAAATTCATCCTTCCGTTTTTGTTATATAACGCCTCACCGGTAATATCGTCTTCAACGTGTGCATGAAGTACACGAGTGCCTTCGCTCCGGATAGACATTAAGGTTGACTTACAGTGAGAAGCGTCATTGGCATCTTCATCATATTTCTCTTAGTGAGTATTAGTGTTCTCGTACCGGTCGCCGCAGGACTAACAGTTCATGAAAAAAAGTGGACAGGAAGCTACGCTGGAGCTGAACCCGCAAGTGTCTCGTTGAACGCTTCAGTTCCCCTTGGGATCAACATGCATACTGAAAATTTTGTATTTGTTGGCGGACAAAACGGGTCATGGTTTCAGCCTGGCCAATTCCCCAGGCTTTACCAGATTTCTCTTCAGAGTTATTCCCGCACACAATTGGATCCTGTTAGAAGCGCGGGCACTGTGTGGGGGGGCGGCTTCAATGGATCACAATTGCTTGTTTCTGGATGGGGCAGTGATGATCATTCGACTGGACCCTATATCTGGTTGTATAATGGGGCACACGTCGTAACTTCAGGTTCGCTTGATGATTATGGTAAAGCGTCCTCGTGGAGCGGTGGGGACATCTTCTCCGCGAGCTATAACGGGAAGGAATGGTTACTCTCCGGTTTAGGCTCAGGCCCGCTACCACACTACAGTGCTGGCGCGATTAACCATATGAGTCTGGGAACTTTCAACGGCAGGACCTTCAAGGATCTGTCGAACCTGGTTCCCGATCAGCAGGACGCGATCCTGTACGCTAACGCCTGGAACGGCCGGTATTGGCTTGTGGGCGGCGGTTATCTAGGCGTTGATATTCTCTTCACATTTGACGGTAACAAAATTGTAGATCT
>Ga0187772_10001599_pt1 | contig 10851 bp, 12 predicted proteins | sample 0116_SJ02_MP15_2_FD_133137 | JGI IMG/M metagenome (GOLD analysis project Ga0187772, IMG submission 133137) | Tropical peat soil microbial communities from peatlands in Department of Meta, Colombia - 0116_SJ02_MP15_20_MG | ecosystem: Environmental > Terrestrial > Soil > Wetlands > Peat | place... | reverse complement strand
GGTTCGCGAGCCTCACTGGGGGGGTACGAATGGCTTCGGGACCGAATCATCACCCCTCAGAACATCGAGATGACTAAGCGGCTGGAGCATATAGCCAGGGACCTGAATTGCACAATGGCGCAACTGGCTCTGGCATGGTGCGCGAGGAACAAAAACGTCAGCACCGTCATTACTGGCGCAACGAGCAGCAAGCAGGTCCATGAGAACATGGGAGCGCTCGACGTGACCTCTAGGCTCGATGGAGATGCGTCGAAGCGCATAGAGGTCATTTTGAATGAGAGACCGCAGATCGAGTCAGACTGAAGGCGGAATGCGGAGGGGGGTCTCAGGCCAGACGCGATTGCCGTCGGGTAACCCATGTCAATTGAAACCGCTTAAATCGCATTCAGAGGTGGCGCTGCCCAACAGTTGAGAGTGGTTCCCACGGGGGAGGAAGATGAATGAAGAACCAATCCTTTCACCAACGCAAGATTAGGATACAAGAGACCCCAAAGCTGGATTTCGAGCAGCTGAAGGCCAGGACCATCAACGCCCTGAACAAGCTCGGGCAACAGAAGTTCTCCACCGAACCCGGGGGCTACGCACTTGACAACTGGATTAAAGGGGTGAACGTTCTTCTCGACGAGTTCGAGGAGAAGGCGGGCGCAGCGAAGCTTTCTCCAGGATACACAGCCAGCCGCCACGAACTTAACGAGTGCCTGTCCAAACCTGTTCCCGTCTCGTCAATCGATGCAGACTTGTCTGAACTCAGGGCGAACATGTTTGAAATCGAAAGCAACGTCGAATCGGAAAGAGCCCTGCTTGTTTCAAGGATTTCTGAACTCAAAACGACACAAGCAAGGTGCTCGGACGAACTGGAGCGTGAGCGAAGGCGTGTCGCCGATTCTGCTCCGGTGCAGAGCTCCGATTCGCTCTTCAACCGTCTGCTAGGCAGAAGCAAGGCTCCGGCAACGAATCCTGAAAACAGGATCCGGGAACTCGAGTCGAAGCTGGCCACCCTGTCAAACGAGGTGCTCGAGCAACAGAAACAACTGAACACGATTGTCCTTCGTTCCCCCGAATCCCGGTTTGCCGAGGAATGGAACCGGCTGGAATCAATGCAAACCAAGCTGGAGGAATTGGAGAAGGAGAGGTCGGACAGGATTCAGTTGGTCAAGGAACGGGCAGAAATGACTGGCTCGATAGCCGAGGCGATCTCAAGAATCCTGTGAGACGTGCCTGAATCAAACTGGCTCCTGGAGAGCCTTATTTAGTGCCGCTTCCATTACACTTCGAGGTAAAAGAAGTGCCAAAGAAAGTGCCGTCAGACGAAAAACCAGCGGAGTTTGGGAAGTTCATGAGCGAGATGGCAACGGCCCGCTTGGATCTCTTCCGCGCCAACGCCGCGAAGTATGCCGGGGCCCTTGGAGCCTTCAGAGCCGCCCTGAAGAAATCCGGCTTCTCCGATGACGAGTCTATGCAAATAGTGCTCAAGGTGGTAGAGCAACCGCGGAGACCCATGTTCTGGGGCGGACACGGCGGTCCGTGGCACAAGAGAAGATAACCCGATTTCTGGAAGAACTGGGAAGGCTCTACCCGCTCAGACCCTTGCCAACGGAGGCCTTGTAGTCTGCTTCGAGGTACCTCCCAAACATGTCCCATTCCCGCTTTGTATCTCGCACCCACTCTCGAACACCTTCTGCCTCCTTCGGATTGTCGTAGGTCACCTGGAAGACCATGTCGAGCCGGGTTCCCTTTCCAATCGGTGTGAGCTTGTAGTCCCCAATCTCCCTTCCATCGCCACAGGTGTCCAGATGCCATGCATCCGGCGGCTTGAGCCACACAGCCCTGATTCCCTCCACAGTCTTCCTGCCCTCCTTGTGCGTGGTTACCCAGACGAACCTGTGACGAGATCGCTCGAGGAAGTGGCGCCTCATCTTCGAACCCGTCATCTTGTTGTCGTCGGCACGGAAGTCTGTGCACCAGGCAAAGCAGAAGTCCAGGGGCGCTTTGAACGACTTCGAAACCTTGTAGGTCCTGGTGACCGGTCTCGCCAACGTGAAAGTGTTCTTCGGCGTTTCTCTTAAGGGTTTGAATCGGGCAAGCAGACGGCGACAGCTAAGCTAGAGACGGGCAGCTAACTTAACACACACCTACACTACGAACGCTGAACCCACAAGTCTGACCATACTGACACTTAGGTTAACCCCGCATTTCCTCATGCAGAATTTTTCAACCCGGTGAGATGTTCCCAACGACGTTCAATGGACCCTGTGCCCCGGATTAAACACGAGAAGCAAGGGTCGTAGTTCCTCGCATTCGGGGGCTCGGCCCTAAGCGACGCGGCGGCTTCCCTTAGTTGCATGCGCCCCGGGTCACGAATCAAGTCGGAAACAAACGCTACTGCCTGCAGTCGCAAGGTGCAGCACGGCGGAGGCGTACGAACCCCAATCGCGGCAGAATGTTTATCGCCACACCTCGGCTTTGAATGGCCCTTGAAAATCGCAATCATATCGGATATCCATGGTAATTTGGTTGCGCTCGAAAGTATACTACCAGAAATCAAAAAGTCAGACCGCATCGTCTGCTTGGGCGACGTGGCGGCCTCGGGACCCCAACCTCACGAGACGACAGCATTCCTTCGCAGAACGAAGTGGCCTTGCGTATTAGGCAATACCGATGAGACGCTAGCGAAATCAGAGCGGGAGCCGTACGGGCAAATCCCCGAAGGAGACAGGGAGAAGATGTTGTCGCTAGACGAGTGGACGAAATCGGAAATCGATGCCGCGGATCGCGAGTTCCTTTCAGGGTTCAAACCGACGATGAAGATCAAACGCGGAAAGCTCTCCTTGTTGTGCTATCATGGTTCGCCCCGTTCAAACACTGAACAGATTCTGCCCACGACCCCCAATGAGGAAATTGGCAAGATCTTCGAAGGCAGGAGCGCCCTGGTTTACGCAGGCGGACACACACACTCCCAGATGGTCCGCAAGTTTGGAGCCTCTCTGATAATTAATCCTGGGAGCGTCGGTCTCCCATTCTTCGAAGCCACAGGTAGCAGGGCCTTGAACCCTGTCTGGGCGGAGTACGCCGTCCTTACCACTTCCGGCGACGATGTAAAGGTAGAGCTGCGACGGGAGAGGTACAGCAAACGCGACTTAAGGGACGCGGTCAAAGTGAGCGGCATGCCCAACCCTGAGTGGTGGCTCAGTGACTGGGTCTAGCTCCCACGCACATCTCCCAACGCTGGAGATGTGTCCCCATAGGAAGCAGGGAACCCCATGTGCGGCTTGAAGACTCTCAAGAAACGTAGCTAATTCAGATTCTTGTCGAAGGCCACGAGCTCGACCTGATTTCCATCAGGATCGTGAAAGTAAATCGAACGCCAGTGTGCCGCTCTGTGTAGCTGTTCGTTTACGCGAACTCCTGCTTTCTTGAGGCGTCTCTTCTCCAATTCATAACTTCTGAGCGGTATCTCGAATGCAACGTGATTGAGAGTGCTCCTCCGTATGTCTGGTTTGACGTCTACGCCTTCGAATTTCGAGTCAAATAGAGCCACTACTTGCGGGTGGCCTTCGTATCCGTCAGCAACCTTCAGGAAGATGTGTATCCTCGATTCGTGGATGGGCGTCAAACCCAGGACGTCGACATAGAATCTTCTCATCTCCTCGACATCCTTGACCCACAGGTTGACCTCGCCGAGGCCTCTGATTGCAGACTTGGCCATGTTACACTTGGCAGGAGGGCTCGATTTAGAACTTTCACGGAAGGCGACAAGCGTTGAATGGGGGTTCACGTCGCATCCGCCGGGAATGGCTAACTAAGTCAAAACTCAGCCGCTTGGGCCTCTTGAAGCTCTATATATCGAACTGTTAGAGTATTGAGCAATGGCATCATCAAGACATGCAGCAGGGAATGAGAGATCGATAGTGTCGGAACTAATTGGGGCCCTTTCTGACAAGCACACCCAGGTCGACATAAACCTTCAGGGCATGAACGTCAGATTTCCAAATACAGGGATGAGCGTAGAGTTCGACGGTCTCGTCACCATCACGAGTCATGTCAGAGACATGACCGATGACGAGAAGAAGGCTTCAGCCAGCAAGAACGTCGCTTTGATGGCGTAGCGAGCGTAAGAGTTCCAGGCTATCGCAGTACCTTCAGCAGTTTCCTAGACTTGAGAGGGTTCACAGTTATTCGACCCGTGAGCCTGGAGGAACCCTTTCCCATATGGAGCACCGCTTCACCTCCGGTGCGCAAGGTCAACCTCCACCCTAGCTGAGAAAGAACCCCAGCAACACTGATTGGGCCCGTTAGCATGGCAAAGAGTCCACCGTTCTCTTTCGCCAAGTTCGAGATGCTTATGCCGGCTTTCTTAGCAGCGTCAGCTTCGACTTCCAACGTCTTCTCGTCGCCGTTCACTTCGATGAATGGCAGGCCTCCTATGGTGACCGTCGCCCTCCCTGCGGAAACAAGCTCTAGAACTTCAGATAGCGACGAAACACTCTCCCCCAGTCCACCCTCAACCATTCTTGACTCCTCGCTTCAGCTCGACCACAAGGGCTCGTGCCGTGTTCGTGAACTCAACAGCATGAGACTCGCCATCCGACCACTCGACGTGCCCCGCCTTGGTCTTGTGTACCTTGGTTCTTCCTTCAGGTGAAGTGGATTTGTAGGCGAGAGGGGTGATACTGTACGAAAAATAGGCTGGATGCGTGTGCATCTCCGCCTTCGACCCCTTCTTCACATTCAACTCGATTATCCTGACCCTATCGTTCTCGAAGAGCACTTTTGTTAGTTCTGGGGCTGCCCTTGTAACGCGTTTTGCCATCAAGGACACAAACAGATGCGACAATTTAAGCTCCAACGCCTAGCCTGAAATGCCATCGTCGATTGACGTGCCCAGAGGCATCTCTGAATGTGAGGACTAGACCACCGAAACACCACCGAGATAATCTCACTCTGTGCCAGTGCCGTCGACTGCGCAGCGCAAACTCGGGAATGGCCTTCGCGTTCTATGGTAGAGAATGCACCCAGCGACGACTGGCCAGGTAATACATCGCGACAACAACGACGGCGACGGCAGACGCGAGTGCGATGCTATATGGAAATTCGGGGATACTGCCAGTTGTAGTAGACGTTGTACCCAGTGTAGTCGTCGTGCTGGACACCTGATTTGCTGAGGAAGAGGTGGACGTGGGTAACGTTGTCGGGCTCGTCGAGCTTGAAAGCACTGTCGTGCTCGGAGAGATTGTGGATGTACTCGCGGACGTGAGAGCTGAAGTGGTGCTGCTTTCCGTTGACGTGGCCGTTGAAGAACCGGCACCAGAGATAACAGAGACAGTGTTAATCCCGAAGTTGGTTACGAATACCTCTCCCATGGCAGAATCATACGCAGCCGCCGTTGGATACTCTCCTGCAGTTACAGTGTCGACGACTGTGTTGTTGTTCGCAGCAATTACGGACACCATGTGAGAATCCGAGTCCCCAACGAAGACCTCGTTCAGAGCCGAGTCGTATGTCGAATAGAAGGGCCATGGTCCAACAGGAACCGTGGCGACAACGGCGTTCGAGGTGTCAGAAATCACAGAGACCGAGTTCGCGCTGGTGTCGTAGTTCGATACGTACAGGTCTCCGTTGTCCGGGTCATATGTGATCCCTCGTGGCAAGCCCGGAACGGTGACGCTGGCGACAATGTCTCCCGTGGAAGCGGAGACCACTGAAACGGAAGTTGTTCCTGTGGAGACAAAGAGCTCGCCTTTGCCGGAGTCATAGGCGATTCCTGTCGCAGCGCCAGGAAGACCGATCGTCCCGACAACGGTGTTGCTGCTGTCCGATATCTCGTAGACGGTTCCCGAAGTCGAGGATGTTGAAGTGGAGACAAAGACTACTCCCTGAGCTGGGTCGTATGCAATGCCTCGAGGGTCTGCTCCGACGTTGATGGTTGCTACCACGCTGTCCGAGCTATCAGAGATCACCGAAACCGTGTCGCTGACAGTGTTCGATACGAACATCTCTCCCATTGCCGAATCATATGCTATGTCGGCAGGCGAATGGCCAACATTGATCGTCGCGACGACTTGGTTGCTGCTGTCGGAGATCACCGAAACTGTGTCGGCATCGTAGCTCACAGTGAATATCTCTCCCCTTGCCGGGTCGTAGGCGATGCCGTATGGCGCCTTACCAACGGTCACCGTGGCGGTGACGGATGGTTGAGCGTGGGCGATTGGCACGAGGGTCGAGCTGATCATCAATAGACTGATGATGGTTAGAGCAGTTGCCGCAAAGACACTGGGGTGTCTAGAAGACAAAAACTAACTTTGTTCCATCAAGGGAAGAATCGATTTAAGGTTTGGGTCCATATCGCACCAGCGCCGGATTGAACTTCATGCACATGGGTGCTCCACGGACGTGGGACAACAACCAGAACGAAGGCCGTGCCGATTGAATGATCCAAGCTAGGATAGATGAACAGGGCGTAAACAGCCGGCTCACAAATTTGAGTCTTTGCCAGCGTCTCCTGAATCTCTGCTCCAATTCGCGATGAAGACCCCAATGAACATCATGACGCCCCCGATTACGGCCAGAGAGCTTGGAAAAGTGATTGTCCTGATTGAATCTATGAGAATCGTGGTCGCGGGCACGGCGAAAGCCATGGTTGTAATCCGACCGACACGTCCGCGTCTGAGGAGGCCGTTCCAAAGGACAAAAAGGACAACGCCGCTGAAGAAAACGATGTAGACAAGGTCGACCAACAGGCTGATCCCCGGAGAGATTTGAGGATAGAACACCGAACCGATGGCGCCTGGTATCGATCCGACCAAGAACTGGGTGGTGAGGATTGGAATTGGGTCCCTGCTTCTGAGCTTTCGATAGTAGACGCTGTATGCCCCCCAAAAGACGGCACCGACGAGGGTGAACATGGCCCCCACGGGCTGCGAGCCGTGGTCCAAAGTGAGAGAATAGACAATGACGCCGCTGAATCCTACCGATGCGCCTAACAGTTCACGACGTAAGACTTTCTCCCTGATGACAACGAAAGCGATGGGGATGGAGAATAGGGGCATCGTGTAGCTCAGGACGGCAGAATCGCCCGCCGAAACATAGCTCAGGCCGACCGCCCACAGGAGCGTGCTTGCCGAGGAGAAACCTGCGACGAGGAGCGTATCGCGGTCAAGCGGTATCTTTCTACCTCCAAGAAAGTAGAAAATCATGCCGGTGAAGACGTACCTGAATGTCATCAGGACGAAGGGCGAGGCATAGGAGAGCCCGTCTTTCGTGAATTGGTACTGAAGCGAGGCGACGATTACGTACGGAACTAGCCACTTGGCTAGGCTTGTCTTGGTGAATCGAGTTTCTCTTTGCAAAAGCTTGCCTGTCCCGGATTTCCACTGGTGGCATTCTTGAACTCTATCCGTACACACTTGAGACACCGAACCTACCGTGCATCTCTCGCGAGTCATTAGGCCGCTACGGCCCACGGACCTCTGCCCTATTCTTCTATCGCGTCCACCGCTACTTCTTGGGAAAAGGCTGAGGAACTATCGATAGCGGCGTCTTCTTCGGTTAAGGGACACCACGTCGTACAAGATTTTCCTAAGGTTGACGGTCACGCTCCTGGCGTAGAATCTGTCTTCGATGATTATGTTTCTCAGATCGTATTCGCCCTTTTCGTAGAAGTCGTACCTTTCGAACGAGAAGCAATCTGTCAGATATTCCTCAAGACGGTTCAGATCTGGGTCGACGACGACCTCCTTCGGCAGCGGTTCATCCTTCGAGGCGAGAAGAAGATCGTTCAGCGAGTCTCTCGCTGCCTCATAATTCTTCTGTGCCTCTTCCGCGAAGCGCGTGAAGATACCATTGGCTGACATCTTTGCTCTGAACCGGCCGCCTACGTCTTCGGAGTATCTCTTCAGGAGATGCGCCTTGATGTTGAGCTCGTTGGACCTATCGAAGTTGTATAGGAACTCTCGGGCCATGGGTTCGAAGTCGGTCTTGTAGGCGTGGTTGAGGGAATCCCCAAATGACCCGCACGCCAGCAGAAACCTCGCCATCTGGTAATCCCCGGAGATCAATGCGTCAGAGATCATGTGGGCGAAGTCGGGCTCGTAGGGGATCTCGCTCATCAGGAGCCCTTTCCTTGTTATCCTGCGGGGACGGCGTTCGATGGCTCCGATGTCCAGCAGCCATCCCTCAGCGAATGATATCTCCCTATGGTTCACTCTTGACATGAACTCCAATTCTGAGAGGTCGAGGCCATACTTCGACATCAGGAGGACAAGGTCGAATGGAGTCTCTGTCTCGAGGGACTTGCGGACAGGGGTCGAGTCGATTCTCTTAGGAATCGGCGAGTCGCTAAGGATGACCGCACGCCCTGGCTTGAAGCGTCCGATCCTACCCATCATCTGAAGAAGGGAATTGTTGTCCAGCTTGCCGTACCGAAGGGTCTTCTGGCCCAGCCTGTCCTTGCTATTGATTACGTCGTTGAATATCAGGACGTTGTCCACGTAGATGTTTACCGACGAAGCAATTACGTTGGTGGCGAAAATCTTCAGATTCTTGTCCCGCTCCGCTCTCCGCTGAATCCGGTTGACCTCGGAGCCTTCCAGCCCACCATGTATGTACACACCACCATAGCTCCCCGCGTACTTCTCGACGAGACGTCGCGTAGGCAGAAAGACCAACCATGACTCGTCTTTGGGCTGGGTGTAAAGGTACCTCGAGAGGGCGAAGAACATCGCGTCTAGATCGCGAGCAAGCTCCACCTCGACGTTCACGGGATACCTCCTGCCGCTGACCGAGTGAAGCTTGGAGATCCCCAAGAAGGCGAGGAACTCTCTTGGGTCTATGGTGGCGCTCATCACTCTGAACAGGTTCTTTGCTGTTTCTTCGTCCTTCTTCGCCAGGGACATGCAGAGCTCCAGCTGAGAGGACATCTGGTGGCTCTCGTCGAAGTAGATCGACGTTTCCGAGACCGAGCGGTCGGCCAGCATCCTGATTAGGACGCCGTCTGTCACAATCTTGATCTTGCCCTCGATGTTTACCTTGGTGTCTTTGGTTATGATGGCCAGGTGCTCCTTGACCTCGGGATGCAGTGCTTCGAGTGAATAGTAGAGGGCGTTGCAGGAGGCCCTCGACGGCTCGCGAACAATGATGTGTCGGGTCCTCCCGGACATCTCGAACTCGTGAATTGGGACTACTGTGCTCTTCCCGGTCCCCACTTCCCCCAGGAGAACGAAGTGATCCGAGAAATCTATCGAATCTAGTATGGAGAAAATCGGCAGATCAGGCGACGCTACCGGCCGCGGAGCATGACGTAATCCTTCGGCTTCTTCAGGGACTGCAGACTCGAACGAGTCGTCTATGCCTGATTCGCTCAACCTGCTCAGCCGGCCTCTCCGGCTCTAGTCCGATTTGAACCTAGGGCAGCTTGACTGCCAGGGAGTGAAATAGCGAAGATAGACCTGCACTACAGAGCCGTAATACCGCTCGCGTAAATTCGCCCACTTCGGCTTCCGTCCACGACAGTGAACCTCGAATCAAGCAGGGAAGCGGAAAGGACTGGCGTTCTGGGTTGCAGAGCACATGCCGGGTGCGAAGAAGGTGTAACTGAAGATGGTTGAAGCTCTGATTGAGACTCACGGACTGGCGAAGACGTACGGCAGTTTCGGCGCCCTCAACGGCCTAGATCTCAAGGTGTTGCCTGGCGAAATCTACGGACTGCTAGGACCCAATGGGGCTGGCAAGACCACAACCCTCAGGATAACCGCCGGTCTTGTTGAACCGACCGCGGGCTCGGTTATCGTTTCGGGGTTCGATGCTACAAGGGACCCGCTCCACGCGAAAGCGCTGATCGGTTACGTCGCGGAGATTCCGATACTCTACGAATCGCTTACGCCCAGAGCGCTCTTTGAGTTTGAGTCATCGGTCAGAGGGCTCGCCAAGGACCCTGTGAACCGAAGGGCACGCCAGCTTGCCGAGGCTTTTGAAGTGGCGTCGGCCTTCGACACTCCAATTGCCACCCTTTCCATGGGGACGAAACAGAAGGTTGCCATAATCGCCGCGCTGCTCCACCAGCCTCCGGTTCTTCTCTTGGACGAACCTTTGAATAGTTTGGACGCGAGGAGCAGCAGGATTCTGAAGGAGCTGCTTTCGTTACACGTGCAGAGAGGCGGAGCAGTCCTGTTCTCTACTCATGTCATGGAGATCGCACAAAGGATCTGTTCAAGGATTGGAATCATTTTCGGGGGCAAGATAGTCGCCGACGGTGACCTAGACCAGCTGAGGGCCCGGGCCGGTGAGAAGGATGCCACGCTGGAAGAGGTCTTCATGAAACTCACCAACGAAGCGTCCGAGGTCGAAAACACCGTGAGGGCGTTAAGGGAGTCTTTCTTCGACGATGAGGGCCGCTGACGCCTGGCGTCTGAGCGCCATTCCCTATTCGGAAATGGCGTTCAGGTCGATCCTTCAAAACAGCAGCAACATGTGGTGGGGAACCTTCGGAAGAGGCTCGTCGGAAGCTTCGGGGCGGGAGGACCTCGTCCAGAGGGCGTTGCGGATCGCAAGATTTGACAAGCTCGTCATATCCATCTTCGTGATAATCGCAGCCGGCGCCCCTTTCCTTCCTCAGGCTCTAGGTGCCTCGTATGGAATATCCGCATCCGTCACGTTGAGTCTCGCGGTTTCTTTCGCACTCATCGTTCTCTACGGTGTCCAGACTCTTTCTTCTTTCGTGACCAGCGGTCCCTCTCCCGTCCTCTCGACTCTGCCTCTGGTGCGAAAGGATGTCTCTCTAGTCAACCTGTTCTCTTTTGTAAGGACTAGCGACTACCTGGTGGTCGGATCGGTCGCCTGCCAGGTCTTCTTTGTCTT
>Ga0187772_10001598_pt1 | contig 10852 bp, 11 predicted proteins | sample 0116_SJ02_MP15_2_FD_133137 | JGI IMG/M metagenome (GOLD analysis project Ga0187772, IMG submission 133137) | Tropical peat soil microbial communities from peatlands in Department of Meta, Colombia - 0116_SJ02_MP15_20_MG | ecosystem: Environmental > Terrestrial > Soil > Wetlands > Peat | place... | reverse complement strand
TCGGACGGCTTCGCGCCGGCGCCGATGACGCCCCCGGACCAAGCGCGACGAGCGCCCTCCGCAACCGGTCGCCTTCGCTCACGATCTGGTCAAGGCGGTGTTGGATCTGCTCACGCAGGCGATCGATCATGTGGAGTTACATCCTCGTTAGCGGCGGGCGGAGCGGCGATCGTACAACGCCGGCTGCTTCACCCAGCGACCTCAGGCGACTGCTCGTCAGCCGCGGCCCCGACAGGAGGCCGGCGTCCAACTCGGCGCACGCGCCGTCGACCAACTGCGGTTTCGAGCGTGGTCGTGAGGGTGTCCCGACGGGCGTGAGCTCCAGGTACGCCGATTTGTATCCGAGGCCGTTGAGCGGCTCGCGCTGAGCGACGGCGTCGATCCTCGCGTGGTCGGGCGCAGGGCGCGATACGCGCGGCGATGCGGGCGCGACGCAGACCGAATAGTCGGGTGACGGGCGGGGTACGCCGTGGCCCGGGCGAGCTACGCCGGGCCGGAGGGGGCCGCGGAGCGCGTACGAAGGGCACTTGCAGGGGAAACCTCTCGGGGGCTGCGCCGCGGCGTAGGAGCTACAACCGCGCCGCGGCGCCGGCGGGCGGAGGCGGGCACCGTCGGGAGGTGCGACGAGTTTCGACCTGCGTGCTCCGGCACGTGGCCGGTTCGAATCGCACCGGCTCGATCAGGGCGGTCGCCGGAGACGGGAAGGACATGCACACGTCGAGCGAAATTCGCCTTAACGCACGCACTTTCCCCCGATCCGGTGCCTGCTACCGGAGGAGGGGCGTGGTTCACTTGGATTGCTGCTTTTGCACCGGGATTGTGCTTACCGTGTGCCGGGGTCTCGCAGTAACAGATAGGTCACTGAGCGAGTCACGCTAGTTCAGCCGCCGTATGAGCTTGCTTCGGGCCGGACGCTTTGAGTGTCGCGGGCAGGGAATTGGGTGGCGGCGTTCCTGGCACGGGGCGCGGGCGATCAGGATGGTGACCGAGCAGGCGTGCCCCCGGGTCACCCGGCGCCCAGTCTTCACCGTCACATGACGAGAAGGCGGCGTGGAAGAGCGGGGCAAAGGGAGGAGGGGCCCCCGACGACGACCGGGGTCGGATGCCGGCTGACAGTGGGAGGGGGCACGTGGAGGCTGGCCGCGGCGCCAGACGGGCCACTGGGGAAGATCGCTCCGCGTGCCGGCCCCGACCCGGCTTCTGCCCTTGCGCGCCGCTGGTCTGGACGAGCAACAATGATGGAGGTGGAGGGTGTTATGCCGAACGAACCCCGCGGTAGCCTTGGGCGTATGCCGACGCTCGTGCGCGATCCGCAACCGGTTGAGTTCGAGCAGCTGCTCGAGCGGCGCCGGGCCCTCGGCCAGGATCTGCTGGACGAGGTGTGGGAGGGCGTCTACCACATGAATCCGGCGCCGGCGGCCAGACACGCTGATGTGGCCCAGCAGCTCGCCGTGTTGGCACGAGGCCGGCGCGCGCCGCCGGCCTCGTGCCAACCATGAGCATCTTCAACCTGGGCGAGCCGGGGGACTACCGGGTTCTCGACGGCGGTCTGCACCGTGCCCGTCCGGGCTCCGAAGATGTGTACCTCCCGACGGCCGCGCTGGTGGTCGAAATCGTCTCGTCAGACGACCAGACTTGGGAGAAGCTCGACTTCTACGCCGCGCACGGGGTGGACGAGCTGCTCATCGTCGACCCCGGGGAGCGCAAGGTCGACTGGCTGGGACTGCAGCCCGACGGCCAGTACCGCCCGGTGAAGCGAAGCACGCTGATCGCGCTCGGACCCGAAGAGCTGGCCGAGCGGGTCGACTGGCCGGAGTAGCGGTCGCGTCGACGGGGCGACGGGGCGGGGCGACATGGGGCGTCGCCCCAAGGCGGCGGGCACCGGAGCGTGAGACCGGCGCCGGTGGCCCGCCGGCTTGGATAACGGCTTAGTCCTTGGCCGCGAGCGGTGCCGTCTCGGGCTGCTCGAGCGTGACCTCGGGCTCCTCGTCGGGCACCTCGGGATCGCTCAGCGGACGGGTCCGCTCGAACTCATCCCACATCCGGCGGCTCGCCTCGGCCTCCTGATGCCGGCGTCTGAACCACCACTCTTCGCACACGGCGAGACCTCCTCTGGTCGACCGGTTGATGATGACCCCGGCGGGCGCCGGGCGCAAGAGGCGTCAAGCAAGGAGGAATCAGCGGCATGGCCGCGGCAGTAGCCCGTCGCGGGCCGCTGGTCGAGCCGGAAGCGCTGCCGACAGCGGCGCGTTCGCCCTCTTCGGCATGAGCGGGTAGCCCGCTAGCGGGCACCCACATCTGGACGGCCCGGACGGTCGCCCGCCTGGGGCCGCCCCCGGGTGTTCTCGTTGGCAGCCGGTGAAGGGCGGGGAGCAGCGCGGCGCCGGGCGACTTGCCACGAGAGCCGATCACGCCCTCATCGCCGTGTCCCGTACGGGCGCCGCGTGACCTACACGCGCCCCCGCCCCAGCCGGCTCGAGTCGAGCGCGCGGATCATCCACCAGGTCAATCGCGCGCTCGACGATCACCACGGGTCGCTGGCGGCGTGACCGCGGGCCGGTTCGGCGTCCGCCGCCTTCGCCGGTACGGTGGCCGGCCCGGCCAAGTCGTAGGAGGACAACATGAGAAGACCCAGTGCGTCACTAGTGATTGCGATGGTGGCGCTGTTCGTCGCGCTCGGCGGGACGAGCTACGCCGCGTTCAGTCTGCCCGCGAGCAGTGTGGGGACGCGCCAGCTGAAAAACGGCGCGGTCACTGCCGACAAGCTTGCCAACCACTCCGTTGGCGCGGTGAAGCTCAAACTCAACGGGTTGAACGTCCCGCACGCCACCAACGCCAGTTTCGCCAGCGAGGCGGGCGACGCGAGCTCCGCCGCGAATGCCCTCAACCTGGACGGCATCCAGCCGAGCGGTTGGGAGCAGAAGGTCCTGGTGGTCATCGCGGGCGGAAGCCAGGTGGGGAACATCGCAGGCTCGTCGAGCTCTTACGTGTTCGCCGGATCGCCGATCACGATGACCACCACCGCGACCCAGACGATCGTGGCGTCGGAGTCCGCGGCGCTTGGCCAGACCCTGGTAGGGACGCCCATCCCAGTGAACGTGGCGATCTGCACCCAACCGGCGGCGGGCGGGGCGACCACGCCAATGCCATCCTCCGGCGCGATCGAAACGGTCAACCCAACCAACTACGTGGCCCCGTACGCCATGTCCTCGGCCGGCTCTCCCGGAGCGGGGACCTGGAAGGTCGGGTTCTGCGTCAAGAACACGAGCAGCACGACCCTCAACGACGACGGCAATATGGTCGGCTGGGTGGCGGTCGTCTAAGCGGCGGCGGAAGGTCACGCGGGAGCGTCGCGCCGGACGGCGCGGCGCTCCCGATGTCCGGCTCTGCCGCCGGCGGCGGTCGGATCGTCGGAAACCGGTTCGCGGGCTTGCGCCGTTCGCTAGGGTGCTTCGGGTCTTGCGGCGGCGGCGAGCGTGCTAGCTCGTGACGGTGCGTGCGCTCCGGGCAGCCTCAAGCCCCCAGCTGACGATCCGCTCGGGGTGGATCCTGATCAACGGCGTGGGTAGCGCGATTGCCTCGGCGCGTCCGCGGATCTCGACTCCGCGCGGGCGCCAGGGGTCTGTGCTCTCGAGGTCGTCGATCACGATCGCCGCTCGTCCGGTGCGGGCCACGTCGCGGAACTTCTTGGTCCGTTCCAGCTCGTGCCCGCCGATGTCGATCGTGTCCCTGGCCGCGTTGTAGATCCAGCCGACCGGCACCACGTGCGGGGTGCCGTCGACCCCGACCGTCGCGACCCGGCCGAGCTGATGCCCGCCGGTGAGGTAGCGAAGCTCGGCGTCGGTGAAAACGCTCATCGGCCCGACGCGTACCGCCCTGCGCGCCGGGCGCTACGGTGGCGGCGTTGCGGGTTGTCGCTTCGGCGACGGGAGCGTCGACCTGGCTCTGGTACCGGCAGCGGACTCGTCGCGGTGATCGGCTTGCTCGCTGAGGGCATCGCCCGCGTCACGGGCCGGAGTTTCCCGAGCTCGCCGACACGTCACGGGTGACGTCCTCGTGTGACGATGGACCGACGGACAGCACGCTCTTGGTCAGGGGCAGCGCGTGTGCCCGCGCTTCGGCTTCGGTGACCGGCGGCGCCAGCCCACGGTGCGAGCGCGCCGCGCGGAGACGCACGCCCGCGAGCGCGAGCAACGCGAGCGCGATCGCCCCGGCGATGACCAACGGCAGCAGCATCACGCTGAACCTCCGCGACCGAGCGTACCCGTTGCCACCATGCTGACTGCCTCGCTGCTGTTTGTACCAGGGTGGGAGTCCGGCACGGGCCCAAGGTATTCCCTGCGGACTCAAAGCCGGGACGCTCGACGTGCCGATGTCGACGGGGCGGATCTGAGTGCAATTCTGGTCCTGCCAGGCCGCTACGTCTCGCCAGAAGGAACGTCTGAGGCCGTTGACGGACCCGGGGTGGCCGTGAGCGTTTCGAGGGCAGCGGCGACCGCGTCGGTGAGCTCCTGCAGGCCTCGGGCCAGCTCGGCACGGCGGGCGCCGCTGAGGCGGCCGAGGAGTTGGCGCGCGCATTCCAGTGCTCGAGTCAGCTCGCCGATGGCTTCGGCCGGTGTGACGGTCGAGGCCTCCGGCTCGATGGCGACGGTCGCGCCCTGAGCGAGGACGCGGACGCGGTGGCCGATGCGCACGGCAGGCAGTCGGCCGTCGTCTGTCCAGTTTTTCAGCCCGCGCAGATGGCGCTCTTGCCCTTACGGAGAGCGGGGTTTTTCGCGCCTGGGTGTGTCTTTACAGGGCGGGTTTCCGTCCGGATCGTGGCTTACCTTCGTGCGGTGGTCGATCTCGATCTTGGCGCCCTTCACGAGCCGGGGTTCCGTCCGTTCTTGATCCGGGGCGAGTCTTCGGCGTACTGGACCGTGTACGACGGCGCGTATGAGCCGGTGGTGGTCGCTGACGTTTACCTTCGCCGCCTTCGGTTCGGCAGCGGCAAAGCGCTCGGCACGACGCGCGTGTATGCGAGCAACCTGGCGCTGTTCTTTGAGTTCTGTGTTGCGAGTGGTCGCTCGCTTGGACGGGCGGCGCTCGAGTTCGATCGTTTCGTGCACTACCTGGCGGTGACGCCGATCGAGCGCCGTGGCCGCGGTCAGGGACAGCTTCGCTCACCGGAGCGGGTCAACCACATCCTTAGCTCGGTGCGCGAGGTCTACCGGGAGGCTGGTCGCGCGCGGGCTGCTTGACGGCGGGGTGCTCTGCGCGCTGTTTCGGGCCGAGCGGGGCTACAGGCTGCCGGTCGGGATCGTGGAGGATCAGCGGGTGACGCTGGATGAGCGGCTGCGCCACCGGCTGCGGGTGCCGAGGCGGGGGCGGCCTGGGACGGTGTCGTTTGAGCAGTTCGCCGGGCTGATGGTGGCGTGCCGTACGTGGCGGGACCGGAGCATCGTTGCGTTGTTGGGGCGGGCGGGGCTGCGTCGCGGCGAGGCGGTCTCGCTGCGCATGGAGGATGTGCACCTGGCCGACTCCTCGCGGGAGGTGGGCTGCGCGGAGCGGGGGCCGCATCTTCACGTGCGCCGGCGCGAGGATCTCGACGGTGGTGCTGCGAAGAGCGTCGATCCGAGGATCGTGCCGGCTGACGATCTGGTGGTGTTCTGCCTGGATCAGTATTTGCTCGAGCGCGCGGGAGTGAGCGAGGCCGCTGGTTGCGATCGTGTGCTGGTTAACCTGGCGAGTGACTATCGGGGCCGGGGGATGCGCCCGGACGGGCTTGGGGCGCTGGTTGGCTCGTTGAGTCGTCGCGCCGGACTGGACGAGGTGGTCACTCCGCACCGGCTGCGTCACAGCTTCGCGAGCGAGCTTGAGGCTTCCGGCGCCGGGTTGATCTTGATCCAGGAGCTGCTCGGGCATCGTCACATCACGAGCACCCAGGTGTATGTGCAGCCGGGCGCGGCGGCGTTGCGCGCCGCGGTCGAGCGCGCGTATTCCCGCACGCGGGCGATCGGCGGAGCCGGACGGGGAGGGGCCGCGAGTGTCGATGGCTGAGCTAGCGCCGGTCCTCCCCCTGCGGGTCCCGGTGGTGGACGAGGATGAGCTGTCGCGGCTGCGGCGGGCGCTCGATCTGCCGCGACTGATCGAGGCGGGTTATGAGCAGTGTGCTGAGGTGATCCGCCCGCCGGCTGATCATCCGGTGCTCGGCTACGGGCTCTGCCCGGTGGCGGGGTGTATGGCGGCGCTGGTGGCGGGCAGGCTGTGTTACGGCTGTCGGCAGCGCTTCCGGCGCTTTGACGGCAGCTTCGAGCAGTTCATCGCGATCCCGCGCGTGTTCGCGCTGTCGCGGCGGGGCGAGGAGCGGTTGTGCATCGTGTGTCGCACGGCTGGGCACGAGCGCCCGGCCGCGGGGCGCAACGGACTGTGCCTGAGCTGCGATTCCAGTCGCAGGACGCGCGGCCAGACCGTCGCCGAGTACGCAGCGAGCGCGGTGCCGCGACCTTCGTATGGGCGGTGCGCTCGTTGCGAGCGCTGGGCCGCCTTCAACGCCCCTCGGTTGTGCGCGGCTTGTCGTTCTCACTGGGTCTGGCTTGGGCGGCCGGCGCTCGAGGAGTTCGCGGCGATTCCGCTGCGTCGGTCGCGGGCGGCAAGTCGTGGCATCGAGGTCGAGCTGGCGGCTCTTCCGGAGCGGCTGCGGCTGGAGATCCTTTACGCGTTCCAGGTGACCTGGCTGGATGGTGGCTATGTGTGGGAGGGCACGCGTCGCTTGCAGGGGCTGGTCGACGCGCTCGCGCGCTGCGGCGCCGGGTCGCTGCTGGAGCATCCGTCGGTGGGAGGCCAGATGGTCGCTGTGCTTTACCGGCGGCTGCGCGCGCCGGTCGAGCGGCTGCTGGCCGATGCGGACGGAGAGCTCGAGCAGGACGTGTGGCGGCTTGGGATGTTGCGCCCGGACGTGGGTGGGCGGACGATCGACTACACCGCGGTCACGCAGCCATGGCTGCGGGAGCTGGTCAAGCAGTGGAACCGGCAGCGGCTGGTGTCGCACAGCGTCGGGTTGCTGCGGCTCGACGCGCAGGTCGCGATCGAGCTCTCGAAGTTGCTTGGGCTGCGGGCCGACGGGGGCGAGGATCCGAGCTTGCTGGCGCGTCAGGACGTGGTGGACGTCGTGGTGCATCTGCGGGCTCGTCAGCTGCGGGGCGAGATCACCAACGCATATCAGCGCAACTGCGTCACCCGCCTTCGGGCGATGTTGCGTGACGCGCGTGAACGTGGGCTGCACCGTCGGCCCGGGCCGCTGGCCGGGCTGGCCGAAGAGTTCGCGCTGGTCGACGCGGACGTGCCGCGCAAGCTCGCGCGGGACGTTGAGGGCGAGCCTGAGCGAGCGCTGCCGCAGGCGGTGATCGACCAGCTGCTGGCGCCCGAAGCGATTGCGCTCTTGCGCGAGCGCGCCGGTGAGGTGACGGCGTGTGCGATCGAGCTGCAGATGCGCACCGGACGCCGGCCCCAGGAGATCGCGCACGCGCCGTTCAGCTGTCTGGAGCACGAGCAGCGCGTGCGGGAGGACGGGAGGCTGGAGTCGCTGCCGGTGTTCGTCTACCGGCCGGAGAAGCGGCCCAAGACGCGCAAGGAGCTGCCGGTCTTCGTCGAGGAGCGCAGGTTGATCAGGCGTATGCAGGCGTTGGCGCGCGAGCGGTTTCCCGACGCGGACCCGGGCCGGCTGCCGCTGTTGCCGCGCTACAAGTGCAACCGGGAAGGCCGGCGGCCGTTCGAGCCCGCGATGCTGGCGGCGAAGATGCGGGAGTGGATCGGCGGGCTGTCGGCTGAGGCCGAGGTGGATGGGCTTGAGCGCTGGGCGCGTCAGGCTGCGCTGCCCTCGCAGGAGGAGATCGATCGGGTCCGCTTCTTGATCGGGCGGATTCGCGAGGCGATGGGCGAGCTCGAGCCCGAGGAGCGCGTCGAGCTCGGGGCGCTTCTTTGCACCGAGCGCATCAACCGCTCGGCGATCCTCGAGCGGCTGCCCAGCCGCCACGAGCTGAGCGTGCTGAACGTCGGCGCGACGTTCGACGGGGTGGCGGGCTGATGTTCTCGACCGAGCACCTGCGCGCTCATCACAGTCTGCGCTCGGAGCAGAAGCGCCAGGCGGTGCTGCAGGCAGCGCGGGCGATGATCGGCGCTGGGATACAGATCGAGTGGGCCGCGCTCGCTCGCCGAGCCGGGGTCTCGGAGAAGTTCATCCACGACAAAAAGCACGCCGACATCAAGGCGCAGGTCGCGGAGATGATCGCCAGTCAGGCCGATCGTCAGGCCGAGCGCCAGGTGGCCGAGGACCGGGTCACGATTGCCTCGCTGCGCGCCGAGTTGCTCAACCTGCGCGCGCAGCTCAGGCGCAAGGACCAGCAGCTCGCGGTGCTGGAGCGCAAGCTCTCCCAGCAGGCCGGACGGGAGCTCGAGGCCGAACTTCCGCGGCCGCCCGGGTCGCTGATCGAGCAGGCTGAGCGCGCCTCCCAGCGCGCGCTTGAGCTCGAAGTCCGCGTCGGCGAGCTGCAGGCGCAGCTTGATGAGCGCGAGCGGGAGATCCTCGCGCTGCGCGACTGGCTGCGCAAGACGATCCGCGAGCGCAACACCGGTACGTGAGCGCGTTCCTCGCAGTCGTCGATCAGGCCGCCGTGCATAGGCCCGGAGGCGGAGTCGTGCTGGCGCTCGCGCACGGAGGTCTGCGGGAGCTGAAGCGCGATCGTTCGGTACGCCGCGGGTGAGCACGCTGGCGCCGTCTTCGGCCGTTTCGTCGCACAGCCACTCGGTGTTGGAGGGAGTCCTGGAACGGATCACCTACGCCAACGAGGAGACCGGCTACACGATCGCCCGGGTGGCGACCGAGCGGAGCGGCGCCGACCTGCTAACGGTGGTGGGACCGCTGTTGGGCGCCCAGGTCGGGGAGAGCCTGCGCCTGACCGGTCGATGGAGCAGCCATCCCAAGTACGGCAAGCAGTTCCAGGTGCACTCCTGCACCACCGTGCTGCCGGCCACGATCCAGGGCATCCGCCGCTACCTCGGCTCGGGGCTGATCAAGGGGATCGGGCCGATGATGGCCGAGCGGATGGTGGCGCACTTCGGCGCCGACATCCTGACGATCATCGAACAGCAGCCCGACCGCCTGACCGAGGTGCACGGTCTCGGACCGAGACGCACCAAGCGGATCGCCGACGCGTGGGAGGAGCAGAAGGCGATCAAGGAAGTGATGGTGTTCCTGTCCGACGTCGGGGTGTCGACGTCACTGGCGATCCGGATCTATAAGAGGTACACCGACGACTCGATCCCGGTGGTGCGGAGCGAGCCCTACCGGCTGGCCTCGGAGGTGTGGGGGATCGGCTTCAAGACCGCTGACACGATCGCCAAAGCGGTCGGGATCCCGCACGACAGCCCGGAGCGGATCAAAGCCGGCCTGCAGTACACGCTCTCCCAAGCCGCCGACAACGGGCACTGCTACCTCCCCGAGCCCGACCTCGTCCGCGACGCCGCGACGATCCTTGAGGTCGGCCCGGAGCGGATCAGCCCTTGCCTGGATGAGCTCGTGGCCGAGGAGGGCGTCGTCCGCGAACCGGTGCCGGCTCGGGCGGATGTCACCAGGAGCAGCGTCGCGGCGATCTATCTGGTGCCGTTTTACCGAGCCGAGCGCTCCCTCGCCGGTGGGATCCGGGACCTGCTGAACACAAGCCAGGAGCGGCTACCCGTGTTCGCCGCCGTGGACTGGCAGAAGGCGCTGGGCTGGCTACAGAGCCGGACCGGGCAGGAGCTCGCGCCGGGCCAGCAAGAGGCGGTCAAGCTCGCGCTCACCAGCAAGGTCGCCGTGCTGACCGGCGGCCCGGGGTGCGGCAAGAGCTTCACCGTCCGCTCCGTCGTCGAACTCGCTGCCGCCAAGAAAGCGGCGATCGTGCTGGTCGCGCCCACTGGCCGCGCCGCCAAGCGGCTAGCCGAGCTGACCGGCTACGAGGCCTCAACCGTTCACCGGCTGCTGGAGCTGCAGCCCGGCGGCGACCCCAAATACGACCGCGACCATCCCCTCGACGCCGATCTCGTCGTCGTCGATGAATGCTCGATGATGGACGTGATCCTGGCCAACAAGCTGATCAAGGCGATCCCCGAGGGAGCGCACCTGCTGCTGGTCGGCGACGTCGACCAACTCCCCTCGGTCGGCGCCGGCGAAGTCCTGCGCGACCTCCTCACAGCCGAGCGCATCCCGCGGGTTCGCCTGACCCACATCTTCCGCCAAGCCGAACAGTCGGGCATCGTCGTCAACGCTCACCGCATCAACCACGGCCAGCCCCCACAGCTCACCGGGTTTCCCGACTTCTACTGGTTCACCTGCGACCCCGCAGAAGGCTCCGGTCTCCACCCCGCCGAGGAGACCGCCAAACTCGTGGTGGACATCGTCGCCCATCGCATCCCCGCCAAATTCGGACTCGACCCGATCCGAGATGTCCAGGTCCTGACGCCGATGCACCGCGGACCCGCCGGCGCTGGCGCACTCAACGCCCTAATACAAAACGCGCTCACCCCGCAACGCGACGGAACACGGGAGAAACGCTACGGCGACCGGGCGTTCCGCGTCGGGGACAAGGTCATCCAGCTGCGCAACAACTACACCAAAGGCAAGGCGGGCATCTTCAACGGCACCGTCGCCACCGTCACCGACATCTCCCTCCAGGAGCAAACCATCACCGTGCTCACCGACGAAGACGAGCAAATCGACTACGACTTCGCCGAACTCGACGAACTCGCCCACGCCTACGCCATCACCATCCACCGCTCCCAAGGCAGCGAATACCCCGCCGTCGTGATCCCGCTCACGACCTCGTCCTGGATGATG
>Ga0187772_10001597_pt1 | contig 10853 bp, 11 predicted proteins | sample 0116_SJ02_MP15_2_FD_133137 | JGI IMG/M metagenome (GOLD analysis project Ga0187772, IMG submission 133137) | Tropical peat soil microbial communities from peatlands in Department of Meta, Colombia - 0116_SJ02_MP15_20_MG | ecosystem: Environmental > Terrestrial > Soil > Wetlands > Peat | place... | reverse complement strand
GTGAGCGGCGGCAACTCCTCGATCACCGCGCTCGCCGGCAGCACCGAGGAGCAGCAGTTCGGCAAGACGGCGACGCCGTCACCCCGCGCGAGGCGGGCGGGCCGCTAGGGGCTTCAGGCCGCCGAACGCATGGCGCGCCACGCGGGTCGATGAAGTACACGCGCCGCGTCCCCTCGGCGCGCTGTCCCACGAGCCCCGCCGCCTGTCTCCTTGCATCGGCCTATCGCGCTCTGCTTCGCATTTCTCTACTTCGCCGTCGGCATGGCGAACTCCGCCCCCTTCGGCGTGCTTTCCGGCCAGCGCTGCATGATTGACTTCTGCCGGGTGTAGAAGCGCACGCCTTCCTCGCCGTAGACGTGCATGTCACCGAACAGGCTCCTCTTGCAGCCGCCGAAGCCGTGCCAGGCCATCGGGACCGGGATCGGCACGTTGATGCCCACCATCCCCACCTCGACGCGCCGCGCGAACTCGCGTGCGATGTTGCCGTCGCGCGTGTAGCAGGCGACGCCGTTGCCGAGCGGATGGCCGTTCACCAGCTCGACCGCCGCGCTGAAGTCCGGCACCCGCACGCACGCGAGCACCGGGCCGAAGATCTCCTCCTGGTAGATGCGCATGCGTGGCGTCACGTGATCGAACAGCGTCGCGCCGAGGAAGAAGCCATCCTCGTGACCGGTGACGCTGAAGGGCGCGCCGCTCCCCGGGTGCTGGCGCCCGTCGACCAGCAGTTGCGCCCCGCTCGCCACGCCATCATCGATGTAACCGCGCACGCGCTCGAGAGCCGCCCGGTTGATCAGCGGCCCCATCTCGGCGTCGGGCTGCATGCCTTCGCCGACGCGCAGCTGCGCGGCGCGCTCGGCGAGAGGCGGCATGATGCGCTCGGCGACATCGCCGACGAGCACGGCCACCGAGATCGCCATGCAGCGCTCGCCGGCAGAGCCGTAGGCGGAGCCGATCAGCGCATCGACGGCCTGTGCGAGATCCGCATCGGGCATGACCACCATGTGGTTCTTGGCGCCGCCGAGCGCCTGTACGCGTTTGCCTGCGGCGGCACCGCGCTGGTAGATGTAGTGCGCGATCGGCGTCGAGCCGACGAAGCTCACCGCACGCACCTGCGGGTGATCGAGCAGCGCGTCCACCGCGGTCTTGTCTCCCTGCACCACGTTGAATACGCCATCCGGGAGTCCCGCGTGCTTGAGCAGTCGTGCCATGAGGAGCGAGGCGGACGGATCGCGCTCGCTCGGCTTGAGCACGAAGGCATTGCCGCAGGCAAGGGCGAGGGGAAACATCCAGCACGGCACCATGCAGGGGAAGTTGAAAGGCGTGACGCCCGCAACCACGCCGAGCGGCTGGCGCAGCGTCCAGTTGTCGATCCCGGTGGACACCTGGTCGGTGAACTCGCCCTTCAGCAGCTGCGGAATGCCACAAGCAAACTCGACGATCTCGATGCCGCGGGTCACTTCGCCCTGTGCGTCCGAGAACACCTTGCCATGCTCGGCGGTGATGACCGCGGCGAGTGTGTCGCGCTGCTCGTTGAGCAGTGTCAGGAAGCGCGCCAGCGTGCGTGCCCGACGCACCGGCGGCGTCTGCGCCCAGTCGTGCCATGCCGCCTGCGCGCTCGCGACCGCTGCGTGCACCTCGGCGGCGCTCGCCACCAGCACCTCGCGCGCGATCGCACCGGTGGCGGGATTGAACACCGGCAGCCGTGCGCCGGCGCCGCCTGCCGGCTCGCCGCCGATCCAGTGACCTACGACCCCGGAGGGAGCCGGGCGCGATGTCGCGGCCGGAACTGGCGAAGAGAGCGTGGAAACTGCCATGGCGCACCTGATGCCCGAGGCTTGCTGTGAGAGCCGTCGATCATAGACCACCCGGCGCAGCCCCCGCATACTGCCGCACCCGATGGGCACGCAGGCGCTATTCCCGACGCTGGTTTATCAGGCGCAGCTGCGCCGGCAGGGCTCGCGGGTGCTCAATGCGCAGCTGCTGCGCGAATGCCGCCAGCTGCGCGCGGACGATGCCGCCGGAAGGCGCTGGTCGGCGCGCAACTATCCCGGCGGCTACACCTCCTACGGCTCCGCGCACCGCATGCAGCAGCTCTCGCCCACGTTTGCCGCGCTCGCGCGCGATCTCGACCGTCACGTTGCGCGCTTCGCACGCGCCCTGGAGGTGGACCTCGCCTCCGGCGAGCTCGCGATGACGGACTGCTGGGTGAACATTATGGGGCGCGGTGGCGCGCAGGGGTTGCATCTGCACCCGCTGTCGGCGATCAGCGGTACCTACTACGTTGCCACATTCGCCGCTGCGCCGGGGTTGAAGCTCGAGGACCCGCGGCTCGAGCGTTTCATGGCTGCGCCACCACGCCTGCCAACGGCACGGCGTGCGAACCGCCGCTGGGTCACGCTGCCCGCCCGCGCCGGACGGCTGGTGCTGTTCGAGAGCTGGCTGCGTCACGAGGTGACGCCGAATCGGCACGCCGCCGAGCGTGTCAGCATCAGCTTCAACTACGGCTGGTTCTGACTGGTGAGCGCGTCAACGCCGCCACGCAGCGCGCGTTGCAGCGGGGAACGCAACTTCGTAAGAATTCAGCAACCGTTCAGCCGCGGCCGGTCAACGTCAGTACCCGAGGAGGCCTGTGCCATGCGTAATCTGCTTCGTGCCCTCAGCGCCGCGTTGCTGTTCGCGACGCTCCCCCTCGCCGCCGAGGCGGCGGTGTTCGTCTCGGTGAGCTTCGGCGCGCCTGCGTTGCCGGTGTATGTCGCGCCGCCGATGCCGGCCCCCGGCTACTTCTGGACGCCCGGATACTGGGCATGGGACGGAGGAGGCTACTACTGGGTGCCGGGAACCTGGGTGCTGGCTCCCGCGCCCGGGCTGCTCTGGACACCGGGCTACTGGGGATGGGCGGGCGGCGTCTACCTCTGGCACCCCGGGTACTGGGGCCCGCACGTCGGTTTCTACGGCGGCATTCATTACGGTTTTGGCTATGACGGAGTCGGCTTCCGTGGCGGCGCCTGGGAGGGCGGGCGGTTCGTCGCCAACACCACCGTCATCAACAACACCACCATCGTCAACAACACGACAATCACGCGCGTGAGCTACAACGGTGGTGCCGGTGGTGTCGTCGCCACCGCGACCGCGGCGGAAATGCGCGCGCAGCACGAGAACCACGTCGGCATGTCCGAGACGCAGCAGCAGCACGAGCAGGCCGCCGCACGCGATACCACCATGCGCGCCACCTATAATCACGGTAACCCGTCGGTCGCCGCCACGGCGAAGGCGGGCGTCTTCTATGGCAAGGGCGTGGTCGCCGCCTCCCACAACGTGCCGCAGTCGCCGCATCCGATGTCGCACGAGCAGCCCGGGCACAGCGGTGCGTCGCAACCGGGCCACGGCAGCTACGCGGGCGGGGGGCAGCCGGGCGGCCACGGGCAGCCGCCCGCGGTGGGCCACGGCGGCTATCCCAGCCAGGCAGGTGCCTCACACGGCAGTTCCCCGGGCGGGTCGGGGCCGGCGGGCCATGGCTACCCCGGCGCGCCGCAGGGTGCACAGGAGAACGCACACCCGCAGGGACATGGTGGTGGCGAGCGCCCGCAGGGACATGGTGGTGGCGAGCGCGAGCACGGCGGTCATCCAGGCTAGCCGCGCGCGCTCAGCCCCGGCCGAATCAGTCACAGGCTGATCAGCCACCGCGCGTTGCGAAAGCGGTCGCGTTTCAGGGCAGCACGCGGTGCAGCCACGCGGCGATATCGGTTACTTCCTGCGGGCAAAGCGAGTGCGGCATGTCATAGGCGTGCCACTCGACGGCGTAGCCGCTCGCCTGCAACGCGTGGCGTGCGTGCTCGCCGAGCACCACGGCTACGACCGGGTCCTGCCGTCCGTGAGCGAGAAAGACCGGCGTCGACTGGTTCGCCGCGGAGCGCTCGGTGCCGAGCCGCGGTGCGAGCAGCAGATAGCAGGACAATCCCATGATTCCGGCAAGCGTCTCCGGGTAACGCGTCCCGGCGAAAATCGCCATCGCGCCGCCCTGCGAGAATCCTGCGAGCACGATGCGCCCGCTCGCGATGCCGCGTGAGTTCTCACGGCGGATCAACGTATCGATCGTGGCCTGCGAGGCGCGTATGCCACTTTCGTCCTCGGCCGTGCGACGATCGAGGGCGGCGATGTCGTACCACGCGCGCATGGGGTATCCGCCGTTGAGAGTCACCGGACGGATCGGCGCATGCGGGAACACGAAGCGCAGCGCCCGCTCCCCGGGCTGCACCAACTCGGGAACGATGGGCTCGAAGTCGTGCCCGTCCGCCCCCAGCCCGTGCAGCCAGATGACCGAGCTGGTCGGCGTGCGGCCGGTCTCGATCTCTACCGCCTCACGCGACACCTGTGAGCACCTCCGCGTCCACACTGCGCATGTTAGTGCAGGGGCGCGCCTCGGTGCACGGAGGCTGTGTTGAAGAGCAGGCGCCGGCGGTTGTGGCCGGGGCGCGCCGCCCGGCGGCGCTGGCTGCGGCGCTGGCGGCAGCTCTGGCGACTGTTGTGGTGGCGCACGTCTCCCGCCGGGCGGATCCTGATCGGCCTGGTGCTCGCTGCGGCAGCGGCGCTCACCGCCAATGCGCTCTACCAGGTGAGCGCCAAGCCGACCGAGCTCTTCTTCCCGGTGAGCGGCGTGCTCGCCAAGCGCCCCGAGGAAACCTGGCGCGCGTACGAGCCGGCCTTTCGCCGCTACGCGACGGCCAGCGTCGCCGCCGAGCTGCTCGCCGCACTCGCGCAGCTGGAGGGCTCCGGCGATCCGCTGGTCCGAACGTACTGGCGGTGGTCATGGGCGTGGCGGCCGTTCGAGCTCTACCGCCCGGCCTCGAGCGCCGTCGGCATGTACCAGATCACCGACGGTACTTTCGCCGAGGCGCGCCACTACTGCATTCACGCCCACCGGCTCACTCGCGAGGGCGCATGGAACGACTGGCACGGCTGCTGGTTCAATGCTCTGTACCTGCGGATCGTGCCGCCCGATGCGATCGAGCTCACCGCGGCCTATCTCGATCTCAAGGTCAACGACATCCTCGCGCGGCTGCCGCAGGCCCCCGGCGCCGCCCAGCGGCGCCACCTCGCCGCGGTGATTCATCTGTGCGGGGCGGGTGCGGCGCTCGGCTACGCACGGCGGGGGTTTCGCTTCCGCGCGGGCGAGCGCTGCGGCGATCACGACCCGCGCGAGTACCTCAGGCGCGTCGACCAGATGCAGGCGCTGTTTGCGCAGCTCGCCGTGCGCTCCTGAAGCGCTCAGGCCGAAGGGCGAGATGCGCGCGGCTCTCACCAGGGCGCCGGCACGGGCACCGCATCGCGTCGCGCCCGCTCGCTCGCGCCGATCAGCCGCCGGAAGCACTCGAGCAGCGGCAAGGGCAGCGCGAGCTCGCGCGCCTTGTCGCACGCGTAGCCGAGCGTCTCGTTCACCTCGAGCGGCCGGCCGGCCTCGATGTCCTGCAGCGCCGACATGCGATGCTGCGGCGCCTGGGCCTGGTACTCGCGGCCGGCCTGCATCACGAGCGCCACCGCGTCGGTCTCGCTGCCGGTGCAGATGCGGGCCACGGGTAGGATGGCGCGGTCGGAGAGGCGGATGCCGAGCGCGCCGGCCAGCGTGCCGGTCTCGCGCACCAGTCGTGCGACGAGCCGCGCCGAGTCCGGGTCGCTCAGAAATTTCCAGGTGACGGCACGGGTGGTCACCGACAGCGCCATGAGTCCGACCCAGGCGCAGAATTTCGACCATTCGAGCGTCTCGATCTCCTCGCTGGCGGCGGCGTGCACGCCGGCGCGCTCGAGCGCCGCGGCGATGCGCTGTGCACGTGCGCTCAGCTCCCCGCCGAGCTCGCCGACGTAGATGTTGACGTTGCGTGTGAACAGTACCGCGCCGTCGGGCAGCAGCTCGCCACTCGTGTCGGCGAGCGCGCCGAGCACGCGCGCGCGGCCGAAGACCGCGCTCAGCAGCTCGTTCTTCAGCGGGCCGTTCTGGATCGAGAGCGCGGCGTCGAGCTCCACGTGACGCAACGTCTCGAGCGTGGCGGCTGTGCCGGGCGTCTTGGTGGCGACGATCAGCGTGCGCACGCTGCGCAGCGAACGCGGGTCGCGCAGCGTCCGTACCGGGGTGGTGAACTCGGCGAGCCCGCGGACGGTGAGTCCGTGCTTTTCAAGGTACGCACCACGCGCGCCGCGCACCAGCATCACCACCGCGTGGCCGGCGCGGGCGAGGTGTGCGCCGACGATGGAGCCCATCGCGCCGGCGCCGAGGATCGCAAACTCGAAGTCGGGCATGGCAGAGACGGGTTCGCGCGCTAGAGCGCCTCGGCGATGTCCTGCATCAGGCCGTTGTCGCGCGGTCGGGTTTCGGGGGGATAGCGCTTCAGCACGCGGCCGTCGCGGCCGATGAGGAATTTCTCGAAGTTCCAGCTGATGTCCCCGGGTATGCCGCTGTCGGGTGAGGTGAGAAAACGATAGAGCGGATGGCGGCTCGCACCGTTGACCTCGAGCTTGGCGCTGAGCGGGAAGCTCACTTGGTAGGTGCTGCAGCAGAACTCGGCGATCTGCGCCTCACTTCCCGGCTCCTGCCCGGCGAACTGGTTGCAGGGAAAGCCGACCACGGTGAAGTTCTCGTCCCGCAGCTCGCGCTGCAGCTGCTCGAGCCCCTCGTACTGCGGTGTCAGGCCGCAGCGGCTGGCGACGTTGACGGCGAGCGCCACCTTGCCGCGCAGCGGCCCGAGCAGGTCTGCCGTGCCGTCGATTCCCGTGACGGCGATGTCGTAGAAGCCGCTCATGGGGTGTGCTCCGCCTGGCGTGCAGGGCATGTACGATACACCAGGGCAGGGCTTACCATCGGCGCAGTGCGGCTTCGCCGGGAGATCCTCATGAGCTCGGAACTGAGCAAGGCCGAAAGCACCCGGGTCATCGACATCCTCAAGCGCATTCTCGAGCTCGAGCTGGCGGGCCTGGTGCGCTACCTCCACTACAGCTTCATGATCTTCGGCCACAACCGCATCCCGATCGTCGCCTGGCTGCGCAGCCAGGCGCAGGAGTCGCAGGCGCACGCGGTGCAGGCGGGCGAGTACATCACCAGCCTTGGTGGTCACCCCTCGCTCAAGATCGGGCCGCTGCTCGAGACGCACAAGCACAATATCGACGAGATCCTGCGCGAGGCACTCGCTCACGAGGAGCAGGCGCTTGCCGAGTATCACCAGCTTCTCGAGACGGTGGCCGGCCGCAACGTCATGCTGGAGGAATACGCCCGGGCGCTGATTGCCGCCGAGGAGGCCCACCTGGCCGACATCGGCAAGATGCTGCGCAAGCCCGGCTCGATCACCTGAGCGGGCGCATCTCGGCTCGTCCGACTCCCGCACCCGCTGACGGTCGCGCGGCGAAATGCAGCCGCTCGAGCCTGAGCGCTCGCCCGCGGCCGGGCGAGCGGTATTTTCGCTTTGGTTTTCACCCGGCGTATGCTCGCGCCGTGAGGATCATTGCGGTTACCAATATCAAGGGCGGGGTAGGCAAGACCACCACGGCGGTGAATCTTGCCTATCTGTGTGCGGCGGGAGACTGCGCGACGCTGCTCTGGGACCTCGACTCGCAGGGCGGGGCGACCTACGCCTTATGCGGTGAAGCGCACGAGGACGCGTCGGCGAAGAGGCTGCTCGCAGGGGAGATCGAGCTGCAGGAGCTGGTGCTCTCGAGCGGGTACCCGCGACTCGATCTTCTCCCGGCCGACTTTTCCTATCGCAATTTCGCGGTGCATCTCGCCGACCGGCGTCATCCGACGGAGAGGCTGCTGAAGATGAGCCGGGCACTGCGCGAGATCTACGACGTACTGTTCATCGACTGCCCCTCCGGCATCTCGCTGCTCTCGGAGAACGTGTTGCGCGCGGCGGACGCGGTGATCGTGCCGTTGGTGCCCGCACCGTTGTCGCTGCGCATGCTGGCGCAGCTGTACGAATTCATCGCCGCCGAGGGATGGAGCGATCTCATGCTGCTGCCGTTCTTCTCCCTGGTCGATCGGCGCCGGCTGCTGCATCGAGAGCTGATCGAGAGTGCCCGCGAGCAATACCGCGCGATCCTCGTGACCGAGGTACCCAACTGGAGCGAGATCGAGCGCATGAGCGCACGCCGGGCTCCGCTGCCTGCATCTGCGCCGAGGAGCGAGGCGGCGCGAGTCTACGCGGCGTTGTGGGCCGAGATCCTCGAGCGCATGCACGCCGGCCCGCCTCCGGCGCTCAGCCCGGACGCCGAAGCGAGCAGCCGCGGACACATCGAGCCGTTGCGGGCCTGATCCGCTCAAGCGGAGCTGACGCGGTCCGCGGCAGCGCCGCTCTTCTCGGGCGTGGGCGGCTGCTCGAGAACCACCGCGGCGGAGACCACGACTTGCGCAGCGCCGTCCGCAAAACCGGGCAGCGGGATCTCTTCCACCGCGTACCCCGCGGCGATCCAGGCGTCGAGCCCGCCCCCGAGCGGGCGTACGCGACGGAAGCCGTGATTCAGCAGCACACGCGCAGCCTGCGCAGCGGAAGCCTCGTTCGGGCAGTTGCAGTAGAGGACTATCTCGCTGTCACGCGGCAGCTCGCCCAGGTGCAGCTCGACGTCGTGCAGCGGCACTTGCAGCGCTCGCGGGATGCGCCGCGGGTCGATCCCCTGCGCAGTCGGCGAGCGCACATCCACGATGACCGGTGCCTTGTCGCCGTTCATACGCTCATAGAGCTCATCGACGCTGATGCGTGCCGTGTCGAGCGCGGCGTAGAAGCGCCGCCGCTGGTACCACTTGAAGGCGATGTAGGCGCCGAGCAGTATCAGCAGGATCACCAGCGCCGCGCCGCCGACACCCGCCAGCCGTGGCAGCAGCCGCATGATTTCGGGCCGCAGCACAATCCCGGTCAGCAACGCCGCGCCTACCCACAGGGCTGCGCCGAGCACGCTGGAGCCGGCAAAGCGCAGGAAGGTCATGCGCGTTGCCCCGGCCAGCGGCGGGGCGATCATCGACAGGCCTGGCACGAACTTCGCGACAACGAGGGCCCCCGCGCCCCAGCGCTCGAAGCTGCTCTGTGTCTGGCTCACGCAGATGTCGGGCGTGAGCGAGATACGGCATATCAATCGCATGACGCGCACACCGTAGATCCGGCCCGCGACGTACCAGACACTGTCGCCGATCATGCAGGCGGCAAGCGCCACCGAACAGACGCCCGCAGCCGGCAGGCGGCCGGCAGATGCCAGCGCACCGGCGACGATCAAAGTCGGAATCGCGGGTACGGGCAAGCCAAGCTGCTCGAGGAGCACGTTGAAGAACAGCAGGCCGAGGCCGAAAGGCGGCGTCACGCCGGTCATCTTGCCGCGGGCGCACCGCAGGAACAAGAAAAAGCGCGGCGACGCGAGCGCGCGCTGCAGCCTCAGCCGGGGTACTTGCTGAAGATGGCGGCGACGGCCGCGTCGATCCTTTGCTCGGCCTTGGCACCGCTCACGCCGTAGAGGCTCTGATCGACGGAGGCGTGCCACAGCGGCTGGCGGCTCTTCGCATCGTAGACGTCGACTGCGATGATCCCTTCATGGTAGACGTACGGCCCCGGCCACCCCCATCCCCAACCGTACGGATATCCCCAGCCTCCGCCATAGTACGGCCAGTCGTCCCACACCACGTTGGTGCTGCCGATTCCGTAGCCGACGAGGCAGTCGGCGTTCCCCGGTGAAGGCTGGATCGGCCCCTTCAGGTGCGCCGCGATCGCAGCGCGCAGGCGCGTCTCGTTCAGCGGGCTGGCAATCGTATTGCGCAGGGGACTGTTGCCGTGAAACGAGCCGGCCCACGCGAAGCTGCCGCAGTGGACGCTGCCGATGAGCGCCCTGTTCACGTCGGATCTGACGTACAACGTATTGCAGGAACTGACCGCGCAGACGAGCACGGGAACGATGAGTGCGGTGCGAAGCAACGGCTTGAACATAATCATAACCTCCGGCGCCGGCTCAGCCGCTGCGCCGCCGCGGTAATCGTAACGCACCGGGGGAGCGGGCGTTGACAGGGGGCTTCAGAAGGGCTCGCCGATGACCAGGCGCCACCCCGAGAGGATACCCGCGACGCGGTAGCCGACTCCGAGCCGCGGCAACGGCAGTCCGTGGACGTGCCAATCGGGTGTCACCTCGAGCATCAGCCCGATCTCGAACTGCACCGTGCGCGCACTGATACCCGAGGCAGGCCCGGCGGGCGCGTCGAGGTAGATGTCGGTGAGCAGGTAGGGGCCGAGCTGCACCTCGTGCCCGCGATAGGGCCAGGGAAGATCGGCGCGCAGCTCGACGCCATCGCGCAGCCGGGTGAAGGAGTCGTTCGGCAGATCGCCGTGATAATGCACCCCGGCATGCGCCAGGTCCGCGCGCCACAGACCGGCGCCGCCGAGTGCCTCGAAGCGGTAGTCGCTGCGCACGCCGATACCGTAGATCACCGCGTTGATCTCGGTGGAGGAGGCGAAGGTGCCCCCGGCCTTGGCGTACGGATACACGTCCCAGGCGTCGTTCAGCCAGTAATCGAGCTCGACCCCCGGCTCGAGACTCAGCGCGCCGATCGAGGTCGGCAGGCGCAGGTGCACCAGATCGCTCGTCTGGAAATCGAAGAAGCCGACCGTCAGCGGGAAGATCAGCTTGATGCCCGCGAGTCCCGCGCGCGGCGTCGCGCTCCGCAGCGAGTAGCCAGGCTGCAGCTGATAGACTGTGATGGTGCGGCCGCTGATCTCATAGATTCCGGAGCCGAGCTCGCTGGCGAAGGCATAGTTGGCGAACTCGGTGTCCGTAGTGCTGGCTGCGACCTCGGCGGCAGTGCCGGCCCGGACCAGCGCCAGACCGCACAACCCTGTGGC